>Ga0154020_10007393_pt1 | contig 12832 bp, 11 predicted proteins | sample Klosneuvirus_201_FD_109709 | JGI IMG/M metagenome (GOLD analysis project Ga0154020, IMG submission 109709) | Active sludge microbial communities from wastewater, Klosterneuburg, Austria - Klosneuvirus_20160825_MG | ecosystem: Engineered > WWTP > Aerobic digester > Activated sludge | place... | reverse complement strand
GCCCTTCTTGACTTCGAACGGAACCTTCTTGCCATTGTCATCGGTCTTGCCGGTGCCGAGAGCGACGACGACGGATTCCATCGGCTTTTCCTTGGCGGAATCAGGGATGATGATGCCGCCCTTCTTGGTTTCTTTTTCTTCTGCCGCTTCGACGAGAACGCGGTCGCCGAGGGGTGTGAGGTTGGTGCTTGCCATAGTTGCGTGTTGTTTTGTTTGTTGTTTTCGATTTCGGTCGAATTAAGTCCCGTCGCACTCGCGATGGGAAAATTGGTTTTGTCGTTAATGCAGAAAGCGAAGCCCTGAAGGTTTCTTCTGGAACTTCGCGTTTCTGAATTCGGTTAACTCTTCTTCTCGTCCACCACTTCGGCGTCGATGATCGGACCTTCGTCCTTCTTCGCTGAATCCTCAGTGCCACCGCTCGAAGCCGAGCTGGTCGAACCGCCCGCCGCTCCGGCTGGGCCCGCGCCGCCTTGAGCTTTCGCGGCGGCTGCTTGATAGAGTTCCGCGCTGGCGGCCTGGAGCTTCTCGACGGAAGCCTTGATGGCGGCGGTGTCCTCGCCCTTGAGCGCGGTCTTCACTTCGTTGATCGCGCCTTCGATCTTGGACTTCTCCGCGGCCGGGAATCCGTCGCCCGCCTCGCGCAGCATCTTCTCGCAGCGATAAACCATGTTGTCCGCTTCGTTGCGCGCCTCGACCGTTTCGCGTTGCTTGCGATCTTCGTCCGCGTGCGCTTCCGCATCTTTGCGCATGCGTTCGATCTCGTCCTTCGAGAGACCGCTGCTGGCCGTGATGGTGATCTTCTGCGTCTTGCCGGTGCCGAGATCCTTCGCGCTGACGTTCAAGATGCCGTTCGCGTCGATGTCGAACGTAACTTCGATCTGTGGCATTCCACGGGGCGCGGGCGGAATGTCGTCCAGCTTGAAGCGGCCAATCGTCTTGTTGTCCTTCGAGAACTGGCGTTCGCCCTGGAGGACGTGGATTTCCACGCCGGGCTGGTTGTCGCTCGCGGTGGAGAAGATTTCCGATTTGCGCGTCGGGATCGTGGTGTTGCGCTCGATGAGCCGAGTGAACACGCCACCAAGCGTCTCGATGCCGAGCGAGAGCGGCGAAACGTCGAGTAGGAGCACGTCCTTCACTTCGCCCTTGAGCACGCCACCCTGAATGGCCGCGCCGATGGCGACGACTTCGTCCGGGTTCACGCCCTGATGCGGATCCTTGTTCACCAGCGAACGCGCGGTCTCAACGACGCGCGGCATGCGGGTCATGCCGCCGACGAGCACGAGCTCATCGATCTTGTCAGAGGTGAGGTCGGCGTCCTTGAGGCAGTTCTTGGTTGGCGTGATGGTGCGCTCGAAAAGCTTGTCGCAAAGCTGCTCCATCTTCGCACGGGTGAGCTTGGAGCTGATGTGCTTCGGGCCGCTCGCGTCCGCCGTGATGAACGGCAGGTTGATGTCGTACTGCTGCGAGCTGGAGAGCGCGATCTTGGCCTTCTCGGCCTCTTCCTTGATGCGCTGGAGAGCGTCGGGCTGCTTGCGCAGGTCCATGCCGGCTTCGCGCTTGAATTCGTCGAGAATCCAATCCATGAGCGTGTTATCCCAGTCATCACCGCCGAGGTGCGTGTCGCCGTTGGTGGCTTTCACCTCGAACACGCCGTCACCGATTTCGAGCACGGAGATATCGAACGTGCCGCCGCCGAGATCGTACACCGCGATTTTCTCGTCCTTCTTCTTGTCGAGACCATAGGCGAGCGAAGCGGCGGTTGGCTCGTTGATGATGCGGAGCACTTCGAGACCAGCGATACGACCGGCGTCCTTCGTCGCTTGGCGCTGCGAGTCGTTGAAATAAGCGGGAACCGTGATGACCGCCTGAGTGATCTTCTCGCCGAGACGAACCTCAGCGTCGGCCTTGAGCTTCGCGAGGATCATCGCGGAAATTTCCGGCGGACTATAGGTCTTCGCCTTGCCCTCTTCTTCCACCTCGACATGGGCATCACCGTTTGCGGCGCGAACGACCTTGTAGGGCACGCGCTTAATTTCCTCCTGCACTTCGTCGAACTTGCGACCCATGAATCGCTTCACGGAATAAACCGTGTTGCGCGGATTGGTCACGGCTTGGCGCTTGGCGGCATCGCCGACCACGCGTTCGCCGCCCTTGGTGAAGGCGACGACGGAGGGCGTGGTGCGTTTGCCTTCAGAGTTTTCCAGAACCAACGGCTCGCCGCCTTCCATAACGGCCATACACGAGTTCGTGGTCCCCAAATCGATGCCGAGTACTTTTGCCATATAAGAAATCTATTTGATTTCTACCTAGCAGCGGTGGTGCCACAGCTTGACTATTGTTATAAGAGCCTTTGGGCAAGTTACTTGTGTATTTATTCCCTTGATCGAAGTCTGTAAAACACTGCCGATGTGGGCCGTAATGGCGCATTAATTGGCTCACTTGACTCATTCCCGGCACACTTTAATGCGCCTCAGACGTAAGTAGCTTGCCAGCAAATACCTGTGAATTCTATACGATTCGTTCCACGTGGAACAGTTATAGATCACCGCAACAGGAATTGTGAGCGTTGGGCTCATCTAAATGCTCAGAAGCAGCACATGACTGATCGGGCTCGGAACCCACTTTCGGACTTGGACCGCGCTTCATCCAGACAAGGAGGATACTGACATCAGATGGAGATACCCCCGATATGCGGGACGCTTGGCCGATGGTTGCGGGTCGAATCTTCCCAAGCTTTTGCCGTGCTTCCTTGCGCAGGCTGTGGACAGTTTCGTAGTCGACCCACGCCGGAATCTGCTTGTCTTCGAGTGTTTTGAACTTTTCGACTTCGACTTCCTGGCGTTGAATGTAGCCCTCGTATTTCAGCGCGATCTCGACTTGTTGGACCACTTCTGGCGCGAGATCGGTACGGGCTTGAGGAAGCGTTTGGTAAGTGACCTCTGGCCGACGCACGAGTTGAGCGAGGGTTTCTTTACCGTCGCGAGTGTTGTGTAGGCGGGCCAATTCGGTGGCAATCGCATCCCGCTTTGCAAGGAATTGTCGATAGTTGCGCTCAGGCAATAGACCGATTTCCCGGCCGAGATCCGACAGCCGCAGATCGCAATTGTCCTGGCGGAGGAGAAGTCGATACTCAGCCCGGGAGGTGAACATGCGGTAAGGCTCGATCGTACCTTTGGTAACGAGATCATCTATGAGCACGCCGATGTATGCTTGATCGCGCCGGAGGATGACCGGTTCCTTTCCCTGAATTTTGCGTGCGGCATTGATTCCGGCTATCAAGCCCTGAGCTGCGGCTTCTTCGTATCCCGAGGTACCATTGATCTGGCCACCGAGAAAAAGTCCAGAGCAAGCCTTCGCCTCCAGGCTTGGGTGGAGTTGAGTGGGAAATGCGAAGTCATATTCGACCGCGTAGGCCGGGCGCATGATTTCCGCGTGCTCACAACCAATGATGGTCCGAACCATCGCGACCTGAACTTCGTATGGGAGGCATGTTGAGAACCCGTTCACATAAATCTCATCTGTGGCAATGCCTTCCGGCTCTAGGAAGATCTGATGACGCTCCTTTTCCGCAAACTTCACAATCTTGTCTTCGATGCTTGGGCAATACCTCGGCCCCACTCCTTCGATGACGCCTGAATACATCGGCGACTTGTGCAAGTTTGCGCGAATCAATTCCGCCGTTTTGTCCGTTGTATAAGTGATGTAACACGGAAGCTGACTACCGTTCTGTTCGAGGATGGAGCCCGGAGGGTATATCTCATTTCCAGTTCTTCGTTCTGCGCTCCGCATTTTGGAATGTTCCACATGGAACAATTCGTCGTTCCACAAGTCATCCTTCCAATGGGTGAACCACGGGGGCGGTTCGTCACCCGGCTGTTCGGCGGTTTTCGTGAAATCAATCGATCCACGCACCAAACGCGGCGGCGTGCCTGTCTTCAGGCGCCCAAGCTCGATCCCGATCTCATTGAGCGAGCCGGACAATCCCATCGCTGCCGCTTCGCCCGCGCGACCTCCGGATTGCTGATTAGCTCCAATGTGCATCAATCCCCGCAAGAAGGTGCCCGTCGTCACGACCACGGTCTTTGCGTGATACTGAACCTCCAATGCCGTCTCCACACCGTAGACTTGGCCGTCTCTCACCAAAAGCCGGTGTGTCTGTCCCTGTTTGCAATCAAGATTGGGTTGGCGTTCGCAGATCCACTTTAACCGGAACTGGTAAGCCTTCTTGTCGCACTGTGCGCGTGGCGCCCAAACGGACGGGCCCTTCTTCGTGTTCAACATCCGGAACTGAAGACCCGTCATGTCCGTGTTTCGTCCCATCTCCCCGCCCAGCGCATCGATCTCGCGAGTCAGATGTCCCTTGGCCAAGCCGCCGATGGCCGGGTTGCAGGACATCTGACCGATCGTATCGAGGTTGGTGGTGAGCAGAAGTGTCTGGCAACCCATGCGCGCTGCTGCGACCGCCGCCTCCACTCCGGCGTGGCCCGCACCCACCACGATCACCTCGTACATTTTCGGGTAAATGAACACGTGACGGATAGTAACAGACGAAGTGTCTACCGCAACCGAATCCCTCAAATGACAGAATGGATAGTCGGGGCTCGACCGTCTGTAAAAAGGAAAAGACCCGCCAACTTTGGCGGGTCTTGTGTTGCTGAATGAAAGGAGTCTTGCAGTAGGGCTTCTTCGAGGCTGAGGTCGACGCTCTACCGACTACTGAATTCCCCAGCTGGGAACTCTAGTTTTTCTTGGAACCGAGCTTGCGGCTGCAGGCGGCCATACCCATCAGGCCGAAACCAAGGAGCGCCAAGGTGGCACCGCCATCAGGGACGCGATTAGTCGGGCTTGGTGCGGTTTCCCAAGTCACCGAAAGCTTTGAGCTTACAATCTCGATCCTGTCATCATCACTCTTCTTGATCAAAAGATCGAGCACACCGTTTGCGAGGTAGTTGACATCGATGCTGATTATTGAGGTGATAATTCCCGTTCCAATTCCCGTAGTCAGAGTACCGAGAAAGATATCCTGACCTCTCCGTATGTCGATATAGACTTTGTCGACTTCGTTGTTAGCCCGTCTAGCCCCAATCTCCAGAATAGCACCCGTCAGAGTACCATGAGTGAGCCAGCTCAAATGATGCGTGTAGTCTACTTGATTGTCGTTGTATTTGCCGAAATCGGTATCAATGTCGTTTTGGCTGATAATGTCCGAACTGGACGGTGACGGTGTACCAGAACTCCCATTATAACGTTCCCGAGTGAAGGATCGAGAATCGTTATCGCCTGTGATTGTGTCTGTGATTAATTCGTAAGCGGTGATGGTAGCAGCGTTGGATGAGGTGCCCGAAAGAATGGCTGCGGAAGCCAATAGAGCACATAGTAGTGATCGGTTCATTTATTTTTCTGATTATGGTTATTTCTTCACCTTGACTAGCAGACGTTTACGTCTCGGAGCGACAGGCCCCACGCGAATCAAGGTGCTCTCAGTTGGCATTTTTTGTGCCGCCGGGCGTTGGAAGTTTAATCCATAGTTTTAAGATGCTTAACATGAGCATCTAACAACACATTAACTGTCTTTCTGAACAGTTTTTTGTGTCACAGTTTTTCCAAGATTGTAAATTCCTCCGACGTTTCTCCGAAACCTCTAGTTCTCTTCGGATCTACTACTTCTGGACCACAGAAATCAATATGAGGTTAGTCAACAGTAGAACCGAAAACGACGGGTAACTGCGATCAATCACTTAATTGAGTGGTCTTCTAAAGCCGACATTCACTTGCACTGAATTGCCCGATTTTTGCAGTTACCGGATTTCTTCATCTGTTCGCACGCTCCGGTAATTTGGAGACGCTGCGTTTTCACTGAGAATCCAAGCTTCTGGCTAATTTCACTTTCGAGCCGTTCGATCTTTTCGCTCTCAAACTCCACGATCTTCTCGCAGTCATTACAGATGATGTGGTTGTGGTGGGGATGCTCCGCGTAGTTCGGGTCGTAGAACTTGTAGTCCTTCCCGAAATCCATCTCGTGGACCAGCCCACTTTCGGTCAGCAGCGGCAGCGTGCGGTAGACGGTCGCTCGCGAGACGGATTTGTCCTTTTGGCGCGCCCACTCCAACAGTTGCTCAGCTGTGAAATGTTCCTCGGTATTGAAGACGGTATCGATGATCGCCATGCGCTGCGCGGTCATGCGCAGGCTTTTTCCCTCGAGAAACGCGAGGAACTTTTCTTTGGCTGCGACTTTGCCGGGCGATGGCATGAAATGACTATATTTTCCGATGCAAACCAAGTCAACGCTCTCACTTTGGTGCGTTCAAAGCAGGTGCGACAAGCGGATGAAAACGGCTCCAGACTCTTGCAGCCACCAGACCAAGGTTGTGGTGACCGTAGTCTTGGCCGTTAGCAACGGCAGTCCAATCAGGAGCGCGGTGATGTTCCCGAGGAAGAGGATGACGCCGGAGAAGAGGTAGCCTTGGCTGGTGATGTCGGATTGACGCGTTTGCAGGATGTGCCAGGTCAATGTGACGTGAAACGAGTACGCGGCACCAACGAGGAGGTGAAACAAAGGCATGAAGCGGTTCCACCCGAAGACAAGGTGGCCGATGGCGAACAATCCGACCAAAAGAACGACGTAGAGTGGAAAAAAGTATGGAGCAAGCACGATGAGGAAGTTGCTTTTTGAGATCACGACGTGCCCTCCCTTCGCGGAGGCCTTGAACTTCTTTACTCGTCCGCCAAACAGCCAGGTCCAGAGCGCGTGCGTGAGCTCGTGTCCGAAGACATAGATCAGCATTGGCTTGGGCAGGAGGAGGAAAACGATGAGCCAGCAGGCGGCGCCGCCCATAAACGCGACCCAAAACGCCTCCGATCCGCCAGTCAGTCGCAGCACTCGAACCAAAGCTCCGATGGCTCCTGCGCAAATGGGAAGGAGCAGAATCGCGATGATGGTCTTGAGCCATTTCGGCATGCGATGCTTTGTAGCAAAGGCGGGCGGGGACGGGAGGGAAATTCGTGGTGAGGTGAAACGCGTCGTTGTGTAAGCGGTGTTGCCGAGGTCCGTTAGACGACGGGATGACCGTTCGGCAAAGTCCCTGCTAAGAAGCTTTGCGTGTATTTGGACTACTACGGATTGACCGAACCGCCATTCAGCATCACGCCGAATCCGCGGTTCCTCTATTACGGCGGAAAGCATCGTGAGGCCTTGAATCACATGCTTTACGGCATCCGTGAACGAAAAGGCTTTGTCCAGATCACTGGGGAGGTGGGCGCTGGCAAAAGCACACTTTGCCGGGCCTTGCTCAGCCAGCTGGGCAACAATTACTCCACCGCGCTAATCTTGAACCCCATCCTCGACGCCGATCAGTTGATGCGCGCCATCGCCATGGAGTTCGGACTGGATGTTCGGGATTTGGATCGCTTGGAGACGCTGGAGCAGATCAATCTCTTTCTTCTTCGCCAAGTCGACGAAGGCCGCGAGGCCGTGCTGATCGTTGACGAGGCTCAGAACCTCACGAATGACCTTCTTGAGCAAGTTCGGCTCCTGTCCAATTTGGAGACAGACGATCGTAAGCTATTGCAGATCGTGCTGATGGGTCAGCCCGAATTGCGCGATCGCCTGAACGATCCTGCCCTGCGCCAGCTCCGGCAGCGCATTACCGTCCGCTACCATTTGAGCCCGCTAAAACGGGCGGAAATCGGTCAGTACGTCCAGCATCGCCTGAGCGTCTCCGGGGCAAGCAGCGCGCCGGAGTTTACCTTCGGCGCCCTCTGGCGGGTTTTCTGCTATTCGAAGGGCATACCGCGGCTGGTCAATGCCGTGTGTGACAAATGCCTGCTTGCGGGCTTCGTCGAGCAACGGGGTCAAATTGACTACCGCTTGGTCGGCCGGGCGATTCGCGAGTTAGAAGGAACGATTGATATATGAGCCTGATCAACGACGCACTGAAGCGAGCCACGCAAGCACAGCCGGCGACCAATCCAACGCCGGCCAACGAACAACCCATGGAGCCTGCGCCGCCGCACCGTGCCGTGGGGATTCCGAACTATTTCACGCCCGTCCTACTGTTCGTCATTTGCGGAGCATTCTGGTTCATGTTCAAAGGTTGGGATGGTGCCCGCCAAGGTGGCGTTGCTCAGGTTCTTCAACCCAAGGCGATCGTTGCTCAAGCGCGGGAGTTGGCCACAGAAGAACCCGCAGATTTGCCGCCTACGGCAGGTGCCGAATTGCCCATTCCGTCGAACCGGCAATTCGCATTAAACGATGGACCGACCCCAAAGTTAGCGGTCGAACCTTCGTCACCAGTTCAGGTTGCCCAGTCAATGATTCCGTCAACGGGCGGTGCGTTGCCCGTTTCGGCCCGGGAGATTCCGGCTGCGAATCGCTTCAGGTTGCAGGGAATCTTCTACCGGCCATCGAGTCCTTCAGCGGTGATTAACTCGAAGACGGTATTTGTCGGCGATACGGTGGCGGACGCCAAAGTGAAGTCGATCGACCAACGAAGCGTCGTTCTGGATCTCGGGACGCAGACCCAAGTGTTGACGCTGCGCTAATCTCCGCGTAAATCCCCTCCGCGCCCGGGCAGATACTTCACAACCGTTCTCCCAAATGGCGCGGTGATGAATCCATTTGCTGCCAAATTCGCGTCGCCTCCTGCGCTCGCTCGCGTTCTTCCTTTTGGGATCTTCCTAGTCCTAACTTTTCTCCAAGGCCAGTTCGGGGAATCAGGACGCTATTGGGGCTACACCATTAAGAGCCTGATTGGCGCGGTTCTCCTTTGGTGGGCATGGCCCTTTGTCACCGAGATGCGATGGAAGTTCAGTATAGCTGCCGTGTTGGTTGGCGTCGGAGTGCTTGCGATCTGGGTCGGATTAGATTCCCTCGTTCCAAAGCAACAGGAGTTGTGGATGAAGCTTGGCCTCAGCAAGCCGCCGGAGAAACCTCCGTTACCGTGGAATCCATTCTTCCAATTCGGGGAAGGCTCGGCACTGGGCTGGTTCTTCGTGGGAGCCCGAATCCTCGGGTCGACGCTTGTCGTTCCGCCCCTTGAAGAAGCGTTCTACCGCTCGTTCATGTATCGCTGGATTGCCAAGCCAGATTTCCAATCCGTCAGTCTCGGCCAGTTCTCTTGGAAGCCGTTCGCATTGACCGCCCTGATTTTCGGCTTTGCCCACAATGAATGGCTGGCCGGAATTCTTTGCTCTGCGGCCTATCAGGGTTTGGTCTGCTGGAAGAAGAATCTCGGTGAAGCGATGACGGCCCACGCGATTACGAATTGCCTCCTCGGCATCTACATCGTGGCCCGCAACGAATGGCACTTCTGGTGAAGCACCAACGCCCCGAGTTAGAATAATTATGGCGAGACCGCGAGACGCTCGTCGTTCACCTCGCGCTTCATCAGTACACCCTGTTGCTTGTAGGGCTTAAGCATGAAATGCGTCGCGGTCGAGATGACTCCCTGGATCGTAGCGAGCTTCTCGGAGACAAACGTTGCCACCTCCCGCAGGTTCGTCCCTTGGACCACCACCATCAAATCGTACCCGCCGGACATCAGGTAGCAACTTTCCACCTCGCCGTACTTGGCGATGCGTTCTGCCAGTCGATCAAACCCTCCACCCCGCTCCGGCGTGATTTTCACTTCGATCACGGCGCGAACGATCTCCCGGTTCAACTTCTCTTCGTTCAGCACCGTGCGATAACCGAGGATGATTTCTCCGGCTTCGTAAGCCTTGATCTTCGCCACCACTTCGGCCTCGGGGATGTTCAGCATGGCCGCCAGTTGTGCTGGCTTGAGAGCGGCGTTGTCGTGAAGGAGCTTCAGCAAAGGATCCATGCGCAGGAGAGTAAACAGGAGGACGCTGACGCGCCAAGCAACTAGTTTGCTGACGATCGAAGTCAGGCCAGCCAGCGAAAGAATTCGTTGCGTTGCAACCTTTCTTCAGGCGCAAACTCCACCCGTGTCCGCTCCGGAATCTTACAAGCTCGTCCAGCTCCGCAATGGAGCTCACAGCGTCCATTCCACCGAGCATGGCGAAACGATGCATCCAGGCTTGGGTCCCGCCGCTGAGGCGGAGGAACTCTACGTTCGACAATTGCGTCTGCTGGATCGACAGCGCGAATGGGGTGGCGAGTTTGTGATCTGGGACGTCGGCCTTGGAGCTGCGGCGAACGCGCTGACAATCCTTCGCGCCAGTCGTGAAGTTTCCAATCACCTTCATTTGATCAGCTTCGAGCACACCTTGGAGCCGCTTCGATTTGCCCTCCAAGCCAGCTCGGCTCTCGGCTACTTCGTCGGTTACGAACACGAAGTGGAGAAACTGATCGCTGAACGGCGTGTCGAGTTTCAGAACGGAACACAATCCGTGCGCTGGGAACTGCACGTCGGCGATTTTCCCGTGCTGATGCAGAGTGATTCAGCGCCGCTCTTCGCGAAGCCCCACGCGGTTGTGTTCGATCCTTGGTCACCGGCGAAGAACCCGGCGATGTGGACGGCGCCATTACTGGCGAATGTTTTTCGGCTGTTGGCTCCCTCCCGTCCTTGCGCGATGCCGACGTATTCCCGGAGCACCATGCTCAGGGTGTCGTTGCTCCTGGCAGGATTCTTCGTCGGATCCGGACCCGCCACCGGCAGGAAGGAAGAAACTACGATTGCCGCGAATGCTCGTGACCTTGTGCCGTCATTGCTGGGTCGTGACTGGTTGGAGCGCGCCCGGCGTTCGGGCAGCGCAGAGCCGATGTGGGAACCAGTTTATCGTCAGGCTCCGCTTCAGCCGACGACTTTGGAGCGACTGCTCCGGCATCCGCAGTTTGTCTGAATCCTTCGAAGTCTTGTCACAAAAGAACAAGCCCGCGACCACTCAGCCGCGGGCTTGTTGACGATGTGCAGCTTGGCCACGTCGGGCCGAAACTCAGTTACTTGATCAGCTTGCCGATGATGTTTTCGCGCATCACCCGACCGTAGAAGCGACTGTCTTCGCTGTTCTCGCGATTGTCGCCCAGCATGTAATACTGGTCCTTCCCGAGCTGGATCCACTTCTCTTTCAAGTCCGGCGTATCCGTGCGCGTTTCCTTCGCCAGATAGGGTTCATCCAGGCGGCGACCGTTCACGTAGAGAATGCCGTTCTTGATGTTAATCCAGTCAAACGGTTGCGCGACGATGCGCTTCACGGCGAAGTCATCGTGGCCGGGATCTTTGATGACCACGATGTCGCCGCGTTTAGGCGTCATCAGGAGATACTGCCAGCGGTTCAGGTAGTAATGCTCTCCGTCCTTCAACGTGGGCATCATGCTGCGGCCTTGAATGACCACTGCGGTGACGACGTAGCGGCTCGCGAGGAAATAGGCCGGGATGGACAGCAGCGCCACAATCAGGAGCGTTGTCGAGTTCCGGCGGAACCAGTTGGACGGCCCGGTGGCGACCGAAGCTTCTGAGGGCTTCGGCGCCACGGGAGCTGGAGCCGCGGCAGGTTGCTCCTGCACGCTGGGCTTCTCGTCCCGCATTCTGAGAGGGGGCAGTGAAGCCCCCTCCCAGAGCGTTTGGCGTTGTGTTTGGGTTGGCGGCAGATTGGTCATAAAATTTTTGTTTCTCGGTGAGCACCCCGTGGTGTTCAACCTGATGGTGATATTTACCTCCGCTTTGGGTTCCCAACAATTGGAGCAAATACATCGCGACCAATAGGAACCGTTACCGACAGCCCGACCGGGGAATCACGGGAGGTGAACCTCAATTACCTATTCAGCTACAGAAACCTACGTAGAAGAACACACGAAACCCCTGCTTCAGATGAGATCGTACTTGGAAAATGTAGGACTCCTAACGCCTTAATAGAGAGGCGGAAGGATCTAAAACTGGCCGATGAAGTAACCGAAACCCTGCATCTTGGAGGGTGCTCTCTATTTCAAGGACCAGTTGGCTCAGTCGCGCCAGTTGGAGGGCAGGTCCTTCTTTGTCGCGCCCAGAATCTCGCGAATGGCGGTGCGAGATTCCGGCGAGAGCTTCGCATAGGCGGCGCTCGTGTCTTCGCCACTGAGGACCTCCAACAACCGATCGTAGATGCGTTCCTTCAACTTCGCAGGCAGCTGATCGAACGCGTCGGTGTAGATGAGGTAGCTGCACGGATACTTGAACAACCGCGTGTGCAAATCGAAATCCCGGAGCGAACGCCCCTTCTCATCGCGCGGACCCAGCTTTGCGAACTCTGCGGCGAATCCGGAGTTCCCCCGGATCGGTGACGCGAAGGGCGCTTCTTCGACGAACAACAGGTAACGCACGAACGCTTCGACGATGTTCTTCAGGTAACGCGTGTGTCCGTATTGTTGAAGGGCGATGGTCGATTCATAGTTCAGCCGCGTCAGGAAATTGTGCATGTGCGACTGATGTTCCATCACCATCAGCGCGACGATGTCGCTGTTCCCGCTCAGGTATTCCGACACATCGAAGAACTTCTTCAGGTCGGTTTGGGTGCCGAGGAATCCGGGCTCCTTTTCATGCCGCGCGAAAGCGGACTTGCCGAACAGATTTCCTCGGTGTGGCTGTTTGCCGGCATCACCGGTCACAAACCAGCCGCCCCAACGCTCCTCGATTGGCGTGCGATGATTCACCAACGAGGTGCCCGTTGTCATGTCCACCACGCCGTTCTCGTCCGTCGCGAACGATCGGACCAAATGTCCGGGCACACCCATCGTCTTGGCGGAAGCGTGGCACTCGAGACATTGATCCGTGCGAACGAAACGCGGCTTGTCCGTCTTCGTTTGTTCCAACGTGTAAAAAACGCCGCCCAACTTCGGATCCACGGACGAAATCTCCAACAAGGGCGACCCCTGCACGAAACCAATGTAGACGTC
>Ga0154020_10007392_pt1 | contig 12833 bp, 10 predicted proteins | sample Klosneuvirus_201_FD_109709 | JGI IMG/M metagenome (GOLD analysis project Ga0154020, IMG submission 109709) | Active sludge microbial communities from wastewater, Klosterneuburg, Austria - Klosneuvirus_20160825_MG | ecosystem: Engineered > WWTP > Aerobic digester > Activated sludge | place... | reverse complement strand
CTGAGGGTGAAGCCCTCGCCAAGTTCAAATAATGTCGTGCTTGGCTGATCCGCAACAATTTGGAGTTAAAATGTCAAAAAGCAGAATCTCAGGAAAATACTTAGCAGCCTGCCTCGCCGCGGTCTTGGTTGTCGCTATCGGGTGCGGTGATCCGATTCCGATGGAAGAAATGGGTATTGCCAAGGTCGCCATTGCGCGCGCCGAAACGGTAAAGAGCCAGAAATATTCGGCTCAAAATTTTGAGGCAGCCAAAAAGGCGCTTATGGAAACGCACAATCTTGTGGAAAACGGCAAGATGAGCGATGCCAAAGAAAAGGCAGTCGAAGCAAAAAAACTTGCTGATGCGGCATACGACGAATCTGCTCCAAAGCTGGCGCAAGACACGCGGAGCGAGGCCGAGGCGGCAATTCGCTCGGCAGAAGAAGCCAATGCGGAACAATTTGCGACCGATGAGCTTTCATCATCGAAAGCGAGCCTGGTTCAGGGTGATAAGTACTTTGAAGCGAAAGATTATCTGAGTTCGTATCATCTGTTTGAAGAGTCGCGCGAAAAAGCCAAGCGCGCGCTGACCACGTCTGAAGCTCAGGTTGAAGTCATGAAACGCGAGCTGGCAGAGGTGGATGAAACCATTGCTGCGGCAGAACGCTCAGGTGCGGCACAAAACGCACCGGATACACTGAAAAAGGCGAAAGACGATGCTGGTCATGCACGTGGTGATCTGGAAAACAAAAAACTCAAATCCGCGTACACAAATTTGCAGGCGGCGAAAGCTTCATCGAAAGAAGCGCTCGCCACAGCACAAAAAGAATCCGCCCGCGGCAAATTGGCGCAGGCGGAATCGGATGTTGCAGCTGCCGAAGCAAAATTGAATGATCTCAAGGGCCGCGCAAGCGATCCGGCGACAGCAAAGGCGCTGGCCGCATCAGAAGAAGCGCAACAGTCTATGAAAACTGCTGATGACAACCTGACGGCGGCAAAAGAAGCTCTGAAGGCTGCGCGCGAAGCGGATAAAAATCAGGCTTATCCTGAAGTTGCCACCCAATCCGATGAAGCGATTCGCCTTTCAAAGATACTGACAGACTCTCTACCCGAAACGGAAGTCCTGCTGGCTCAGGCGAAAGATCGTGCGGGTGTCGAAGCTACAAAGCCCGAAACAACCGAAACGACAGAAAAACCGGAAGACGGTGCGAAAGAATCAGCCGAGGGAAATGAATCTGCCAAGGCTGGCTGGAAAACTTACAAGGTACGCTACATCCCGGAAAACCGCGATTGCCTGTGGAAAATTTCGGGATATAAGAAGATCTACAACAATCCACGCCTGTGGCCGAAAATCTACCGGGCTAATAAAGGAAAGATTAAGAATCCCGATCTGATTTATCCGGGACAAGTATTTAAGATTCCACCGAAAAAGACCAAAGGAGAATAAGAGCTCAGTTGATCAGGCCGCGCTGCTTCTGAGCGCGGCTTTCTAAAACACTTCAAGCGGAATCTGGACCAGGATTCCACCAGCTCCCTGAAAGAATCAATAATATCCATGCGGTGATACCGCATATTTTTCAAATAACACCCAAACGAAAGAGGACACTATGGCCCGCAAGAAATCCCCAGAAGAGGATAGCGCCGAAACAACGACAGAAACCACTGAAAAGGTAAAACTAAAGTTGCGCAACAAGAAAGAAGAAGAATCAACAGCTCCGGCAGCCGATGGAAATCAGGCTGATCCGGCGATGGTTGCCGCGGCTGCGGCAGCCGCTGCTACACGGCCCACACCTCCTGCGCAATCTCAGCAGGCACCCGCAAATAACGGGCAGGGACGCCCTGAAGGCAGTCGCAAGATGGAGATCAGCGAGTTCAAGAACAAGAACATGAACGAGCTGGTGGAGATGGCGCTTTCACTTGGCGTTGAGAACCCCGCGGATCTGAAAAAGCCGGCGCTCATCTTCTCTATTCTGCAGAAACAATCTGATAATTCCGGTTATGTCTATGCAGAGGGCGTGCTCGAGATAATGCCCGATGGCTACGGATTTCTGCGCTCAGCAGGTTATAATTACCTCGCGGGGCCGGACGATATCTACGTTTCGCCGGCGCAGATCCGCATGTTCGCGTTGCGCAAAGGTGATACCGTTTACGGACAGATTCGTATGCCGCGCGACAACGAAAGGTTCTTCGCGATCATGCGCGTCGACACTATCAATGGCGTGCCTTCGGGCGAAGCAATGCGGCGGGTGCATTTCGACAACCTGACACCGCTTTATCCCGAGCAGCAGATCAAACTCGAAACGACTGCCGAAAAACTTTCGACGCGGGTGGTCGATCTCGTGTCGCCGATCGGCAAGGGCCAGCGTGGCCTGATCGTTGCGCCCCCGCGTACCGGTAAGACGATGCTGATGCAGGATGTCGCCAATGCGATTACGACTAACCATCCTGAAGTGACGCTGATGGTGCTTTTGATCGACGAACGCCCCGAAGAGGTGACAGATATGGCGCGCAGCGTGCGCGGCGAAGTGATCGCTTCGACATTTGACGAACCGGCGAACCGCCACGTGCAGGTCGCTGAGATGGTGATCGAAAAGGCCAAACGCCTTGTGGAGCATAAGCGTGATGTCGTGATTCTGCTCGATTCGATCACGCGTCTGGCGCGCGCCTATAATCAGGTGATTCCTTCATCGGGCAAGGTGCTTTCTGGCGGTGTCGATTCGAATGCGCTGCATAAACCGAAGCGTTTCTTCGGCGCCGCCCGTAATATCGAAGAGGGTGGTTCGCTCACGATTATTGCAACAGCACTTGTGGATACCGGCAGTAAAATGGACGAGGTGATTTTCGAAGAGTTCAAGGGTACGGGTAACATGGAGCTGCACCTCGACCGCAAGCTCGTCGAGAAACGCACATTCCCGGCGATCGACATGAACCGTTCGGGCACACGCCGCGAAGAGCTGCTCTTGGACAAAGAAGACGTGAACCGCATCTGGATTCTGCGCAAAATTTTCGCTCCGCTTTCCACTGTCGAGAGTATGGAGATTCTGCTCGATAAAATGCGTGGTACAAAAAACAACAAAGCGTTTTTGGACAGCATGAAGACCGGCTGAGGTCTATGCTGCCGAACGCGGCCACCTTTGGTATTCTGCAGTTCTGCCTGTTTGTGGGGGCTTTTGCAGCAGTGCAGGCGTGCAAACCCTCTTATGATTCCATTCTCAAAGACGTCGAGCGCAACTATGTTGCGACGGGTTTTCTCGACCCCGATACGTTCCAGATCCGCTGCCCTTTGGAAGACAGCGGTGACCGGTTGGGGCAATGCCGTGAGCGCCTGACTGTTGAGCTCGTAGCTTACAAAGAACGTTATGACCGTGAGGCCTATGCGCGACGCATGCATCAGGATTTTCTGCCGTTCCATGAACATACTCCCGTAAACGAAGAAAAGCGTGCCGCGTGGGCGCGTTTCTACGGCGAACTGGCGCGCGAACGCAGCCGGTTGGTCTACGAAAAGCGCGATGGCGACCGGGTGGAAGGAGTTTTCCGGTTGCGTCTCGCAGACCTGATCTACCGGGTGCAAAAAGCCTCGTAGATTGAGCCTGTCCCGGACACAACGTAGTTGTGTCCGGGACAGGCTTTAAGTCTTTCGCGGGAAAATGCCGATATTTATATGTGAGCCGCAAAGGCACAAGGAAAGCAGCTGCCGATAGCCAGAACCTGGTGACGATCCTCTTCGTTCTCGGGGTGATCGGTTGGGGCTTTTTTGCCATCGATCGTCTTACCGAAAATGAGGGTGGGCGCAAGAGCCCTAAAGTGCAGGGGCGTGCGTCCGGGCAGGATGCGGGCTGGAAAAAAACCGCACGCGACTGGCTGACAAAAAAGCTCTCTTCAGGGGCCGGTGAAAAGACCGACAGCGAAAGTTCCAATGTGTCGCGAAATGTTCCGCAGGGCGAAATTCCTCTTTTGCCCGAACCTGGTGGTCTCAGGCGCGCCCAGACTATCCCCGAAGACGAAGAAACTCTGACGCAGCAGCGTGAGGTTGAGACTCCCGAGAGTGCGGATTTTCTGTTCTACCGCGTGAACGACAAGGGGCAGCCCGTGCTCGCAAAGGTAAAACGTTCTCTCGGCGAAGGCAAAACTGACCTGCGCTCGATGCTCGGTGTGCTCATCAAAGGGCCGACTGCAGCGGAAACGGAACGGGATTTTATGGATTCTTTCATCCGCAAGCCGCGCGTGCGTTCGGTCTCGCAGAGCGGGCAGTGTGCGGTGGTCGATTTTGACGGAAATTTCGGCGCGGGCGCGAGTTATCAGGTGCTGCGCTTTCAGGTAGAGCAGATCTATCGCAATTTGAAGCAGTGGACCGGTGCAAAGTGCCTTGAGCTCAGGGTGAAGGGCCAGTATAGTCCTCACCTCGGCAGCGACGGCATTTTTTTCCCCAAGCGCATTGATGAGCGCTGGCTCAGGGAAAATTCGTAAAGAAGTTTATACCAGCTTTCTTCCTTTCAAAAAACTAGGCAGCGATTTCTCATTTTATTATATTGGCACTATGACAACGAGAGTGCTATCACTCACAAAATGGGTTGCTGGGTCTGCCATGTTGCGCCTGGCTAGGGGGATTTATGTCGGCTGAGAATATGACAATCAAAACGCGGGCTGCTTATCAGGCGGCCGTCAATAAGGCGCAGGAGCTCGGCCATGCCGACGTCACGCCCGAACATTTTATGGCAGCGCTGTTTGCCGAGGCAGACGGATTGCCTGTGCAGGTGCTGCATCGCCTCGGCGTTGAGGCAAGCAAGGTTACGGCATTGTTTGTGAGTTACCTCGAGCGCCTGCCGCGTGCACAGGGGAATTTTGAGCCAGGGCAAAACCTGTCGGGTGACGCACGCAAATTTCTGCAGCTCGCTGAAAAAGAGATGAACGGTCTCGGCGACCAGTACCTGTCGCTGGAGCACCTGCTGCTGGCTTATGCCAACGGCAATTTTGCCCTCAAGAAAGAACTCGAGGCGCTGGGGCTCGAGCGCCGTAAGCTGGCCGCGATTCTCACCGAGCTGCGCGGCAGCCAGAAGGCGGATTCAGATAATCCCGAAGCCAAGTTCAATGCTCTGCAAAAATATGGCAAGAACCTGAACGAGCTCGCTCGTGCCGGCAAACTTGACCCTGTGATCGGGCGCGATGAAGAGATACGCCGCACGATCCAGATACTTTCGCGTCGAAACAAAAACAATCCGCTCTTAATCGGTGAACCGGGCACGGGCAAGACGGCCATCGTTGAAGGGCTTGCAGGCCGTATTGTTTCGGGTGATGTTCCGGATATTCTGCACGATAAGACAGTGATAACCCTCGATATGGGTTCTCTGATCGCCGGCGCCAAATACCGCGGCGAATTTGAAGAACGCCTGAAGGCGGTGCTCGATGAGGTACGCGCCAATCAGGAAAAAATCATTCTGTTTATCGATGAAATACACACCGTCGTGGGTGCCGGAGCCAATGAAGGCTCACTCGACGCAGCGAATATGCTCAAACCCGCGCTGGCACGGGGCGAGATACACCTGATCGGTGCGACCACACTCAAAGAATACCAGAAGCACATGGAGAAAGATGCCGCGCTCGAACGGCGTTTCCAAACCGTCTACGTCAACGAACCTTCGGTCGAAGATGCGGTGACGATTCTGCGCGGGCTCAGAGATCGTTACGAGGTGCACCATGGCATACGCATCACCGACGCGGCGATTGTGGCCGCGGCGACATTGTCGCACCGTTACATCAGCGACCGCTTTTTGCCCGATAAAGCGATAGACCTCATTGACGAATCGTGCGCCAAACTCAAGATCGAACGCAACTCGATGCCGCAGGAACTCGACGATCTCAACCGCAAGATCATTGCTTTGACCATTGAAGAGACGGCGCTCAATCGCGAGAACGACAGCCTGAGCGTCGAGCGCCTGAATACGGTGCGCAAAGAGCTCAGCGAACTCAAAGAGAATTTTCAAGGGATGAAGCTCAAACTCGATCGTGAAAAAGAGCAACTGGGCGCAGCCTCGGCGATCAAAGCGGAAATTGAAGCACTCAAAATCGAAGAGGCGGCCGCGGAACGTAAGGGTGATCTGAACAAGGTGGCCGAGCTGCGCTATGGAAAAGTGCCGTTGCTGCAGAAAAAACTCGAGGCTGCGGTGGGGCAGGTGAAGGAGAAGAATTCCGAAATCCGCCTGCTCAAGGAAGAAGTTACCGAAGAGGATATCGCCGAGATAGTCTCGCGCTGGACGGGGATTCCCGTGTCAAAGATGCTCACCTCGGAAAAGACGAAATTACTCAAAATCGAAGAGGTGCTGCACAAGCGCGTGGTCGGCCAGGAGAATGCTGTTGAGGCGATCGCCAATGCGATTCGGCGTAACCGCGCAGGCATCGCAGACGAAGACAAACCCATCGGCAGTTTTCTGTTTCTCGGACCCACTGGCGTCGGCAAAACTGAAACGGCCAAGGCGCTGGCTGAATACCTGTTCGATGACGCCAAAGCCATGGTGCGCATCGATATGAGCGAATACATGGAAAAACATTCTGTGGCCAAGCTGATCGGCTCGCCACCGGGATACATCGGTTACGACGAGGGCGGGCAGCTGACCGAAAAAGTACGCCGCCGGCCTTACAGCGTGATTCTGTTCGACGAAATCGAGAAAGCGCACCCGGATGTGTTCAACCTGTTTCTGCAGATTCTCGACGAAGGCCGCCTGACCGATGCGAAGGGCAGACTCGTCAATTTCAGGAATACAATTCTGATCATGACATCTAACCTGGGCTCAGAACATCTGGCGAACACAAATCTCAATACCGAAGAGCAGGAAGTGCGTGTGCTCGATGCGGTACGCGGCTTTTTCAGGCCCGAGTTCTTGAACCGGCTCGATGCGGTGATCCAGTTCCACCGCCTGAATGCGCAACACCTCGAAAGTATCGCCGGCCTGCAGATCGACCACGTGATCGAAAAAATCCGTGCGCGCGGCGTTGAGCTCGAAGTCGGTAAAGACGTGCGCAAGCTCATCATCGAGCACGGCTTCGATGAAGAATACGGTGCAAGACCGATGAAACGGGCGATTGAGAATCTGTTATTGAACCCGCTGGCGCTGACTCTGCTCGAAGGTAAGGTCGAGCAGGGCAAGAAGATTGTGGCTCACCGCAAGCTGGATTCGGTGGAATTCAAATAAGATCACTATCCGCTGAGGCATAGCCTCAGCGGATAGTGATCTCTCCATTCTCGGAGATATTCAGCTTCGTCTTCGGAAAGTCCGCCTCAGTCAGTTCGCGCATCAGTTGAATGGTTTTGCCGCTCGCATCGTAGCGCGGGGTCGATTTTTCAGGCATGTTCATCGGGATAATTTTGCCCGATTCGAATTTACCGTCTTTGCCGAGTGTGATATTCAGCACCAGTGTCAGGCCGGTTTTGCCGCGCGACGACAGTGCGCCATAACCAATAAAATTCCCCAGCGAATAGACAATCAGGCGGCCTTTGTAGAGCTCAAGCGCGCGCACCACGTGCGGGCCATGCCCCAGAATGAGGTCGGCGCCCGCGTCGATGGCGGCATGCGCAAAGGCGGGCAGGTTGCCGCGGTTTTCGCCGTAAAACATCTCTGTCTGGTTTTTGGTGTGCAGAAATTTTTCGCCTTCGCCACCCCAATGGCATGATATCGCGACGATCGGCGCGTTCGCGCGTGCTTCGCGCACCAGTTCGCGCATCCCATTGAGATCCTTCACGTTACTGTGTGCGCGCAGGTAGCTGAACGGAATAAAAGCCATTTTCACTCCGGACACGGTGACATATTCAATCTGGCCTTTGCGCCCGATGGCATGAATACCTGCGGCTTTGAGGTTCTGCATGGTATCTTTAAAACCGCGTTCACCAAAATCACCCGAGTGGTTGTTGGCAGTGCTGAGTACCTGAAAACCGGCGCGCTTCAACACCTTAGCCGTTGAAGGCGGCGTGCGGAAGGCGAACACATGCTTGCTTTTGGTATTTTTTGCAGTGGTCGGATAATCAGTCAGTGTGCTCTCAAAATTGCCGAATAACAGATCAGCACCCGACAAATATTCCTGAATCGGGGCGAAGAGCTCTTCATATGGTTTCGCCGGCACCCGGCGCTCGGGGTAGAGTGTGCCCGGCACGATATCGCCGACGGCTTTGATCGTGATGCTGGCGGAACTTTTTTTGCGCGCTTCGCCGTGCACAAAGCCAGCTATCGTTAAGAGCGCGGAAAAACCGAGTATTGTAAATGTGTTACGCATGGCTGCGCCTCCAGGCGGTGGCCACAATATCGACAAAGCGCGAGAGTCCACGGCCGTCGAGAGCTGACAGCAACGTGGGTTCGAGAAGTCTGCGCGAAAAAAGATCCACCGCGAGCTTGTTATGATATTCACTCACCGGGTAAAGCTGTACGCTTTTACCCAGATAGAGCGCCTCAAAGAGCGCCTGCCCGAAATAGAGCGCCGGGCGCTTGCAGGCGCCAAGTGCCGCGCGAAAATCCGCAGGCGAAAGGCGCTGGCTGCTCTGCGGGAAGTCGGCGCTTTCCATGGCGGCCTCGCGCGATTCATGCAGCGTAATTTCGGCACGGTCACTCAGCATAGGCATCGACGTGATAGCCGGGTGCAGAATCACCGAGCGCAGCGCGTCGGTATATTGCTGCTTCGTCATTTCATGGTGCGGCAACAGATCGGCGACGATATCCGCCTGTTCGCGCCCTGCGCCGCGGTTATCAACCGCGATTTTCACAGCCTCTGTGGTAAGCAGACATGGGTTAAAGGCCGTGTCCCGCCGGTCAAGAATGATGACCCGCGATGGCAGCGGCAGATCCAGGTCAACTTCGGGCGGTGCAGTCACAAGTTGCACCGGGATTTTTTTCTTCTTAAGCTCCAGAGCGACCGTGCGCATGCGCATTGCATGGCCGCTGCCATAGGTGTGCACGTTGCCGGTCATGATCAGTACGCTGTTCATTGCAGGTTGTAACCGATAAAAAAGCTTAGCTGTATCTGTTCGCTCAACATGTCGCGCGCAATATCGATGCCGAGCGCAGGTACAGTAATTTCTCTGAGATACATACGCATTCCCGCTCCCGGGCCCCAAAAACGAATCGGTGTCTGTTCGTCGCGGCGCGCGATACCGGCGTCGACGAAGACCAACGCCGAAAATGTCACCCAGCTGAGATTCAAAAATCCGTACTGGTAATTGACGGCAGCCACGGCAAACTGGTCTGCCGGCACGAGCAGGGCGGGCAGCGTGCGCGTGCCCTGCCAGCCGCCGAGGCGTTGCTCAAGCACCTGCGGGTAATGCGAATACTGGAATGAAAACAGCAGGCTCAGAAACTGGTGTTTTGCCGTTTTTGTGTGCCAGGCATTGGCGGATGAAATGACGTGCAGGTCTTCGCCCGCGAAGACGATGCCTTTTTCGAGATCGAGCTGGCTCTCGATACCCGACTGGAAAAAATCTTTTGGCGTCACCGAAGAATATTTGAAGCGCACGCCGAGGTTCATCACACTCGAACTCGTCAGCGGCTGCTGCTCAGTGAGCTCGGCCGAACGGTAGCCTGCAAGCACGCCGGCAAAAAAGCCCGCGCGTGTCTGGTAGCCGGTTGCGGATTGTATGTCATGGCGCATGAGCGTATAGCTGCGGGTGATGTTGCCCGCAGCAGTTGCGTCTTCGATGAACACACGTCCTGTCAAATAGCGAAGTGTGGTCGTGAATTGCGTGTAGCGGATATGCGGGTCGGTGAAGCCGATGAGCCCCTGCCAGCCGCGGTTCGAAATCAGACCCCCGAGCGCCACCCCCTTATTTTCACCCATCGCGTTTGATTCGACGAGAAACGCGCCGCCAATTTCGGTGTCGCGGTATTTGACGTACACCGGTATCGGGTAAAGACTCCATTTTTCTTTCACTGTGATCAGCAGCGTACAATGTGCCTGGCACGGCAATTCTTCATCCACTTCCGTGAGGTGGATTGTCACCTGCGAGAAAATTCGCAACCGCTCGAGATACACGCGCAGCTGATCGAGATCGAGGTTCGCCATTTTTTCTCCCGCGCGCACAGGAATATACTGCAAAATCACCCCTTCACGCGTACGCGCCAGACCACGGATAGAAATTTTACTGAGCACTTTTTCGGAATGAATGCTTTGGTTGCCGGACAAATCGGCGGCAGAAGCTGTACTTATGGCGGCAAAGAGGAGTCCCGGCAGCAGAGCCCGGTAAAAGGCGCTGAGCGGGCCGGGCCGCATCAACTGTGTTTTTCCAGTGCCTTGCGCATGCGGCGCAAAAAGTATTCCCGGTTGAGCCAATCCACAGAAGCGGCAATTTTTGCACGTTGTGGTTCACGAACCCGGTAGTTGCGCACGTGTTTGACTATTTCATCGGGGCTGCCCGTTTCGAGTTCGACGCCACATTCACCGTCGCTGAGAAACTCCGCCATGCCCTGTGTGCGGTGGGCAATTAAGGGAATGCCGCATTTTAATGCCGCCAGGGGCAGGTGTTCGAGTGCTTTGGTTTCGCCGCAGATCATGGCTTTCGCCCCGGCGATGTAGTATGCCTGATCGGCGACGCTGATGCGACCCGTATAAAAGATATTGTCCGGTTTGAGATCCTTCAGCAATTTATCCGGTTTCTTTTCAGCGAGAACCACGAGTTTATCGCTGATACAGGAAAACAGGCGAATGAGCATTTCTGAATCGACCGAATCGGTAGCGACAAAATATTCGGGGGGAGCCTCGGAATCGGGATAAAACAGATCGCTGTCTACTAGGGGGTAGGCGAGCGGCACATCTTTGCGCATCAGCGAAGAGAGCGTGCGGTGCAGCGCATGGTTGGCTGCAATGGTCAGATCGATACCAGCACCGAATTCAAGGTCGAGTTCCTGTGCGCGCAGAAGTTCTGCGGATTTCTGGACGTTCAGTTTTTCGACATCAGCGCGCCAGAGAAACGGCAACAGGTCATGTTGATAGACGACGAAGCGTGCATGGCTGCTTTCGCGGCGCAGGTGCCTGAGATAGCCCCGCGTGTTGCTGATGATCAGGTCATAGTCATTCTGCGGTATTCGCGTCTGAGCTTCGATCAGGGCGTCGAGGTCTTCGAGCTGGCGCTCTGACAGTCGGCTGGCATAAAACTCCACATGGCGATCGCGCAAAGTCTGCGGTAGTGTCGTCTCAAAGTTCTTGAGAAATCCGACATGGGCATCGGGAAACAGTTCCAGCAGGGCATAGAGCGACGGATTGATCAGGTCATTGGCCGAAAACCAGTCTTGCAGCAGCATCACGCGCGCCGAATTCACGCCGTAGTCTTGAGCTTGCCCGCCCGACGTAAAGAGTTAATCAGTTCCGGCTTTCCTGCGCCAAAACGGTAGTCGGTATGACTGACTTTTTCGCAGTAGCTATTATGGCAAACGAACACGCAGACTACAAACCGGGCCTTGACGGCGTCATCGCCTGTATCACGAAACTTTCCCTGCTCGACGAAGAAAAAGAGCAGATTATCGTTCGGGGTTACGACCTCATCGAGCTGATTCAAAAAACTTCTTATATCAAAGTTGCATACCTGCTGATCTATAACAAATTCCCTTCTGACGCCGAAGCAAAAGCTTTCGAGCAGAAGCTCATGGCGCAGGCAGACATTCCCGAAGAGATGTATGAAATCTTCAAACTGTTGCCCAAGAAGACGATGGCGATGGATGCCCTGCGCACCGGCATCTCGATTCTCGGTGGCTACGAAGACCATGCAGCACTGATGGACACTTCGACAAAATCAAACGAAGAAAAAGCACTGAAGATTCTCGCGAAAGCCCCGGCAATCGCGGTGAACAGCTACCGGGCAATCATGGGCATGCCGTTTGTGAAACCCGACAAGTCGCTGGGTTATTCTGAAAACTTTGTCTACATGATCAAAGGCTCGAAGCCAACTGCAGTCGAAACAGACACGCTGGACAAGATTCTCACAACCTATATCGAACATGAAATGCCGAACTCCACCTTCGCTGTGCGCGTGGTGAGCTCGACACTGTCAGACATCTACGGCTCATGCGCGAGCGCTGTCGCTTCGCTCAAGGGGCCACTGCACGGTGGCGCCAACGAGGCAGCGATGCAGATGTTCCTCGAGGTGCAGAAAACCGGTGGTCCTTCGACTGCTGAAAGCTACATCATGGGTAAACTGACGCGCAAAGACAAGATCATGGGCTTTGGGCACCGGGTTTACATGAAGAAATACGACCCGCGCGCATTCCTCATGAAAGACTACATCCCCAAGCTGGTTGACCAGCGCCCCGACGGCAAAGACCTCTATTCGATTTACCAGACGATTGAGAAGACGATGGCGCGCGAGAAGGGCCTGTACCCGAACGCAGACTATCCGATTGCGCTTTTGTACTACCTCATCAATGTACCGATCGACCTCTACACACCGATCTTCCTCTGCTCACGCCTTGCGGGCCTCGTGTCTCACCACATCGAACAGCACGAAAACAACCGCCTGTTCCGCCCGCGCGTGATCTACGAGGGAGCACGCGATCTGCATCCCCCCGTGTGACAGGATGTCATAGGCTCAGCGCCGCCACGGATGGTCGTCGACCCGACCCGGCGGGCGTCTTTGCGCTGAGCGGTTTGACTCAATGAACCGTCTCACACAGCTATTTCCCCTGACCGCCGGCTGCGCAAGCGCCGGCGCACTTATTTATCCGCCCGCGTTCACCTGGTTCGGCCCGCTCTATATTAAAATTGCGCTCGCGCTGATTATGTTCTTCACGGGACTCAGTCTCACGACCGCTGATTTTAAACGCGTGGCCCGTAAACCGGGGCAGGTGGCAGCCGGGTTTGTGCTGCAATACACGGTCATGCCTGCAATG
>Ga0154020_10007391_pt1 | contig 12836 bp, 14 predicted proteins | sample Klosneuvirus_201_FD_109709 | JGI IMG/M metagenome (GOLD analysis project Ga0154020, IMG submission 109709) | Active sludge microbial communities from wastewater, Klosterneuburg, Austria - Klosneuvirus_20160825_MG | ecosystem: Engineered > WWTP > Aerobic digester > Activated sludge | place... | reverse complement strand
GGAACACAATTACCGTGTTTAGTGTTGTATTGAATCCAATCTCTTAGAAACTATGATTAGCGTAACCGATAAAGCCAAAGACAGAATCACAAACCTTCGCGTTGAAGAAGGAAAAAGTGAAAACCATAACATCCGGGTTTCGGTAAAAGGTGGCGGTTGTTCAGGTTTAATGTACGATTTGGGTTTTGATGATCACATCAACGCAGCCGACCAGGTTTTTGAAGACAAGGGTGTAAAAATTCTTGTTGACAAAAAGAGCTTGCTCTATCTTTTAGGAACTACCCTCGACTTTTCGGATGGATTGAATGGCAAAGGTTTTCAGTTTATAAACCCCAACGCCTCACGCACCTGTGGTTGTGGCGAGAGTTTTTCTATATAAGGCAGATCCTTGTTGCTGATAGCTGGATACTAGTTAATAACCTTTGCGGGAGCGAGTTATGATCCTGAAATAATTTTCTCAAGACGTAACAACAGCGATGCACTTCAATTCAATAGCGATTGGGGTAGGTAAAGCATTTACCTCCACCGTAGTGCGACAGGGTTGTGTTGCCTTGTCGGGAAAATAGGAAGCATAGATTTTATTGAACACCGCAAAATCGTCTTTCATGTTTGTGAGATACACGGTAATATCAATCAGCTTATCCCAGGATGATCCGGATGCCTCCAATACAAATTTCACATTTTGAAAAACTGCATGGCATTGTTCTTCGATGTTGTAAGACAAAATCTTTTTATTCTCGTCAAGCGTTACGCCCGGAATTTCTTTTGATCCCTTTTTGCGCGGCCCAACGCCTGAAAGAAAAAGTAGATTGCCCACTTTTCGTGCATGTGGATAAGGACCAACGGGTTCGGGGGCGCTATCGGAATTAATTATCTTTTTATCCATACTATCAATTCGCTGACAACTATTACTCGATCCCAAAAACCAAACTCGCCCACAGACTATGGTAGTCCGCTCCCTCCTTTTCGGATTGGATCATCTTCACACTGCTCACCATCCATGGGCCAGCTGCACTGATTGGAAAACGAATTGTACCATCCGTTTCGGTATAAATATTTTGTAAGAATGTGGTACCGTTAACTTTATTCCACACTTTAACTAATGCGTGAGGTGCGGGCTTTCCTCCATAGGAAATCTGGCATTGTAAATGATCGCCTAACTTCAGTAAATACGGGTTTTGAAGGGGCGTTACTTCATATCGAAACCCAACTGTCCTTTTAAATGTATCATCTGATTTTGAACCCGCTTGAACCAACAACTTGGCGTAGCGGGTATAAAATTCTCTTGACGGCTTTTGTAAAATATTTAACTGTGCTCTTTCATCTAAAATATAATCCAGCCCATCTTCTTTCAGGTATTCATTAAACTTTTCACCTTCCTGTTCAATATATGCTGCATTGCTCTGCAAAGCAAAAAGATACGTGCCCTCCTGATCTGCTTTAACCAACAAATTATTTCCTTCCGTTGGTTTTATCTTGCTCTTTAAATCGCCAACACCACTTGCCCGATACAGATTCATGCGCTCTGCTTTATGGACGGACAAATCCCAGAACTCACCCGAATAGCTTTCGCCTACCATAAAGTCTAGCTTTATATCTTCACCCAAAGCATATCGGAATTTTTTAGGCTGAAGCCAGAACTCGTGCGCTTGCACAAAGCATGCGACCACCAATAGCATAGAAAGTGCTAAAACCTTCTTCTTCATCTTTTCCTGTTTTGGATTTTGCTATTCATTATCTCTTCAATTTCATCCGCCTCAATGGGAATGTTACTCATCAGGTCAATATTTTTACTTTTGCCAATGACTATGTTGTTCTCCAGCCGCACCCCAAATTTTTCCTCTTTGATATAAATACCGGGCTCAATCGTCCAGACGGAGCCCACCTGTACTTTGTCGTGCATATTGCCCACATCATGCACATCGAGGCCGAGCATGTGCGATGTGCCATGATAAAAATACTTTCGATAAGCGGGATTTTCGGCTGTTTGATTTTTAATGTCTGTCTTATCAATCAGCTTTAACGTGAGCAATTCACTTTGCATTAATTTTTCAATTTCCTTCTGATAATCGAAATAAACTACGGAGGGCCGCAACATTTTAAAAGCCGCACGCTTAATGCGTAGAACCGCGTTATACACATCCTTTTGCCTTTTAGAATACTTTCCAATTACTGGGATGGTTCGGGTGAGATCTGAATTGTAATTAGCATACTCAGCCGCTACATCTAACAATACCAAATCACCGCTATGGCACTGGCGACTATTTTCTACATAATGAAGAATCACATTATTCTCGCCTGCTGCAATGATTGGGGTATACGCAAAACCCTTCGACCCCAATCTTTTAAACTCATGAATAAATTCTGCCTCCAGTTCATATTCCATTACCCCGGGCCGTAAGTAATTGAGCACTCTGCGAAATCCACATTCGGTAATGTCACAAGCTTTTTGAATGAGTTCTATCTCCCGGAATTGCTTTACTCTTCGAAGCTCGCCCATGATGGGAGCAATTCTTTCATATCGATGCAACGGGTATGTGTTTTTGCACCACTCAATAAAGCGGGCATCACGACTTTGAACCATTACCTCCGAGCGATAATGTTCATTCGTATTGAGATAAACCTGGCTAACGCCACCCATCGTCATCATATGATGGAAGAGTTTTTCAAAACCAGAAACCCACACCACCGTTTCGATGCCTGAGATTTCAGTAGCTTCCTTCTTGGTTAACTTATGGCCTTCCCACTTTTCCATCAACTCATTCGGTTCTTTGATAAAAAGTATCTCGTGATATTTTTTATCGGGAAAACCCGGGCACAGCAGCACCATACTCTCCTCCTGATGAATGCCGCTCATATAATACAAGTCGCTGTTTTGTATATACCCCAATGTGCCATCGGCATTACTGGGCATAATATCATTGGAATTAAACACTACCAGCGATGCCGGATTCAACTTCTTTATTAGTCGCTTGCGGTTAGCTATGAATAATTCTTTGCCAATAGGTTCGTGTCTCATTCTCTTAGGAAGGATTTGTTTATAATTTAATTAAATGAAAAATTGACAATAGTGCGCCTTGTTCATTGTCAACTGACAATGAACAATTAGTTAATTGCTTTCACCCTGTGGATCATTCACATCATCGGTATCCACATAGTTGATAATGATGAACGTGAATAGCAATCCGGAAAACAAACCTTCAAGGGCAACCATAAAAGCCGCGATATAAGGATTGAGGTATCGGCCCATCGGCTCATTTTCAATAATGCCTTGCATTAACGTGGAGTCGATCGACATGTAAGCAAAGAGGAAGATGGCAAAAATACCTGATGCAATGGCACCGGTGGCCACACCCGTAATCAAGCCTCTGAAATAGTTCATGTGCTCTTCATGGGTTTCCTTAAATTTTTTCAACGCGAAGTAAATACCCCCCACCTGAATGAAAACATTAAGAAACCGAAGTTCATAGTGATGAACCAGACCCACTACTTTCATTAAAAGAAAAAAGGCTATCAAGCCACCGGCTATTTTCAGACCGTAACTCTCAGGAATGCGATTCGGGTTGTTAAAAAAATTCATGGGTAGAGGTTTAAGTATTGGCTAATTTTTAAATTTTTTCACAGAAATCCAACCTTTTGTTTAGGTTAATATTTTGATACTTTGGTTTTCTATAAAAATAGACCCTAGCTAAGTAGACGATTTGTGACGCTTTCAGAGTTCAAGGAAACATTAAATAATTCTTCACCACCAAAAGTCGCCCCATTGCTGGAGGCTATGTGGTATGTTGCCCGGGGAGATTGGGAAAAATCTCATACTATTGCGCAGGACGTTAACACAAAGGATGGTTCCTGGATTCATGCTTACCTGCATAGAAAAGAAGGTGATCAATTTAACGCACAGTATTGGTACACCCGCGCAAACCGCCCATTGCCTACATCCACTTTAGAAGAAGAATGGAGCAAGATCACACAAGAGTTACTCGCTAGATAAACTAAGCTATTTACAAACGAAAAAATTAATTCTCGATTATTTCATGATCACGCGCTTGTACATTTTTCTCTTTCCACGCTACCAATTCTTTTTTCCGCGCTTCCAATTCTTCAACAGTTGGTTTATAATTGATTAATAATTTTAAATCCGGCTGCCCGGCATCTACCCAGGCCGTGTACCAGATATCGCCAATACTCTTAACACTGTTTCGAAACATCCGCTCCACCATACCCGATAGCATTTGATGATATTTATAGGAGTATTCCTGCGAATACACTTTCACCGTCTGTTTACCCTTTGTTTCAAAGTTATATTTGTTTTCACCAGTCTTTTCAGAAAGTTCCTTTTCAAATCGGAGAACAGAATCAACGGCCAGGTTAGATTGCCGGATCATCTCCCAGGCAGCCAATTGCACATTCGGTAAATACGTAGCCGGCCCTACGAAAAAATCATACTCTTCAAAATACAATTCGGGTAATCGCGATTCCCAAAATCCATGAATACCTGTTTGGCCTGTCAATTGACCATCGTAATTTTTTGTGGTATGAAGCGGCACATGGGCATCGGCTACATAATGACCTAAATCAGCAGAGACTCTTAAGATCTTATCCGGATCTTTTAAAAGAAACGCATCTTTTAATTGAAAATACATGCGGTAAATATGCCACGGCACAATCCCTCTGGCCTGAAGGGAATCCTCACCGAATTGCTTCACGGCATCACTCCAATACCGTGGTAGCTTATAAACTGCGCTATCCCCATAATCATCCAGATCAATATAATGCCGCGGAGCTTCTTCGGGAACGGCATAGCGCCTGCGATCCGGGTTTACGGCTGCCTCCGACAAGTATTGAATATTCTTTTTGTAAAAGCTAGCCATAGAGGATGGAAGCGTATACACCGCCAATTGATTAATTTTTCGGTGCGCAAAAAATCCCCAGCTGGAAAACATCAGCCCCGCTCCTACCAAAACTATTTTAAGAATTGCTTTCATGAGTTACCTTACAAACTAAAGTTACAAATCGTGAAGAATATTTTAATCCTACTCCTGTTTATCAGTTTTTATAGCCGGGCCACCGATCCCTATAAAAGAAACCCTGCAATAGATATACTGCACTATACTTTTCAATTAGAAGTCAATGACTCTACGGATGTGATTGCTGGCAAGGCCTCGGTCTCCATCAAATTTAAAAAGCCAACAACCGAGTTTGAGCTTGACTTAATCGGCAAAGACAAATCCGCAAAAGGAATGAGTGTAAGCGCTATTATGTTGGATGGGAAAAAGTTGACATTCAATCATTCCTCTGATCGAATAAAAATAACGCTCCCAAATCCTGCCAAAGAAAATGAGGCACTAAACTTTGAAATTAATTATAGCGGCATTCCTCAAGATGGTCTCATCATCGGGAAAAATAAATTTAACGACCGCGGTTTCTTTGGCGACAATTGGCCCAATCGCGGTCATCATTGGCTGCCAGTAGTCGATCACCCGAGTGACAAAGCAACTGTTGATTTTATTGTCATTGCCCCAATGCATTACTCGGTGGTGGCCAATGGAATAAAAGTTGAAGAGAGTTTTTTGGATGCTAACCGTAAGCTTACTCATTGGCACGAAGAAGTTCCAATCGGGGTAAAAGTAATGGTAGTGGGTATTGCGCGCTTCGCAGTTCAGTATGTAGGCAAAGTAGATGATATCTCGGTCGAGAGTTGGGTGTATCCACAAAACAGAGCCGAAGGTTTTTATGATTATGCGGTAGCCATAAAAGTGCTGGATTATTTTCATCGGCACATAGGTCCATATTCATATAAAAAATTAGCCAACGTACAATCCAAAACACGCTGGGGCGGATTGGAAAACGCGAATACCATTTTCTATTTCGAAAACTCTGTAACCGGCAAAGGTGAACGCGAAGCTTTAATCGCGCACGAAGAAGCACACCAATGGTTTGGCAACTCAGCCACCGAAAACGACTGGCATCATGTATGGCTAAGCGAAGGGTTTGCGACTTACTTCACCAGTTTGTATTTGGAGTATGCTTATGGCCACGACCGCCTGGTAGAAGAAGAAAAGAAAGACCGACAAGAGATCATCCAATTCTACAAAAAAAATCAGGCCCCCATTGTGGACACCACCATTATGGATATAAATAAAGTACTTAGCACCAATACCTATCAAAAAGCAGGGTGGGTACTGCATATGTTACGAAATGAAGTAGGCGATGTTGATTTCTGGAATGGAATTCGAACGTATTATGCAACTTATCAAAACAGCAATGCTATGACTTCGGATTTTAAAAGAGTGATTGAGGAAGCATCCGGCAAGGATTTATCGCTTTTCTTTCATCAATGGCTTTATACGGGCGGGCACCCAAACCTTACAGGAAGCTGGAGCTACAATGCAAAACTGAAGGAAGTTACGATTGATGTAAAACAGACTCAGAAAGGCGCTTTCTTTCAATTTCCGTTGGAGATAGAACTTATTGGGGCTGATGGAAATAAAGAAATCAAAACTGTTAAAATTGAGGCACAACAATCAAAATTGACTGTAAAAACCGCATTCGAGCCTGTAGAGATGGTTTTAGATCCAGAGACGTGGCTTCTTTATGAAGGAACAATTCAAAAGAAATGAGAAAAAATACCTTGCAAATCAGGCATTAGCCCTTATTTTTGCAGTCCGTTTGAAAAAAGTATTATGGCAAATCACAAATCAGCAGAGAAAAGAATCAGAGCGAATGAGACTAAGCGCTTAAGAAATCGCTATCAGGCTAAAACAACCCGTACGCAAGTCAAAAAATTAGTGGCTACCACTAAAAAAGATGAGGCGCAGGCTCTATTAAAAGAGGTTTCTGCTATGATCGATAAATTGGCGAAGAAGAATGTTATTCATTGGAAAAAAGCAGCAAACCAGAAATCTCAATTGGCAAAGCGCGTAAATGCGCTAGCTTAATTCATAATCAAAATTTTATTTTTCCCTCTCTGGCTTTTGCCGGGGAGGGTTTTTTTATGCCTTGACAGGTGAAGGACTTCGGTCCAATGAAATTTAGTATCTTCGAAAATGCGTATTGACGATAGTAAACCCTTGAATATCAAAGACTGGTCTCCGGAAGACCGGCCCAGGGAAAAGCTCTTGTTAAAGGGAACTTCTGCGCTTACAGAAGCCGAGTTAATCGCAATATTGATTGGGTCGGGGACCGCAAAGACAAGTGCTGTGGAGCTAGCGAAAAAGATTCTTTTAACAGGGAATAACTCGTTAAATGAGTTAGCTCGGCTCAGCATTAAAGATCTGACAAAAATAAAAGGCATTGGCGAGGCAAAAGCAATCACCATTGTAGCTGCTCTTGAACTTGGCCGAAGGCGAAAAGAGCAAGATCCTGAACAGAAGCCTAAAATAAACAGCTCGAAAGATGCGTTTGATTTGTTGAAAGGTGATTTTATGGATTTACCGCATGAAGAGTTTTGGGTGCTGCTCCTAAATAGAGCAAACCGCGTTGTAAAGAAAAAAAGAATTAGCGAAGGCGGGGTTTCGGGAACTGTGGCCGATCCAAAAATTATTTATAAGCTGGCGTTAGAAGATCTGGCGAGTGGTGTTATCGTGGCCCATAATCATCCCTCGGGTAATCTTACGGCAAGTCAAACCGATATTGACTTAACTAAAAAATTAAAAGAAGCGGGTAGATTTCTGGAAATCCAGTTGCTTGATCATCTGATCATTACTAACCAGAAATACTTTAGCTTTGCAGATGAAGGACTGTTATAACCAACAATGAAGACGGTTTACGGGATTATTTTTGGTGTTTTACTGATTCTGCTGGTGGCGTTTGTGTATTCAACTCCCGAAGATGATAAAGTCACCCTCTCTAAAATTGAACCCGATACTACCACGCTGGCCTCTAATCCACCATCAAATCCCGCTCAAGAAAGAATACTCGCTGCTTTTCCAGATCCAAATCCATACATGCAAGAGGTGGCATCCGAATATGGAGCCTTTATTGAGAACGCTATAAAAAGAGGGATGGCTCCAGGAGCAGCTGTCGCTATTATTCGGGATACCTCCGTTATATTTTTAAAAGGCTTTGGCTTAAAGCAAACCGGAACAACAGATTCTATTGATGTGAATACCGTATTCCGATTAGGATCGGTATCCAAGTGCATGGCATCCGTATTGGCTGGTGCGCTGGTTAGTAACAATCTTATTAATTGGGATGATCCGGTAGTAAAATACTTTCCAGAGTTTGAATTAAAATCGAAAGAGTACACGCAGCAACTTACCATCCGGCATGTGCTATCGCATACAACGGGGCTTCCCTATCACGCATATACTAATATGATTGAAGAGCACTTACCTCTTGATACATTAATGAAGTATCTGAAACTGGTAGCCTCTACAGAACCTGGAAAAATCTATAGTTATCAGAATGTGGGATATAGTTTAATACAAAAAGTAGTGGAAAACGCTTCGCATGAATCCTTTGAAGAAGCTCTTTCACACTATGTATTTAAGCCCCTTGATATGCGAAGTGGTTCGGCTTCGTACGAAGCCATTATGCAACACAACAATGTAGCCCGTCCGCATTACTTCTCGCGAAAGCATTGGGTTACCGTGCCCATATCCGATACCTATTATAACTCGGCACCAGCGGGGGGTGTAAATGCCAGCATTACCGATATGGCCTTGTGGTTGCGCGCTTTGTTAAATGGATCCGAGGCATTAATGTCGGATTCCACATTGAGTGAAATTTTTGAACCACAGGTAAAAGCGATTTCAAAAAATAGAAATTTTTGGCGGTGGAAACGTCCACGGGCATCTTACTATGCCTTGGGATGGCGTGTGATAAATTTTAAAGACGATACACTGGAATATCATGGCGGCTATGTAAATGGTTATCGCAGCGAAGTGGCCATTGATCGTAAAAATCGACTGGCTATTTGTGTGCTAACCAATTCACCAGGAAGTCTGTCCGATCTTTCTATTCCCGAATTTTTTAAACGATACACCCAAAAAGCCGATTTCATTCAAGACTGGGATAACCGAAGCAAACTTATACTTGTTACCAATACCAATCTATTTACTCCCGTTTCTAATAATTAATGAAGAGTTCCCGCCTTGTTCCCGTTATTATCATTATTGCTGTTGCTGCATTCGTAATTTATTCTTTGCAGGGCGGATCAGACGAGGAGGATTATGGAGCCACTGTTCAAAAAGAGCGAATCGATAAGGAAGAGTTTATGAAAAAAGGCGATGGCTCTCCTTTTATAAAAGATAGCATCCCCTTTACGGGGCTTCACTATTTTCCTATTGATGAGAAATATCGAATCAAAGCAAAGCTTCGGGCCATTGAGGGTAAGAAAGTTGTGTTGCTTGCCACGAGCGATGGCAAGGAAGAAAACTATCTGGAGTATGCCTTTGCCGAATTCTCTCTTGATGGAAAAGAAAATCAATTACTTATTCTTGAATTAATGGAAACGGGTCCTAATCGCGGCAAGCTTTTTCTCGCTTTCGCGGATGAGACCAGCGGCAACGAGACCTATGGTGCCGGCCGCTATCTGGATTTAAAAAAAGTGCCTGCAGCCTCAACGGTAATTCTTGATTTTAACCTGGCTTATAATCCCTACTGTGCCTATAACGATAGTTACTCCTGCCCTTTCCCACCAAGGGAAAATATTTTAAAAGTGCCCATACTGGCTGGGGAGAAAAACTATCATCCCTAGCACCTTGATTATCAGAATCGGTGCTTAGAAAAGAAGCCGGAAACCCGTACTTTTGATGTTCTGATTTTTCTGAACTATGAAGATTTCCTACCAGTGGCTTAAGCAATACATCGACATTCCTGAAACAGCTGAAGAAATTGGTCATGTACTTACCAATACCGGTTTGGAAGTGGAAAGTGTAGAGCCCTTTGAAACTGTAAAAGGCGGGCTTAAAGGATTAGTGATTGGTGAAGTGTTAACGTGCGCCAAACATCCCAATGCCGATAAGCTTTCTATCACCACTGTTCAGGTTGCCGATAGAATATTATCTATTGTGTGTGGCGCATCTAATGTTGCTGCCGGTCAAAAAGTAGTAGTGGCTTTACCGGGATCAACCGTGTACCCAACCAAAGGCGAACCTTTTACCATTAAGGCAACGAAAATCCGGGGCGAAAATTCGGAAGGAATGATTTGCGCTGAAGATGAAATTGGGTTAGGAGAAAGTCATGATGGGATAATGGTGTTGAAGACGGATACGCCCAATGGGACTGCGGCCGCCACCTTCTTTAACATTGAGACTGATTATGTACTTGAAATCGGATTAACTCCCAATCGTGCGGATGCCGCCTCGCATATTGGTGTGGCGCGTGATATCAAAGCTTCACGAAAGCGAAAGCTTTGCTTACCGAATGTTGATAAATTCAAATCCGATAATAGCGATTTAAAAATCGCGGTAGAAGTAGAAAATACAGAGGCGTGTCCGCGATACTCCGGAGTTACCTTATCTGGGATTACAGTAAAAGAGTCTCCCGACTGGCTCAAGAACCGTCTTAAGTGTATTGGTTTAGCACCCATCAATAACATTGTTGATATCACCAATTTTGTTTTACATGAAACAGGTCAGCCGCTACATGCATTCGATGCAGATAAAATTTCAGGTAAGAAAGTGGTTGTAAAAACTCTCCCCGCTGGAACAAAATTTAAAACACTTGATGACAAGGAGCGCACGTTAACGGCAAACGATCTGATGATCTGTAATAGCGAAGAGTCCATGTGCATGGCGGGTGTCTTTGGTGGCATTAAATCAGGTATCACACCTAAAACAATAAACATTTTTCTGGAGAGTGCTTGTTTCTCCCCAGACTATGTGCGAAAAACCGGTATGCATCATCAGTTAAAAACGGATGCATCTTTTCGATTCGAACGCGGCACTGATCCGAACCTAACGGTATATGCACTAAAAAGAGCTGCCTTGCTAATCAAAGAAATTGCCGGTGGCTCAATCTCCTCTGAGGTTGTCGATGTTTATCCTGTAAAAGTTGAAAATCGACTGATTGACGTTAAAGACAAAAACGTAAACCGACTGATTGGCAAAACCATAACCCGCGAAGAAGTCTTTATTATTCTTGAAGGATTGGAGATTGCTGTTTTAAGCAAAAACGAAAATGGGTTTACCGTATCAGTGCCTCCTTATCGGGTAGATGTTATCCAGGAAGCCGATGTGGTGGAAGAAATTCTGCGCATTTACGGATTTAATAATATCGAACTAACAGAGATAACGGGCACGGATTATCTGGCTGAGTTTCCTGAAAAAGATATAAACAAATTTAAGCGCACGCTAGGTGGTCAATTGGTTAGCAATGGCTATTATGAAATTCTAACCAATTCATTAACCAACAGTGCCTATCAGCAAAAACATAATCTGACATTTAATGGGGCAGCCGTTGAGATACTGAATAAACTCAGTGAAGAGCAGGGTATTTTGCGTCAAACTATGCTGTTTACGGGCTTGGAAGTTTGTGGATATAACATTAACCGGAAGCAGAAAGACCTAAAGCTTTATGAGTTTGGTAAAACTTATTGGAAAAACGAAGCGGATCATGAAGACAAAAAGAATACGGCTTACCAGGAAGAAGAGCGACTGGCTCTATATGTAACGGGCAATTTTGAAACGGAAAACTGGCAGAATAAATCCAGATCGGTAACTTATTTTGATCTGGCACAACATGTAGTGCAACTTCTTGAGAAGTCATCGATAGAAAATCTTAAGCAAGAGACGTTGAATGACCCATTATTTGATTATGGGATGCGACTGATGAAAGGCAACAAAGAAATTGGCAAGCTAGGGAAGGTTAAAACTGCCTTAACCAAAGACTTCGGTATTAAGCAGGAGGTATTTTATGCCGATCTATCTACTACCTTGCTTTTCAAGTCGGCAAGCCCTAAGTTCGTTGTGAAGGAAGTACCCCGGTTTCCGGAAGTAAGGCGCGATCTTTCACTGGTTTTGGATAAGCAGGTAACCTTTGACGAAATTCGTGCACTTGTTGTTAACACAGAGAAAAAACTGATTAAAGAAATTATTGCTTTTGACGTTTACGAGGGCGATAAAATCCCGCAAGGCAAAAAAGCATACGCGCTTGGTTTTACCTTACTGGATGAAAACAAAACGCTCACCGATGAAGAAATTGATAAAGTAATGACTCGGCTAATGAGCGCTTTTGAAGGGAAAATGGGTGCTGTTATTCGAAAATAAATTGCCATCTTTATTCTATGACCAAAACATTATCAAACAGCGTAGAACAAGTGGTTTACTTCTGCCTGTTTATCACCGTTGGTCTCTTTATTTTCATCGCCAATGATGCGACTTTGCCCTTAGCCAAAATATTGCATTGGCAATACTGGGTGCCTTGCATGATCTATTCATCTTTCGTAACATTGTTTGTATTCGGGGTTTCACAGGTTTTGAAAACCTTTATGCAAAAAAAATTAATTGTCTTAAGTTTATCCGTTTGTGTAGGCACCCTACTAGGCTTGAAAAGTCTGTTTGCCCTTACAAACTGGATTTTTCATAATATCGGTGCCCAAAATTTTTAATTAACGTATGGACCAGGAAGCATTAAAATCAAGCCTCAGTGGATTAGAGAGAAAGGTGTTGGTGTTGTTGAATGAGCATAAGTCTTTGAAAGACGAGTTGAAAGGGGTAAAACTAGAGAATTACGAATTGAAGACGGATCTCAAAAAGCGAGACGAGCAACTTCATCATTTTAAAAATCAGATTAAAATCACTAAGATTGTAGACCATATAAACCCGGAAGACGGAGGTGTTTCGGAGTTGAAAAGGAAAGTAGACGAGTATATCCGCGAAATCGATAAGTGT
>Ga0154020_10007389_pt1 | contig 12839 bp, 6 predicted proteins | sample Klosneuvirus_201_FD_109709 | JGI IMG/M metagenome (GOLD analysis project Ga0154020, IMG submission 109709) | Active sludge microbial communities from wastewater, Klosterneuburg, Austria - Klosneuvirus_20160825_MG | ecosystem: Engineered > WWTP > Aerobic digester > Activated sludge | place... | reverse complement strand
TATAGAATATAAACCGGAATCATATAACTATATCAGACCTGATAATTATCCCCAGCTAGAGTATTCATCCTCCAATCTTCCCACTGTAGCCGGGGTAGAACTGGGAAGGAAACTATTTTATGATCCTATTCTATCCAAAGACAGTTCACAAGGTTGTTTTAGTTGTCATAAGCAAGAATTTGCCTTCTCAAATGACGTAGCTTTTAGTACAGGTATCGATGGTTTCTTAGGCAAAAGAAGCTCAATGTCACTTGTCGATGTCGGATTTCATACTAAAGGTCTGTTTTGGGATGGTCGAGCTGCTGATTTAGAAGAACAGGCTGCTTTTCCTGTAAATGATGTACTTGAATTACACTTTAATTGGCCGGATATCGAAAAACGATTGCAACGTAGTAATACTTACCCGACATTATTCAGGAAGGCCTTTGGGATTAAGGCTAAGAAAGAAATTACTGATTTGTTGGCTCGAAACGCTATAAGTCAATTTGAAAGGACAATTGTTTCTTCCGGCACCTCTAAATATGACAGGGTGATAGCAGGAAAAGAGGTCTTTGATAATGATGAGTTTGATGGTTATTCAATGTTTTTCGATTTAGGTGAGGGTAATCCACTCCTGCCTGATGCACAGTGTGCACATTGTCACAATGAGCCCTTACTTTCTTCTACGTCTTATTTTAACAATGGCCTTCAGGAATCATATAGTCTCACAGGCTTCAAAGATTTAGGACGTGGTGGAATAACACATGACTCACTAGACAATGGCAAGATGAAAGTTACCACCTTAAGAAATTGGAAATACACTGCTCCATTTATGCACAATGGAAGTCTCAAAACTATGGATGATGTATTAGCGCACTACAGTTCGGGGGGAAAGTATTCGCCAAACAGAGATCCTCTCATCAGACAGATCCAACTCTCTCCAACCCAACTGCGGAAGCTTAAGGCATTTCTGAATACACTCAATGATGAAGCTATACTTCATAATCCAGCTTATTCCAATCCAAATTAGAACCTATCCCTTGATTTGAACAAATTTGACATTGTCCTCAACGATATTATCGAATTGCATGGAGTCTCGATAATTGTCGAGAATACTGAGAATAATTCTTCTTATAGTCATGATGAAACAGGAGTCTACTCTAATGCTCCTGTATGGATTGCACGTCCACACTCTTCCATTGAGGTTTCCAACATTTTACGTCTATGCAATGAGCACGATGTTCAAGTCAACGTATGGGGCAGGGGAACGGGCCTAGCCGGGGGATCTATTCCTGTCGGCCAAGCAATCACAATGGATCTATCTAAGCTAGATAAAATCATACACTTCTCTCCCGTGGATAGCACAATTTTAGTAGAAGCAGGAGTGTTAACAGCTCAGTTAAATGAGTATTTGATACCTAAGGGTTTTTATTACCCTGTAGATCCCGCCAGCGCTGGAATTTGCTCTATAGGAGGAAATATTGCTACTAATGCTGCCGGGCCCCATAGCTTAAAGTACGGTACTACGCGGCAATACGTATTGAACCTAAAAGCAGTAATGATGGACGGTTCCATCATTAATAGTGGTGCCCAGACTGAGAAAAACTCCTCCGGACTCTCATTCACTCAATTAATTACCGGTAGTGAAGGCCAACTTGTGGTGGTGACAGAAGCACTATTGAAAATCATTCCATATCCTACTTTTAGAATGTCCCTTATTCTAGCTTTTGACACTTTAAGTAAGGGATTGAATGCAGTATCATTATTGCGCAATTCAAGATGTGGATTTTCAGCCATAGAATTTATGGAGAAAAACGCTATTGAAGTAGTTTATGCGTATTCTCCGAATGATGTTCTTTCACTTGAAGATAATGTAAATTGTCTCATTCTAGCAGAGATTGATGCTTATACCTCTGAGGAATTATTACTGAAACAAGAGGTAGTCTTAGATTTAGTACAGAACACAGGTCAGATACAAGATTTTGTTGCAGATGATAATAAGACGCAAGCAGACTTATGGAAGATTAGAAAACTTATTGGCCATGCAGTCAGACAGCGTACCAGCTATCGGGAAGTAGATACGACTGTACCCATCTCGCACCTGAGCGGGCTTATCCAGAAGGTAAAGGAGATCGGTGCTAAATATGGCTTTGAGTCGATATGTTATGGTCATGCCGGAAATGGTAATCTACATATTAATATCCTCAAAGATGACTTATCCGAATCTAAATGGGTTGAAATTAACCAGGCAGCAGTGGGCGAGATCTTTAGTTTCGTAGTGTCTGCTGGAGGTGCGATCTCCGGTGAACATGGTATTGGAGTGCTAAACCGGCCTTTCATGGGTCTACAGTATGATCAGACAGAATTAAGTCTGATGAAAGATATCAAAGCAGTATTTGATCGTAAAAACCTACTCAATACTGGTAAAGTTTTCTAATTTCTAAGGGAAACATTGCATCGTTCAGCGCTCATCATATTTTCATAAAACATATAGGAAAATGCCATATAAAATGCTTACTTTTGTGGGCTTTTTAGCTAATTATTAATTATATGGTAGACCACGGAAAAATTGTTCCTATTAATCTGGAAAATGAGATGAAAACAGCTTACATCGATTATTCGATGTCTGTTATTGTTTCAAGAGCTTTGCCTGATGTTAGAGATGGGTTGAAGCCCGTACACCGACGTGTATTATTCGGTATGGATGGTCTGAGTTTAGGCCCTTCCAGACCACATAAGAAATCTGCCAGGGTAGTGGGCGAGGTGCTAGGTAAATATCACCCGCATGGTGATAGCTCAGTATATGATACTATGGTTCGCATGGCTCAGGAATGGAGCTTGCGATATCCGCTGGTGGATGGACAGGGCAACTTTGGTTCTGTGGATGGTGATAGCCCTGCTGCGATGCGATATACGGAGGTAAGATTTACCCGTATTGCAGAGGAAGTACTCAAGGATATTGATAAGGAAACGGTGGACTTCAAACTAAATTTTGATGATTCACTGGAGGAGCCTACTATCTTGCCAACACGCATACCCAACCTGCTTGTCAATGGAGCGAGTGGAATAGCTGTAGGGATGGCTACCAATATGCTACCTCACAATCTAACAGAGATTATCGATGCACTTACTGATTACATCGATAAAGGGACATTGACTACAGATGAACTTCTAGAGCACATCAAGGGTCCGGATTTTCCTACTGGTGGAATAATATACGGTACAGGCGGTATAAAAGAATATTTTGAAACAGGTCGTGGCAGAATAGTTGTACGAGGACGCGCAGAGATAGAAACAAATGGCAATAGGGAATCAATCATCATCACCGAAATCCCTTATCAAGTCAATAAAGCTAACCTGGTAGCCAAGATAGCAGAATTGGTCAATGAGGATAAAGTGCAGGGCATCAGTGATACCCGCGATGAATCCGACCGTAATGGTATGCGGATTGTAGTCGAAGTCAAGAAAGATGCTATGTCATCAGTCGTACTGAGTAAACTATTTAAATACACTCCACTTCAATCATCTTTTGGGGTGAATAATGTCGCTCTGGTCAAAGGTCGCCCTATGATCCTGAGTATGATCGAAATGATCCAGCATTTTATAGAATTTAGAATTGAGATAATAGTTCGTCGAACCCGATTTGACTTACGAAAAGCTGAAGAAAGAGCCCATATCCTCGAAGGACTATTAATAGCACTAGACCACCTGGATGAGGTGATTGCACTTATCAGGGGATCTAAGACTGTAGATGATGCTCAGCAAGGCTTAATGAGCAAGTTCGGCCTTTCAGAAATTCAATCAAAGGCAATTCTCGAAATGAGACTGCAACGATTGACCGGGTTAGAAAGGCAAAAAATAAAAGATGAGTATGACGAATTGATCAAGACCATCGAATTTCTTAGAAGTATTCTAGCTGATCCGGAGCTTCAGAAAAAAATCGTAAAAGACGAATTGCTTGACATCAAGCAGCGATATGGCGATGCACGTCGGACAGAGATTAGTCATGCAGATGGAGATATATCTATTGAGGACTTGATAGCAGATGATGCTGTAGCCATCACCATCTCACATTTGGGTTATATCAAAAGGACCAATTTGATCGAATATAAGACCCAGCATCGTGGTGGACGTGGATCTCAAGGTAGCAAGACGAGGAATGAGGACTTTATAGAGCATATGTTTATTGCCTCCAATCACAATTATCTCTTGCTCTTCACCGAACAAGGCCGTTGTTATTGGTTGAGGGTTTACGAAATTCCGGAAGCCTCAAAAGTAGCCGCAGGTAGAGTAATCCAGAATATTATCAATCTTCCTCAGAACGATAAAGTGAAAGCTTATATACCAATCGAGGATTTGAATGATACAGAATTTATCAACTCACATTATATTCTATTCTGTACTCGTAAAGGTGTAATTAAGAAGACGCTTGTCGAAGAATTTAGCAGGCCACGATCCAATGGTATCAATGCGGTCACAGTGAGAGATGGCGATACATTGCTGGAGGCAAAACTGACCAATGGAACTCAAGAAATACTGATAGCCAATAGAGAGGGAAGGGCAATTCGCTTTAATGAGCAAAAAGTCAGGTCAATGGGAAGATCTGCTGCAGGTGTTAGAGGTATGACGCTGGATGGCGATAATACGGTCATCAATATGGTGTGTGTTGATCCTAATGATATGCTGACTTCTATATTCGTAGTATCCGAGGAAGGCTATGGTAAACGCACCTCTCTGGAAGATTATAGAGTGACCAATCGTGGCGGTAAGGGTGTTACAACCATGAAAATTACCGATAAGACCGGTAAGTTAATTGCCATGAAAGATGTGACTGATCAGGATGATATGATGATTACTACCAAGTCAGGTGTAATGATCAGAATGGAAGTATCTACTATCCGACTGATGGGGAGGGCCACCCAAGGAGTGCGTGTCATTAAGCTGGGTAAGAAGGACCACATCGCAGATCTGGCTGTAATCAGGGAAAGTGATGTAGTAAAAGAAGGTGAGGAGGAATAAATTTTAAGATTTATTTATAATCTTGTATAGCGTTTCATGAAACCGCACTTAAAATATAGATGTTATAATCGTGAACTAATCAATCATAGAAAATATGAAAAGTAAATTTTTGATATTATTAATGTTTTTCCTTGGTACTTCAATTGTAATGGCACAGGATGCTGAAAAGATAGCTAAGGACGCACAGAAAGCACTGACCAAATATTACATGAATAACAATGAAATGCCAAAGCTTCTTGAGGCTAAGAATCTCATTGATAAGGCTTTTCAAGCCGGGGCTAGCAGTGCAGATGCATATGAAGCAAAGGGTGAGATATATGCACAACTGGGTAACAATGATGAACTCATGCTCCAATTGAAGAAAGAGCCGGCAAAATTTCCAGAAGCAGGTATCATTGCTTATGATGCCTACAAAAAAAGTTATGAAGCTCAAACAAAGGATAAGGATAAAAAGAAGATTCTTGAAAAAATGGGTGAAGTAATTAGTACGCTTAATAATGCTGGTTCTGTTGCTATTACAGATCAAGTCTTTGATAAGGCTTATGCTAATTTCGATCGTATCCTGAACACGATTGATATGATGCAGGCAGCAGGTGTAAAATCTCCAGTACAAAATGATGAAGATCTGAATAACATTATATACATCACTGCTTTATCAGCAATGAATAGTGATAATAATGCACGTGCTAGAGAATTATATAAGAGAGCTTATGACAAAGGTTTTAAATCAGCAGTGATCTATGATGGCCTTTACAGGGCAAATATCAAAGACGATCCCGAAGCTGCTGCAAAATATCTTGCTGAAGGACGAGCTGCCTTTCCTGATGATAATAACTTATTATTCTCTCAGATCAATCTTTCATTGAGTGAAGGTAAACTGGATGCATTGATCTCTGATCTTCAGCTAGCAATGGAAAAAGAGCCGGAAAATGTATCGGTAATAAATACACTCGGCAATGTATATGATAAATTATATCAAGGAGCAATAGAAAAAAATGATACTCTTACAGCCGTAGGTTACTATGATAATGCGATAAAGCATTATGAAATGGCACTCAAAAAGGATCCGAATAATTCATTTGCATTATATAGTTTGGGCACTATATTTTACAATAAAGCTGCTGCATACATCAAGGATATGAACGCGCTTGGAGATGATATGTCCAGTGCTGGTCTAAAAAAATATAATTTCTTTCAGTCTAAAACCAATGAAATGTTTGACCGTGCACTACCTTATTTCATCAAGTCTGAACAGGTAGATCCGAAAGATAAGAATACACTTATCGCCTTAAAGGAAATATATGCTCGTAAGAATGAGTTGGAAAAATCTAAAGAGTATAAAACTAAGATCGAACAGCTAGGTGGCGAGTAAGAAACAAAAGGGTTTTCAGAAAAGGAGAGATAGTTTATCTCTCCTTTTCTAATTTTGCACTTAAAGAAAAATAATTAAATGCACATTCCTACAAAACAATTCGATACGATCGACATAATTCTTCCTGAGAATGTCATCAGATACAAAGGTAAAGTACGTAATGTGTATATACGTGGACATCAGTTTGTCTCAGTCGCAACAGATCGAATCTCAGCCTTTGATCATGTGCTACTAAGAACGATTCCATTCAAGGGACAGGTTCTAAACCAAATAGCAGCGCATTTTCTAGATGAAGTAAAGGATATTGTGCCTGTATGGTTGGACAATTGTCCTCATCCTAATGTTTCAGTAGGGAAGAATTGTATGCCCATTCGCCTAGAGATGGTAATCCGGGGCTATCTGAGTGGACATGCCTGGCGAGAATATAGATCCGGTAATAGGCAAATATGTGGAATTGAGATGCCGAAGGGAATGATAGAGAATGACCCATTTCCTGAACCAATAATTACACCCACCAGTAAGGCCGATATAGGACACGATATAGATGTATCCAGGATAGAGATTTTAGCCAATGAAATTGTCACAGAGGATGTGTTGAATCAATTAGAAGACTATACAAGAGCATTATTTAAAAGGGGTCAGGAAATAGCCTTACAGAGAGGCCTTATTCTAGTGGATACTAAATATGAGTTTGGTATGTTCGATGATAAGATTTTTCTCATGGATGAGATACATACTCCTGATAGTAGCCGTTATTTCTATGCAGAGTCGTATTTTGATAATCAATTAAGAGGTAATAAACAAAATCAGCTATCTAAAGAATTCGTTCGTGAATGGCTGATCACAAATGATTTCCAGGGATTAGAAGGTCAGTCTCTACCCGCTATGAGTGATGAACTCACGACAGAAATATCGGAAAGGTACATCCACCTATATGAGCTAATAACCGGCATTAAATTCATACCGGCAGACTATGATACACTCGAGGCAGACATAAATTCCGAGGTGCAGAAAGTCTTCTCCTGAAGTTAGAATCTAAGTACGATTCCCCCAACCACATTGATACCATATGTCGGATACTTATACCAGCGTTGATACTTTACCGCTGCTAAATTATTTAAATTAGCAAAGGCACCAAATTTAGGTGAAAAGAAGTAATCTGCACCCACACTTACGTCAAAAAGTGGTTTTAGCTGGCCTTCACTGTCGAATCTATTGCGATAATAAGATCCGGCGGAAAAATTCAAATCACCTTTGAGTCTTAGTTTGTCATCTAGTGCCAGATAAGTTGCGTTTAAACCCATTGAGAAAGGAACCAACCCAAATACCTTAGAATAAAATCTGGCCTCTGCTATTTGCCCAAGAGCATTTAAATTCAATTGTAACTTATCTAAAACCTTAGTGCTTAGTTCACCTCCAAAATAAAAAATATTTACATCATCAGTATACACATTGAATTGACGTAAATCTTCTTTTTGCTGAATATATATAGGATAATTCTTAGTCGGTTTATAACCCGCTTTCAGTCGGTATGAAACGTTCCTGAGTCCACCGGCTACACCACCATAGAAATCGTAATATTTCGTATTAAATGGGTCCTGGTAGTGTAATGTAATGAATGGATTTTCAGTAGTAATCCGCTTAAAACTTTGTTGGTACATATCCCCACCTGCACCGGCGAAAAGTAACAGAGCCGGTCCAGCAATATTTATTGTAGCTTCTATATCAGGAAAGAAGTTAAATCCTTCGGCGCTACTTACCAGATTAGCACCTGCTTTGAATTTAAAAGCATCTCCGTGGAAGGTAAAGGCAGGTTTTAAATTCAGATTATTCAAACTATTACTGACTGTGTCCTTATAATTTAACAATGAGTTAGTTATCTGTAAGGTCGCACTGTGCTTGCCTGATATCCACTTTGTCACACCCAGATCCAAAGCAAGATTATTTTCCCGGGTCTGAAAATTATCAGCGTAGTTATATATATATCCTCCTACCCAGTAATCAAGATCCATTTTATTCTTATGACCATTGAATAGTTTCACTCCAGCCTGCAAATTCCTAAAATTTCTCTTTGAAAATTCCGAAGCAAATGAAGTATCAATCTCCTCATAACCACCATAGAATCTATAATTATTCAGATCAATGGCAGCCAGACCGTTTATGGCAAGACCATTCTTAAGATAAGCAGTACCTGTGCCCTTAAGCCCGGTTTCACTAAATTTCTGATCCACTCGCGGCGAATTAAGAACACTTTGATGCTTGCCTGAAATATCTAAAAAATAAGAATCCGAATTAGTCACAGTATAACCACCTTCGCCATATAATCCCAGCGGATATGAGACACCCAACTTCGCATAACCATTATATGGAATAGGTAATTTTTCACTAGGAAGACCCAATGGCCTGATCTCAGGAGCCTCGTATTTTACAGGAGGCTTTTTATCTCTGTTGAGTGTACTGATCTGATACTGATAATTCTTCTCAGTAGAACTATCACTTCCCAATTCACCTGATAAAGTAAGTTTTTCAGCTTCTACTAACTTCGCTTCATAACTTGATATTACTTCAACTTTTCCACTGGGCAGATCCTTATCCACTTGAGCAGATAGGGAATAGGTTGAGATGAAGAAAACACTAGTACACAAAGAAATTACCCTTACTGTATTCATTAATATATTTTTATTATTCATGATAGATTCCATGATTTGAGATTTCTTATTTACCATTATCAAGTTCGAGATCATCGCCGGAAGATGATTTTATTTTATTTGTGGAGGAATCTTTTTTCTTAAGAATGTCTAACTTTTGTTTGGCCTCACTCGTAAGGTCTTTATCATCACCAAAATTTTCTATTACTGCTTCAAGGGCAGCTTTAGCATTGAAATAATCCTTCTTATCACTCAATATGTCAGATAATAAAATTAATGACTTTGCAACCCAGTAGGGGAATTCATTATTCTCTTCGGCTGATTTTTGAGCAAGCTGCTCCGCTGTCTCGAGGTCATTTCTCAGATAATAGACCTGCGCAATTCTGTATCTGGACTCGGCTGTTTGTATATTCTGAGAATTTTTAATTACAAAATTATAAGACTCTAATGCCGCATCATAATTCTTGATATCCTGTGCACTCCGAGCTTTATAGAAATGTGCAGAAGATTTTTGCTCTAGCGAAGCTCTGGAATTACCTATCACCAGATCAGAGAGCGCTACCACTTCCTCACGGCGATTGGTCCTATAGGCACTTCTCAATGCACCCAGTTGGGCTTCAAATTTCTTTTCTTCTTTGGTTTCTATGCCCATCCATTCATTGTAGTATTTATAGGCATCTTCGAAAGCATTACTGAAATTATAACTGATGACGGCTGCTTTCTCAAGTGCATCTTTATAGAATTCATTTTTTCCTAAAGAAATTACTTTTTTATAATCCTTAAGCGCATTGTCATAATCTTTAAGTGCCAGCGCACATTCTCCACGTTTGTAATACGCTTCCATGCTACGAGCTCCTCGATCGAATTTACTTAAATAAGTAGTGTAAGCTGCTATCGCTTCCTTGTATTTGCCATCTTCGTAATAATTCTCAGCTACCTGAAAATTAGCTTCATCCTTATCGCTGGAGGAGGCTTTGTACCCCGGTATCGATTCAGCATAGGCAAAATATTCATCCGGCTTTTTCAAGTCATTAATGTATATCTCTTTTATAGCAGTCATTGCAGCATCCGACTCCTCTTTTGTAGGATTATTTTTTATCACTTGTTTATAATTGGCCATGGATGTATTGTAATCATTTAGATTATAAGTGATCAACCCCAACTTTAGATAGGCTCTGTTTATCAAATTGGAACTCTTACCGTGCTCATTGATTAGTCGCTTTAATGCATTAATAGCATCCTGTGGTTGATCTGCTGATTCGTACGTATTACCTAGTTCTAAGAGTGCGTCGTCTGCATAATCTGATTCTGGATACTTATTGGCTATATTTACAAGGCCTTTGATCTTCGCCTTTTGATCTTTCTGTAAACCATCGATGATGGCAGATTGGTATAGAGCATATACGAAATTGGAATATTTCTTATCAATGGCTTCATTGAAATATTGGGCTGCTTTTGAATAATTATTGTTCTTCAGATAATTATCACCAATGCGCAATACAAGGTCAGGAACTATCTTGGAAGGTATATAAGCATCCTGAGCTGCAGTAATCTTTCGAAATGCAGCAAGTGAACTTTCAAAATTTCGTTGAGATTCTTTATAATTATTGTCCTTGAGTGCTATATAACCCAGATCATACTGAGCCGCAGCTATACTGTTCTGTGGGGGTAGATCATTGAGACCTGCAGCCATATTAATGAATTGGTTTAATTCTTCCTTGGCTTCTGAATATTGACCCTTTTGATATAAATCGTCTCCAATAAGCATATGTGCTTGTGCTTTCAACTTTCTATCGGTCCCTGTAGAAATAGATTTCCGGAATAAAGCTATGGCTTGATCATACCCTTTCTGATTGTGCAACTGAACACCACGGAAATAAAGCACCCGTTGGTAAGTATCCTGCATCTTGGCTGATTTATTAGGAATACCATCCAGTATCTTTAAGGCTTTCTCATAATCTCTTGTATTAATCAATACATCACTAATCAATTCTTGAGACTCAGCGTAATAGGGTGATTCCTGCCGAAAGTTTTGAAGAGTATTAATGGCTTCGCGGTCATAACCAAGTTCGACTGATAACTTAGCATAATTAAATAGTGCTTCCTCATTGATAGTAGAATCAAACTTTTTTGCTGCTGCTTTCTGAAAACCATTTCTCGCCATCTGCTTATTGTCCAGCTTTAGATAAGAATCTGCCAAATAGAACATGGCGTACATACCCATTTCACTATTTTGCTCAGCTAGGTCTTTGAGTGTTTCAATTGCTTTTCTATATTCTTTCAGCTTATACTGAGTCACACCCAACTGAAATACATCATCAGGCCGCATTCTTCCGCTGGATTCCGCATATTCCTCCAAATAAGGACGCGCCTTTTCGTATTCACCCATTTCAAAATATGCCTGTCCAAGCATTTGTCTCAGTTCAGCTTGCTTTCTAATCTCGGGATCATCCATAAGCGGCTCCATATAGACGATAAGGTCATCAAACTTCTTCTGCGCAAGTAGAATCTGTGCTATGTGAACAGGAACTATTGATTTATATTTCTTTGCATCCTTGACCCTTTTAAATGCTTCGATAGCACTATTGTAGTCATTGGTATAGTAGGCTGACATCGCATAATAATAATTGGCAGGAAAGTAATTGTCATTCTGGATATTCCTTATTTGATTAAAAGATGCTTTAGCCTCAGGAAATTTTTTCTTTACAAACTGAGCATATCCCTCCTTAAATTTCAGTTCTGACCGCTGATCATTTGAAAGGGTAGAAGGATCGATCATTTGAAAGAAAGCAATAGCCTCTTCATAATTTTTTTTATTGTAATAGTAATTACCCAAGTCCATCACTGCCTCAAACGCAAGTGCATCGGGTACATTCTTTCTATAATATGACAGCATCACCATCTCAGCATCAGGTTTACCCATACGAACTGCTGATTTGCCCATCATCAACTGGGATTTCATTTTAAGAAGATCGACCTCAGGATTTATAATCTCTTTATTTGCTTGATCTACATTTTCAAAAGCAGAATACGCTGATCCATATACGCCCAGATCGTATAGTTCTAAGCCTCTCTCGAATTCTTTAGTGCGTTCAGTATATACACTTGTCTTCTGAGCATATAAGCTTCCCGTACATAGTACAGAGAGAAAGAAACAGAAATATCTCATATAATTTATTTTTCCTTGAATTTAAACTTACTTATAGTGGGTGTTTAGTATTAGAAAATTACGAATCTTCGCAAAGTTAAAATTTATAAAGTATATTTAACTAACTTTTACATGATTACATGTTATAAAAATGTACAATTTGTTAAATTGTTGTAAATTTTAATAATACTTTAATACTATTTCCTTCTAATTTCCCAACCCACTGTAGCATATATCTGTCTGCCGGGTAAGGGGCGATAGGGTAGTGAGTAAGATAATCTGTTGAAAATGTTTTTTACTTCCAGGCCAAACCGAAGGTTATCTCCAAATATAGGGATGCTTCGTGCAAGCAAAATATCTCCAAAATAATCAGCTGGTAATCTATAAGTGGGCGCATTATCACTCGTGGTATATCGGCCTGAGAAATACCGATAATCGACTGAGACATTCCACAGACGCCATGTTAATTCATAGCAAAGTGCTGTCTGCCAACTAGACACATAACTTAGTATCTTACCTATACTTTGAAGGTTACCTGCGTAATCCTTGCTGACTACAGGATTACAATAGTTGATATCAGCACTGAAGAAGTGATGAGCTGAGCTACGGTATATGGAATATTTTACATGAGAATCAAATCCTTTATTTCTTACTGACTGAATATTATAAGGCG
>Ga0154020_10007388_pt1 | contig 12841 bp, 12 predicted proteins | sample Klosneuvirus_201_FD_109709 | JGI IMG/M metagenome (GOLD analysis project Ga0154020, IMG submission 109709) | Active sludge microbial communities from wastewater, Klosterneuburg, Austria - Klosneuvirus_20160825_MG | ecosystem: Engineered > WWTP > Aerobic digester > Activated sludge | place... | reverse complement strand
CTCAGATCACAAGCTTTTTCGAAAAATATTAGCAATGGCTGGGGAAATTCCTTCCCAAGATCCAAAAATTCAAACGGACGAAAGAGCTTGCACAGGGCTCATTCTATATGGGGACATAGAGAAAGTCAAGCAATTTATCAGGGCAATCGCATCTTAATTACCAGAAGCGAGGACTTTGAGGAGGTAATCTTCTTTCAATGCTGCTTGGAACTGTTTGGCATGGATGCCACCTTTGGCAGTTTTCTCCTGTTTGAGTAGATTGAGTACAATATGACGAAGTACGGCTAAATTTTCAGGAGACTGATCTTTGCGAACGCGGCTACGATCTTCGTTCATCGCTACGTCCAGAACCCAATGCAATTCATTTTCGATGGCCCAGTGTTTGCGTACGATCTGCAAGATACGCTCTGCATCACTGACTAAACTGGAGATGTAATAACGCACATACTGGGTTTCCTTGCCAGCGATGATCCGTGTGCAAACGATCATCGCAATACTTCTGATGCCCGCCCAGTTTTGTACACCTCGGATCAGGTTCAAGTACTCAGGGTTGGATGTGCTCCAACATTCACGCACTTCAATGCGGCCATGCCCTTTGTTGACAATTTTTTTGTAATCCAATGAAGCATACTTGAAGTTTTGTTCTCGATCCACTCCAAACAGGACTGAAATATCTTCAAACAGATGCCCTTGGTTCTCTTTGACACTCAAAACATAATCGGCATCGGCTTCCCGAATGGTTTTGGCAATAGCAGTTTGAGTTCCCATCGCGTCAATGGTCACGATACAACCTGAAAGGTTCAATAGTTTGAGCAATTCCGGGATCGCAGTGATTTCATTCGACTTCTCATCCACCTTGCGCTGTCCCAACACGATTTCATTTTCTGCTGCCCATGCGCTGACCATATAAATCGCACGTTTGCCAAGTTTTTGGTCATCTGAACCGCGCAAGCACTTTCCATCAATATTGACAATTTGACCTTGAACTATATTGTTGACTGCCCAGACCCATTCCCAAAATGCCAATTGGAATTGCTGCGCGTCAATCATTCCAAAAACTCGTCCAAAGGTATCGTGCGATGGAATCCCATTCGGCAACTCCAGGAAGGTTTTGAGCCAGACTACCTTACTATTCCCAAAAATCTCCATGTCAGTCCAGCCTTCCGCTCCGCATATGATGGCGCAGATCGCTATCGCAATGATCTCGATCAATTTGTGATCTTTCGTCCGATCCTTCCGTGGATCGCTGACTTTGCTAAAATGTTCTTCTATCGCTTCCAGTTGCTTCTTGGGCATCGCTGCTTCTCCTTCCAATCAGCCAGTTTTACCCTATTTCAAAACTAATTTAGATGCGATTGCCCTGAGCAATTTATGGGGGATTTCGTTAAAGTCGAGACAAATGTCCACTTGTGTGACAACGAGATCTGTTTTGTTACATCAATCAATTTGGGCCGATGAACGAAGTAGCCAGCACAGGCGGATGATCTATGCGGACACGATATTTTTATATGATATTTTGCGTTCTCCGGTTTTCCAGTTGAGGATGATTTCGTGTTGTCCTACGGCGATTCTGATTTCGTCGCTATTAAATTCCGTTTGAGAATAGGGATTATCGTACCGTCGATAGCAATCCAGCAGGACTGGGACATTACCCACGTTTAGGGGCTGATTCCAACCGAATCTTATTTCCCCGATGCCGGGTGACTGGTACTCAACATTCATCCCGCTGAAAGTGACTTCCGACGCTGAAATTTTTTCCATGAATTCTGCAAACGAACCATTATCAGCCTTGCACCCCACTTGGCAAATCCAAATGTTTTGAGAGCCTTCAGCAATAATTTCTGTGTTTGACTCTAAAGGTTTTTGGAAACCTTTAGAGTCTCCAGTTTCAGTTCGATATGTGCCCCACACATATGGGTTTTGCGAACGCAGCGCCAGATACCCATCGTTCTTGCGCGCAAATACCCAATTCTTTTTCTCCAGCACTTCATCGAATTTATCCTTCGGCAGCCAGGCGTGCGTGAAGAAGTGTTTGATCGGCACATACAGCGCGGGGATTTTTTCGATGTTGTAAATGATGACCGCTACACTTTTGTATTGTGCCGCGCGCGGAAGCAGCCCACTTCCTGCCCAATAGTTTGGGGTCACGCCTTCGATCTTGGCGGGATGTGTGGTGAAACAGACCGCGTCTGCCCCGAGGGTGGCTTGCCAGATGTGCTGCTGGTCGCCGCCGTAGCCTTTGCGGTAATCCTGCGCGGTGGATAGCATGTAATCGGGCGTTTTGTAAGTGTAGATATTGACTTCTTCGCGGGTGTTGCGGCAGGCATCGCGTTCTACAAAACGCGCGAGCAAAGGCAATCCGCCAACCGCGTTGACCGCTTTCAATAATCCGCGATAGGGTTTAAAAGCGCTCAGGAAGGAGTTCTCCCACCAATTGGTAATGTCGAACATGCGCAGGGTGTTGGCAATCGTGCGCGGATGGAGGTAGGCTTCGAGGGTGAGGTAGAGCATTCCATCTTCGAAATTGTCGGGGTGAATGCCCCATTTTTCCATTTCGGCAAGTTTGATTCCCATGCGTTGTTTATTCTCAAAGTGACTGTCACTTGCTATTTGCTCGATCACCTTCGGAATACGATAGCCGCTCAAGGCAAACGCAATCGCGGACATGTTATCGAAGTTGGAGAAGATGCCCATGCCGAACAATAACTTGGACGTGTCTGTTGTGCCTTCGTTGGATGCCCATTTTTTGGTATTCTCGTAGGCGCGTCCATGAGTGGAACCGAAGACGCCTTTGAAGGAGTTGAGTGCAATGTCGAGCAACAGCAGGTGAATGACCATTTTTGCTTTGTTGCGGATCTCGTCATCGGCGGCAAAATCGTAGAGCGCGAGCAGGGCGGTTAGGTCTTCATCGTAGTAGACGTGGGAGAGCCATTCGCTGAATCCCGTGTGGAAGCGCAAATCCAGCCAGCGCAAGATGCGTTTGCGGTTGATCTGCACTTTATGCTTGCCTGTTTCACCTGAGTTAGTGAAAATTTCATTAGGATACATCTGTCCAGCGAGATAGGCGGCAGAGGTGTAGAGGATGTAATGATTCTCTGTCCATGTGCATAGGGAGTCTATGCCGGGTTCGTCTGGAAAGTATTTGAAGGAAAGGGTGGTAGCGCGAGCGCGAGAGAGAAGTTCATTGGTAATTGGTAAATGGTAATTAGAATGTTCGCCACTTACTAATAACGATTTACCTTTTACCATGTACAACAATCTCAAAATCCCATGCAGCACAAAATCCGCGCAATCCTTCCTTGCGTCGATAAAATCAAGCGCGGCGTGGAAGATGCCTTCGTGCGGAGTCCCGCCTGCGGCGAGGCGCGCGAGTTCGTGCCAGGCGGGCTTGGTATTTTCAGGCGCGGGGTTTTTCAAGATGTGCTCAAAGAACGCGGCGCGGCGGGATTCGTAATCGGGGAGGAAAGGCTCACAGGAAAACGTATCAGGTATCGCCGCAGTGGGATGCGCTGTTGGGGCGGGGGAAGAGGCTCGGATGCGGTAGTCGGGTTGAGTGTGGACAGTCATAATCGGGTCGAAGGTCAAAGGTTGAAAGTCAAAGGTTAGCCGACAAGGACTTTGGCTAATTCTTGCTTTTCGGATTCATCCACGGGTTCGTTGGCGCGTTGTTTAGTGAGGATGGCGTTGAGGCGACGATGGAGTTCGGGGGTGAGTGGAAAGCGCAACGCGAAGAAGAGCGCGAAGATGAGCAGGACTATGGGCAGGAGCATGAACATCAAACGTAAGACTAGTAGGAAGGTTTCGCTTTGAGTCTGTTCAATAAGCTTGGTCGCACCATCCACAGTTTCTTGAATGGGCGGAACGTAGCCAGCCCAGCCGATGATGTTCGAGACAGCGAAGATGGCAAGCGCAGAACTGAACTTGCGAATGAAAGTGACCAGCGCGGAGTAGATCGCCTCGCGCCGTTCGCCGCTGTGAAGTTCGTCTACATCGGGGATGTCTGGGAAGATGGCGTAGATCATCACGACGACTCCACCCGTGCCAAGACCGACTACCACTGCGAATGCATACACCAACCAAGACGTATTGCCTGGAGCGAGCATGAAACTAAAGATCATCGCGATGCCCCAAATGGCAAGCCCGATGATATAGCCGCGCGCTTTGCTGGTACGTTTGCTCAGAGCAACATAGAACGGAAGCGAGATGACTTGCGCCACGAGCAACGCGCCGTTGACGAAACTGACCTCGCCGCTGCGCAGGAGATAATACTTAACGAAATATGCCACGATGGTGCTGACCGTGTCGATGGCGACGAAGGCAAAGAGATACATGGCGAGCGTGTAAACGAAAGTGCGATTCTTGAACGGCTCAATGAACGCCATTTTCCAATCGAACGGTTCAGGCGGCTTTTGAAATTCGGGGCGTTCTTTTACGGCGGCAACGGTGGCGATGAATGGCAAGGCAAAGAACGCACCGAAGGCAAGCGCCATCACGATGTATCCTATGTGGATATCAGGAAAGGCTTTGACGATCTCCAACGGAAGCAGCGCGGCGACGATGGAAGCCAGCGTGGAAAAAAGAATGCGAATGGAACTGAGCGAAGATCGTTCGTTGTAATCGAGTGTGATCTCGGAATGCAGAGCGTTGTAGTTGAGCATGACGATGCTGACCACGGTGGAGAAGAACAGATAACTCAACACCACCGACACAAAACGCATGGTCTCGGATTCCATTTGATAGGGATAAAACAAGGCAAAGAACGACAGGAAGATCAGCGGAATGCCGATCAGCAGATACGGGCGGCGGCGTCCCATTCTGGTGCGGGTTCGGTCAGCGATCAGCCCTTCAAATGGGTCGGTGATACTGTCATAAATTTTGCTGATGAGGATGACCGTCCCAGCCAGCGCGGGCGCGATGCGCACCACGTCGGTCAGGAAGATCAGGTAATAAAAACTGATGATGACTCCAGACCCGCCTCCAAAAATATCGCCCACGCCATAACCAATCTTTGTCCGCCAACTCAACTTCTCAGATTTTTGTTCCATGCTGTCTCCTTTGTCGAAAGTCGAAGGTCAAGGTCAATCGTTGGTCAGACTTTCGACCTTCGACTTTTGACCCGTTATTGCTGACCGATACATCCCATCCACAGCCGCCAGTACAGGCAGAGTAGATTCTGCGGGAATGAGAAATGGCTTATCGTTCAAAATCCATTTTGCAAAACCCGCCAGGCTGCGTTGTAAAGCATGAACACCCGCTTCGGGTGAACGTTCTTTTTTGATGTTTGCTCCGATGAATTTGACATGCGGAAGCGGACGGTCTGCATAGATGGCTGTTCCACGCTCGCCATACGCTTCAAGCGTGACCTTTTGCTCGGTCGCTGCGACCATACTTGACACTACGCTGATGAGTGTCCCGCTCCGCGTTTCGACAATGCCATGCGCGAGCGTGTCCACTTTCACATCGAAAAGCGGAGTCTTGGCATAGCCCATTGCGGAGATCGGTTGCTCATCCAACGCCCACAACGCCACATCCAAAAAATGACTTCCTTGTGTGATGAGTGTCCCGCCACCCGAGTGCGCAATGGTCTTGTGCCATGCTGCGCCATCGAAATATTTTTGTGTGCGATGCCACGGAATGTTGACTCTCACCGAATGGACTTTCCCCAACGCACCCGATTGGACTGCGCGTGCCAGCGCATAACATCCGCTGTCGTAACGGTATTGATAGTTCACACCGACCTTCGCGTCTCCAATCTCTTTGATGAGTTGCTTCGCTTCATCAAGCGTGCGCGTGACGGGCTTCTCAACAAAGACAGGTTTCCCAGCCTTTACTGCTGACAAAATCATCTCATAATGTAAATGATGCGGCACCGCGAGATAGATGGCGTCAACGGAAGAATTTTCAAGCAGATCATTGTAGTCGGCGAAGATCTGTGGAATGCGATGACGCTTTGCAAACGCCCGAGCACGTTCCGAGTTAACATCACAGCAAGCGGATAATTTCACCTGCGGCACAAGTCTTGAAAACAAAGCTGTAAATCCAGCGATGTCTCCACAGCCGACGATGGCAAGGTTGAGTTTGGTCATTGTTTCTCTTTGAAAGTAAACAAGGAATCACGTAAACAGGTATACATGTCTACTTGTTTACGTGTGTACGTTTTACTCGCATACCCATTCCAACCCACGTTTCAGAACTTCTTGATAGGTCTTATTCCCTATCGTTTCCGCTGTATGCCCAGGTACTGCATAACAGACTTTGCCCTTCCCGTGGCGCCTAGTCCACACGACGGGTATATTTTGTCCTTCATGCTTCGCCGTGAAATGGACTTCGATGTCTGACTCAAGTTCGTGAATGTACAACTCATCACGCACTTCAAAATCATCAATTCCATCAAAGACCCGATCCTTCACCCTTTCAACCTGAAACCTTTCAACCTTCCCATGTCCAATGAACCGTCCGCCGAGAATTTTGAAATATGGCAAAGATTGTTTGAATGACGCAGTCGCCGCATGGATGGCAAGGATCCCACCGCCATTTTTTACGAAGGTGTCCAACCTCTCAAGCGCGGTGGATGAGATCGTCTTATGGTGATAATTTAAAACCAACGCAAAACATGATGACAGGTCAGAGGGAAGTTTTTCCAAAGAGGAAATGTGTGCGAAAGAAAATCCATCCATCTCGGAAAACATCTTGTGAAGCCGCAATCGTCCCAATAGCGGTGGATGGAAAATCCCATCGGTGACGAGCAATATTTTTTTTGTCATACACTCTCTTTCATGTCGTTGCGAGGGAGGTGCTTTTCCGCCCGACACTTGCGCCGCGCGCCCATGCGGTGAGCAATCCCCGACTCGGCGAGGAGATTGCCTCGTCGCTCACTATCGTTCGCTCCTCGCAATGACGGATCATTTTAGTTTCACTTCCTTCAATAACTCCGCTTCAGCTCTTTCCTTATAAAACTCATCCAACGGATAACATCCGCTCACCATGCCGTTGCGCGGGGCGGTGGTGCAATCGCTGAACGTGCGGCAGATGTTACCTTCCAATACATCGGCGCACAGCTCGGGGTAGGTTAACACCATGCGCCCGATGCCGACAAGATCCGCTTTGCCCGTGCGCATGACATTCTGCGCCACGTTCGGTAGCCATTTCTGCAAATACGAATATCCCGTCCCAACCACACACAAATTTGGATGCGCCGTTTTCAACTCTGCCGTCGCATTGATGAGTCGCGCCACACCAGCGAGCGGATCTTCGGGCGGCTGATATCCATCTGATGGTGGGAACAAGGCGGGGCGTTGGAGCGGGGTGGTCAGTGACCAGTTTTCAGGGATTCCGATACCATCTTCGCCACGCTTGAATGGGATGAAATCATACGCAGACAACCTGACGCCAATCTCCAAGCTAGGGGCTTCGGCGCGGATGCCTGCCACGATCTCGCGCAGGAAGCGCGTGCGGTTCTCATAACTCCCGCCGAATTTTCCGTCACGATCTACGGCGCTGAGAAATTCATAACCAAGATACCCGTGACAGTGTTTGACGTCCATAAAACGGTTGGGCGAGAGGGGATTTGGGAGCGGTCTGAAGGTCAGAGTCGAAATCTAATTCAATACCGAGAGAATGACTATATGCTGAAAATAGATCTGGGGTACAAAGTTGGGCGATGCGAGTATACATAATCTCCAGTTCCTAATTACCATTTACCAACTGGTTGAGAATGTTTTGCAAGATGGGAATATCGGATTGCGGGCGAGTGGGGCTTTTTGGATGGGTATCGTCGCACGCAAGCCATCCGCGAAGTTTTAGGAATTGGGCAGCGGTGTGTTTGTAGGCGGGAACGGGAGCGCGAAAGGCGAAGAAACCGAGATATTGCAGTATGTCGTTGAGTTCGTAAAAGCGCGGGTCGCCTTCGAGCCAGTATGTATCTCGCAGGGCGAAGTAATCGGGCGCGAATGTGGAGATGCCGAGTAGATAATCCGAACCGTACATGACCATGTCTATGGCGAGGTCGTTGCCAGTGAATACTTTGAAATCGGGACGGACTTTGTCGCGGAGGGCGAGCCTGTCCCATTCAAGTTGACGGCTGAGGGAAGAATGTTTTGCGCCGATGCATTCTTTGATGCCAAACAAACCTTCGTATGTTTCAAGGTCATATATCTTGCCGAAGGATGCAAACATGGTGCCGAGTTCAAAGGCGATGAAACGCGGGGCGATGCGCCCAAAACCTGCGTAGGCGGTAATGAGTTGGTCAGGGGGAAGGCTGGTTAATCCAAATGATTGGAAGACGGCCGGAATCCCGCCATAGGCTTGGATCAACTCAATTTGGCGGTAATAGGCTGCGGCGTCGAAAGATGCGCCTGCTTGAGAGGAGACAAATGCCCCAGCGGTGAATTCCGCCCCGGAGAGAGTATCCCGTGTGCGGCGCAGGACATCCTCGCGAGTCTTTTCGTCGATGAGATTGCCATAGCCGGTTTCCATGTTGACGGCGGGAATTAAGCCAGCCTCGGCAGTGCGGGCGACATGAGCGCAAAAGGCGTCCCAATCCACCGAACCGTTTGATGTGAAGGGAAGCAAAATTGCAGAATAACCGGTGATCTTGCGGTTGGGGATGATGGGAGGGATGCGCATGGAGTTTACCCGCCTAGTTTATCCAGAACATCGAAAAGATGCAATATCAAGTTTTGAGGATCGCTTGGGTGAATAAACCAAATGGGATAAAAAAGATCAAGCCCATCACAAGAATGACAACAAAATCTTCCATACGGAATGGCAGAGTGAACAGCAATGGCTGGAGGATGGAAAAGAATAGCTGCCCGACGAATAACATAATGGGTTGCATTTTTTTTCTTCAAAAAGAGATGCGCGTGTGCCGGTTCCCAATCAATACTTTGGTGCGTTTATGGATGGGTCAATTAAATATCGCGATATAGAGTTAAGAAGACGAGACACGACACTTTGGGTGCAAAAAATTCAACTGGCCGTGCTTGAAATTCTGGCAAAGGCGGATACGCCGAAGGAATGGCAAAGCACGTTCGGGATGTACTTGCATTTGTGGAACATGCAAAACACAACCTGAAAGCTGGTCATGTGCCTCATGAGGAATTGATCGTAAGACAGAAGTTGAGTAGAGGGCAGGAAGGATACAAGTCTCCCTCGCCCGGAGCGCGTGCCGCTTTGCAATCGCCTGCGATTGCAAAGCGGCACGCGCTCCGGGTCAGTGGGTGCAATTCCTGTTCACACGCGGCGGTTCTGGTGTCCAGGCCTGGGAACTTGGAGAATCACTGGACTCCATAAAATTGGATACCAAGCGATATTGCATATTGCTGGATCGAGCGATAGAGACGGTAGTAGGTCCATATAAAATTCGCTTTCAGGAGTTGCCGATGACCTTGCCCAGGTCTGCCGCGCTTTGTTTTTGCTTTCAGGAGTAATGGTTCAAGCCGCGCCCATTGCTCATTGCTTAGGTCGCCACGATTTCCCATGTCGACCAGTTTAATCAGTTTTTTATATTTTGCATACAGACCCTAATAATATCTATTACTTGTTCGATCAATCCTCGTTATAATGTCGATAGGAAAGAATGTTCATATGCTTTTTTTAGAAAACGAATAACACAGGATTGCCATGAAAAATACTATCGTTCAGCTCGATAAAAATAGTGGGGACCAAAATATCTTCCCCTGTACTTGGGTGCATACTTTGGTAATTGGCAGTGGGGCCGCAGGATTAAACGCGGCCGTCCAATTGGTTCGTAATGGCGTTGAGGATGTTCTGATCCTGACAGAGGGACTTACGAAAGGTACTTCAATAAACACAGGAAGTGACAAACAGACTTATTACAAGCTCTCGATGTGCGGTGCTGAAACCGATTCACCGCATACGATGTCCGATAGTTATCTGACGGGCGGCTCAATGCACGGTGATCTTGCGCTGATCGAGGCGTCCCTCTCAGCGCGAGCATTTATCAATCTTGTGAATTTAGGTGTGCCCTTTCCAAGAGATCAATATGGTCAATTTGTTGGTTACAAGACTGATCACGATCCGCGCCAGCGAGCTACCTCCATTGGGCCATATACTTCGCGGGAAATGTGTCGAAGGTTAATCGAAGAAATTAAAAGACTTGATATCCCTATATGCGAAGGTCAGGATGTAATTGAATTAATTGTGGTTGAGGAAGGTGGTTCGCGCCGGATTGCAGGGGCGCTGACAGTGGATAATGATGGCCAAATCGCGGCCTATATTGCGGAAAATATTATTTTTGCCGTTGGAGGGCCAGGCGGTATTTATAAAACAAGTGTATACCCAGCCGTTCACTTTGGGGCGATTGGACTGGCCCTCATGGCTGGTGCGCGGGCGCGAAATTTACCCGAATCACAGTATGGACTTGCTTCCATAAAATTTCGCTGGAATGTTTCTGGGACTTACATGCAGGTGATTCCGCGTTTTATTAGCCGGGCCAATGACGGCGAATCTGATGAACAGGAATTTCTCCGTCCGTATTTTTCATCTGTAGGTGAAATGAATGGAAATGTATTTCTAAAAGGGTATCAATGGCCTTTTGACGCGCGCAAAGTGATCGGTGGATCCTCACTGATTGACTTGCTCGTTTACATTGAGACAATGGTTAAAGGAAGAAGGGTATACCTCGACTTCCATCAAAATCCAAACGAATACAATGTGGACGATTTAACCGAAGAAGCCCGGACCTACCTTGTTCGCTCGAATGCATTGCAGGTCACTCCGATTGGAAGATTAATGGCAATGAATCCGGGCGCAGTTGAGCTTTATCGAGAACATGGCATAGATTTGAATTCCGAACCGCTTGAGATTGCCGTCTGCGCCCAGCACAATAATGGGGGATTGGCCGGAAATATCTGGTGGGAATCGATCAACATCAAGCATTTATTCCCGGTCGGAGAAGTCAATGGGTCGCATGGGGTAAACCGACCGGGTGGTTCAGCATTGAATTCTGGACAAGTGGGTGGTTTCAGGGCGGCGGAGTTTATCGCAAACCGCTATCAAAAGTGGAGTCTGGATGAAACAGCAGCAGAACATGCGGTGGAAGGAAGCATAAAGAACGTGTTGCAATGGATTCAAAAATGCAATGGCGCTGCGCGTTCGTGGAATGAAGTTTTGAAAGAAGTCAGAGAGCGCATGTCATTGGCGGGAGCGCACATTCGTGCAGAAAGTATTGTGGAAGTTGAAATTTTCAAAGCCAGTGAACTTGCCAAGGCTGTTGTGGATAGTGGATGCGGTTACGCGAGTAAAAGGGATCTGAAACATGCTTTTCGGACCCGTCAGTTATGCTTCACTCATGCAGTGTATCTCCAAGCGATTGGCTTTGCTTTGCATAGCAAGGTGGGGAGTCGGGGCTCATCCATTGTGCTTGATCCAAATGGAGAAAAAATCCATGAACAGCTGGACGAGAGTTGGAATATTCTGGTAGAGAATCCTGTATTTCGTACCAAAATTTTAGAGACTGTGGCAAAGCCTGATGGATCGGTGCAAAACGAGTGGATTCCATGCCATCCTGTGCCGGAAATAGACTCTTGGTTTGAAACTACCTGGGCAGATTTTCGAAAGGGTGAGATTTATAAGACCGAATAGTGTTAAAAAGTCCTGGTTTAAAAAAGCGACCATTTAAATGGTCGCTTTTTGTATTTAAGTTATCGATACAATAATTACGCTTAATATCAGTGAAGATTCATGACATTTGGTAATAGGGCAATGGCTTGTTTTAATGTGATAATGTCAAATGAGAATTGATATTATCACATTACATGGTGAGTAACTAATCATGAAAAAACAAACTGGGAACACTAGAAAAGTAATTGCTTCTGTACAGCGTGCTTTGGATATCATCAATCTATTTGATGGGTCGCATGCGGAGCTTGGTAACAATGAGATTGCCAAAATGCTTGATATGGATCCAGGGACAGCAGCGGGTCTTGTCTATACCCTGAGGCTTAATAACTATCTCGATCAAAATCCAGACAATCGCAAATATCGTTTAGGTTTGAAATTAGCTGAACGAGCGGCGGTACTTTTGGATCAGCTCGATCTGCGAAAAATTGCTACCCCTTATCTTGAAGAACTTCGTCAATGGTGCGGGGAGAGCATTAATCTTGCCATCCGAGACCATAATGAGGTTGTTTATATCGAAAGACTTTTTGGACACCATTCACTAGGGATTCGGTCTGAATTGGGAAAGCGGGCGCGCCTTCATAGCACAGCCTTAGGCAAGGCTATTCTGGCCAATATGAATCCCGAAGAAACCAAAGCGATCCTTACTGGTTACGAATTCGTTTCTATAACACCCAAGACTATTACTAATATAAAAGATTTTCTGGTGGAACTTGAACGCGTTAGAGAAACTGGGTATGCAATTGATGAGGAAGAGAACGAGCTAGGTGGAAGGTGCCTTGCCGCCCCAGTATTTAATAATGACGGCATTCCCGTGGCTGCTGTAAGTATTTCAGTTCCGATACAGCGTCTGCCTCGTGAAAAAATTATCGAGTATGGAAAAAGAATAAAAGAAGCCACATTGGATATTTCTCGAAGTTTAGGATATTTCCCAAGCAAAGGATAAGGAGGCCAGCGAAAAAAATAATTTAGGATCGGGCACGATTTCTTCGTTGAAAATAAAAACAAGATTATTCGGAGGATAAGATGAAACGAAATATATGGATCGTATTGTCACTACTGCTGGTCGTCAGCATGATGCTGACCGCCTGTGGTCAGGCGACACCAACAGAAGCATCTCAGGCAGGGGAACCAACTACCGCAACTGAGGTTCCAGCCGTTCCAACCGAAGCTGCTGCCGCAGTGAATTCAATCAAGATAG
>Ga0154020_10007387_pt1 | contig 12842 bp, 9 predicted proteins | sample Klosneuvirus_201_FD_109709 | JGI IMG/M metagenome (GOLD analysis project Ga0154020, IMG submission 109709) | Active sludge microbial communities from wastewater, Klosterneuburg, Austria - Klosneuvirus_20160825_MG | ecosystem: Engineered > WWTP > Aerobic digester > Activated sludge | place... | reverse complement strand
GGCGGACGGGCGCTTGACGGTTTTGACATAAAGCGGCCAGAGGATGAAATCAATCTCGCTCCGGAAGATGCGATTTTTGAGATGACCGTAGATGGGGAAGAGGGCGGTGTAATTCTGATTCGATTCCGCGGAACGCTGTTGAAAATAGAAGGGGAAAATCGTGAAGCGATCGCGTGATATTTCCGACTGACTTTGCCCGCCGGAGAAGCTGAGCAATTGTCCTAATTGCCACCGATATTCCCCGCCAAAGCGGTCATAGGTCAGCACCGGATACGCGATGTCGTACTCGACAGCATCCACCTCGGGCCATTCCATCCGGGAAAACAGCGGCGGCAAGGCCCAACTCTGGGACATCTCATTTGTATGTGCGTAAAAGAACGGCCCGGCGGCTTCGGTGCGCGATCCCTTTTCCAACGTGAGCAAGAAGCGATCGAAAAAGAAACCCGCATCTGGTCCGTTCTCGCTGGCGCGGGCAGGTTGGCTACCCAAAACTAGCAACAGGAAAAACCAAAACCAGTAGGGCGAGGCCATCGAGCGGAGCGATTGGCAGACGGCTCCATTCTTAGCCCGCGATGATGCCACGCCCTTGGGGGCGCCGCGGGGGGGCCGGGGACTGGAATATTGACTTTGGAATCGGCTCATTTAGTATCGCAATTGCGCCAGCGGCAACGTGTGGCGCGAGGTTTTTACCTCGGTTCCTCCCGACCCGGTGACGATCGTGCATTATCGTCATCGGGTTTTGTTTTCTCCGCGCCCCGGCGCAACAGCAAAGTCAATAACGCGGGCAACAAGGTTAGGGCGGCCAACATGCAGGTCGCAACGCCAATCGCCATGACCAATCCCAGACTTTGGATGCCGCGATGTTTGGCGAGCAGGAGGCTGCCAAATCCTGCGATGGTCGTCAGCCCGGAAACCAACACCGCTTTGCCGGTGCTCTTGGCGAGGATGCTGGGGATATGCTCTTCGGCAAACCGGTTGAGAATGTGAATGCCATTCGTCACGCCGATGCCAAGCACGAGCGGCAGGAGCATGATATTCGCGGGATTCAGCGGGATTTCAAACCAGCCCATCAGTCCCCCGAGCCAAAGTCCGCCGATGCCAACTGGAAGCAGCGCCAGCAAAACCGAGCTGATCTTTCGGAAGTGAGCAAAGACGAGCAACGCAATGGCCCCCAACGAATACAGCGCGGCTTGCTGGTAACTGATTTTCAGCAGTGAAATATATTCCAACAACTGTACGGGCGTGCCCGTGACATCGGGGTCAATGGTGCGCAACTGGCGCACAAACTCCTCCTGATGCAGCCGCTGCCAGACATTTTCTTTGGGATAAACCTGTAACAGGTGCTTGCCCGTTACGCCGACAAACCGGGCGCGTAATGAGGCCGGTAAATCCTCCACTCTTAAACCCGCGCGGTTGTCCTGATTCTTGAGCGCGTCAAATGTCGTCTGCAAATCCTCGAACAAGGCCCGTTGATAATCGCCCAATTTCATCGCGACAATCTCCTGATCGGCTGGCTTGCCCCGCCACATCTCGGTGCGCAGGACTTCGGTGGTGCGATGCAAGGTGCGCAACTGCCGTCCCAATTCTGGGTCCGCCTTTTCTGCATCCTCGGCGGCCAGACTCGCGAAGCCCCCCAAGGCATAGAGGCTGCGGCTCAATTCAGGCACGTTGACGGGGCGTGCATCGGGCGGGTTGAAGCGGAGCGCCGCCACGCCGGCCTTGATCTCACCGATGAGGCGGAGTTTTTGCGTCGGGTTCTCGACGAGAAACGGTGCGATGGAATCCACGCGCGCGACTGTGGCCAAGGCTTTGAGGCGCTGCTCCAACGCCACGGCATGGGCCGCCGAATCAGCGATCACGGCGGCGAACAAAACCGACCGGCCACTCGCGTTGGTATCGGTGGTGGAACTGGTGGTGTTTGCGGTGTTCAGCAACTTGTCTTGAAATTGCACGGCGGGCAGAGTGGCGCTTTGTAGGTGGAGCAAGTTGTAGTCGAAAAATATTTTTGGGACTTGGGTCGCGCCCAGCAGGCAAATCGCCGTCGTAACGCCGATCACCCAGCCGGGCCGATCAAGCCAGAATTTTTCGATCCGCGCGCGCTGGTCCACTTTGGGTGGCGGTTGTTGGTCCAACACATTTTGCCGCCCGCGTAACAACAGTGCCGGGAGCATCGTCAGCATGGGGATCAAACAGACTAACAAGCCGCCACCGCAGATGATGCCCATCTCTTGAATCCCGCGAAAATCCGTAAAGCCCATGGCCAAAAACGCGCCGGCGGTGGTGAAGGCGCCGGTGAAGATCCCTTGCCCCGTGAACACTAAGGCCGTCGTGATAGCTTCCTCCACTGTTTTGCCGTGGCGCAACTCTTCTTCGTAACGCGTGACCAGATGCACGCCAAAGTCAATCGCTAGCCCGATGAGGATCGGCACAAACGTGATTGTCAGAATATTGAGATGGCCGATGACCAGCGTGGCAAAACCCATCGTGTAGCCGATTCCCACGACGAGGCAGGCCGTGGCTTTGAGCGGCCGGCCGGTTTCATGGTAGCCGTAAATAAAGATCAGCGCGCTCAAGATCAAAGCGACCACACTGGCGACTGTGGTGTCTTTCTGCGATTGCTCCAACTCGTCCAGCTCTAGAACTGATTCGCCGGTCAACCCAGCGTTCACGCCCGGCACTTCAGCGCGGGTTTCTTCCACCAACTGGCGCATCCGGCGCACTGCCTTGCCTTCCAATCCCGGCGTGGCCGGTTGCGCTGTTGCCAGATAAATCTGCCCGTCTGCAAAAGTGAGATATACGCCTTGCGCCGCTTCGCGGCTGGAATCGAACAATGCAAAGACTCCGGGTGAGGGCGGGATGCCGCCGCGCCGCAGGCTAGCGGTGGCTTGATTGATGATGCGCTCCAGTGCCGGCAAGGCTTTGAGCAAGGAATCAGTCTGTTCGTTCTGCTCTGGCTTGGCCGTGCGAAATTGCGTGTTAATGAGGTCAATCAGTGACACCAGGTTGGTCGTGTGGGTGAACGGTTGGATCAGCGGATGATATTCCAGCAACCGCTTCTGGAGTTCCATGAGCTTATCCTCGGGCACAAACAACAGGGCTTTATTGCCCAACATTTTGAGATCGCCCTTGAAAAAGACGTTGGCGAACAGGTTCGTCTCTATCATTTCCTTGGCGCCCGGACGAGCCGGCACCATGACCCGCTCCGTTTCGAGTTTCGCGCCTAAGCGCTCGACAAATTGCCGATTCTTCTCGGGTCGTTCACTCTCGACGACCACCACCAGATCATCCTTGGCCGCGAACTCGGCTTTGAACTTAAGAAAATTGCGGTGATACCTTTTATCTGCTCCGACCAACGCACTTCGACTCGTGTCGAACTCGAGAAACTTGATCGTGTAAAGCGTGCAGAGAAGGAACAATGCGAGTTGCGGCCAGACAAACCAATGCCGCCGGCGGATGACGAGGTGCGCCAGCTTGCTAAGCCAGCGAGCGAAAAAGTTATTGGCAGCAGGATTGTTCATGGGGGCCGCAATGGTTCAACCACCTACTGCCAGAGGGCTGCTTCGCGCGCGATCGCCTTCACATCATTTGGCCTTCGGAATGGAATTTTAATGCGCATCCAAAGTCAGTCACGCTTTGCCGGGCCGGCCACCACGGAGACGGCGGTGCCATAACAGATCACCTCGGTGATGCCGGCGCCGATTTCCGTGGCATCGTAACGCACGCCGATGACGGCATTCGCCCCGGCTTTGCCCGCATGGGCGAGCATTTGATTGAAGGCATCTTCCCGCGCGCGTTCGCACAGATCGGTGTAGAGCGTGATGTTTCCGCCGAATAAACTTTGGATCCCAGCCCCGATGTTGCCGATGATGGAGCGGGAGCGGACCACAATGCCGCGCACCACGCCGTGCGATTGCGTGATGGTAAAGCCGGGCAATTCAAAAGCCGTAGACGTGAGCGGATGCGTTTGACTCATAACCGTGGTGATTCAATACGAGAAACCCAATACGAGAAAGTTCTTTTGTTGATGCGCTTACCGGGTCGCAGTCCGGCTTAGCGCTGGCTCGACAAAACTCCGCTTCCCCACCATGCTGTTCGGGATGGCATTCGATTCCGACTCACCGCTGGATTTGCTTTGGAAGGGATACGGGCGCGTCTTTCAGGATTTTGACGATCACACCTTGGCGCGTTGGCTCGCGCAAACCCTCGGTCAATTGGAAGGCAAAGTCTGGCGACTTTCCCATCCGCTCGTCGGCGCGTATCGGCTCGGCGCGCAACATGGTCACGAACGTCAGATCTGGCATAAACGCCTCGCCACGCCACCGGCCGCCTACAGTGAATCGCCTTGCTGTCGGGCGCCCCGATTGCCGTTGCTCACGCGGGATGTTCGCGAGTCTGGTCTGATCTGCCAGCATTGCAACGAAACGCTCGTGCCATTTGATGAAATCCCCGCTGAGCTCTCCGGCCTGCTGGGCAGTTGGGCTGCGGATTACGAGCCAGTTCACGCCGTCGCTCACTGGGACGACCGGCAAAGAAAGAGCGCGGGCAATTATGACCGCGCTTATGAAAGCGCCGCGCAACAAGCCGAGCAACTGCTGGCCCGGGTCGGGCAAAAGCTCGCGGCACAATTGCTGGATCATTATCCCGCCATCATCTGGGAAGATCAGGACGAATGTCTGGAAGTTCGTCCGGAAGACGTGCGGCTCTAGCGATTGTTCAGCATTGAGCCGCGCGGGTGACCCAACCATACTTACCTCATGCTGCGCCTGATCAAATGGCTGTTCATCCTCGTCCTCATCGTGGTGGCGCTGGTGGTGGGCTTGTTGTTTTCCAAAGACACTATTGCCAAGGCGGCCGTGGAACAACAGATCCGGACCCAGACCGGCATGGACGTGAAGATCGGGAAGTTTTCCCTGCGCGTGCTTTCTCCGATTGCAACGATTGAAAATCTGACGCTCTACAACCCGGCGGATTTCGGGGGCACGCCGCTTCTGAATGTTCGGGAGTTGCATATCCAGTTTGATCGCGAAGCCTTGGCGCATCGAGAGCTGCGGCTCAAGTTGTTGAAATTGGACATCACCGAATTGGCCGTGGTAAAAAACGATTTAGGCCAGACAAACATCGTCAGTCTCGCCGCCGCGGCCAAGCCTGCCAAAACGTCTGAGATGATTGATTTCAAAGGGATTGAGGTGGCCAACTTTTCCATCACCAAACTGACTTATTTGGACCTGTCGAATCAGAAAAACAACCGGCAGATCAACCTGAACTTGCGGAACCAAGTGTTCCGGGATTTGAAAACTTCCGGCGAATTCTATGACGCGTTGGTCCAAATCTGGCAGCGCAATGCGCGCCGACCGTAACGCCTAGCTTGGGGCTCCCGGAGCGGGGAGCAGATTGAGCGAGTTGAGGATGGCCCGGACTTTTTCCCGCTCGGGTTCATGGAACCGCTCAAATGGTTCCGCCATTCGATCATCGCAAATCCCCAGTAGGGAGCAGGCGCATTTCATTCCTTTTACCACGGCTGAGGCGTGCTTTCCGACCGAATAGATTTTTCCCAATTGCACGAGTTGCCGCTGCAATTCCTGGGCGCGGGGTTCATCCCCCGCCTTGACGGCTAGATATAAATCCACGAACAGGCGGGGATGAAAGTTCGCCCCGCCGTTAACGCCCCCATCGCCCCCGCGTCGCACGGACTCGGCAAGTAAATGCTCGGGCCCGACTAAGACTGACCAATCGGGACGTTCGCGCTTCAAGGCGATCAGGTGGTCGTAATAATTCAAGTCTCCCGAACTGTCTTTAAGGCCGATGATTTTTTCCAGATGCGCGAGTTGGCGGAGTGTTTCCGGCTCAAAGTGAATCTTGGTCAACTGCGGCATGTTGTAGATAAACAATGGCAACGGCAGTTCGGACACGAGTCGTTCGATGTAATCAATCAACTCAGGCTGGGCCGTCGGCAAATAGAATGGACCGGCAGTCACCACCGCTTGAGCGCCCGCATCCGCCGCGCACTTTGCCATTGCGATTGCCTCGGTAAACGAAGTGTCGGTTATGCCAACCAAAACTGGTAATCGGCCCCGCATTTGCCGACAAACGTGCTGCACCACTTCGCGGCGCAGGCGATAGCTCAACCCCGGCCCTTCGCCACTCGTTCCCAAAATAAACAAACCCTGGACCCCGCCCGCAATGATGTGTTCAACCAAGCGCTCCAACCCCTCGCCATCCAGCGCATCCCCGTTGCGCAAGGGGGTGATCATGGGCGGGACGATTCCACATAAGCGGCGGCTGGCTGCGCTCGGTGGCGTTTTGATCGTGGCTTGGGTTGGTAAAGTATTTATCACTTGGTTAGCACGCAGACCTAAACTCGGGGCTGATGAAATCCGTCCCGGGTAGTCGCGTATTTTCAAAAATACTGCCATGCCTGAGCCCGCGCGTAAAATGATTTATGCAGGCAGTTTTGAAGTAATCCTTGCTCGCCTGGGGATGCCTAAGTCCCTAGGCTGACTTGTCTGGCGGATGCGGTTACGACCAGCCGCGGTTGGCCAGCCTGTTTAAAATGAAAATTCTCGGCATCATTCCAGCCCGCTATGCTTCGACCCGGTTTCCGGGCAAACCGCTGCATCTTATCGCCGGAAAATCGCTCATCCAACGCGTCATCGAACAATGTCAAAAAGCACAATCCCTGAGCGATGTCGTCGTGGCCACGGACGATGTGCGGATTGCTGAAGTTGCGAGTAAATTCTGCCGGGTCGAGCTGACTCGAGCCGACCACCCCAGTGGTTCGGATCGGATTGCGGAAGTTGCCGACCGTTGTGAGTGTAATGCCGTGGTAAATATTCAGGGCGATGAGCCCCTGATTGACCCCGCAGTGGTGGACGCAGTGGCCAACGCCTTGCGCGAGTGCGAAATGTCTACCGCGGCGACCCGCATCAAGAATCCCGCCGAATACGACAACGCAAATGTCGTGAAAGTCGTTGTCAACGCAGCGGGTCGCGCTCTATATTTTTCCCGTCGTACGATTCCCTATCTGCGCGAGGCCGCCAGTCGTTCCGCAAGCGAACAGTTGGCGGCGTTTCCTTTTTTGAAACACCTTGGCATTTATGGTTTCCGGCGGGAGACGTTATTGCGCCTTGTGAGATTCCCGGTGTCGGCGTTGGAAAATGCCGAGAAATTGGAGCAGTTGCGGGCGCTTGATAATGGGATCCCCATCGCCGTCGTGCGGGTGGATTACGATAGTGTTGGGGTGGACGTGCCGGAAGATGTGGCGCGCGTGGAAACAATCATAAAAACCACGCATGGATACTGATGAACCCGATGGTTCAGTCTCGTGCTTCCATGTTAATTATTTCGTGTTTGTGGATAGTTTAAGGTTCTGAAATGAAATTCATATTTGTCACCGGTGGGGTCGTGAGTTCGCTTGGCAAGGGTTTGACGGCGGCGGCGCTCGGCACGTTGTTGGAGAATCGCGGCCTCAAAGTTGCCATCCAGAAGTTTGATCCCTACCTCAACGTAGATCCCGGGACGATGAGCCCGTATCAGCATGGCGAAGTTTATGTGCTGGATGACGGGGCGGAAACCGATTTGGATCTGGGGCATTATGAGCGGTTCACAAACACTAAACTTTCCCGCCTAAACAATCTGACAAGCGGTCAAGTATATCAGACCGTCCTCAATAACGAGCGGGAAGGCATCTATCTTGGCAAGACCGTTCAGGTCATTCCGCACGTTACCGATGAAATCAAGCGCCGCATCCACGTGCTCGCCGCTGAAAGCAAGGCGGATGTCATCATCACTGAAATTGGCGGCACTACTGGCGATATCGAAGGCCTCCCGTTCCTCGAAGCCATCCGCGAATTCGCGCTTGAAGCGGGCATTGGCAATACCTGTTTCATCCACGTCACCTACGTGCCGTTCATTAAGGCCGCAGGCGAACTTAAAACCAAGCCGACGCAGCAATCCGTGGCCAAACTCCGTGAAATCGGGATCACCCCACATCTGATCGCCTGCCGGTGCGAAAAACCGCTCGATAAAGAATTACGGCACAAAATCGCGTTGTTTTGCAGCGTCCCGATCGAGGCTGTCATCGAAGAGAAGGATGTGGACCATTCCATCTACGAATTGCCCCTCGTCCTCCAGCGCGAACGCGCTGACGAACTCGTCTGCCGCATTCTGCACCTTGATGGCCCGCCCGCCAAAATGGCGCACTGGCAGGAAATCATCCGCAAACTCATCGCCCCGCAACATCGCGTGCGCGTCGGTGTTGTCGGAAAATACATCGGTCTGCAAGACGCCTACAAGTCTGTCTATGAAGCCATCATCCATGGCGGCATTGGCAATGATTGTGGGGTGGAAATCGTTCAAGTGGATGCTGAAGAAATCGAGAAACCAGATGGCGAAAAGGCTTTGCTCGGGTTGGGCGGCATTTGTGTACCCGGCGGTTTCGGGGAGCGTGGTATTGAAGGCAAAATCAAAGCCGCCAAATTTGCGCGGGAAAACAAAGTTCCATATCTCGGTCTTTGCCTCGGCATGCAGATCGCCACTATTGAGTTCGCCCGCCACGTGCTCAAGCTCGACAAAGCACACTCGACCGAATTTGACGCCGACTCGCCCCACCCCGTCATCGCGCTGCTCGACGCGCAACGCAAGGTCACCAAAAAAGGCGGCACGATGCGATTGGGCGCGCAACCGTGCCAACTGGTCGTGGGCTCGCAAGCCGGAAAACTCTACGGATCCTTTGTTATCAATGAACGCCATCGCCATCGCTTTGAGTTCAACAACGCCTATCGCGAAAAATTCGAGAAAGCCGGGTTTGTCTTCAGTGGCACGTCTCCAGATGGCAAATTGGTCGAAGTCATCGAAATTCCCAGCCACCCGTTTTTTATTGCCAGCCAGTTCCACCCGGAATTCCTGAGTAAGCCGCATCAACCGCACCCGTTGTTCAAGGGTTTTATTGCCGCCGCGCATCTGTTTATCCACAAACAGCCCATTTAGTGGCTGATGAGAACTGGAAGTAGCCTAGTGGCCTGCTTGCCAGAACCCGGACTCAGTAATTTTTGTATTGCGCCAAAAGCGCCGTCCGCTAACCTAGCGAGCTTGATTTTTGACTGGAAAACATTGTGAACGCTGAACTCTGCAAGAAAGCTCTGGAAAAAGTTGGTACGCCCAACATTCTCATCAACATCGTCTCCCGGCGCGTGCGGCAATTGAACGCGGGCGGCGGCGGTATGGGCCGTCCGCTCATCGCAGATTATACTAATCTGGGCGTGGCCGACATCGCCTTGCGAGAGATCATCGAGGAAAAAATCGGCTGGGATAGTCCGGAGATCGAAGAATTGGCTCGTCCCGTCGCCAAGAAGCGCAAAAAGCACTGAGGCAAAACTGGAAGGCAAAAGCCTTTACGCGGCCATAATATAGCCGCAGTTCTTATTTCTCCGCTTCATTCATTAATTTGAATGAAGCTTTTTTGTTTCTTCATTCTTCATTTTTCATTCTACCTTTAGCCGATGGCCGACATCGCCCACAACGCCAAAGCCCGCCACGATTATCATATTATTGATACCTTCGAGGCTGGCATCGTGCTGCACGGGACGGAGGTCAAGGCCTTGCGCGCTGGCCGGGGCCAGATCGCCGAGGCATTTGCACGAGTGGAGAAGGATGAGGTGTTTCTCTACAACGCCCATATTGACGAGTATTCCCACGGGAACGTGCAGAATCACAAACCAAAAGCCCCACGCAAACTGCTCTTGCACAAGGCGGAGATTCGCAAGTTATTCGGCCAGGCATCCGTCAAAGGCAACTCGCTTATTCCCCTTTCGCTTTATTGGAAGAACGGCAAGGTGAAAGTGTCCCTCGCCGTTGCTAAGGGCAAACAGGTGTTCGACAAGCGCGAAGATATAAAGCGTCGCGAATCCGACCGGGAGTTGCACCGGGCCAAAATGAAGTTCACCAAAAGCCGTTAACCCGTCCTTCGCGCGTCACCCTTTTAAAGAGTGTGCCGGATCATCGCAAATAAACCCGATACGGACCGCAATTTTCCTCCACGATCTGTGGGTTCATCAACAAGATAACTGGCGGGGACAGCAGGCTCGCGCCGGGGCTTTGGTTCATGCGCACCCGCAACCGGTAGAAGTTTTGCGGGGAATTGGTCATCGTTGTTTGCATGACCCCTGAACCCGCCGCAGTCGGTACCGCCGGGCTCGAAACATCGGTCCAAACAGGCGACCCAATCTCCGGTCGTGCGAGCAAATGGTAACTCCGCTGCTGATGTAACGGCCAGAATGTGATGAGGGCGGTCGCGTTGCTGGTGGCTGCCGTGAGTTGTAGGTGCGAGTAATTATTCGTCGGCGTCGTACCCATCACAAATTCCTGCGCTGTGGTGTAGCCGTCGCCATCCGGATCGGCAGTCGGATCAACAATGCCTCCGAAAAAGAAATCCCGCCACCATGTCGGCACAGTGGCGTTGGTGGGGAAATCCTGCGCAATCACGTAATCAAAACGCACCGCATCGGCGATGACCACCGATGCGCTGGCGTTGTTGGCGAGCCGCACGAAACTGTTCGTGCCTTTGGCGAACGCCACGCCAGCGGCGAGCAATTGCCACGAGCCGCCGCCAGTCTGTTGGTTCACGAGGACGTTGGTGCTGCCACCGTTGAACGCGACTTGAAACGGCGCGTTGTTCGCCCGGTTGGTTCCCTGCGGATACCAGACGGACACATCATATTTTCCCGGTGTGGTGATGTTTGGTCGCCACGTCGCCGTGGCAGTGGCTGCGCCGCCAACAGTCGTCGCGTAAACATAGTTGCTGGAGTATTTGTCCACGGATGAAGTCGCGGCAGTCCAATCTCCGGTCAAAGCGGCTGCGGGATTATCCATGATCAAAGTTCCCGCAGTTGTGAGCTGATACACGCCGGAGAGATACGTGTTGGTGCCTTCGCGCGAAAACGTCTGGTAACTGTAGCGTGTGCCGGACGCGAGCCCGGTGAGCAGGATGACGTGGTTCGTGGTCAACTCGGAATCAACATACGAACTCGAACCAAAACTGCTTTGTCCGGCGGACACGGCGGAAAGATTTTGCATCAACATGCCGGCTGCACTGTATTGCACCTGACGGTCCCCGGGCACAATCGTGTTCCACGAGATGAGTGCGCTGTGAGAGCCAGCCACCGCTTGCACGGCGCTGAGATAAGGCGAATCCAGCAGCGTGAGCAGCGCATTGGAACTGACCGCGACGCCAGCCACATTGCTCACACTGACGGAGTAATATCCCGCTTCTTCCGGTTGCACATGCGGACGCGTGTAGCTGTTGTTCGTCGCACCCGGAATGGTCGCGCCGTTGAATTGCCACTGATACGCCAACGGCGCGCTGCCAGTGGCGGCGACGGAAAACATCGCGTCGTCTTCCTGATAAATCGCGACGCCTTGGGGCTGGGCTGAGATGGTCGGAGGCGTTGGCGCGGCGGCAATCTCCACGCGCGCATTGTCAAACAGCACAAACGCATCCGCCGTCGGACTGGCGATGGACGTGAACAAGTCCATGAAACCCAGCATCACGGTGCCGTTGGTGAAGGCGGACGTATTAACGCGTTGCGCGATTAACGCTCCGTTCATGCGCCACGTCACAACATTGTTGGTGTCCTGACTAAGCTCGACTTGCACCCAACGCTTGCCCGGCGCGCCCGGACTCTCGTAAGTCGGCGTTGGGAAAATGTTCAACCACGCGGAATCGCTGTTGCCGGCGCCCGCCGCGCCGCTCGCGCTGAACCCGCTGTTCGCAAATGACAACAAACCCGGACGGTTTGAAGGGTTGCCGAGGTAAGCGCGATAATCGTCGGTCGTGCCGCCTTCCCCATCCATCGCGAACCACAGGCCGTCGCTGGGATTTGCTGTCGCGGAATCCCAGTTCATCCGAGAGCCATCGTGATTGATGCCGCAGGTAAAATGTTCCGTGCTGCCGGTGGAACTTGCGCCGCCCGCCGTGCCCGGATAGTTGATCCACAGATCGAACTTGAACGCATACGCGCCGCTGAAGTTTTTATTTTTTGGATACAAACTTACACCCGCAGTTGAACCAAAGGCATCGTTGTTGTTCACCGTCAGCCGGGCGCCACGCGTTGTCGCATTGGTCGTGTTCGGCGCGGAGGGAATCGTCGTGCCGTTGAAGGTGCTGAAGTATGTGCTGTAATCAAACGACCAATCCACCGTGTAATCCAGAATCCCGTTGCCTGAGCTGTGAAACAAATCCCAGTTGTTGCTGGAAGTCGTGGCATCAAATCCCTCGAAGAAAATGGTCTGTGAGCCTTGCGTGAGCAACACACTCAAGCTCGCCACCGAACTCGTGACGACCGCAGTAGCGTTGGAGGCCACAAGTGTATAGGTGCCGGCGTTCGCGGCTTGGACGTTCACCAACGTTAGATTGCTGCTCGTCACCCCGGGAAGGTTCGCGCCATTGAACTGCCATTGGTAATTGAGCGCCGATCCGGTCACCGTGGGCGTGAACACGATGGTTGATCCTTGCGTTGCCGTGAGACTCGCAGGCTGCTTGACGATGAGCGGGGGATAATTATTTGCGGGCGTGAGCAGGGCGGTGCCGTTCAACACAAACAACCCACTCTGGATGTCGCTGAGCAAAATCTTGTGGAAGCCCAGATACGGATACACGCCCCAGTTGCCCTGATACGATGCGGTTTTTGCGCCGGGAAACGTATCGTAAAAACCGACGCGCACCGGTCGCGTCACGTCCGTGATGTCGAACACCTGGATGCCGTTCTGATACCAGCTCAGGAATAGAAAATTGCTGACGACGACCGGATTGTGCGGGATGTCCGCCTCCATGCCCATGCTGCCTGGCG
>Ga0154020_10007386_pt1 | contig 12843 bp, 9 predicted proteins | sample Klosneuvirus_201_FD_109709 | JGI IMG/M metagenome (GOLD analysis project Ga0154020, IMG submission 109709) | Active sludge microbial communities from wastewater, Klosterneuburg, Austria - Klosneuvirus_20160825_MG | ecosystem: Engineered > WWTP > Aerobic digester > Activated sludge | place... | reverse complement strand
GGGCTCGCGGGCGGTCTGGCCGTGCTCGGCGATAGCGTTCTCTTGCCCCCGATCGCGGCGAAGTGGATGCTGGCCGGCATTCCTGTTCGCGCAGGGGAGGCCGTGAGAGCAATCCGGCGAGGTGAGGTTGACCTCGAAACCGGCGAGCGGTTGGCTTCGCCCGCGATCGTGAATGCCGCGGGAATGTGGGGCCTGGATCTGACACCTGGATTGCCGCTTGTCGCAAAGAAGGGGCATTTGATGATGCTCGGCAGCGCGGGAGGGATGTGTCGGCACCAAATCGTTGAGCTGGGCTACATCAAAAACGCGCACGGTGATGCCGCGGAGTCGGTCTCGTTCAACGTGCAGCCGCGGGCCGGTGGCGAGGTCGTCGTCGGATCATCGCGACAGATAGGCGTCAATTCGGACGGTGTTGAGCCGCGGATTCGAGACCGGATGCTTCGTCATGCGGAGACGTTCATGCCGGCGCTGGCGGGCCTGAGGGTTGTTCGCGAATGGGCCGGAGTGCGGGCCGGATCGGTGGATGGCTTGCCGATCATCGGGGAGCATCCGAGCATGCCCGGCGTGTATCTCGCAGGAGGGCACGAGGGCCTGGGCCTTACTACCGCCCTTGCAACCGCTGAGATCATCTCCCACGCGATTCTGGGAAGGCCGCAGGCCATCGACCCGGTCCCCTATTCTCCCGCTCGATTCGCGGCGATCCTGAAGGCTTGAATCGGAGGCGATGCGATGAAGCGAGCAGACTGGCATGGCGTCTTCCCGGCGATTACGACCCCTTTCACCAAGGGGCTGGAGATCGATCTGCCCTTCGTCAAAAAGCACGTCGCGATGATGATCGATGCCGGATGTACCGGGATCGTCACGCCGGGCTCGCTCGGCGAGGGCGCGTGCCTGAGCCTGGAGGAGAAGGCAGCGCTCTGGCGGGCGTGTGTGGAATCGGTCGGCGCGCGCGTCCCCATCATCGCGGCGGTGGCGTCCGCATCAACGTCGGACGCCGTGAAGATCGCCGCTCGAGCAAAGGAATGCGGGTGTCTGGGGCTGATGGTCCTTCCGCCCTACCTCTACAAGGGCGCCTGGCGCGAATCTCGGGCCCACTTCGGGGCGATCATGAACGCCACCGACCTCTCGTGCATGCTTTACAACAACCCGATCGCGTACGGGGTGGATGTCACGCCTGAGCAGGTTGGCGAGTTGGCCGCGGCACACGCTAACCTGCACGCTGTTAAGGAATCCAGCGGGGATGTGCGGCGGGTCACCGCGATCCGCTCGCTTCTCGCCGACCGCTTGGCGATCTTCGTCGGTATGGATGACCTGATTGTGGAAGGGATCGCGGCCGGGGCCGTGGGTTGGATCGCGGGGCTGGTCAACGCCCTGCCGCGGGAGTCGGTGGTGTTGTTCGATGAGGCAAAAGCGGGTCAGCGAGAAAAGGCAGAGGCTTTGTATTCGTGGTTTTTACCCCTGTTGCGGATGGATACGACGTACGACTTTGTTCAACTCATCAAGCTGGTGCAGGCGGAGACGGGGATGGTGGGTGTGGGCGGTGCAGCGGTGCGGCCGCCGCGAATGTTGCCCGAGGGCGCGGAACTTGAGCGAGCACTGGGGGTGATCCGAAGGTGCCTGAAGGCGCGGCCTCGTGTGTGACGGGGGCCGCCACACGGGTGCCGGCTCAGAGCAGCCGAAACCCGTGGCACATTCACTCTTCGTCCGGCACGGCGACTTTCCACTCCAGAATGCCTGCCGACCACTTGTCCTGCATCTGAATCTCGATCTTCAGCGAGTCCGTCGTCACGGGCTTGAACTTCAGCTCACACCAGCGGTCGATCGCGATGGGGACATCGCCGACCGGAGTCCAAGAGTCGCCCGACTTGGCCAGAAGTCTGGCGGACTTGGGAAGCCGGCACTCCCCGTGCCCGGTGTCGTCAAACCAGAAGACCTTGACGGATGACAGTTGCGTCGGCATCGCCCACGTGTAGCTGATCCACTCCGTCCCTCCCTTGTGACTCCACCAATGGCAGTTGGAGCCGGGATTTTCGCTGGACTTCTTGGGTTCGTTGCCGTCATGGGCCGCGTTGGGGTCGCAGTTCCAACCGACGTACGACATCGCAACCTTGGCCTGGGCCTCCAGCGTGTAGGCCTTCGGCGGCGGCGGGGTCGTCGGGAACCACACCTGCATCGGACCCGCCGCCCGGTTGTCCCACGCGTAATACGGGATCGCCGTGAACTCTCCGGTGGCCGCAGGCTGGGCGGGGCGATACAGGGACTTGATGGGCCGTTCCGCAGGGCGATAGAGAGCCTTCCCCTCAATTGTGACCACGCCACCCAATAGCTCTGGCCGCTTAACGGCGGTGAGCTCCGCATCAGCGGGAATCGCAGAGGCGAGGATGGGGAAGCGGGCATCAACGTTCTCGACGCAATAGACCAACGGTCCGCGGGCGATCGCGAGATGGCCACGGTCGGCTTCAACATTCGGGTCGGCTTCGACGCGCCGGATCGGCATGGGCAGGTTGAGCTCGACCAGGTCCTCGGACTTCCAATCGCGGGTGAGCGTGATGTAGCCGCGTTCGATCTTCGGATCGGCGACCGGTTCCTTGTTGATGCTGACCGTTGCGCCTTGGCACCAGCCAGGAACGCGGAGGTGCAGAGACCAGTCCCCGACTTGTTGAATGCGCGTGACACTGAGCTCAACCTTGCCATCCCATGGATACCGCGTCTTGACATCAACCCTGGTGTGGTGCCGTGTGGGGTTGGTCGCGACCGAGCCCTGGACATAGAGATTCACCCACATGCCAGTGTGGTCCTGGGCATAGATGTAGTTGCCCAGCTGCGCGAGTGTCCGCGTGACATTGGGCGGGCAGCAGGCGCACCCGAACCAGTCGGAACGGTGGTGTGCGCCCTGGCTTGTGAGCGGGTTGACGTAGAAGAACTTCTTCCCGTCGAGCGAAACGCCGGACAAGACCCCGTTGTACAGGGCGGTCTCCATAGAGTCGGCGTACTTCGAATCGCCGTACGCCAGATTCAGCCGGTGATTCCACATCGCCATTGCCACCGAGGCACAGGTCTCCTGATACGCCGACTCGTTGGGCAGGTCATAGTCGTGCGTAAACCCCTCATTCGCGGCCGAAGGCCCGATTCCCCCGGTGATGTAGGTGTTCCGCTCCGTCGTGTTCCGCCAGATCCGCCGGACCATCTTCAGCAGGGATTCATCGCTGGTTTCCGCCCCGATATCCGTGCATGCCGACATCAGGTACGCCGCACGAACCGCGTGCCCCACGATGTGGTCATGCTCGCGGATCGGGCAGTTGTCCTGCCAGTATTCGCCATCGTACTTGTCGTCTGGCGTGTTGTGTTCTCTGGCGAAGAAGTGCGACCCGCGGGTATCAACGAAGTGCTTGGCCAGGTCGAAGTACTTCTTCTCTCCGGTGATGCGAGAGAGCTTGACCAGGGCGAGTTCAATTTCAGGGTGCCCGCAATAGCCCGGCCGCTTTCCCGTACCGTCACCGAACGTGTTGCACAATAAGTCCGCGTACTTGGTCGCGATGTTCAGTAGCGTTTTGGATTGGGTCGCCTGCCGATGGGCCGCCGCGGCCTCAAACAAGTGCCCAGCGCAATACAACTCGTGATTGTCGCGCAAATTCGTGAACCGCTTGTCCGGCGCGTTGACCTGGTACCACGTATTCAGATAGCCATCGGCCATCTGTGCCGCGGCGATCTTGGCGATGATCTCATCCAGCCGCTTGTTCAACGCCGGGTCAGGGTCAGTTGCCAGCGAGTACGAAACCGCCTCCAGCCCCTTGTACAAATCACTGTCCATGAACACCGGCCCGTGATACCCCTCATGCTTTCCGGCCGCGGCCAGTTCCAAGTTGATGATGTTGCCCGCCTCTTCGAGCTTGTCGAGGCTGTGGGCCAGCGAAACCGTGCGGTTGGTCTCTCGCCGCGGAGCCCAGAACTCATCGGCGATCTTTACCTGGTTGAACGGCACTTCGCGCAGGTTCGCCAGCGGCGGGGCCTGGGCAGGCAAGATAAAGGCCGCGACGGTCAACAAGGCTTGAATGAGCATGGGTATTCCCCAGAACGGGAGTGTCGGGCGATCCGTCGTCAGGATAGCGACCCCGCCGAATCCGGTACCATGCCCGCAGGAGGCCTCATGCAAAGCGCGATTCAGCGGGTTCGAGTCTGGGCGACGGGTGCGGTGGTGGCGATCGCGGGCGCACAGGCCGCGGCCCAGTGGAAGCCGGTGGAAGGCCACATCATGACCCGCTGGGCCAAGGATGTGACGCCGGAGAAGGCCTGGCCGGAGTATCCGCGCCCGACGATGGTGCGCGAGAAGTGGCAGAATCTCAACGGGCTGTGGGACTACTCGATCACCGGCCTGGACCCTGCGACTTCGGATAAGTGGGATGGCAAGATCCTGGTGCCGTTCCCGATTGAATCGGCACTCTCGGGCGTCGGGCGCGTGCTGCAACCGGATCAGGTTCTGCACTATCGGCGCGAGGTCAGCATCCCGTCGGATTGGAAGGGGCAGCGGATTCTGATTCACTTTGGAGCGGTGGATTGGAAGTGCAAGGTGTCGGTGAACAAGAAGCTCGTGGGGGAACATCAGGGTGGGTATGACCCGTTCTCATTCGATATCACCGATGCGATCAAGGACGGCCCGAACGAACTGATGGTGACGGTGATAGATCCGACCGACACCGGCGGCCAACCCCGCGGCAAGCAGTGGCTTAAGCCCGGGGGCATCTGGTACACACAAACGAGCGGGATCTGGCAGACGGTGTGGATGGAACCGGTGTCACCCGCAGCGCACGTCACAGGGCTTCGCTTTGACTCCAATGCCGCGGAGGGCTGGGTCGAAGTCACTCCGACCATCGAAGGAACAGCGGATCAGGTGGAATACGCGGTCGTGGTTCTCGGCGAAGGTGAGTCGCACGCGGCGAGCGGGATTTTTGCCAAAGGTAAGCAGGCGCGACTCAAAATTCGCTCGCCTCTAGCGTGGTCGCCTGATCATCCATTTCTCTATCAAGTCGTCGTCAAGGTGATGCAAGGGAAGGACTTTCCCGATGTCGTGAAGAGCTACGTCGCCCTTCGGGATGTCGGAATGGGGCCGGACGAACACGGCATCAACCGCCTCCTCTTCAACGGCAAGCCCGTCTTCCAATACGGCCCTCTCGACCAAGGCTTCTGGCCCGACGGTCTCTACACCCCGCCCACCGACGAAGCCATGAAGTTTGACATCGAGGCGGCCAAGAAAATGGGCTGCAACATGCTCCGCAAGCACGTGAAAGTGGAATCCGAGCGGTTCTACTACTGGTGCGACAAGCTCGGCATCATGGTGTGGCAAGACATGCCCAGCCCGTTCTTCGGACACCAGGATGACAGGCAGAAGCTGCCCGAGTTGACCCCGGAATGGAAGCAGAACTTTGAGACCGAGATGCACCGCATGATCGATGCCCGCCGGTCTCACCCTTCGATCGTCATGTGGGTGCCATTCAACGAAGGTTGGGGGCAGAATGATCTGGAATGGTCCAGGTCGATGGCGCTCAAGGTCAAAGAGTGGGATCCAACTCGTCCCGTGAACAACGCGACAGGCTGGACCGACATGAAGGTCTGCGACACCATCGACATCCATGTCTACCCGGGTCCAGGGATGGCGCCCATCGAGCCGTCTCGCGCGAGCGTGCTGGGTGAGTTCGGCGGCCTGGGACTGCCGCTTGAGGGCCACACCTGGATCACCAAGAACAACTGGGGCTACGTCACCTACAAAAACAAAGAAGAACTCACCGACGCGTACATCGGGCTGATGAAGCAGATGCCGCTCCTGATTGGGCAGGGCCTCGCCGCTGCGGTGTACACGCAGACGACCGACGTCGAAATCGAATGCAACGGCTGGCTCACCTACGACCGCGAGGTGTGGAAGATCGACCCCGCGCGTGCCGCGGCCGCGACCAAGGCTCTGTATCAACCCGCCCCGACCGTGAAGACGGTCGTCGGCCACGCGGGCGAAGGTGCCGCAGCCAACTGGGCCTACTCAACCGAGAAACCTACCGACGGCTGGTCCAAACCGGGCTTCGACGACTCCAAGTGGAAACACGGCCCCGCGGGATTTGGAAGCAAAGGCACACCCGGAGCCGTCATCGGCACCGAATGGACCAGCAACGACATCTGGATCCGTCGGAACTTTGAACTCGCCGGGCCAATCCAGAACCCCTACCTCTCCCTCCACCACGATGAAGATGCCGAGGTCTTCATCAACGGCGAACCCGCGGCCACCTTCAAGGCCTACACCTCCAGCTACCAAATCCTCCCGCTGAGCGATACCGCCGCCAAACTCCTCAAACCCGGGAAAAACACCATCGCCATCCACTGCCACCAGACGAGCGGCGGCCAATACATCGACTGCGGCCTCGTAGATGTGCAGGCCGCGGCCAAGTAAGCCCATAGACTGCTGTCAAAGGCAGGCGGCGTGAAAGAGTTGTCCGACATCCTGAACGCGATCCGGCACGCCCAAGGCGAGCCGTTGACGCTGGTCACCGTGGTAGCGGTGGAGGGGTCCACCTATCGCCGGCCCGGCGCGCGGATGCTGGTATTGCCCACCGGCCGCATCGGCTCAATCAGCGGCGGGTGCCTCGAAGATGAAGTCTGCCGCAAGGCCTGGTGGCTCGCCGAAAACGGGCCCGTCGTGATGACCTACGACACCGGGCTTGATGAAGAACCCGGAGCCGCGGGTTATTCGCTCGGGTGCCGGGGCCGCGTTTCCGTGGTGATCGAACGCATCAACGGCGCGGCCATTCCCGGCTCGCTCAACTTCATTCAAGAGTGCCAGGGCGCGGGCAAGTTCGCGGCGGTGGCTACGGCGATCGAAAGTGGGGGAGATACCCGAGTGGGCGATTGGCTCGTGCTCGCAACGGAAAGCGACTCCCCGTCGGGCGTGATGAAGGTCGGTGCATCGATCGTCCCCGAAACAATGGCCGCGCTTTCAGAAGGCCGCTCGCGCCACGTTTCGTGCGATGGCATCGGGGTCTTCATCGAAGTGATCCCGCCCCCTGTCCACCTCTTGATCTGCGGCGCAGGCCACGATGCCGAACCCATGGTCCAACTCGCCAAACGCATGGGGTGGCGAGTCACGGTCGTGTCGCGGCGGCCCAATGCCAAAGCCAGGCTGACGGAAGCCGATGGTGTTGTTCCGTCCATCGATGCGGCCGTCGAAGGCAACCAATCCCGCCGAGCCGCGGCCATCGTGATGTCGCACAACTACGCGATGGACTTGGAATCTCTGGGCACCTTGGTGCGTTCGGCCGTGCCGTACATCGGCGTCCTGGGCCCACGCCAGCGAACCGAAACGATGCTCGCGGACCTTGAATCTGAAGGACAGCAGACTTCCGAAGAGGCGATGGCCCGCATCCACGCACCCGTGGGCCTCGACATCGGCGCTGAGACCCCAGAGCAGGTCGCCCTCGCGATGATCGCCGAAATCCAGGCGTTCTTTGCCCTGCGACCCGGCGGCTCGCTGCGAGACCGCATCGGCCCGATCCACGAGCCCGTTGAAGGCCGAGTAACCGGACCCGCCGTGCCAGGAGCCTGCGACCTGGACGCCCGGGCATGAGCATCGCCGCGGTCATCCTCGCCGCGGGCGGGTCCAGCCGGATGGGTCAACCCAAACAGGGGATGCTCTTTCGAGGGCGCCCTTTGGTGGCGCACGCCGTGGGGTCGGTACTGGAAGCGGGGCTCAGCCCAGTGGTGGTCGTTGCGGGTGCGGACCCAGGCGTGGTCGAGAAGAGCGTGCACGGCTTGGCCGCGCGAGTACTGGTGAATTCCATCTGGCAACGAGGGATCGGGACATCGATTCGCGCCGGCGTTGATGCGGCCGCCTCAGACCCTGGCGTCGAAGCGATCGTGATCCTTCTGGCCGACCAGCCGCTTGTGGATGCCGATCTTCTGCGTGCGATGATCGCTGAGCGATACACCAAACCCGGCGTCGCTTGCATGTACGGCGGCTCGATCGGTGTCCCGGCTCTCTTTGGCCGCGCATTGTTTCCGCGGCTCATAGCCCTGGCCGATGAGCAAGGCGCCAAGTCAATCCTCGCGTCACTGGGCGACCAACTGGGCTTCATCGACTTCCCGGGCGGAGAACTCGACATCGACACTCCCGACGACTACCGCCGCATCGCAGGGACTGAGTCTGTCTCTCCTGCCCCAGTTCAGGTGTGGAACGAAGGCCGATTCGACAGCGGGACCGATGCCCTCGCGGTTGAAGAGCCTCTGGAAATCAGCATCCGAAACCGCTCCGTCAGCGTCACCATGCGGACGCCGGGGCACGACGACGAACTAGCTGCCGGGTTCCTCCTGTCTGAGGGCTTGGTGCGTTCGCGGGAAGACATTCTGTCCATCGACCCCTGCGCTAAGAACGAGCACGGAAACACGATCAACGTTCGCACAGGTCCGCTGGTTCACATCGACTACGACAAGCTGGTGCGGCACGTGTTCATGTCCTCCTCCTGCGGCCTCTGCGGTAAGGCCAGCATCGAAGCGGTCCGTATGCAGATTCCGCGAATTGAATCCACCGCCACCATCGCGCCGGAAGTCCTCTGCACACTCCCGGACTCAATGCGGGCAGGGCAGCTCGCGTTCTCCGAATCCGGCGGCCTTCACGCCGCCGCCGTCTTTGACTGCCGCGGCAACCTCCTTGTCATCCGCGAAGATGTCGGCCGCCACAACGCGGTGGACAAGGCCATCGGCCGCCTGTTTCTCGACGGCCTCACGCCGCTGAAAGACCACATCCTGCTCGTATCCGGCCGCGCGAGTTTCGAGATCATCCAGAAGGCCGCCGCGGCCGGCATCGCGATCATCGCGGCAGTGTCCGCCCCTTCGAGCCTTGCCGTTTCACTCGCCGGCGAGCTGAACCAGACGCTGATCGGTTTCCTCCGCCCACCGCGGTTCAACGTATACACGCACACCCATCGGGTCGTCGTCCGATGACCGCACACTCCGCGGCCAGCACCACCCTCGCCGTAATCGCCGGTGGCCAAGGCCGGAGGATGGGCGCCCCCAAGCACCAGTTGACCGTGAGCGGTGTGCCCATGCTGCGGCACATGGCAGAACGGCTTTCCTGGCCCGGACCAACTTTGCTGGTGCTCGCCGCGGACTCAACTCAACCCTTCGGCGGCGAGTGCTTTGACCGCATCATCCGCGACCGCGGCCCCGGAGCCGGTCCGCTCCGCGGTATCGCGACCGCCCTTGAAGACAGCCCAACGACCGCTCTGATCTCGATACCGGTAGACATGCCCGGCCTGGAGCGACCTCAACTCACCTGGCTCATCGATGCGATCAATCAACACCCCGCGCTCAACGGACTCCTGCTCTCCCGCGGCCCAGGGATCATCGAGCCCTTCCCGGCGATCTTCCGCGCCGGCGCCTCCGTGATCCTGCGGGCGCTCCTGGCCAGCGGCCATCTCGCCCTGCGCGGGCTCGCAGAACACGCTCAGTTCGCAGCAATCCCCGCACCAGCAAACTGGCCTGCATCCACCTGGATTAACTTGAACGAGCCCAAAGACCTGCCCGGTGGGATAGCAACGCCGGTCAAATCCGCCAAAGGCTCGAGCCCCACGTAAGCCCGCCGCCGAACGCGACGAACATCACCAGGCTGCCCTCATGAATCCGCCCTGTTTTGCGGAGCTCATCCAGACACAGCGGCACGGAAGCCCCGACCGTGTTCCCCACGCGATCGATATTGATGTAGAGCTTCTCTTCCGGCAGTCCGAATCGATCGCGAGCCGCGTGCAAAATCCGCTGGTTGGACTGATGGCACACGTACATGTCCACATCCGACGCCTTCAGCTTCACCTTGTCCAGCGTTTCCTGGATCAGGTTCGGGAACGTGCCCACCGCGAACTTGAACACCGATGACCCGTTCATCTGCACGTGCCCGTACTTCGCCGGGTCGCAGACGGCATTGGGCGGGAAGTCAAAGGGTGTGTGCGGGACGTAGATCTCTTTCCATCCCTCGCCATCCGCGTGCATCGACTGGGCCAGGATCCCTTTGGATGTGTCGTCGGTTGCCCGCAGAATGGCCGCGCCCGCCGCATCACCGAAGATGATCGCGGTGGACCGCCCGGCATCGTTGTACTGCATCAGCGAAGAAAGCGTGTCCGCACCGATCAGTGCCACGGTTCGATAAGCCCCGCCGCGGATCAGTTCGTGCACGATGTTCAAGCCATACACGAACCCGCAGCACGCCCCGTTCAGGTCCATCGAGCCGGCCTTGCCCGCGCCGACCATCTGCGACACCAGGCACGCCGAGGGTGGGCAGTCCATCTCCCCCGTCATCGTCGCCAACACGATCAGATCCAGGTCTTTGGCGGTCATCCCTGCATCCGCCAGCGCAGTCCGCAGTGCCGCCGCGGCCAGGTGCTTCACCGTCTGGCCACCCTTGAGGTCGGCAATGCGCCGCTCGCGGATGCCGGTCCTCTGGACGATCCATTCGTCCGAGGTCTCCATCATCTTCTCAAGATCAGCGTTGGTGAGCTTCTTGTCGGGCAGGAATGAACCCGTGCCGGCGATGCGGACGCCGATCAGCGGGGGACGTGCGGGCATGGGGCCGACCAGGGTCATGCGGTCTCCGTCTCGGTTTCGGGAGCGGCCAGGCCGAGTCGCTCGACCTCCGCGATTCGGGCGATGATCGCCTCATTGACACCGGTCGTCACGAACTCCCGCATTTTGCGGATCGCAGCCTTGATGCTGCGCGGTTCCGAAGACCCGTGCGCGATGATCATTCCGCCATTGACCCCCAGCAGAGGGGCCCCTCCGTGCTCGTGATAGTCCGCCCGCCGATAAATCTCTTTGACCACCGGCTCCAGCTTTAACGCCAGGTCCGGGTCGATCGAGAAGATCTGCTGGGCGATCCCCATGAACAGGGACCGGGCCAAGCCCTCAGCCATTTTCAAAATCGTGTTGCCGACAAACCCGTCGGTCACGACGACATCCGCGACGCCATCAAAGAAATCTCGCCCCTCGATGTATCCGATGTAGTTGATGCCCGGCGTCACCTTGAGCAGTTCTCGGGTCGCCTTGATCAGATCCGTTCCCTTGCCCTCTTCGGCCCCGATATTCATCTGTGCCACGCGAGGGTTTTTGATTTTCAGCACGTGCCGGGCGTACTCATCCGCCATGATGCCGTATTGCCACAAGTGGGCCGGCCGCGGCTCTGGATTCGCCCCCGCGTCGATCAATATCACCGGGCCCTGAAACGCCGGCACGGTCACAGCGATCCCCGGACGGTGGACGCCCGGCAGCCGCTTCATATGCATGATGGCCGCGGACACGCACGCGCCCGTGTTCCCGGCTGACATCACCGCATCCGCGCGATTGACAGCCTTGGCCGATCCCAGACGGGCCATCTTGACAATCGACGAATCCGGCTTGGCCCGAACGGCCTTGGCGGCCGATTCGCTCATCTCAATGACTTGGCTGGCGTGCTCGATCACAATCCGCTTGTCGCGGATGCCCCTGTCGCTGAGCACATCGATAATGATGTCCCGCGGCCCCACCAGCACCATCTCATCCTCAGGGGCGAGAGTCGGCAGCGCCTCGATGCAGCCTTTCAGAACCGCGTCGGGCGCGTGGTCGCCGCCCATGACGTCGATTGCCAAGCGCATCGTTGTTCCCTCTCAAGGGGCGGGAAAGGAGCGGGGCAGGGGTTAATCGCGTGCGACGCCGATTCCCAGCTTCGGAACGGTGATACGCAACCCCGGACGGACGTATCCGGAGTCCTTGCACACCCGGTGATGCATCTTGGGCATGCCCGACAACGGGTCAACCGTCGCCTTGATCGGCTTCATGGCGTGGTGCGACCGACGGCGGCGGGTGCGTCCGGGGCTCTGGCGTTGTGCGGGAAGCATGTGATTCCTTCTAAAACTGCCGTCAGGCTAAGGCTCAAGTTCTCTCAGAAACCCTCAGCCGCGACAAGGCGACGAACGCTCCGGAGAGGCCAAGGTTAGTCCCCGCTTCGAAGAGTGTCAACGGTTAGCCCACCTTGTGGAAGGACAATGGTAGGGTTCAGATCCGCCCCCGCGCTGGACCATTTGCCCCACCCGCGTACACTTGCCCGCTATTCGCCTCGCTAGCTCAATTGGTAGAGCATCTGACTCTTAATCAGAGGGTTTCAGGTTCGAGTCCTGAGCGGGGCATTTCGGGGGTTATTGGAATCGCCGTTTCCGGTTAACGTTTCTCGGGCCGCGGCTGTTCTTCTTCCCATCCCCCACCCAAAGACTTGTAGATGGTAACCAGCCCCTGCACGATCAGTCGGTCGCTTTGTGCAAGTGAGTCCTCGGAGTTGAACAGACTCTGCTGCGCCGAAAGCACATTCAAAAAGTCCGTCGCACCCTCCGTGTATCGCTGCGTCGAAAGCTCCACCGCCAACTTGCTCGCCGCCGCGCCCTCCACCAGCGCCGCGTGCCGTTCCTGTTCTTTCTGATACGCAATCAGCGAAGACTCCACTTCCTTAAGCGCCGTGAGCACGGTCTGCTGATACGTGAACACCGCCTGATCCGCCGCGGCCTCTTGCGCTCGGATTCCCCCGCTGATCGCCCCGCCATCCAAGAGCGTCCACGATGCCGAAGGCCCAATCGACCACGAGTGGTTGCTCATGTTGAACAGCTTGTCTAGCTCATCCGCCGACAATCCAAACGAGGCCCCCAGTGTGAACCGCGGAAACCGGTTCGCCATCGCCACACCAATGCTCGCCGTAGCCGAGTGCAGATCCGCCTCCGCCTGCCTGATATCCGGCCGACGCAACAGCAGGTCCGAAGGCAGCCCGATCGGCACCTCCGGCGGCACTCCGGGCAGCGC
>Ga0154020_10007385_pt1 | contig 12843 bp, 13 predicted proteins | sample Klosneuvirus_201_FD_109709 | JGI IMG/M metagenome (GOLD analysis project Ga0154020, IMG submission 109709) | Active sludge microbial communities from wastewater, Klosterneuburg, Austria - Klosneuvirus_20160825_MG | ecosystem: Engineered > WWTP > Aerobic digester > Activated sludge | place... | reverse complement strand
GGGCCGCTGAGGCACCGAGGCCATTTCCCAAAGGCAAATTACTATCTAAAAGAATCGATCCCCTGAGCAAAGAGCGCGATCGACCCAAAATCTCCAAAGCCCGGTCCACCAAACCGTAGAACAGAATCTGATATTCAGACCCCGTTGTTCCTTGAAACTGTGCTACAAAATCATTGGTTGTTTCATCATAAATGAGTTTTATTTGCATGGAAGGTAGAGGAAACACCATAGCTCGAGATCCCCTTAAGACTGAATGCTCCCCTGCCAATATCCATTTTCCTGTGGTTACATAAGTTTGCATCAGAACATTCCTATTCACTCATCACATCGGCATTTGCGTTCTCTGTTGCTCCCGTTAATACAAATAAATCCATTTTATTTAACTTTTCTAAATGCTCTTGCTGCAAATCGAACTGGTTTGCTCGGTAGAGCAGGTGAATATTCGGCCCAGCATCCATTGTAATAAGGGGGCCATCACCTCTTTGCTCCCAATCATTTTGTAAATAACGAAGGACGAGTAAGCTTTGCGGAGACATATAATAAAAAGGTGGGCTGCTAGTTTCAAATAAAACATGCATATCCCAAAACTCACTCCAAACTAACTCAAACAGAGCATACCAAGAATCTTTTTGCTTCAATAACTGCTGCAATCGCTCACTGCGTGCCTTGGCTCTTTCAATACGACCTGGATACAAAGAACTAGTAACAATCCGACGATGAGCCTCGCTAGAAGAAACTTTTTTCTTTTTGCGATCTACCACAATAGCGGAATGAAGCAAACCGGTCCACGCTGTATTCTCCAGAGGGCGCACGGACTCACCACTCCACTCCACCCAAGGGGCAAAAAAAGAACGACAACTACTTCCAGAGCCTTCACGACTGAGTTGAGCAAGTTCCGTTCTTGTCCATGGTTTCGTCAACAAACCCGTAGTTAAAAATAACTCGTGAGCTGCTAAGGTTAATGCGGCAAAGCTTGAGGCCGAAGAGGCTAAACCACAATCCGACGGAAAATTATTTCCCGAAGTAATGGTCACTCCCTGCTGAAAGCTCGGTGCCATTCGTTGATGACAACGATCCCAATGAGCTAAGAATTTATTTTTTCCTGACTCACTTAAATCCATGCTTGAGAGCGGGCTTGTTTCTTCCGCTCTCCAAAGTGCATGAACCGTTTGGGTCACTTCAATGGATACTTTGGTAGTTAAGTGAGGTAATGTGTAGGAAATTGATGGATTCGATGCCGCATTGATCTGATGATCTGTTTTACCCATGTACTTGATGAGAGCAATATTCGATGGAGCAGAAGCAGTTACTTTTAATTCCATAAGTCCCCTCTTATAAAACGATGTCAGTATGAGTGGAGGTTGTATTCCACTGGTAGCTCAACCCTTCCGTTCTTTGATCTAAGCTACCAATCCACTTCAAACCCAATGACTCGGTCTTCATTCTCAATGAGTCTTGGTCTGCTTTGAACTTTGCACTGTTTGAACTTTTTGCCACTAAAACGGCGATCACATCGGCGCCCATGGCTCCACATCCCTTTGAAGCCAATACACCACTCACTGAATTCAGCTCACCCAGGCAATATTGAGTGTGTTCGGACTGCCATCCTTGCTGAGCCAATTGCACTTGGTATTCAGAAAAAGAATCTATAAACATTTTTTGATGATGTTGATGAAAAGCATCCATGGCTTGGTGATAAACATGAGTTAAGCCATCCCAAATCTTAACTTGATCCTCTCTGCCCTCTCGATTTTCATCATTCAAAACCGGCAAAGTTTGCAAGTGAATGTGAGTAGCCAGTTTTTTTCCGGTTGTAAAAAAATAAACTTGTAAGTCGGAAAAAGGCCATGAGTGTTTTTGAATTTTACCAGAAGGCATATCCAGTTCAACCAAGCCACCTTGTAATTGACACAATAAATCCGCACCACTCGGAGAGGGGCCTTTCTCCGGTCGAACTAACTCTAAATACTTTTGATGGATTTTTTTTAAATCCAAATCTAATTGCGCATGAGAAGTTAAACTTTTTAGACTTTCTTTAAACGCAATCAATAAACCAACCTGTGCCGTCGAGGCGCCAAACCCACCTCTTCCCTGATGGGGATCGATAAACTCGATATTCCATTTTTTAAAAAACTCACTCTCCTGTTGAGAATAAAGTGCTGCAGGACTTCCCATCGGGATTCCAGAGAGTTCTCCCTCGCCAGGACTCACACGTATTTTAAAGCGTGGCTCCATAGAAACAAGAAAGGCCGTTCCATTTTTTAGAACTTGATACTCACCCAACAAAAAAACTTTCGACCCAACGGAAAGTTCATACATGATGAGACTCACTATCTGCTGCTGACGCTGCGGCAGGGGGGACAGAAGACGCCGTCACTCCCGACTGAGTCGCAGCTGAAGGTAATGTGCCACTCGCTGCCCCAACCCATCCTGGGGTGCTTTGCATTCGGAGCTCGCGCAAAACTTCAATGGCATTACTCAACGAAATCCGTTTACGAATGGCCAGAATTTCTTCTAATCGCTTTTGTACATAAGGAACTTCTTTTTCTTCTGCTCCTGCTCCAAGAGTTAAATTTTTAATATGCAATTTCATATGCCCTTCGATAATACCCACCGTTGTCAGTGCTTTGAGGGCCCCTAAGTTTTGAACCAAACCCACCGAAGCAATAATACGTGATAGCTCATTGGCAGATTCCACGTTCAGCATCTTTAAGGCCATTTTCGCTGTAGGGTGCAAAGTAGTAACACCCCCCACTGTACCAACAATGATTGGCGCTTCAAATCGGCCAATCAAGCGACTTCCTTCTTTTCTCCATGTTGTGATAGATTGATAAGCACCTGACCGTGCGGCATAGGCATGAATCCCTGCCTCCACAGCGCGCCAATCATTTCCCGTAGCTATTAATATGGGATCAATTCCATTAAGCACTCCCTTATTACTCGTGGCTGCACGGTAGGGATCGAGTTCACCAAAAAGTGAAGCTTCTTGTATTTTTTCTGCCAAATCATTCTCCACTTTCTCCAGAACAACTTCAGCTTTGGTCACTTTTGTTGTCACTAGGTTAGAGAGAATGCACATGGTAACTTTTTCATTGGTCATTTCTTCAATAGGAGCCTTGAGATACTCGCAAACTTGATTAATGACATTAGCACCCATGGCATCGCATGGATTTGCCATCACATGAACTACACCCATCTTAAACCCATCGGGTCGGTCGAGCAAACGCACCTGAATGTCGGTGACGCCCCCACCTCTTTTTACTAATCCAAAGGCCACTTCTTGGTTAGCCAATTCGATCAGCTTTATGGACTGATCTAAAATTTTTTTACTAAATAACTCAGGTTTATTTAACTTAGCCACTTGAATTTGGCCGATAATTTCATGACCATCAACACGCGTTTGTATAAAACCAGACTCTCTCACCCATTTGGCTGTTTTACTGGCTGCTGCCACAATTGAGGTTTCTTCCACAGCCATGGGGATTAAGACATCACGACCATCAATACGAAAATTGGTTGCCACGCCTAATGGTAACTGAAAATACCCAATGACATTTTCAATAAATTTCTCACCTAAGGAAAGATCTTTTAAGCCACCGCGATCTAAAAAATCCACTTCTTCTTTAGTTAAAACTCCAGCTCTAAGTAACTTCTGATAGCGTTCTTGGCGACTTAACTTTGAAAAACCTTGAAATAGTTCGGTCATACGATTGTGCTCCATCCCCTTATAACTTCCTCAGCACGGCATTTTCCTCAGTCATGTTTCCCACTGCCAAACTTTTCGTTGTTTCAACTCACTCAAATTTTTTATTCCTAAACAAAATAAACTCATTTTTAATTCATACTCAAGCAGTGTCATAAGCTCTGCTACAGCTTCGGATCCCATTAAGGCAGTCTCTAAAAAAGGTCTCGCCAGTCCCACTCTCTGAGCTCCGAGCGCCAGACTTTTTGCAGCCTGCAACCCATTACGGATACCACCGGAGGCCCAGACTTCCATCTCTAAATGATTGGATATAGTAGTATCCACTGTAGCATTCGCACACCACTTGGCCCAAGCGTATAAAGCCATGGGGGTTGACACTCCCCAATCCTTAAAAGTTTCTGCAGCCTCGGCTTTTAAGCTTTGCTTGGGTGAGCGCAAGCCTTCCACTCTCCCCCAATGAGTTCCACCGCGCCCACTCACATCAACAGCTTTCACTCCCGCATTTTTCAATTTTTGAATGGTTGATGGTGAAACTCCGGAGCCAACCTCCTTCACCACAACGGGGATTGTTAGCTCACGACAAATTCGCTCAATGGCCTTAAGCCCACCACGAAACTGGGGCGTACCTTCTTGTTGTAAACACTCTTGTAGAGGGTTCGTGTGAATAAATAAAGCCACAGCCTCTGTATGCTCTATCAACTCTTGAATTTTACTAGGATGGACTTGAATAAGTTGGGATAAGCCAATATTTGAAGCTAACATGACACGAGGATAGCTCCGACGTAACGTCTTCCACTCCTTCGGTGCACTCGAATCATCCAATTCACGCCGCTGAGAACCAACCCCCAGCAACCAGGACTTTTCTTGGCAAACTTCTGCTAAAACAGAGTTTATTTTTAGAGAGTCCGAGTGTCCGCCGGTCATAGAGCTTACGAAAAAAGGACAACTCCAAGTCCGACCAAGGGATTGAACCTCTAATGAAACTTCTTCAAAATCTATCTCTGGGAGCGCCTCTGGAATTAAATGAATCCTATTCCAATCTTCTGTTGCCAAAGACTGCGATTCATCACTTAGGGAACAGCGAATATGATCTTTTTTTCTATTTTCAAAGGCTTCATCGTTTATTATTTCCATTAAAATAATAACCCTCTATGGTGACGCCGTTTCTATTTATGCTCTTAAGTTCTAATACTTCTCTTGCGGTTTTATCCGCCCACCCTATCAAAGGATGGACGATCTCTCAATCCCAGCCGTACTTTTAAATTTTTCAGCTGGGATTAAGGGTCCGTAAACTTGAGCTTATAAGACTATATATGAGTTTATGTGAGAGCCTGTTTAACCACTGCAGCAAAACCAGCTGCATCAGAAATGGCCAAATCAGCCAAAACCTTACGATCGATCATAAGACCTTTTTTAGCTAAAGCTCCAATAAGTACAGAATAAGTTGTGCCATTCAAGCGTGCTGCAGCATTGATTCTTTGAGTCCATAAACGACGGAATGTACGTTTTTTAGCCTTACGATCTCGATAGGCATAACTTAACGCACGATCCACTTTTTCAACGGCATGAGTATAACAGCGACTATTTGCTGAATAAAAACCCGATGCTCTTTTTAAAACTTTTTTATGACGACGACGATTGGTAAAACCACCTTTTACACGAGCCATACTATCTTACTCCTCCCTATTAAAATACCAAACAACGTTGGATTTGAAGCATATTGGCGTCATGGACATAAGCCGTTTGACCCAAATGGCGTTTGGTTTTTGATTTCATGTGGGAGTTTAAGTGGCGAAGGCGAGTTTGCTTTCTTTTCACTTTTCCACTCTTCAACAATTGGAGGCGTTTTTTAGCCCCTGAGTGTGTTTTCATTTGATTCTCCTAAACTAAAAGGGCGGAAATACACCACGCATTTCTCTTTGTTTTTGCCGCTCTTAACAATCGGTAGAACAAACTAAACCGAGGCCACCTCAAAAGGCAAGGCAAATCTCTCCAAATTCACTTTCTTAATTCCATTTCCTTGCCATCCCCCCCTCTCCTATCAGTCGACTTCCAGAATCTCATTGTTCTCAAATGCCACCATGATTGGCCTTTGCCCAGCAATTTTTTAGCCAAGCATGGCTGAAATCATGATCGCAAAATCAAATGAGTGTTTCTCTGAAAGTATTATTTCCAGCTATAAATCTAATAATTTTAAGGATTTGCTACTCAGAATGTTTCACCGGTAACTACCGGGTGGTTTTGGAGACCTCATAATAAATTACGATTGAATCAGTGTATTTCACGTAGGAAGGTTTTTCTGACATAGGGGAAGGGGCACAGGAAAATGAGCTCGGAGCGCAACGCTTTGAGAGCCTCACCAGTTAGAATTAAAATAAACAATTATTCTCTTAAAGCGTGAGCACCGCTTGTTTGAAATTTTACTGTGCCCCCTCCCCTTTGTCAGAAAAATGCAAGGCCCGAACACAACACCCGAACTGAGAACAGTTAGCTTTCTAACACGCTAAGGACTTTTTATGCTTTCCCCAGCAACCTTGTTTTAATGTGGTACATTGGATTCTCTTCTATAAATGATTTTTGTTTTGAAATGATACATATGAATGGTCTCAAATTTGCTTTGTCTATAGTAGGGCGTGTCCTCAATTTGACTTGCTACTAATTTGTTCAAGTTTGAGCTGAGGAAAAGCGCGGTGACGAAGGACGAGGAGAAACGCATGACAAAATCAAAAAATAAAGCTCTACTTTCGAAGGCAAAGACCATCGACAGCTCAACCCCTCAAGTTCCACACCTTGAGCACGATATTACTAAGACTGCGTCTCCCTCTTGGCTCAAGATATCAACCCATAGGTTCAGGAAAACTGGAGCAACCACATCCACGTCCGCATTCTCAGTCACACCAACCCTTTATCTCTTATCGCTGCTGCTCACTTCCCTTCTACTTACCAATACAGGCTGTGGCCCACAACGAATTGACCCAGGAATTATTAATACTAACCAAAACACCGACAGTTCGAGTCGTCTCGATGTTCCTGATAATCAAGTCAATACACCCAAAGATATCGCTCTCTGTAATCGACTCCAAGATCCTCTCATCACAGCGCAATTAATGGTTTTTTACGATCAAAATAATATTTACCACCCTGATCTTCTTCGCGTGTATATCCCTCAAATCCACCCCGATTTTGCTAACTCCAGTTATCAAATTTTATTTAGAAAATGGAAGGCCAGTGTGAGTGGCGAAACTTATCAAGACAACACTCCCTTAAAATTCTGGGCTGAGAAAAAATTAAATCGCATGCCATCAACACCGCAGATGGATGGACTACAATGGAATTTACTTTCTTTTAATTTAGAAAAAACATTAAACACCACTTTTACTTTAAGTGATGCCTTCTCACAGTTTAGTTTTGTCATTGACCTCAAAGACCCTACGGCGTCCTTTGATGTTTTAAAAATATCCCTCTACAAAGATGGCGCTCTGGTTAAAGACAAAGAATGGAATGTTTTACTGCCTGCCTTCTATGCTCATCCGGCCACCTATGCCAGCAATCAAAATAGTGTTCTTGCGCATCTCCATCCCTTTTACGGGCAGGAGAGCTCAAGCTTCAGCACTGACTTCGCTACACAGCTTAACGGATATTGTTTTTGATCAAAGCATATAGGTCAGTTTTGCATCACATCAATGATGAGTGAATTCTAATGGGAGTTTTCCTGCACGACTTCTTCGGCTTGTAAATTTTCTCCATTGCGATAGCGCTCTAGCAAGGAAGCGTCAATGGTTGGAAAAGAAAACAGCAAAGAGTGCACCGTCGATGCTTGCCCATCCTCTTGGGTGATCACGACATAGTGAAGGTCAGAGTAGGAAGGATGATCTCCAAACTCTTTAATGAATGTAACCAAACGATTTCCCTGAAAATCTGAACTGCGCCAAATTTCATCGGGAGACTCAATGGTTTGTTCTCTCAAATCAGCAAAGTCCCTAAATTTTTCCATGGGAATATCCTTTTCTGAGCGCACCTTGAGCATGGCCGAGAACAAACCCAAGGAAAGAGAATCCCCTTCTGTCAAACCATCTCCTTCGATCAATGCGGGCTCAAACTCTGCCATTGTTCGATCAAAAACAATTTGATTGCGTCGAAAATGATCGGAAAGATCCATGGAGCGCGTCGGAAAATGCAAAAAGACGAAAGTCGGGTCTTCATCATACAAATAAACAGATGCAACATAATAAACTGTTTGAGAGTCTCCTTGGAACATTCGATGGAAATGATAAATAGGAAACTCTTCCGAAACTTCATTATCCATCCAAATTTGATCAGGTTCATCTAAGGTCATCTCTAAAAGTTCATTCATTAACTCTGCGTCGGAGTCAGTAAAGTCCTGCTTCTCTCTCAGCTGTAAGTACTCGTTCTCCAGGAGTTTTACTGGCTCACTAAAGTGCTGTAATAAATCCTCTTCATTCTGAAAAATCCAGTTCTTCTCGGGATCAATGATGATACTCGATGATGATACTGTCTTTTGTTGTGCTTTTTTTGAACTACGATTTGTTACTTTTTTGCTTTTACTCATTTCCCTATTTAATCACACCAATAGCATGTCACGTCAAGGCTCAGAAATTTTGATTGCATGGTGAATTCTTTTTAATGACCATCAAGAGAGAAGGTTTTGAATCACTACTAAAAAGCTCACTCAGAACTCTCACTATTGACACTATTTATCGCAAGGAGGCGATCGTGGAAAAAATAGAAGAAAAAGGCTTACTACAAATGGAAGCTCTTCTTCACCACTCAACAAGAGGGGTGCATATATTGTTTGATAATCAGACAATTGCTCGAATTCTGCGAAATCCCGCGAATCAATCCAACTTGCTTGAAGTGGATCGACTAAAACAAGTGCAAGAACTTTTGGGTGACCTTATTGCGCGCAAAACTTACACAGCAAAAATGGCTTACCTTGAGGGTCTAGAGCCCCAAAGACTTGAGATTCTCATCCGCACTTACTTTAATATCGTTGAAAACACCATTAGAGCTAGTAGCAACCAATATCACTGAAGATTAATCTCAATATTGCACGCTATTTTTGCAGGAACAGGTCTAAGGTCTGTTGTCTCACTCCATCTTACTGAATACCATTAAGCTATGGCCACAAAGAGTGCTGGCCCACAAGCAGATCTCGTGCTCCGGCCACTAGTTATGCTTAGAACATCGACGCAGGTAGAAAATATGGATACAGGAAAAATAAGAGACGCGCAAAACTATGAACTGAGTCAGTTAAATAAGGACTATCAAAAGCGCAAAGACAAGCTCGTCGAGCAACGAGAAGGTGAACTCGCGCAACTCAAAAAATACTATAACGATAAAGAAGAAGGAATCCGTCAGCACTCAGAAGCAGCTATCAGCCATATTAAAGATCGAACACAAACACAGCTTGAAAAAGAAAAAGAAGATGGTCAGAAAAATATTGAGACCACCAAAAAATCACTTTTATCTGAAAAGCAAGTCTACGATAAAAACATTCGGCAAGTTCGCCAGACCCAACAGGATCAGCTCAAAAAAATCAATACAGACTTTGCCAATCAAAGACAAAGTACTGTTGAAGAATATCACAGTGACATAGAGAAAATCCAAGGAACCCATGATAAAACTATTAAGGAAGCTCAAACTCGTAATGAGAAACAACTTCAAAAATTACACGATGAAAACCAAAAAAATATTGTGGAATCTCAAAATCGAGGCAGAAATCAGCTCGCCAAGGTGAGTGATACTTTCCGCGAACAAATTGAAAAAGTCCACGTGGACGGCAATCGAAAAGTGGATCAACAAAAAGTAAAACTTGATTCAGATCTCAATACACTTAAGACTGAAAACAAAAAGTCCCTGGAAAAGGAACATAAAAGTCACGCCATTCAAATAAATAATGAGCAAGCTTCCTTCCGAAAAATATACCAAGATAATAAAGAAAAAAATAAAGAAGAGATGTCACGACAAGACAAGCTCTTAGGCTCGGAAAGAGAAAACAGGCAAACGGCCATGGAAAAAAGTCTCCGTGCCCAGGATCGTGTTTTTAACCGAGAATTACTGAAGCAAAAGTTAGATTGGGCAGAAAAATTAGAGCCATATGAGAGTAAAAAAGAAGATCCATTTTATAAACTAATCGATCGAAAAAGCGAGCTTGAAGAAAAGGATGGTTCCTATATTTTACGTGCCTATGTTCCACTTTATGATAAAAAATCCATTCAAATTAATGTGCAGCCCGATAAAGTCTCCGTGCAAGGTCAACGCACCTTTAAAGATGAGTCTCTTGATCAAGGACGAAAAGTTTCTAGCCAACAATTTCAAAGTTTCAGAGAAGAGTTTCCTTTTGAGCATCCAATTATTGAAAAAGCGATCATTCAAGAACGCGATGGCGATTTTGTTACCGTAACCATCCCCAAACTTTTGCCAAACTCAAAGAAGGATATTTCCGGCTCCAACTTAGGGTAGAAGTGCTTTTTTGGAATTCATGGAGTACTAGGGTCTTGCAAAAACAGCAATCAGTACGGAGCCTCTTGTTTTCCAATGAGGAATAAAGTCCGAAAGTCGTAAATGTTGATCTTGGCCCTCACGTGCGGTCCAAGGGTCCATCAAGGTTATATTTTCATGATCAATGAGTTTGACCAAACTGTAGTGACCAGAGTCCTCATACCACCAAGTAACAAAGATCACTGCACCCTTTGATAAAAATTGATTTAGATCCTCAACTTGAGCATCCCTTTTTAATTCACTGAAAAATCCATAATATTGAGCCAATTCGACTATACTTTCTGGTGGTGTATAGCCGAGCTCCAGCGTTTTCAGTTCATGAGCAAAATGCATATCATCCAAAGAAATATTTTTGAAATACTGATACATACTAGCAAAACATGCGGCACCACAAGTATGATCCAGTGTTTGTGGAACCTGAGGCAAGGCTAAGGGTAACTCTAATTTTATATTCAAGGTTTTATTGAACATAAATTTTTTCGAGCCCTTCAGTGTCGTTTACTTTATCACAGGCCTCTGAGTTTTTTTGTAATCTCATAATCAAATAAGTCATCACAACAAAACCTATTGAAGAGAACAAATATATTTTATGAATGGGCTCATTTAAGAATAATAGTTCAGCGGGCTGAATAATAATTGATGAAATCAAAGTTGGAAACTCCGCTGAAGCCAAATCAGTCAACTCATAAAGTTTCATTGTAGCAATATAAGCTAAAAACATTCCGACACCTGACAAAAACCCTATGGAGAGGCTAGTGAGAGTCCAAGCCGAAGATACACCTCCACCCGTCCACACTTTTTCAACCAATCCATAGAGAATAATAGCTAAAGACGGTGTTAAAATGGCTACCGCTTTATTTTCATCTGCCATACTTTTTTTAATATACAAGTAACCAAAACAAAGTAATAGAGAGCCTAGGGTCAATGATCCTAGTCCATAAACTAAATTTATTTGCATCTCAAGATTAGAAATATACCAAACCAGAAATAAAATAGAAATTAAAGAAAGAAGTTGTGTTTTCTTGGTGGCGGGCACTCCCAGCAATGGTCCCAGCACCATGAGCAATGGAACATCAATATTAGAAAGTACGGCGACCGTCGAAGCTGTCAGCCAATTGTAACTTAAAGATAGAAAGGTTAGGGCCATACCAGCTAAAAGAGCTCTAAAAATTTGAGTCTTTAAAGAACGCGGAATAAGGGAAAAAGAGTATCGACGAGCGAACAATAAAACGCCAAGCAAGCAACTGAAACCCCGAAGAATAAGGCTTTCTGAAACGGGAACCTCATTCAAGGCGAGAACTCGCATGGAAAGCCCCACTCCCACGAGACTTAAAATCAAAATGAGAGCCCAAAGAAAAAATTTAAATCTCATATTATAGTTCCCATAATTACTTGCGCATGGCGGCTGTCTTAATAAGCTCACCCATTTTTTCAATCACGTGGCTCATCGCTTGAGTATGGATACGATACTTGGGCCAAATGGCGGCAATTTTATAATCGGCATCCCACCCGCGAGGAATATAAGTTTCAATTTCTGGGTGATGACTGAAAGCTAAAAAATCTGGTAAGAGCGTCCATACTTTGTGAAACTTCAAAGCACGAATGGCGACATCATAACTATCATACATATTGACCGTCTTCAGTTGCAGATGAAATTTTTGAAAGGCAGGATGGTTTTCGCAGTTTTCAATTCCTTGAGCGGCCAACGCAGAAATGGCGGGATAGTGACTCAGCTGCTCTATTCTTTTTTCTTTTAGAAAAGGATGTTTTTTACCAAAGCAGATTACCAGTTTTCCTTGGTGCAAAAGCTCTTGTTCATGATTGGGTCCGGAGTGCGGGGAAAAGCAAATCCCTAAGTCTAACTCTCCCGAATTCACCCTTGAAAGCACTTCGCCTGATCGCAGAGAATGAAGGGTCGCAGTGAGTGCTGGATGATGATCCTGAATCTCCATCCAAGTGGGAGTCAGAAATTCAGAGCAAAGCGTATGTGTAGCACCAATTCGATAATGCCCTCGCATCTCTAATTGATCGGAAGAAAGTTCTTCACGAATACGATTCGTTTCCGAAAGTAAAAACTCCGCGCGATCTAAAAGGAGTTTCCCATGAGGAGTGAGTTTAATCTGACGCCCCTGCTTTTCAAACAAAGGCTTACCAAATTCTTCCTCTAAGGCCGCAATACTATGACTGATGGCACTGGGGGAAATATTCAAAAATAAAGCCGCTTGACCGATATGTTGGCGTCTTGCTGTTTCTACAAAATATTGAAGCTGTTCGAGTTTCATCAGGCACACTATTATTGATTGTTCTGTTTTTTTCAACAATTTAATTGAAAATTCATCACTTTTTTTCATTTATATTTTTTAGTAAACAAATAACGTCGATAACGGGAACTTTGTAAAAAGGTAACTGATCAGTCCCTATGAGTTTCCTCTGAGATGACAGTTTTCGGAAAACGAGTTCGGAGCGCAGCCGAAGACGAGCACCGCTTGCTAGAGATTTTACGAAGATTATCATCTCAGAGGAAAATCATAGGGACTGACCCGTTACTATAAAAGGAGCATCGCCGATGGAAATTTTTAACTTAAATGAAATCCAATATGCCAATAACTATGGAATTC
>Ga0154020_10007384_pt1 | contig 12844 bp, 10 predicted proteins | sample Klosneuvirus_201_FD_109709 | JGI IMG/M metagenome (GOLD analysis project Ga0154020, IMG submission 109709) | Active sludge microbial communities from wastewater, Klosterneuburg, Austria - Klosneuvirus_20160825_MG | ecosystem: Engineered > WWTP > Aerobic digester > Activated sludge | place... | reverse complement strand
TCGCGGCTCCGCGGCGCGCCGGCGGAGGCCTCGAGCGCCGCGTCGTCCTGGAGCGGCGGGCGGGTCCCGCGCTGGACCTGCGTGCCGAGGACGACCTGCAGGCGGTGCTTGCAGGCGCTGGCGCGGCAGGAGCAGAGCGATCCGGAGAGACCGCCGCCGGGCAGGAACCGAACGGTGACGTTGAGGCCCGGAAGGCGAGCCACGAGCGGAACCGAATCGTCGAGCTCGATCTCGAGCCCGCGGGCGAGGGCGCGGGCGGCGCGCTTCACGAGCGCCTTGCCCGCGTGCGCCTCGAGCGCTGCGTCGTCGATGGAGAGGAGCTCGGGAAGACACGACGGCGGAGGAGCCTCCCCTGCCGTCGACAACGGACGGTCGACCCTCGGCGCGGGGGGGCGCGCCTCGGGTGCGCCGAGCGCGAGCGCCTGCGTTGCCCCTGCAGCGAACGCAGCGCCTTCCGGCGCCGATGCGGTCGCGGAATCTCCAGGCGCCCCGGACGTCGCGGCCGCGCTCCTCAGGAAGAGGATCGCCGCCACGACGTGCCGGCAGATCTCGCCGGCGGGGCACGAGCAGCTCGAATCTCGCGGCGGGATCGCCAGCTCCACCGTCTCTCCCTCGACCCTGACGACGACGCGCCCCCCGTTCTCCCCCGCCAGCTCTGGCGTCCGCGTCTCGAGATCGCGTCGGGCCCGCTTCAGGAGCCCCTTCGTCGCGAGAGCCGCCAGCGAGTCCTCGTCGAACGCGAGAAGTGTCGTGCGGACCCTCGCGAGCGGGTCCGTCACGAGATCGCCCGCGCCAGCCATTCGGCGAGCCGTTTCGGCGTCAGCGCGGCAACCTCGGCACCGGCGTCGACACAGCGGCGCGCCATCCTCTCGTCGTAAGAGGGCTCGGCTTTCTGGTCGAGGGCCGCGAGACCGAGGACCCGGACACCGGCCTCGCGCAGGCGCCGGATCGAGGCGAGAAGGCGGTTCGCAAGACCTACCTCGAAGAAATCGGTCACGAGGACGACCAGCGTCCGGGTCGGAACGACGACGAGCCCCTCGGCGTAGGTCATGGCGCCGCCGATGTCCGTCCCGCCGCCGAGCTGGACGCTCATGAGTACCTCGGCCGGATCATCGGCACGATCCGACAGGTCCACTACGGACGTGTCGAAGGCGAGAAGCTGATCGAGAGGCCGGGGAGGCTGCCGAAGATCCCCGCCAGCACCGCGCTATGGATGACGGAGTCCATCATCGAGCCAGAACAGTCGACGAGCATCACGACGTGCCACGGCAGGTGGCGATCGACGCGGGCGTAGAAGCGGAGACGGGCGGGGAGGAGCCGCTTCCGGTCCGGATCCCACGTCTTCAGGTTCTCGCGGATCGTCCGGGTCACGTCGAGGTTCCGCGCGACCTTCAGCGGGCTCCTCCGATTCCGGTCGACGCGGCCCCAGAGAACGGGCCGGACGTCCTTCGCGAGCGTCCGCTTCAGCTCCTCGACGATCTGACGAATCAGAGCGCGCGCGGCGTCGAGCACCGGGCCCTTCATCGTCCCCTTGAAGGTCAGGAGCGTCTTCAGAAGGTCGTAGCTCGGCTCGAGCTTCTAGAACCTCGGCGTCGGTGACGAGCTCGGTGACGCCGTAGCGGTCGAGGGCGTGCCGCTCGAGCACCTCGATCGTCTCCTTCGGAAAGAGCTCGCGCACCTCGCCCAGCCAGCGCGGCACGGCGAAGACCGAGCCCTCGCGTCCGCCCTGCTTCCCGTCCCCTCCGCCGCCCCGGACGCCGCGCCCCTGGTACTCGCGCCCGTACAGGAACTCCAGCGCCTCCTCCATCCGCCTGTAGACGGCGTCCCCCGAGAGGGCGCCTGGCAGCGCGTTCTCCGAGAAGCGCCCCAGGACCAGGCGCCAGCGCGTATGGAGACGAGAATCAGCCAGGCGTCACCTCCAGCAGTCCGTCGCGGGCGAGCGCTTCGCGGAGGCGTCGATCCACCTCCAGGCCAGCCAGCAGGTCCGCCTCGGCGATGTCCCGGAGGTCCAGAGGCTGCAGGTCTTCGACTCCGGTCTTCGCCGCCACGAGGTGCCCGAGACGGTCGGTCTCCCGCGGCGAGAGGCCGGAGAACGCTAGACGAAGCCGTGGCAGCGCGCGGAGGAAGCCGGCCTCGTCCCACGAGCCAATCAGCTGGTGGACGGTCTCCAGCACCTCGGGAACCTGCCAGAGGACACTGCGGCTGGCGCGCAGGACGCCGCGCAGGAAGCCGGTCCCCGCGGCGTCGCCGAGAGGGCTCGAGAGGTGCGCGCCGAGGCGCGACGCGAGCTCCGACGCCGACAGACGTCCCTCGGCGAAAAGGGAGCCGGCGGCCGCGCCGAGGAGAAGCGGGTTGCCGGAGGGCGACGACTCGAGCTCCTGGAGACGCATCAGGAGAAGCTCCCGCGACCCCGGCGAGGCGACGGATGGCGAGTCCCCGGCGAGCGCGGAGGCTCGACGGACGTCCGAGAGCGTCAGCTCGGCTTGCTGCAATGCGAGGACCGCGTCGAGCGCCACGCGCGCGAGGTCGGGCAGCAGATAGCACGCCCTCTCGAAGGCTCGGAGAGCCGTGTCTGGAAGGCCGGCGAGGCGGTGCGCCTCGAGAACCTCCTGGTCCCCTTCTTCGAGTGGCTCCATGGCCATCCGCGGCTGCGATCGCGCTCTCAGACGCTCGCGGAGAGGGACCGGCGGCGGGTCTCAACCGGCGGGCGCCTGCGTCCGGGGCCGCGAGGGAGATGGGAGCAGGCCGACGCCCGGACCACAGCCCTGTGAAGATCGTCGGCGTTGCTCTCGTGGCGCGCCGGCTGATACCGACGGGTCGATCCTCTCCGACACTCGAAGAACAACTGCGAAAGGCGGACACCACCAGATGAGTAGAGATTCAAGGAAGGCGCCGGAGCGCCATGTCGCCACCACCAAGCTCCGCGAGTCGTTCTATGGCTGCCTCCTCGGCGGCGCCGTCGGCGACGCGCTCGGCGCCCCCGTCGAGTTCATGTCCGATCAACAGATTCTCGAGAGATTCGGCAAGACCGGTATCCGGGACTTCGTTCCAGCGTACGGACGGATCGGGGCGGTCACAGACGACACGCAGATGATGCTGTTCACCGCCGAAGGGCTCCTGCGGGCGCTGGTGCGCAGCCAGACGAAAGGGATCTGTCATCCCCCAGCACTGATCGCCTACGCCTATCTGCGATGGCTCCACACGCAGGGCGTGTCCCATCCACTCCATTCGAGCTGCCTCGACGGCTGGTTGATCGGCCACCGCGACCTCCATTCCCGGCGCGCGCCTGGCAGCACGTGTCTCTCTGCTTTGCAGGCGCTCACCGAAATCGGTGTCGACGCGCGGAACAACAGCAAGGGCTGCGGTGGCGTCATGCGCGTGGCCCCGGTCGGGATGCTCGCGGCGAGCCTCGCCACAAAGAGCCCGGAAACGCGTCAGTTCGAGATCAACCGGGCCTTCGAGCTCGGCTGCCAGACGGCTGGCCTCACGCACGGGCACCCGACCGGGAAACTCGCCGCCGGGGCCCTCTCGTCGCTGATCTGCCAGCTGCTGCTCGGCGCGAATCTTCACGCCGCTGTCGAGAAAGCCTTGCCGCAGCTGAGCGCCCAGCGCGAAAGCAAGGAGACATCCGATGCGGTCCGGAAGGCTGTGCGCCTCGCTCGCGAGCGACCCAACACGACAACCGCCCTCCGCGAACTTGGCGAAGGCTGGGTAGCGGAGGAGGCCCTCGCCATCGGGCTGTACTGCGCGCTGTCCGCAAGCGACTTCGAGTCGGGCGTCGTCCTGGCGGTCAACCATGGCGGGGACAGCGATTCGACCGGCCTCATCGCGTTGCATCTCCTGGGTTCGATCCACGGGCTGGCCGCGATCCCCTCCCGGTGGCTCCAGCCGCTCGAGCTGCGGGACGTTCTCGAGGAGGTGGCGGACGACCTGGCGACCGCGCCCGATTGGAAGGTCGGCGAAACAGCGACCGCCGAGAGCGAGTACTACTCCCAACGTTATCCCGGACGGTGAGTTGCCGGCCGGGTGCAGGAAGGCGCTACCCGATCGGATACCACGTAGCTCGCGTGGCGATCCAAACGGATCGGTAGCGCCTTCCTACCAGACATCGGCACCCGTGGCATTCGGAGGCCCGGCCCTTCACTCACTCGCCGCTCATCGATTTGTTCACGCGGTCGAGGACGTTCGCGACATCCGCGAGCGCCCGGTGATCGCCCCGGGCATAGCGGGCGGTGGTCGTGATGTCGCTGTGACCGAGCAGATCGGACACGACCTTCAGGTTCACGCCGGATGAAACGAGCGTCGACGCGAACGTGTGCCGGAGGTCGTGGATGCGGAAGCGCCGGGTGATTCCGGCCACCGCCTTCGCCATCGCGAATTTCCGGGAGACCTTCTCCTTGGTGAGCCGCTTGTCATCCTCGTCGAGGAAGACGAACTCGGAGATGACGGGCCGCTTCCGGAGTTCCTCGAGCGCCCCGCGGACGACGCCGGAGATCGGGATCGTAACGGGCCGGTCCTTCTTCTGAGTGACGACGCGGATGAGGTTCTCTTCGAATGACACGTTCGCCCACCGGAGGTTGAGCCCGTCCGCAAGGCGGAGGCCGGTGTCGAGGAGCGTCCAGAAGAACGGCCGGTAATGCTGGGGCCGGCGGAAGATCTCCTTCGCCGCCTTTCCGTCCGGGAGCCTCCCGCCGCCGACGCGCTTCATGCCTCCCTGGGGGTGCGGGACGATCTTCGGCGGAGTGCGAACGCGGCCGAGGTACTCGCGGAAAAGGCTCTCGTCCTCGAAGGCGGCGAGGAAGCGACGGCGTTCCTCGACGGACAGCTCGAGCTCCGGGAGCGACTGCCTGGCCCACTTGATCTTCTTCTTCACGGGGCTCCCGTCGAGGACGTCGAGCTCGACCGCCCAGCCGATCACGACTTTGAGGACATGAACGGCATCGTTGACCGTCGTCCCTGAGTACGGGCGCTTCACGCAGGCCGGCGTGCAACCGTGGGGTTTTCGCTCCCGGCCGCGCTTCGGGCACCACCCCTCGGAAACCATCGTCCCGATGAGCGCGTTCAGCCGCTGGGACGTCAGTTCGTCCATCGGCACGTCGCCGAGCTTCGGAAGGATGTGGCGCTTCAGGAGTAAGCCATAGCCCTGCCGTGACACGGGGCGTAGCCGGGCCGTCATCTCGACGAAGCGTGCCGAGACGAACTCGGCGAGCGTAGGCGGCCGGGTGAACTTCGCCGGGTCGAGCGCCTCGCGGTCGAGCTCGTCGCGAAAGGCAGTCCAGAGTCGGATTGCCTCGGCCCTGGACGGAACGTCGGTGAGCGTCCGCTTCCGACGCCTTCGGCCGTCCGTCCCCGGGACGAAGCAATAGAACGTTGCGATCCGACGACGTGAATCGTAGGCGAAGCCCGGGAGCTTCATCGGCCACCCCCGGTGCGCGCTACCGCTTCGCCAGCGCCGTCAGGTGCGCGCTCGCCGCCTGCGCTCTCCGCTCCAGATTCGCCTGGTGCTCCCGAAGGAACTTCTGGACCTCGGTCTCGGGATAGACGATGACGGTCGCCGAAAGGGCGTACCAGCCCTTCGGCCCCTTGCCCTGTCGACGCCACTTCCCGAGGGTCCCCGTCTTGACGCCGATCCGACGGGCAACTTCGGATGCCTTGATTGCCATGCGACACCTCCACGGAGAGCATCCGCCGACATCGCAGGACCGCCATGGACGGCGTCGAAATCACCGTCCACGAAAAGAGAATTAGATACTTTGTTAGATACCCCCCAAGAATTCCACAGGGGCCACTTTGGCGCCACCTGCTAAACCCTTTGTATTGAGTATCTTAGATGGTCGGGACGCCGGGATTCGAACCCGGGACCCCTTGAACCCCATTCAAGTACGCTACCAGGCTGCGCCACGTCCCGACCGGAAACGAGCGTCGGGGGTTACGGCTCTTCGCGGGAGAGCAGCGCGAGTATCGCTCTGAGCTCTGCTAGGGCCGGCGCCACCCGGGGGTCCGGAGGTTGTACCACCGGGGCAGGTGCCGGGTCAACGCGAGATTCGTACGCCTTCACCTTGGCGGTGGTCACGAGAGATTTGGGCGTCTCCACAGGAGCGAAGGGATCGGGATCGACCGGGGGCGGCGGGACGACGTCGAACGGGCTGACGTCGGCCGGACTCTCGGCGGGTGGTGGCTCGGAGAAGACCGCGGCCGGGGCCGGCTCGGGAGTCTCGGGCGCGACGGCCTCGTCCAACGTCGCTTGAACCACGGGCGACGTGTCGCGGCCGCGTCCGCGGCGCGGGCGCGGCGGCTCCACGGGCGACGTCTGCGCGGAGGTCGCGGGCGACGGGGCCGGGTGTGGCGGCGGGGGCTGAGGCGCGGGCGGCGGCTCGGCGGCGACGGGCGTTCCACCGTCGCGAAGCTCGGCCTCGAGGCGCTTCTTCGCGCCGGCGATGGTGTACCCCTCGTCGTAGAGGAGCTGCTTGATCCGCTCCACGGTCTTGAGGTCCTGCGCGGAGTAGCTGCGCGGGCCCTGCGCGCTCTTGTCGGGCGCGAGGACCGGGAACTCGGCCTCCCAGTAGCGAAGCACATAAGGCTGCACGTCGGCCAGCCGGCAGACCTCTCCGATCTTGTAGCGGGTTTCCGTCTCTTTATCGCCCATGCGTCTTCGTGTCCCGAAGTCTAAACGACTCCGCGGCCAGCCGCTTACTCGCTCTTCCTCACGACGAACCGGAGGGGGACGCCGTCCAGCGGCCACTTCTCGCGAAGGCGGTTCTGGAGGTAGCGCTCGAAGGAGAAGTGGAGCTGCTCGGCGCGATCGGCGAAGAGGCGGATGACGGGCGGCTCGGAGCCGGATTGCACGGCGTAGCGGATCTTCATGTCGCGCCCGTTGCGGCCGCGCGGGCTCTGCCTCTCGAAGCTCTTCTGCAGGAGACGGTTCAGCTCGCCGGTGGACATCTTGGTGGCGTAGCGCTGCGCGAGCGCGTCGGCCTCGGGGAGGAGCTTCGACACCGAGCGGCGGGTGACGGTGGAGAGCGGCAGGAACGGGGCCCTCCGGGCGAAGACGAAGCGCTCCTGCACCTCGGCCTTCAGCCGGTTGCAGCGCTCGCGGTCCTTCTCGATGAGGTCCCACTTGTTGGCCACCAGGAGGATGCCGCAGCCCGCTTCCTCGGCGTAGCCGGTGATGGTGGCGTCCTGCGAGGTGATCCCCTCGAAGGCGTCGAAGACGATGACGGCGATGCGCGCCCGCTCGAGCGACTTCTTCGCGGCGAGGACGGAGAGGATCTCGGCGGCGTCGTGCGTCTTCCCCTTGCGCCGGATGCCGGCGGTGTCGACGAGAAGGTAGCGCCGGACGTCGGCGGGCGTCGCCGCGCGCGGACCCTCGGACCCGTCTGGCTGAACGTCCGCGGACGGGGCGCTCGGTTGATGGACCCGTCGCTCGACCACGACGTCGATCGGATCGCGGGTGGTCCCCGCCACCTCCGACACCATGACGCGGTCGCCTCCGAGGAGGGCGTTGACCAGCGACGACTTCCCCACGTTCGGCCTTCCGACGATGGCGATGGGGAGCGGCGCGGTGCGGGTGTCGGCGTCGAGGTCGGGCGGGAGCGCGGCGTCGATGAGGTCTTCCAGGTCGTCGACGCCGGTGCCGTGGAGCGCGGAGAGGCCGATGATCCGGTCGAAGCCGAGCGCGTGAGCGTCGGAGATCCCCTGTTCGGCGGCCTTGGCGTCCACTTTGTTCCAGACGACCACGGTGGGCTTGCCGAGCGCGCGGAGCTTCGCGGTGAGGCGCTTGTCCTCGGGCAACAGGCCGACGATGCCGTCGAGGACGAAGAGCAGGAGGTCGGCATCGGCGACGGAGTGGAGCGCCCGCTCGCTCGTCCACTGGGCGAACCCGCCGGCCGCGTCGAGGTCGAGGCCGCCGGTGTCGACGAGCGTGTACGGGCGGCCCGAGCCGGTGACCGCAGCCACCTCGAGGGCGTCGCGGGTCATGCCGGGCTTGTCGTGTACCAGCGCGCGGCGACGGCCGTAGAGCCGGTTGAAGACGGCGGACTTGCCGACGTTGGGACGGCCGACGAGGACGACGCGGAATGCCATCAGCGACCTTTCCGCGAGCGCGAGGGGCGACCGCGACGGGTGGCGGCTTTCTCGATCTCGGCCGCGCGCGTCTTCCGGCCGGCGACGGCGGAGACGCCGAGTGGCTTGAAGTCGAGCATGCGGCGGTCGGAGTCTGCGCGCATCAGCTTGACGCGCAGGCGATCGCCCAGTCGGTAGACGCGGCCGGTGGAGGCGCCGACGAGCCGGTGCTCCACGTCTTCGTACTTGTAGAAGTCGTCTTCGAGAGCGTCCATCGAGACGAGGCCGTCGGCGTAGATCTCCTCGAGGGTGACGAAGAAGCCGAACGCCACGACCGCGGAGACGTAGGCGTCGAACTCCTCCCCCACCTTCTTCGACAGGAAGACGAACTTCTTCCAGGCGAGCGCCTCGCGTTCGGCCGATTCGGCGCGCCGCTCGCGGTTCGACGAGTGCGACGCCGCCTCGTGCAGCCAGCGCGTCCGACCAGCCGACTCCTCGGCGCCCGGCGCCCGTCGCGTGGCGATCCACTCGACGAGGGCGCGGTGGACGAGAAGGTCCGGATAGCGGCGGATGGGTGAGGTGAAGTGACAGTAGTGCTTGGCCGCCAGCGCGTAGTGCCCGCGGCATTCCTCGGAGTAGAGCGCCTTCTTCTGCGCGCGGAGGACGAGGTCCGAGACGAAGCGCTCCTCGGGCTTCCCCACCGCCTGATCGAGGATCGCCTGGAAGTGGGACGGCTGGATCTCCTCGACGTCTTCCGGAAGCTCGTAGCCGAGCGGCTCCAGCACGGATCGGACGTCCGCGAGGCGGGTCTCGTCCGGCCGGTCGTGGACGCGGTAGACGGCGGGCGACGGGATGAACTCGAGGTGCTTGGCCACCGCCTCGTTCGCGGCGAGCATGAACTCCTCGATGAGCCGGTGGGCCTCGTTGCGGACGGCCTTCACCACGGACACCACGTCGCCCGTCTCGCTCAGGAGGATGTCGGCGCTCGGCAGGTCGAAGTCGAGGGAGCCGCGCACCTCGCGCCTCTTGCGGAGCGCGAGCGCGGCCTTGCGGGCCACGCGGAGCATCGGACCGACCCCTTCGGCCAGCTCGACGGCCCCGCCCTCGAGGAACGTGGAGACCTTGTCGTACGTGAGCCGCTGGCGCGATCGGATGAGGCTCCGGTGGAACTCCGCGCTCACGGTGTCGCCCTGCGAGTTCAGCGTGAGGACGGCGGAGACGGTGCGGCGATCCTCGTCCGGCCGGAGCGAGCAGAGGTCGTTCGAGAGCCGCTCGGGGAGCATGGCGACGGCGCGGTCGGGGAAGTAGACCGACGTGCCGCGCTCGTAGGCCTCGGCATCGAGAGCGCTCCCGATGGGGACGTAGTACGAGACGTCGGCGATGTGGACGCCGACGCGGAAGCCGCCCCCCGGCAGCTCCTCGGCCTCGATGGCGTCGTCGAAGTCGCGCGCCGTCTCGCCGTCGATCGTCACGATGGTGCGCCGGGTGAAGTCGGAGCGCTGGCGCCGCTCGCCGTCGCTCACCTCGCCGCTGGCCGCCTCGGCCTCGCGGAGCACGGCCTCGGGGTAGACGCGCGGGATGCCCCACTTGCGGGCGATCACCTCCACGTCGACGCCAGGCTCGCCCTCGAATCCGATGAGGCCCACCACCTCGGCCTGCGCGAGTCGCTTGTCGTCGGGGTACGCGGTGATCCGCGCCTCGACGAAGATGCCGAGGGGCGCGTCGAGGTCTTTCCCGTCGGGCACGCGGAGGAGCGCGTCGATCTTCTTGTCGAAGGGGACGACGACGGTGCCGTCGGGGCCGCGGGCGATCTTCCCCACCACGGTCTCGCGGCGGCGCACCAGCACCTTGATCACGAGGCCGAGCTCGCTCGGAGCGCGGACGGGGCCGGAGCCCTTCTTCCGCCGGACCTCCTGCTTCTCGGCGCGGACGAGGACGACGTCGCCGTCGAGCGCGCTTCCGAGCTTGCCGTTCGCGATGGGGAGATCGGGAACGCCGCGCTGGCCGCTGAGAAGCCAGGCGCGGCCCTCGCCACGGATGGCGAGGACGCCGGCCTGGTAGTCGGTGAACTCGATGAGGGAGAGCTTCTCGCCGCGCAGGCGGACGATCTCGCCCTTGCGCTCGAGATCGGCGATGGCGCGCCGGATGGCGTCTTCCTCGTGCTCTTCGGGGGTGGGGCCGGCTATCTTGCGGATGAGGTCGTTCGTCGGAAGGAGCCGCGACCCGCGCGGCTTCAGAGCCTCACGAATCGCGGAGGCCAGGTCATTTGGGATCATGTTCTCGATTTTCTTATGAATAAGTAAGTATGGTGCGAAAGGGGGGACTCGAACCCCCACGGCTTGTAACAGCCACAAGGTCCTGAGCCTTGCGCGTCTACCAATTCCGCCACTTTCGCACGGGAAGTGTGGGAGCGGCCTCCTCGGGGGCGACCGCGAATTGAAGCGTGAGGATAGAGGGCCCCCGCCCCGCGGTCAAGCGCGACCCGAGCGGGCCCGGAGCAGGCTCGGAGTGACGGCCGGTCCGGCCTCAGCCCTCGAGGAAGATGAACCGCCTGGCCCTCGCGGCCGAGATCAGGTCCGACCGGAAATCCGGATGCGCGATGCCGATCAGCGCCATCGCGCGCTGCCGGATGTTCTTCCCCCAGAGGTTCACCACGCCGAACTCCGTCACCACGTAGTGGACGTCGCCCCGGCTGGTCACCACGCCGGCGCCCTCGTTCAGGACGGTCATGATCCGGCTCACCTCGCCCCCCTTCGCGGTGGACGGCAGGGCGATGATCGGCTTGCCGCGCTTGCTGCGGGCCGAGCCGCGGATGAAATCGACCTGGCCACCGATCCCCGAGAAGAAGCGCCCCATCACCGTGTCGGCGGCCACCTGCCCCGTGAGGTCCACCGCCACCGCGGCGTTGATGGCCACCATGTCGTCGTTCCGGGCGATGGTGAACGGGTCGTTCGTGAAGCGGCTCGGACGCATCTCCAGCGTCGGGTTGTCGTCCGCCCAGTCGTAGAGGGCGCGGCTTCCCATGATGAAGGAGGTGACGATCTTGCCCGGCAGCAGCGTCTTCCGTTTGCCGGTGATCGCGCCCGCCTCCGCCAGCCGCATCACGCCGTCCGAGAGCATCTCGGTGTGGATGCCCAGATCGTGGCGGTCCGTCAGGAGGCCCAGCGTGGCGTCGGGGATCTTCCCGATCCCCATCTGGAGCGTGGCCCCGTCCGTGATGAGGCTCGCCACGTGCCGGCCGATCTCTTCGTAGACTGCTTCCGACGCCTCGGCTTTCAGCTCTGGAAGGGGTTCATTCACCGGGACGAGCTGGGCGATTCGATCCACGGAGAGGAACGAATCGCCGTGCGTCCGCGGCATGTTCGGGTTCACCTCGGCGAGGACCAGCTCGGCCGTATCCACGGCGGCGCGGACGATGTCGACGGAAACCCCGAGGCTGACCATTCCGTGCCGGTCGGGCGGGCTCACCTGGACCAGGGCCGCGTCGATCTTCACGCGCCCCGACGTGATGAGCTCCGGAATCTCGGACAGGAAGACGGGCATGAAGTCCGCGCGCCCGTCGTGAATGGCCTGACGGACGTTGCCACCGATGAAGAACGCCGTGTGGCGGAACCGATTCGAGACCTTCGGGTGGACATAGGGCGCGGGACCGAGCGTCATCAGGTGGACGATCTCGTTTCCCGTCAGGTGGGGAGCGTCGACCATCGCCTGCACGAGGCGCGTCGGCTCCGCGGCGCCGGAGCCGATGAGGACGCGCGTCCCGGGCTTCAGCGCGGCCGCGGCACCGGCCGGCGTCGTCACCTTTCCTGCCCATCGTTCTTGCCAGTCCATGTTCGCCTCCGGCGGCAGCGTACCGGAGTTCGAGACCCTCCCGGGGGGAGCCGTTTGCATCATTTTTCGGAGGGCTGCGCGGGCCTATTCTTTGCCCCATGAAAGCCCGAAAGCTCGTCACCTGGGATGGAAACAAAGCGGCGGCCTCCGTGGCGCACCGGCTCAGCGAGGTGATCGCCATCTACCCCATCACCCCGTCGTCCAACATGGGCGAATTCGCGGACGAGTGGTCCGCGAGAGGGAAGAAGAACATCTGGGGGGCGGTACCCCAGGTGGTGGAGATGCAGTCCGAGGGCGGGGCCGCCGGCGCGGTGCACGGAGCCCTCCAGGCCGGAGCGCTCACCACCACGTTCACGGCGTCGCAGGGGCTCCTCCTGATGATCCCCGACCTTTACAAGATCGCCGGCGAGCTGACGCCGTTCTGCCTGCACGTGGCGGCAAGAACGTTGGCCACGCACGCGCTCTCGATCTTCGGCGACCACTCCGACGTCATGGCATGCCGCCCGAACGGGCTCGCGCTCCTCGCCTCCTCGTCCGTCCAGGAAGCGCACGACATGGCGTGCATCGGCCATGCCGCCACGCTGAAGTCGCGCATCCCGCTCCTCCACTTCTTCGACGGCTTCCGCACGAGCCACGAGCTGAACAAGATCGAGGAGCTGACCGACGACGACCTGCGCGAGATGATCGACGACGAGCTGGTCTCCGCGCACCGCGCGCGGGCCTTGACGCCCGACCACCCGGTCCTCCGCGGGTCGGCCCAGAACCCCGACACGTTCTTCCAGGCGCGCGAGGCCGCGAACGGCTTCTACACCGCCTGCCCGGGCATCGTGCAGGAGACGATGGACCGGTTCGCGAAGCTCACCGGCCGCTCCTACCACCTCTTCGACTACTTCGGCGCGCCGGACGCCGACCGCGTCGTCATCCTGATGGGCTCGGGCGTGGAGACGGCCTG
>Ga0154020_10007383_pt1 | contig 12844 bp, 12 predicted proteins | sample Klosneuvirus_201_FD_109709 | JGI IMG/M metagenome (GOLD analysis project Ga0154020, IMG submission 109709) | Active sludge microbial communities from wastewater, Klosterneuburg, Austria - Klosneuvirus_20160825_MG | ecosystem: Engineered > WWTP > Aerobic digester > Activated sludge | place... | reverse complement strand
TACTGGTATGGCGGTGCGCCGCTGGCCACTTTTTCGACCTTTACTGCACCTCTGTCGGCCTTGGACACGCGTTGGCGTCTGGGTGGCAGCGGTTTCAATCCGGCATCGGGAGTGGCGCCAACGCAAGCGCAGTTTCAAGGCATTCTGGGCAACGTCACCCGGCTCCAGATCAATGGGGAGTTCATTACGGGGTCTGACGACACCCGACTGGACAATGTGATTCTTGGCGCAGTTCCGGAGCCCCACACCTACCTGATGCTGTCCTTGGGCCTGGTTGCAGTAGGCGTGGGTGCACGCAGGATGAAGCGGCCAACGGCTGGCCCCAGCGCTTGAATACCGTGTGCGCGGCATGGGTGTTGTAGATTTCCGGGCGCAGCACCGCTGAAGTCAGAGCTGTCGCAAGCCGGGAAATCAGTGGCTGCGAGGTCGTTCACGGCTTGAACAGGCAGCGCCGGACCTCGGCTACGGCCCGCAGCATCAGGGCCATGGCCGCTGTATCCAGCGCCTGCGGCTGCGCCGACAGCTTTGCGATGACCAGTCGGTGGCTGCGGTCGACGAACAGATGCTGGCCATGGATGCCCAGCGCAAACAGCAATTGCGGCGCAGTGTTGGCCACGTACCAGCCGCTGCGGTAGTGCATTGCCATGCCCGCAAAGCCTGCGGCAAATTCACCGCGGGCCCAGGCCTGGCGGTCGCCATGGCCGGCGATGTCGTCGATCCAGCTGGGTGGCAGCACCTGTACCGCGCCACTGGTGCCATCGTCGAGCAGCAACTGGCCCAGGTGGGCAAAGTCGCGCAGCGTGGCACACATGCCGCCGGTGGCACGCGCTGCGCCGTCCACGTCGAGCGTGATCTCGGCCGGGTGTTCGGCGCCCATCGACGCCCACAACAGGTCGCCCAGCAATTGGGCCAGCGGCCGGCCGGTGATGCGCTCCAGGATCCAGCCCAGCAGATCGGTATTGGCCGAAAGGTAACGGAACGCGCCGCCATGGTCGCCCTGGCGTGTGGGCAAGCTGGCGAAAAACGCGTGCATGCCCGCCGGGTCGGCGCCGGGCGGCGGTGGATCCCAGTGGGTCGATGCGTTGTAGCGGCGCAGTTCGGCGCCGTCAAACCGGGGATCGGCCCGCATATCCATCAGATGGCGCACGCTGGCACCCTGGTAGCCGCTGCGCGCCAGTTCGGGAACGTAGTGCGTAACCTGCGCCTGCGGATCGAGCAGGTGCATGTCGACCATCACACCGCACAACAGGCCGGTCACCGACTTGGTCGCCGACATCAGGATATGGCGGGTATCCGGGGCCATGCCTTCGTCAACCCATTCCAGCACGCGTTTGCCCTCGGCCAGCACGATGAATCCGTCGGTATGGGTCTGGCGCAGGAAAGCATCCAGGTTCAGTGCTTCTCCGCCGGCCGATGCAAGCCGAAAACCGTCGAACCCGCGCAGCGCTGCAGGCACAGGCCGGTGCTGCATGCCATCGTTGTGGATCGTCGCGGTCGGCAATACCTGCGCGATATGGCGAAATGCCCAGCGGCTATATGGCGCATTGCGCCAGTTGGCGTGGCTGGCGCCGGCCAGTTCAGTCGCAGTGGTGCTTGTCATGGGGTCAATCTGCCATTGGCAGGCAAGGGCTGGTCTTGCCGCAAGCACCATTCTCGCCTGCCTGCAGCGGTGTTCGCCCGGCTTGCATTTGGCCCCATGGCCCGCTGGACTGTCTGCCGGACCCGTGTGTGCGGGCATGCACAATCTGCCCATGATTCTTCATCACACCAGGCCGACTCTGATGCCCTTGCGCGTGCTGGTGGTCGATGACGAACCGTCCATCCGGACCACGGTGTCCATGATGCTCACGCTTGAGGGGCATCAGGTGCAGACCGCCGCAGACGGTGACGACGGCCTGCGGCTGGCCGCTCAGCAGTTGCCGGATGTGATCCTGACCGACCTGCACATGCAGCGGCTTGACGGGCTGGCGCTGCTGGCCGCGGTACGCGGCAACCCGGCACTGGCGCATACCCGCGTGATCCTGCTCACCGGCGAGTCCCCGGCCGAACTGGCGGTCAGGGCCGGCCCGCAGGCCGACGCGCAGCTGACCAAGCCCTTTACGCGTGTGCAACTGCTGGAGGCGCTGCTGCCAAAGTCGTGCTGATACCGGTGATACAAAGCTGCTGCAGTCAACATTGTGTTGATACATGCAGTCGCCACACTCCTTCCTGTTCGCAGACAACCACCGACAGGAGAGAGCAGTACCATGAATATGCAAGCGGCAACCCCCACGACACCAGCCCGGCAGCAGGCCAGCGAGGACTTGCAGGCGCTGTATGCGTTGGCACACGACGTCGACTGTTCGCCGCGCGAATGGTTGTCGGTGGTGAACCGTTTGCCGGTGTTGCGTCAGCGCATCCTGCAGCTGATCAATGCCAGCTACGCGACGGTGCCACGCCCGATCGCCTCGTTGCCACAGGCGATCGTCAATCTCGGCTTCAATACCGTACGTAATCTCGGCCGCATCGTGACGCAATAGGGACCCGGCGCCGGCGTGGTGCGCCATTGCCGCACTCAAGGCGTCGCGGGAAACTGCAATACCAGCATATAACCTACGCCGCGCACAGTCCGCAAGGACTGCGGGTGCTCCGGGTCGGTTTCGATCTTGCGGCGCAGCCGCGTCACGCGCAGGTCGATGCTGCGGTCGCTGCTGTCGTAGTCGCGCGCACTGGTGGTCTCGAGCAACCACTCGCGTGTCAATGGCCGGTTCGGATGCTTGCAGAACAGATCGAGCAGATCGAATTCGGTCGCGGTCAGTGGCTGCGTCGCTCCGTCAGGGCCGACCAGCAGCCGGCGCTGGCGATCAAAGGTGCAGCCGTCCAGGCGCACCATGTGCTCTGGAAGCACCGCGGCCGGTGATGGCGCGGATGGCGCATCCGAAGGAGGCGCCTCGGTGCGGCGCAACAGACTCTTGATGCGGGCCAGCAGTTCGCGGGTGTCGAAGGGCTTGGTGACATAGTCGTCGGCGCCGGTCTCCAGTCCGACTATCCGGTCGACCATGTCAGTGGCGCCGGTCACCATGATGATGCCCAGGCGCGGGTACCGTTCACGCAACCAGCGGGCCAGCGCAAAGCCGTCTTCTCCCGGCAACCCGACATCGAGCAGCACGATCCGCGGCACCGCCGCATTCAGCGCCTCCCGCATCATCGCGCCCGTGCCCACCGCCGAGACGCTCAGACCCTGGCGGGCGAGGTATTCGGTCAGGATGTACTGCTGGGTGGCTTCATCCTCCACTACCAGCACGGTCGGAATATCGGGGCGCAAGTGGGGTAAATCGTCGGTTCGATGGTCAACACAGGCTGCGCCAATTATGACGGTCAATCCTGCGTGCTTGATACAAACGATACAAAAGTGGCTTGCCCGACATCGCAGTGATACAGCGGAATTTGACAATGCATGCCACCCCATACCGAGGAAACCACCATGTCGATCATCACTGTTCTCGCGCTCGCCGTCGTCACCTTGCTGCTCGTGCTGGTGCTGGCCGCCTGCTCATCGTTTCCGAACCGCGGTTCGGCCGACAAGGAATCGCCCGATGGCGACTGGATCAGCACCACCCGCCTGTCAGCCGGCAAGCCCGCCGCGGCAGCGGCCAGCGCACGCCAACCGGTCCGCGCGACGCGTGTCCCGTCGAAGATGCACTCCTGGATCTGACAATCGCGCCGGGCCGGCGCCGCAAGGCACGGCAAGCGCTGCTGGTAAGCTAGTGGCGCAACTGAATACCGGCAAACCATGCTGACCACCTTCGCGATGCACCAGGAAAAAGCCCAAGCTTTCGAGTGCCTGATCACGCTTGGGCACGACGGCGTGGTGCTGGACTGGGGCAACGACGCGCAGCGTGTTTTCGGCTGGACGGATCAGGAAGCGATCGGACGCCGTCTGGGTGAACTGCTGGTCCCCGCATCCACCTTCGCTGTGTTTGAGCGCGCCCCGGACAGACTCGATCGCATCGTCGATATCCGGGGGCAGCACCGCGACGGCCGCAGCTTGGCCTTGCAGTGCTGTACCTGGTATCTGGGTGATGCGGCCCGGCAGGGGTTTCGCGTCAGCGTGCGCGATGTCTCGCAGCAGGTTTTGGCCGACGAAATATTGCGGCGCTCCGAGAAGCACCACCGGGCGGTGGTGGAGCACCTGGGCGAAGGCATGGTCGTGATCCAGGACGACCGCATCGTGTTCGCCAATCGCCAGGCCAGTGAAATCCTGCGCGTTCCCGCCAGGGAACTGCTGGGGATGCGCAGCGTCGACCTGCTGCATCCGCAGGACCGCGACGCCGTGGCACAGCGCCTGGCAGTGCGGCAGTCCGGCGCGCCCTTGTCGTCGCATACGGAGATCCGACGGCTGGACCGGGACCTGGGTTTGCGCTGGCTTGCGACGCATTCGACCAATGCTTCCTGGGAAGACCGGCCGGCCACGATGTCCTTTTTCTCGGACATCACGCAACGCAAGACGCTGGACGAGGCCTTGCACCGGTCCGAGGAACGGTACCGGGCCGTGGTCGAACATGTCGATGACGGCATGGTCGTGGTCAAGGACCAGCGCTTCGTGTTCGCCAATCGGCGTGCCGCCGAAATTGCGCAGATGTCGGTCGAGGACATGCTGCGCGAGGGGTACCTGCACCGTGTGCATCCCGATGATCGCCCGATCGTCGACGCCCGCCGCCAGCTGCGCCTGGCAGGCAAGCCGGTGCCCAACCGGTACGAGATTCGCCTGCTGCTGCCCGACACTACGGTCCGCTGGGTCGACATCGGAGTGACCATTGTTCCGTGGGACGGTGAGCTTGCCACGCTGACATTCTTCTCGGACGTCACCAGTCGCAAGGCGCTGGAGGTGGAGCTCAAGAACACGCTGCAGGAACGCGAAACCATTCTTCAGAGCTCGATCGTGGGTATCGCCTTTCTGACGCCGGAAGGCCGGTTCAAGTGGGCCAACGACGCCATGCTGCAGATTTTTGGCGCCAATCGTGACAATCACCGGTTGGTCACCATCGAGTCGATCTACGAATCGCGCGAGCAGTATCTGCAGGTGGGTGGGCAGGTTGTCGAGAGCATCCGCAACGGCCAGGCGTTTGCAACCGAACTGCGCATGCGCCGGCTCGACGGCACCCCGATATGGGCGTCTCTTTCGGGCAAGGCGGTCAACCAGTTCGATCTGAGCCAGGGAACCGTGTGGGTGGTGATGGACATCTCGCGGCGCAAGGAACTCGAGTCTGCGCTGGTCAAGACATCGTCCGAGCGCGAAGCCATTCTCAACACCGCCCTGGTCGGGATCGTGTTGACCGTGGGGCGCCAGCACGAATGGGTGAACGACAAGTTCGCCGAAATGCTGGGGTACAGCCGCGAGGAATTGATCGGGCAATCGACATCGATGGTCCACCCGGACCGCGATGTCTGGCAGCGCATGGGTACCGAGCAGCAACAGGCCTTGTTGAGCTACGGCAGCTTCACCCATGAGCGCCAGCTGCAACGGCGCAACGGCGAGATTTTCTGGGTGCAGATGGCAGGGCGATGCGTGCGTGAGCGCGACCCCGATTCCGGCGTGATCTGGACATTCATCGACATCACGCAGCGCCGCCAGGGCGAAGAGGAAACCCGCGCTGCCTTGATCCGCCAGCGTGAACTCAATGAGCTGCGTTCGCGATTCGTATCGATGACCAGCCATGAGTTCCGCACGCCGCTGGCAGGCATTCTGTCGTCGGCGGAACTGCTGCGGCACTACGATGCACGGCTGTCGGTGTCCGAAAAGTCCCAGATCATCGAGACGATCGAGGCGGGCGTACAACGGATGACGAACATGCTGGAACGGGTGCTGCTGATAGGACGCGCCGAAGCCCGCATGGTCGAATTCAAGCCCACGCCCATGGCCTTGCTCGCGCAGTGCCGCAGCCTGATGGTCTCGGTGCTGGCCCAGCATCCGGACAGCCCGTGCACGCTGGTAGAGGATTTCCCGCCGCACGAGTGCCAGGGCGTGTTTGATGCGCAATTGCTGGGCCAGATCTTCGGCAATCTGCTCGGGAACGCAATCAAGTATTCACCGCAAGGTGGCGCGGTGTGTTTTCGCGTGCGGCAAGAAGACACTGCGGTGGTGTTTGATGTGCAGGACCACGGAATCGGCATCCCGCTTGATGACTTGCCACATCTGTTCGACGCCTTCCACCGCGCCAGCAATGTGGGCGCCATCCACGGCACCGGACTGGGCCTGGCGATCGTCAAGAGCGCCGTCGAGCTGCACGGTGGCAGCATTTCCGTGCACCGGGTAGAGGGCGGCGGCAGCCGGTTCACGGTGCGGATCCCGCAAGCCTGAACATGGCGCGAATCCTGATCATCGAGGACGAAGCGCAGATCCGGGAAAACCTGATGCGCTTTCTGCGTCTGGAAGGCCACGACGTGGCTTTTGCCGCGGACGGCGTGGCCGGACTGGCGCTTTTGCGATCCGCGCCGCCAGAACTGGTGATCTGTGATTTCATGATGCCGCGCATGGATGGCTTCGCCGTTTTGGCAGAGTTGCAGGCCGATGAGGCCTTGCGCCGGCTTCCGTTCATCATGTTGTCAGCCAGTGCCGAACCCGAACGGCTGGCCATGGCCGTCGCCATGGGGGCCAGAGCCTACGTGACCAAACCGTTCCGGTTTGCCGAGATACGCGAACTGCTGCACCGGCATCTTCCGGGCGCCGGCTGACGGCAACGGCATGCGCAGCATCGACTTTCAGGCGGACGAGCCGGTGTTTGTCCCTGCCATCCTCGAAGCCATGTTCGGTGATGCGCATGGGGTGATCGCCACGGTGCTGGAGACGTTTTGCACCAGCATGGACCAGCAGATGCAGTTGCTGCAGGCGGCGCGAGCGGCCGGCGACACCTTGTCGCAACAGCAGATCGCGCACCGGGTCAAAGGTGCGGCGCGCATGAGCGGCGCTCTGGCGCTGGCCCGGACCGCAGAGCGGCTGGAACATGCAGCGCGCGGCGCACACGTGACAGCCGACGCGCAGACCGAATGCGACACCGTTGCCGCAGCGCTCATGCGGCAGTGGGCGCGGCTGCCGGGCGATGCGGCGTTTTGCCGCGCACGGCAAGCCGGGTAAAGGCGGTTTGGCCCGGCAGCGGGAGGCCGATGGGAGGCGGCCTGCGCATGCACAATCCCACCATGCTTGCTTCTTACCTGATGCTCGACCTCGAAACCACTGGCGGCAACCCTGCGCTGGACCGCATCATCGAAATTGCGGCAGTGCGGGTGGAGGAGGGGAGGGAGGTGTTGCGCTGGAGCACGCTGGTCAATCCGGGCACCCGCATCTCGTCATTCATTGCCGGGCTGACCGGCATCGACAACAACATGGTGCGCGACGCGCCCACGTTCGCCGAGGTGGCGCCGCGCCTGCTCGAACTGCTGGCCGACACGGTGCTGGTTGCGCACAACGTGCGTTTTGACCACGGCTTCCTGAAAAACGAGTTCCAGCGCATGCAGATCGACCTGCGCACCCGGCTGATGTGCACGGTGCGCTTGTCGCGCCGGCTGTATCCGCAGCACAAGGGCCATGGCCTGGATGCGATCATGCGGCGCCACGGAATACACAGCAATGCGCGCCATCGCGCCATGGGCGACGTCGATGCGGTGCTGCGATGGCTCGACCTGGCGCGGCGCGAACTCGGCGCCGAGACGGTGCAACACGCCGCCGGCGCGCTGGTCAGTGGCGTGGCCAGCCTGCCGCCACACCTGGAAAACACACTGCAAGGTATTCCGGACGCAGCCGGTGTCTACCTGCTGTATGGCGAATCGGCTCAGCCACTTTATGTGGGCAAAAGCATCCATCTGCGGGCGCGGGTGATCGCGCACTTCCAGGCCGACCACAAAAGCGGCCGCGACATGCAGCTGGCCCAGGCGACGCGGCGGGTGGAGTTTCAGCGGACCGCGGGCGAATTGGGTGCCTTGTTGCGCGAATCGGCGTTGGTCAAGCAGTTGCAGCCCGAATACAACCGCAAATTGCGGTGCAACCCGGCCCTGTGCGTGTGGCAGATCAGCGACGACGCCGAACAGCGGCCACAGGTGCGGCTGGTCGAGACCAGCGCGCTCGCGCCCGAGCAGCTGGGCAGTGTCTATGGTGTTTTCAAATCTGCAAAAGGCGCACGTGCGGCATTGGTAGCGCTGGTCGACGCGCATGGCCTGTGCGCGCGTTTGCTGGGTCTGGAGGCCGGAACAGGCCGTTGTTTCGGTCAACAGATCGGACGCTGTGCGGGCGCCTGTTGTGGCCAGGAAGCGCCAGCCAGACACCTGCTGCGGGTGCGCCTGGCACTGGCGGCCCACAAGTTGCAGGACTGGCCGTTTGCCGGCCCGGTCGGCCTGCGCGAACATGATGCGTCCAGTGGCCATACCGACATCCATGTGTTCGACCACTGGTGCCATCTGGCCACGGTACAGGACGAGGCCGCCTTGCACGAGGTGCTGTGCAGCCGCCAACCGATGCATTTCGATATCGACACTTATGGCCTGTTGCGCAAACGACTGGCCGGCACTGGCATGGGTTCGGCCAGTCTGATCCGGTTCGCCGCGCGGCAAGTGGACGATCGCGCCGAGGGTTGATGCGCCAGTGCCGGAGGCCGACCTTGGCGGGTGGGCTCAAGCCTTTTGCACCGGATACCAGCGCACCATGACGCCGTACATCAGCGACCCGAGCAACAAGGCCGCGGCCGCTGCACCGAGTGCCGCGTTGAAGCCCGCTTGCACCGACACGCTGCGCGCCAGAAAAGCCGAAGCCAGCGGTGGCCCGACGATCTGCCCCAGGCCATAGACGGCAGTCAGCAGCCCCATCAGGCTGGCCGGCTGCAATGGTGAAATGCGGCGCACCTCCTGCATCGCGAAATAGGTGATCGCCGTCATCGGCATGCCCAGCAGCAGGCTGCCCCAGGCGAATCCGGCGCTGGTGGGCCAGAGCAGGCCGACCAGGATGCCCGATCCCTGGATCAGGTAACACAGCACCAGGCGCAGGCGCATGTCCAGTTGCGAGCGGATGCGCGAGGCCACCAGTGCACCGACCATGACGCCCAGGCCGAAGATCGGCCAGAACAGGTCGAGCCAGGGCGACCCCGGAATCGACTGGCGCGCAATCACCGGCAGGAAAGTGGCACTGATGATGTAGCCCAGGCCGGCCAGGCCGTAGGCCAGCGCCAGCAGTGTCAACTCGGCGCGGCCATGGAGCTTGTTGGAGGCAGCGTCCGGTGCGACGGTCGCGCTGGCGGTGGCGGTCTGTGCCGGCGCACTGGCTGGCAGCCGCAGCACCGGCCAGACCAGCACGGACAGGGCCGCGGCCAGGACACCGAACACCAGCCAGCCGGTGGCGGCCGACTGTTGCCAGTACACCAGCGCACTGGCGGCAAGTCCGCTGACGACGATGCCCGCACCCGGGCCGGTGTAGATCAGTGCGCCCATCTCCGGCAGTTGCATCTGCGCCAGGCGGCTCAGGCTCCAGGTCGACACGTAGATGAAAACCAGCGCGCTGGCCACGCCGGCGGCGAAACGCAGCAATGGCCAGATCACGGGCAGATGCACGGCCATGCCCAGCGTGAGCAGTGTGGTCGCGACCAGGCCGGCGCGCACCATCACCGTCAGCCTGACCGCGCCGCTCCAGCCCAGGCGGCGCCACACCATGGGCTGAAAGGTGCACAGCAATGCGCCGACCAGATAACCCAGGTAATTGGCGCTGGCCAGCCAGCTCGACGTGGCCAGGTCGACACTGCCGTCGGCCAGCATCATCGGCAACAGCGGCGTGAACGCGAAGCGACCAATACCCATGGCCACCGCCAGTGACACCATGCCGGCCAGCGCCACCCGCCACGCGGGTATGCCAGCCGTGCCCGGAGCAGGAAGGTTCATGCCGTCAGGTGGGCAAGGGGTCCGCGTGCACGCCGCGCCAATGCGCCAGGTCGATGTCCTGGTCCAGCGGAAAAATCGGACGCGGGACCCTGCGGTAGGTCTTGCTGGCGGGGTGCGGCGAGCAAAGGGCACCACTGTCACAGACGATGACCTTGGCGGCGATCGGTTCGAAGGCGGCGCGGAAATGCTGCATCGACTTGATGCCGACCACCTTCTTGCCGCGCGGATCGATGCCAAAGGCGGTGAACTGCGCCAGATCGAGCATTTGCGCCGGCTGCGTCACGACCAGGATCTCAAATCCCTGCACGCGCAACACGACCGTTGGGCCCCAGGTCTTGTTCAGGCCGCCGGTCATCGGGCCCTGGGCATAGTAGTGTCCGTCGCTGTGCAGCAGCACGGTGGCCTCAAGCGCCAGCGGGCCGCCGCCCTGGCTGGCGTCGGTCTTGCCTCCGAGTTGCACCGTCACGGTGCTGCCGAGCGCCACGTCGCGCAGTTGCTGCACGGTCTGCGGATCGACGATCGGCCCGAAGCAGGCGTCGCTGATGCCGGCGCGCAGCAACGCTGCCAGCAGGTTGGTGGCGTCACCATAACCACCGCCACCCGGGTTGTCGGCGTAGTCGGCAACGACGATGGGGCCGGCGCTGGCGTCGTGGTCGCGGCAGATCTGCGCCGCCTCGTCCACATCCATGAACCGGTTCATGACCTCGTGGCGCCGGGCCCAGATGTCATCGGCCAGCGCATGCGCAAAGGCCTGGTGGCGCGCCAGGTCGCCTTCGGCCACGACGATCACGGTCGGGCCGACCTCGGCGATGTCGACGCGCGAGAAGCCGGCATTGATGCTGACGGCGAAAACGCCATCTTCCTTTTCGTAGTCGCGGGCACGTTGCAGCCGCGGCAACATCGCGCCGATATCGGTGCGCCCGCCGTTGGCCTCGTCGATCATCGGCAGGTGGGCCCGCAGCACGACGGGGTGGATCTCGCCGGCCATGGTCCGGTGCAGCAGGTCGCCGGCCTGGGCGGCGGTGCTGCGCATGTCGATATGCGGGTAGGTCCGGTACGAGACAAGGATGTCGCTGTGCCGGCACATCGCCCGCGTCACGTTGGCATGCAGGTCCAGCGTGACGGCGATCGGCAGGTCGGGCCCGACGACGGCGCGCAGGCGTGCCAGCAGCTCGCCCTCGCCGTCGTCGCAGAAGTCGGTGACCATCGCGCCGTGCAGCCCCAGCGCAATGCCGTCGAGCCGGTCGCGCTGTTCGTGTGCGGCCGCGACGATCGGGCCGGTCAACCGGTCGAATGCGTCGCGCGTGACCACGCCGGCGGGCTGGGCAATGGCACTGAGCACATGGACCAGTTCCCAGCCATGCCTGCGTGCGGCATCGCAGAAGCCCGCCAGTTCGGTGTTGGAGTGGCCACGCGCCTTGATGGCTGCTGCGCCATCGATGAAGAAATCCTGTGCCTGAAAACTCGCGTAGCTGGTCGGGATCTTGCTGAAGGTATTGGTCTCGTGCGCGAACTCGGCACTCAGTACGCGGAATCGGCTTTTCGTCATTTACATCACGCCAAAGGTTTCGAACGCCAACACGGTACTCATGCCGCCACGGATCGCATCACGCACCTTGTTTTCTGCGCTGACCTTTTCGAGTGCCTTGCCGATGGCCTCCTTCTCGGCTGCACGTGGAATCACCAGCACACCGTCGAGGTCGCCGAACACGATGTCACCCGGGTGGACACGCACGCCGTTGATCTCCACCGGCACCCGGTAGTCGACCACCTTGCCGCGGGCACCCTGGTCCTGCGCATAACCGCCATACGAGAACACCGGAAAGCCGGCCTCCAGCACTTCGGGCGTATCGCGCGAGTAACCGTCGAGCACGGCGCCTGCGGCCTTGAGGTGCTGCGCGCGGGTCGTCATCAGGCCGCCCCACAACGCGAACTGGGGCGCGCATCCGGTGGCCACGTACACCTCGTGCGGCCGCAGGTCGTCCAGCGCCTGGAACAGCAGGCCGAACGGCTGGCGACTCAGCGGCAATTGGCCTTCGGGTTCGCTGGCAGAAAAGCAGTTGGTCTCGAGTACCGGCATGGCGCGGCCACACACCACCATGTCGCTGCGCAGCGCCTTGATACCCGGGCTCAGGAACTGGTGCACCAGACCCATGGTGTCCAGAATGTCGCCGACCACGGCCGGAAACAGGCGGGTCTTCATCAGTGCAAACAGTTCGTCGTCATCTTTCCACATTGCGCTTGTCCCCAGGTGATGAATGAGGGGGCATTCTAGGTCTGCATGCAAGACCGTTTCGCCGCCGACAACACACGCGGCGCAAGCAGATCCGTCACCGCATTCTCCCGGACGCTTGAGATGGATCAAATTTTCCGTGCTTGCCCGAGGGATTGCCTTGTTGTCGCGCCATCGTCGCCCTATATTCGGGTTAACCCTTATTTGAAGGACGAAGCTGCAGCCAGCAGCCACCTTTGGCAGCAGCCCAAGGCGCGGGGACCGAGCGACGTCGTTCCAGCAAGGCCGCCCGGCAGCTGTTGCCCGATCTCAAAGCCAGAAATCCACAATAAACGGGCAAATGCCGTCATCCCGGCAATTCGATGCCCACAGGAAAGTACCGACACCATGGACAAGAAGACAGCACAAGCCCGCACGCCGGGCAAGACCACCCCTGCCAGGACGGTATCACTCGGTACAGTGGCCCAGGCAAAGGTGCGCACCCCCGCTGTCACGACGCGCCGGCCAAGGGAATCGAGGCAACAGGCTGTCGATGCCCCAGTGACACATCGGCCGGCGCCGCTGCATGAAAATGTGGCCGGGCCCGCCCTGCAGGCGCAACCGCCATTCGACGAAGGCGCGTCATACACGCGCGCACTCGACCGGTCGGTTCACACCCAGATCGCCAAGTTGACGCACGGCTTGTCTCCGGCGTCGATCATGGGCGCCTATATG
>Ga0154020_10007382_pt1 | contig 12844 bp, 8 predicted proteins | sample Klosneuvirus_201_FD_109709 | JGI IMG/M metagenome (GOLD analysis project Ga0154020, IMG submission 109709) | Active sludge microbial communities from wastewater, Klosterneuburg, Austria - Klosneuvirus_20160825_MG | ecosystem: Engineered > WWTP > Aerobic digester > Activated sludge | place... | reverse complement strand
GAAACCACCCGTCCGTCATCCGACAAGGAGCCGCTTGCGCTTCTCGCGTTCAAGCTGATGGACGACCAGTACGGCATTCTCACCTTCTGCCGCATCTATTCCGGCGTGCTTGGAAAAGGCACCTCACTGCTCAATTCCACCCGTGACAAGACCGAGCGCGTGGGCCGCATGGTTCTCATGCATGCCAACAACCGCGAAGAAATTGCCGAAGCCCATGCGGGCGACATTGTGGCCCTCGTCGGCCTGAAAGACACACGGACCGGCGATACGCTGTGCGACCCGGCCAAGCCGGTCATCCTCGAAAAGATGGAATTCCCCGAGCCCGTCATTGAAATGAAGGTCGAACCCAAGACTAAGGTTGACCAGGAAAAAATGGCGGTGGCGCTTTACAAGCTGGCTGCCGAAGATCCTTCTTTCCGCGTTTCCACCGACTCCGAGTCCGGCGAGACGATCATCAAGGGCATGGGCGAGCTTCATCTGGATATCAAGGTTGATATCCTGAAGCGCACCCACAAAGTTGAAGTGTCAGTTGGCGCGCCGCAGGTTGCCTACCGCGAAACCATCACCCGCAAGACTGAAGTCGACTATACCCACAAGAAGCAGACGGGCGGCACGGGCCAGTTTGCCCGCGTCATTCTCGAAATCGAGCCCAATGAAAAGGGCAAAGGCTACGAGTTTGAAAGCCAGGTTGTGGGCGGCACGGTTCCGAAGGAATATATCCCCGGCGTTGAAAAGGGCCTGAACTCGGTCATGGGATCGGGCATTCTCGCGGGCTTTCCGATCGTTGACATCAAGATCGCGCTCACCGACGGCGCCTACCATGAAGTTGACTCTTCGGCGATTGCTTTTGAGATTGCGGCGCGCATGGCGCTCCGTGAAGGCCTGCAAAAGGCCGGCGCAATCCTCCTCGAGCCGATCATGAAGGTTGAAGTTACGTCACCTGAAGATTATCTGGGTGGTGTTATCGGCGATCTCAATTCCCGTCGTGGCCAGATCATGGGCACTTCGGCGCGCGGCAACGCGCAGATTGTGAACGCCATGGTGCCGTTGGCCAACATGTTTGGTTACATCAACAACCTGCGCTCGATGAGCCAGGGACGCGCCAGCTACACCATGCAGTTCGACCACTATGAACAAGTCCCGGGCGCAGTTGCCCTGGAAGTCCAGAAAAAATACGCTTAATCCAAATTTGTTTAACGGAGCACTCCGATGGCCAAAGAGAAATTTCTTCGCGACAAGCCGCATTGCAACATTGGGACGATTGGCCATGTTGACCACGGCAAGACCTCGCTGACGGCAGCGATCACCAAGGTCCTGGCGGAGACGGGCGGGGCGACGTACACGGCCTATGACCAGATCGACAAGGCGCCCGAGGAGCGGGCCCGCGGCATCACGATTTCCACGGCGCATGTGGAGTACCAGACGAAGAACCGGCATTACGCCCATGTGGATTGCCCGGGACACGCGGACTATGTGAAGAACATGATCACCGGTGCGGCGCAGATGGACGGCGCCATCCTTGTTGTTTCGGCGGCTGACGGCCCGATGCCGCAGACGCGGGAACACATCCTGCTGGCCCGCCAGGTTGGCGTTCCGGCCCTGGTCGTGTTCATGAACAAGGTGGACATGGTTGACGATCCGGAGCTCCTGGACCTGGTTGAGATGGAAGTGCGCGAGTTGCTCACCTCCTACCAGTTCCCCGGCGACGACATTCCGATCATCCGGGGCTCGGCCCTTGCGGCGCTTGAGAACAAGACGCCGGAGATCGGCCATGACGCCATCTTGAAGCTGATGGCGGCAGTTGACAGCTATATCCCGCAGCCCGAGCGGGCCAAGGACCAGCCGTTCCTGATGCCGATCGAGGACGTGTTCTCGATCTCGGGCCGCGGCACGGTTGTAACGGGGCGCATCGAGCGCGGGATCATCAAGGTTGGCGAGGAAGTCGAGATTGTCGGCATCCGCGACACGGTGAAGTCCACCGTGACGGGCGTCGAGATGTTCCGCAAGCTGCTGGATTCGGGCGAGGCCGGCGACAACGTCGGAGCACTCTTGCGCGGCATTGACCGTGAAGGCGTCGAGCGCGGCCAGATCCTGTGCAAGCCCGGCTCAGTGAAGCCGCACAAGAAGTTCAAGGCGGAAGCCTATATCCTGACCAAGGAAGAGGGCGGCCGCCACACGCCGTTCTTTGCCAACTACCGCCCGCAGTTCTACTTCCGGACGACGGACGTGACCGGTGTGGTCACCCTTCCTGCCGGCACGGAAATGGTGATGCCGGGGGACAATATCTCGTTTGACGTCGAGCTGATTACGCCGATCGCCATGGAGGAGAAGCTGCGCTTCGCCATCCGTGAAGGCGGACGTACCGTCGGCGCCGGCGTCGTTGCAAAAATCACGGAGTAACACCACTTAGGGGTATAGCTCAGTTGGTAGAGCGGCGGTCTCCAAAACCGCAGGCCGAGGGTTCGAGCCCTTCTGCCCCTGCCATTAACCAAGGAAAAATGCGGCCATGGCCAAAACCAGTCCGGTAGAATTTGTCCAGCAAGTGCGCGAAGAAGCCCGGAAAATATCCTGGCCCAGCCGCAAAGAGGTGATGATTTCCACCGTCATGGTGATGATCATGGTGGCGATGGCCTCAGTGTTTTTCCTGATCGTGGATGCCATTTTGAAATGGGGCATCGACAACCTGCTTCTGGGCCTCTAAAGGGTGCCGCTGAGAGTTACGGAATTGGAATGACAAAACGCTGGTATATCGTTCACGCTTACTCGAATTTCGAGAAAAAGGTGGCCGAATCTATAAAGGAACAGTCAGTTCAGAAGGGTCTTGGCGACCTTTTTGAGCAGGTTCTGGTTCCCACCGAGGAAATCATCGAAGTTCGCCGGGGTCGCAAGATCAAGAGCGAGCGCCGGTTTTTTCCCGGCTATGTGCTTGTAAAGATGGAACTAACCGACCAGGCGTTCCATCTGATCAAGAACACGCCAAAGGTCACCGGCTTCCTCGGATCGGATTCCAAGCCGATCCCGATTTCGGACGCCGAGGCCAACCGCATCCTTAACCAGGTGGCGGAAGGCGTGGACAAGCCAAAAACCAGCATCTCGTTCGAAATCGGCGAACAGGTGCGCGTGGCGGATGGACCATTTGCTTCCTTCAACGGACAGGTTGAGGAAGTGGATGAAGAGCGGTCGCGGCTGAAAGTTGCGGTCTCTATTTTCGGCAGGCCAACGCCTGTCGAACTCGAGTATGGGCAGGTCGAAAAGATCCGCTGAATGTAATCCGTGGGAGGCCCTTAAAGCCGGACCACTAACCTTGAAAGAGGGACTATAAGAATGGCCAAAAAAGTCGTCGGCTACATCAAGTTGCAAGTGCCGGCGGGACAGGCAAACCCGTCTCCGCCAATCGGACCCGCGCTCGGACAGCGCGGTCTCAACATCATGGAATTCTGCAAGGCCTTCAATGCGGCCACGCAAAAGATGGAGCAGGGTTCGCCCGTTCCGGTGGTGATCACCGCCTTCCAGGACAAGTCATTCACCTTCGAGATGAAGTCGCCACCGGCGTCGTTCTTCCTCAAGAAGGCGGCAAAGATCACGGCCGGCTCGAAGGAGCCAGGCAAGACCAGTGCCGGCACCGTGACCATGGCCCAGTGCCGTGAAATCGCCGCGCAGAAGCTCAAGGGCATGAATGCCCGTGACGTTGATGCGGCGGCACGTGAAATCGCAGGTTCTGCCCGGTCCATGGGCCTTCAGGTTGTGGAGTAAGCAGATGAGCAAAGCCCCAAAACGTATTGCCAAGAACGAAGCCGACATCGACCGGTCCAAGTATTATGGCCTGGCCGACGCGGTGAAGCTGGTGAAGGCCAAAGCCAACGCCAAGTTTGACGAGACCATTGAAATTGCCATGAACCTGGGTGTTGACCCACGTCACGCGGACCAGATGGTGCGCGGCGTGTGTGCGCTGCCCAATGGTTCGGGCCGCAAGGTGCGGGTTGGCGTATTCGCCAAGGGCGCCAAGGCGGAAGAAGCCAAGAAGGCCGGGGCTGACGTTGTCGGCGCTGAAGACCTGTTCGAGATCGTGAACAAGGGCACCCTGGATTTCGACCGTTGCATCGCAACGCCGGACATGATGGGTCTCGTTGGCCGTCTCGGCAAGGTGCTCGGCCCGCGCGGCATGATGCCAAACCCCAAGGTCGGCACGGTGACCATGGACATCACGGCGGCGGTGAAAGCCGCCAAGGGTGGTGCAGTTGAGTTCCGGGTTGAAAAGTCCGGCATCGTCCAGGCCGGCATTGGCAAGGCAAGCTTCACCGAAGAGCAGATCGCCGGAAACATCCGGGCCTTCGTCGACGCGGTGAACAAGCAGAAGCCATCTGGCTCGAAGGGAACCTTCCTCAAGAAGGTGTCGATTTCGTCCACGATGGGTCCGGGCTTCAAGCTCGATATCGCCAGCGTGTCCGCGGCGTAACAAGAGTTTCCTCCTGATGATGTGAAAGCATTTTCAGGGGGTTAGCCAAGGCCCGCAAGGCCTTGGATCTACCTGTCCGAGATTGCAGGCGTGAGGGAAATCCTCGCTTAAACCGCCAAGCCTGCATGAGATGGGTGTCAAAATTGAATGCGAGACCCCATATAGCGGGTTTCAAGTCGGTTTGGACCTCAAGATCCTGACCTCCGGCAACGGAGTAAGGGGACAGGCAAGTGAGCGCCGCCCAAGGCCTTACCTGCTGTTTGTAGGTGACGTTTTGAGCGGCTGGTCCAACGGCGCAGGCACAATCAAGTGCTGCGCCCAAAAGGAGAGAGCAAGTGGAAAGAGCTGAAAAGACAGAGCTCGTCGCAACGCTCAATGCCGTGTTCAAGAACACCGGTGTTATCGTTGTGGCCCACAACAAGGGACTGACGGTCAACCAGGTCAATGACCTGAGGGGCAAGATGTCCTCGGCGGGCGCCACCATCAAGGTGGCGAAGAACCGTCTTGCAATGCTTGCTCTGGATGGCACTGACGCAAACGGGATCAAGGGCCTTTTCAAGGGCCCGACAATGATTGCTTATGCAAAGGATCCCGTATCGGCTCCGAAGGTTGCCGCAGACTTCGCCAAGGCCAACGAAAAGTTCGTTGTGCTCGGTGGGGCGCTCGGCAAAACCATTCTGGACGCCAATGCCGTCAAGGCTCTCGCGGAACTGCCTTCACTCGACCAGTTGAGGGCAAAGATCGTCGGCATGCTTCAGACTCCGGCTACCCGCATTGCGGGCGTGCTGGCAGCACCTGGCGGCCAGATCGCACGCGTGATCAACGCCTACGCCACCAAAGACAAGGCTGCCTGATAGCCTGCCTTACAATTGTTGTCATAAACCGACTTAAAAGAAGAGAGAAAATAAAATGGCTGACCTCAGCAAAATCGTAGACGAACTTTCGAGCCTCACGGTTCTGGAAGCTGCCGAACTTTCAAAGATGCTTGAAGAGAAGTGGGGCGTTTCCGCTGCTGCTCCCGTAGCTGTTGCCGCTGCCGGCGGCGGCGCTGCGGCTCCTGCCGCTGAAGAGAAGACCGAATTCACGGTCATGCTCACCGCTGCAGGCGACAAGAAGATCGAAGTGATCAAGGAAGTCCGCGCCATCACGGGCCTCGGCCTCAAGGAAGCCAAGGATCTGGTTGAAGCCGCTCCGAAGGCCGTCAAGGAAGGCCTCAACAAGGCCGATGCCGAAGCTGCCAAGAAGAAGCTTGAAGCAGCTGGCGCCAAGGTCGAGTTGAAGTAATCGACAATATCTTCCGGCGCGGGGCTCAAACCCTTCGCCGGAGGATGTTAACAGGTTTGAGTTTGCCCGACGGCTTATTTGAAGTTCTCAAAAAAAGGACTTCAGACAAGCCGTCTTCATCGTTTGAATAATTAGACTGACAAGGAAATCACATGGCTGAGGCACATACGGTCGCAAGTCGGAAACGCATCCGCAAAGTATTCGGCAAGGGCATTGAAGTTGCCGTGATGCCGAACCTCATTGAGGTGCAGAAAGAATCTTACGACCAGTTTCTCCAAGTCAAGGAACCCACCGGCGGGCGGATCAACGAGGGCCTGCAGGCCGTGTTCAAATCGGTATTCCCGATTTCGGATTTTTCCGGCCAGGCGGTGCTTGAATTCGTGCGCTATGAGTTCGAGGCGCCGAAGTTTGACGTGGACGAGTGCCAGCAGCGCGGCATGACCTTTGCCGCGCCCTTCAAGGTGACGCTGCGCCTGATCGTGTTTGAAATCGATCCGGACACCCAGGCCAAGTCGGTCAAGGACATCAAGGAGCAGGATGTTTACATGGGCGACATTCCGCTCATGACCTCCAACGGCACCTTCGTGGTGAACGGCACGGAGCGGGTTATCGTTTCGCAGATGCACCGTTCGCCAGGCGTGTTCTTCGACCATGACAAGGGCAAGAGCCATTCCTCCGGCAAGCTGCTGTTTGCGGCGCGCATCATTCCTTACCGCGGTTCGTGGCTCGATTTCGAGTTCGATCCCAAGGACATCGTGTTCGCGCGCATCGACCGCCGCCGCAAGCTGCCGATCACCACGCTGCTCTATGCGCTTGGGCTCCAGGGCGAAGAGATCCTGCATGAGTTCTACAAGTCGGTTGGCTACACTCAGACCAAGGACGGCTGGAAAACCGCGTTCGACGTGGACCGCTACAAGGGCATCAAGCCCACGGTTGACCTGATTGACGCCAAGACCAAGGCCGTTGTGGTCGAGGCCGGCAAGAAGATCACGCCGCGCCTGGCCAAGAAGATTGCCGAGGACGGCACCAAGGAACTGCTGGTGCGCGATGAGGACCTTTATGGCCGCTATATCGCCGATGAACTGGTCAATGAAAAGACCGGCGAGATTTTTGCCGAAGCCGGCGACGAGATTGACGAGAAGGTGCTTAACGCACTCAAGGAAGCGGGCTTCACCAAGCTCAACCTTCTCGACATCGACCACATCAACACGGGCGCCTATATCCGCAATACACTCAAGGCCGACAAGGTTGAGAGCTATGAGCAGGCGCTTATCGAAATCTACCGCGTCATGCGTCCAGGCGAGCCGCCAACACGGGAATCGGCGGAAGCCCTTTTCAACGGCCTGTTCTTTGACGCGGAGCGCTATGACCTCTCGGCCGTTGGCCGGGTGAAGATGAACATGCGTCTCGAGCTTGATGTTCCCGACACCATGCGCGTTCTGCGCCGCGAGGACGTGCTTGCGGTCATCAAGACGCTGCATGAACTGCGTGACGGCAAGGGCGAGGTGGACGACATCGACCATCTGGGCAACCGCCGGGTGCGCAGCGTTGGCGAGCTGATGGAAAACCAGTACCGGCTTGGCCTGGTGCGGATGGAGCGCGCCATCAAGGAGCGCATGTCATCGGTTGATATCGACACGGTGATGCCGCATGACCTGATCAACGCCAAGCCGGCGGCTGCCGCAGTGCGCGAGTTCTTCGGTTCATCGCAGCTTTCGCAATTCATGGACCAGACCAACCCGCTGTCGGAAATCACCCACAAGCGCCGCCTTTCGGCCCTTGGGCCGGGCGGCCTGACGCGCGAACGCGCCGGGTTTGAAGTGCGCGACGTGCATCCGACGCACTACGGACGCATCTGCCCGATTGAAACGCCGGAAGGCCCGAACATCGGCCTGATCAACTCGCTGGCCACCTATGCCCGGGTGAACAAGTATGGCTTCATCGAAACGCCTTACCGCACGGTGAACAACGGCAAGGTTTCACGGGATGTGACCTATCTCTCGGCCATTGAAGAGGGCAAGCACTACATCGCGCAGGCGAACGTGGCGCTGACCAAGGACAACAAGTTTGCCGAAGACATGGTGATTGCGCGCAACTACGGCGACGTGCTCTCCGTGCCGGCCGACAAGATCGACTACGTGGATGTTTCGCCGAAGCAGCTTGTTTCCGTTGCCGCGGCGCTGATCCCGTTCCTTGAGAACGACGACGCCAACCGCGCGCTTATGGGTTCAAACATGCAGCGCCAGGCTGTGCCGTTGGTTCGCACCAATGCACCGCTCGTCGGCACTGGCATGGAATCGATCGTGGCGCGTGACTCGGGCGCTGCCTTTGCGGCGCGCCGCACCGGCGTTGTGGACCAGGTTGACGCCAAGCGCATCGTCATCCGCGCCACGGAGGAAACCGATCCTTCCAAGTCCGGCGTTGACATCTACACGCTCGCCAAGTTCCAGCGCTCCAACCAGAACACCTGCATCAACCAGCGTCCGCTGGTGCGTGTGGGCGACCAGGTGAAGCAGGGCGACATCATTGCCGATGGCCCATCCACCGATCTCGGTGACTTGGCTCTCGGGCAGAATGTGCTCGTGGCTTTCATGCCGTGGAATGGCTACAACTTCGAAGACTCCATCCTGCTGTCCGAGCGCATCGTGAAAGATGACGTGTTCACCTCCATCCACATCGAGGAATTCGACGTGATGGCGCGCGACACGAAGCTGGGGCCTGAGGAAATCACCCGCGATATTCCAAACGTCGGCGAGGAGTCGCTCAAGAACCTGGACGAAGCCGGCATCGTTTACATCGGTGCGGAAGTGAAGCCGGGCGACATCCTGTGCGGCAAGATCACGCCGAAGGGCGAAAGCCCGATGACGCCGGAAGAAAAACTGCTGCGCGCCATTTTCGGTGAAAAGGCCTCCGATGTGCGTGACACGTCGCTTCGCCTGCCGCCGGGTGTGGCCGGCACGGTCGTTGAAGTGCGCGTGTTCAACCGCCACGGTGTGGACAAGGACGAGCGCGCTCTGGCCATCGAACGCGAAGAAATTGAGCGGCTTGCAAAGGACCGTGATGACGAACTCAAGATCCTTGACCGCAACGCCTATGGCCGCCTGCACGACTTCCTGAACGGGAAAGTCGCAACGGGCGGTCCGCGCGGCCACAAGATCGACGGCAAGGTCACAGAAAAGATCCTTGAGGATATTCCGCGTTCGCAGTGGTGGAACATAGCACTGTCAGCCGAGAAATCGATTGCCGAGCTCGAAGCCATGAAGCTGCAATACGATGAAGCCAAGAAGCGCCTCGAAACGCGCTTCCTTGACAAGGTCGAGAAGCTGCAGCGCGGCGATGAACTGCCTCCCGGCGTGATGAAGATGGTCAAAGTCTTCGTGGCTGTGAAGCGGAAGATCCAGCCGGGCGACAAGATGGCCGGACGCCATGGCAACAAGGGCGTGGTTTCGCGCATTGTGCCGGTTGAGGACATGCCGTTCCTCGAGGACGGCACCCATGTCGACATCGTTCTGAACCCGTTGGGCGTGCCTTCGCGCATGAACGTGGGCCAGATCCTGGAAACCCATCTGGGCTGGGCCTGTGCGGGCCTCGGCAAGCAGGTGGGCGCCATGCTCGATGCCTATCAGGAAACCCAGAAGATCAAGCCGCTCCGTGACGGGCTGTTCAAGATCTATGGCAAGAACGATGAGCTCGATGCCCTTGATGACAGCGAGCTGGTGGAATCGGCGCAGAACCTGCGGCGCGGCGTTCCCATCGCGACGCCGGTGTTTGACGGTGCGCGCGAAGAGGACATTGCCAGGATGCTGAGCGATGCGGGCCTGAATACCTCAGGCCAGGTCACGCTCTATGACGGCAAGACCGGCGAAGTTTTTGATCGTCCGGTAACCGTTGGCTACATCTACATGTTGAAACTGCATCACCTTGTGGACGACAAGATCCACGCACGTTCCATCGGCCCTTATTCGCTTGTGACCCAGCAGCCCCTGGGCGGCAAGGCACAGTTCGGCGGCCAGCGCTTCGGCGAAATGGAAGTGTGGGCACTGGAAGCCTATGGCGCAGCCTACACGCTGCAGGAGATGCTCACCGTGAAGTCGGATGACGTGGCCGGACGCACCAAGGTTTATGAAGCCATCGTGCGCGGCGACGACGCCTTCGAGTCGGGCATTCCTGAAAGCTTCAACGTGCTGGTCAAGGAAATGCGTTCGCTCAGCCTCAATGTGGAGTTGCAGAACTCACAGCAATAATCATCAGTGGGCGAGGCGGCAGCGCCTCGTCCGGAACATCCGAGTTTAACAATTTTGAACACCCAAAGGAGCAGTGACACATGAACCAAGAGGTCATGAACGTCTTCAGCCCGGCAGTTGCGGCGCAGACTTTCGATCAGATCCGCATCTCGATCGCTTCGCCGGAAAAGATCCTGTCGTGGTCGTTCGGCGAAATCAAGAAGCCGGAAACCATCAATTACCGCACTTTCAAGCCGGAGCGCGACGGGCTCTTTTGCGCGCGCATTTTCGGACCGGTGAAGGATTACGAGTGCCTGTGCGGCAAGTACAAGCGCATGAAATACAAGGGCATCATCTGCGAAAAATGCGGCGTTGAAGTCACCCTGTCAAAGGTGCGGCGCGAGCGCATGGGCCATATCGAGCTGGCGGCGCCTGTCGCCCATATCTGGTTCCTCAAGTCGCTGCCATCGCGCATCGCGCTTCTCCTCGACATGCAATTGAAGGAAGTCGAGCGGGTTCTCTATTTCGAGCAGTACATCGTGCTTGAGCCTGGCCTCACACCATTGAAGCCACGCCAGACCCTGACCGAGAGCGAATACATCAAGGCCCAGGAAGACTATGGCGACGACAGCTTTACCGCGTCGATCGGCGCGGAAGCGGTGCGCGAAATGCTCATGGCCATCCAGCTTGAGCAATTGCGCGAGCAGTTGCGCGAAGAGCTCAAGGTTGCCACCGGCGACCTGAAGCCCAAGAAGCTGGCCAAGCGTTTGAAGATCGTGGATTCCTTCATTGAATCCGGCAACCGTCCGGAATGGATGATCCTCACCCAGGTTCCGGTCATTCCGCCGGAGCTCCGGCCCCTGGTTCCCCTGGACGGCGGCCGCTTTGCCACCTCCGATTTGAACGATCTCTATCGCCGGGTGATCAACCGCAACAACCGCCTGAAGCGCCTGATTGAGCTTCGCGCCCCGGACATCATCGTGCGCAACGAAAAGCGCATGCTGCAGGAATCTGTTGACGCGCTGTTTGACAACGGTCGCCGTGGCCGTGTGATTACCGGCGCCAACAAGCGGCCGCTGAAGTCATTGGCCGACATGCTGAAGGGCAAGCAAGGCCGCTTCCGCCAGAACCTTCTGGGCAAGCGCGTGGACTATTCCGGCCGCTCGGTCATCGTGGTGGGTCCGGAACTCAAGCTGCATCAGTGCGGCCTGCCGAAGAAGATGGCGCTCGAACTGTTCAAGCCGTTCATCTATTCGCGCCTTGAGGCCAAGGGCCTTTCTTCGACCGTAAAGCAGGCCAAGAAGCTGGTTGAAAAGGAAAAGCCGGAAGTCTGGGATATCCTCGATGAGGTGATCCGCGAGCATCCGGTCATGCTGAACCGTGCGCCAACCCTTCACCGTTTGGGCATTCAGGCGTTTGAGCCGGTACTCATCGAAGGCAAGGCCATCCAGCTGCATCCGCTGGTATGCACCGCGTTCAACGCCGACTTCGACGGCGACCAGATGGCAGTTCACGTGCCGCTTTCGCTGGAAGCCCAGCTGGAAGCGCGCGTGTTGATGATGTCGACCAACAACGTGCTGCATCCGGCCAACGGTCAGCCGATCATCGTGCCGTCTCAGGACATCGTGCTCGGCCTGTACTACCTCTCGATCGTCCGCAGCGGTGAAGCGGGCGAAGGCAAGGCTTTTGGCAACACAGCGGAAATCGACCATGCCCTGGCGGCCGGCGTCATCACGCTGCACACCAAGATCAAGGGCCGCATCAAGGAAGTGGGTCCGGAAGGCAAGGTGATCAACCGCATCATCGACACTACTCCGGGCCGCATGAAGATCGGTGAACTGCTGCCGCTCTCCACCAATATTTCCTACGACCTGTGCAACAAGCTGATGACCAAGCGCGAGATCTCGAAGATGATCGACGCGGTCTACCGGCACTGCGGCCAGAAGGAATCGGTGGTGTTCTGCGACCGCATCATGTCGCTTGGATTCTACAACGCCTACAAGGCCGGCATTTCCTTCGGCAAGGATGACATGGTCATTCCGAAGACCAAGGAAAAGCTGGTGAACCAGACGCGTGAACTGGCCAAGGAATACGAGCAGCAGTATATCGACGGGCTCATTACCCAGGGCGAGAAGTACAACAAGGTTGTCGACGCCTGGGCCAAGTGCACCGACAGGGTTGCCGAGGAAATGATGGCCGGCATTCAAACCGTCCAGATTGACGAGGCGACCGGCCGTGAGAAGCAGATCAACTCGATCTACATGATGAGCCATTCAGGGGCGCGCGGTTCGCCGGCGCAGATGAAGCAGCTTGCCGGCATGCGCGGCCTCATGGCCAAGCCTTCGGGCGAGATCATCGAAACGCCGATCATTTCCAACTTCAAGGAAGGGCTGTCGGTTCTCGAATACTTCAACTCCACCCACGGGGCGCGCAAGGGTCTTGCGGATACGGCGTTGAAGACGGCGAACTCAGGCTATCTGACGCGCCGCCTGGTTGACGTGGCACAGGACGCCATCATCAGTCAGGAGGATTGCGGCACGAGCAACTCGATCACCACCCGGCCGATCATCGATGCCGGCGAAGTCATCGTATCGCTCGGCGTGCGCGTTCTCGGACGGACCGCGGCAACCGATGTTGTTGATCCGGTGACAAACGCCGTGATCGTCAATGCCGGCGAGGAGATGCTGGAATCGCATGTCGAGAAGATCGAGAAGGCGGGCGTCACTGAAATCCGCATCCGCTCGGTGCTCACTTGCGAAACCAAGTTCGGCGTATGCGCCAAGTGCTATGGACGCGATCTGGCCCGCGGCACACCCGTCAACATGGGTGAAGCGGTTGGCGTTATCGCGGCCCAGTCCATCGGCGAGCCGGGAACCCAGCT
>Ga0154020_10007381_pt1 | contig 12844 bp, 9 predicted proteins | sample Klosneuvirus_201_FD_109709 | JGI IMG/M metagenome (GOLD analysis project Ga0154020, IMG submission 109709) | Active sludge microbial communities from wastewater, Klosterneuburg, Austria - Klosneuvirus_20160825_MG | ecosystem: Engineered > WWTP > Aerobic digester > Activated sludge | place... | reverse complement strand
CGGCACCTTCACCGCAGGGGTACAGCCCGAGCACCTCGGGGTGCATGAGCGTAACGGGGTCGCGGGGGATGCGGACGGGGGCGCTCGTCCGGCTTTCGGTGCCCACCACCACGGCTTCGGCAGTATGGTACCCCCGCATCATCTTGCCGAACTGGGCCAGTCCGTCACGCAGGCGTTTGTAAATAAACGGCGGCAGTAGCGTGTACAGCGGCGCCGGAAATAGCCCCGGGATATAGGATGATTGCGGCAGATCCGCCGACAACCTTCCACTGATAAAGTCGGGCAACCGCAGCGCCGGTGCTTTTTGGCTGCCGTCGCCCGCTTCAAACATGCGGCGCTCTACCTCTGCCTGAAATTCCAGGTGAGCGAATACGCCGTGTTTTTGCCAGTCCTGCAAATCTTCCGGTTCCACAGCCACCACCACACCGGAATTGGCAAAGGGGGAATCGCGCCGGCTCATGCTCATGCCGTTGGTCACGATCTCACCGGGTGCGGTGGCGGCGGGTACGATGAGTCCTCCCGGGCACATGCAAAAGGAAAACACACCCCGATCCCGCACCTGGCACACGAGGCTATAACTGGCCGCAGGCAAATACTCGCCACGCGGGCTTTGGCGGTATTGTGTCCCATCCACGAAGGTTTGCTGGTGTTCCACACGCACGCCCAGCGCAAAGGGTTTGGCTTCGATTCGGATCTGGCGGCTGTGCAGGAGGCGGTAAATGTCGCGTGCGGAGTGGCCGGTAGCCAGGATAACGGCATCCGCCGACCATTCCTGCGTGGTATTGCCCTCTCCGGACTTTTCAAGCGATACATCTTGTGTGGCCACGCCCAAAACTCGGCCGTTTTTTACGTTCACATCCACCACCAACTGCCCAAAGTGTACCTCGCCACCGAAGTGCAGGATGGTTTCGCGGATATTTTGCACCACGCCAGGCAGTTTGTTGGAGCCGATGTGCGGGTGCGCCTCGGTGAGAATATCGGATTTGGCGCCGTGTTCCACGAGCAGGCGAAGTGCTTTGCGGAGGTCGCCGCGTTTGGCGGAGCGGGTGTATAACTTGCCGTCGGAGTAGGTGCCGGCGCCCCCTTCTCCAAAACAGTAATTGGAGTGAGGGTTGACCGTGCCGAACTGCTGGATAGCACGCAAATCGCGGCGGCGGGTTTGGGCATCCTTGCCCCGGTCCAGCACGATGGGTTTGATGCCCAGTTCCAACAATTCGAGTGCGGCGAAATAACCGGCCGGGCCTGCGCCGACAATAATTACCCGACCTCGTTTTCCCTCTACCGGGTGGAGACTATCGAGCAAGGCCGGTTCGGGGGAAAAGATTTCGTTGGAGCCGTACACATCCACACGAAGGCGAAAAACCGGTTCACGGCTTCGGGCATCGAGCGAAGACTTCAGGATTTCGACATGGGCGATGTTTGCCGGCGGAAGTCCCGTCTGTTGGGCGGCTTTTTGCAGCAACCGGGCATTGTCGTGGCGCTCCTCCGGGCGGAGCACGAGTTCGATTGTGGTAGGCATATTGGATGTTCCGTGTTTATCGGAAAAATCAGATGGCGATTCAATTGGGTTTTCGGCGGAGCGTCTTGGGCTTGTCTGTTTGTTCGGGGGTCCATTCGGCGGGGTCAAATTCGTAGATATCCGGCACGAACACTTTGATGGTGGTCTGTTCGACGAATTTGGTGTGCATGCCCTGCCGCCGGACATCTTCGCGCTTTCGTAGTTTGGTAAAAATTCGGAGCAATTCGCCCGATTTTTCCGACTCGAAAGCAAACCGGCCTTCTTTGATCATTTCGTTCACGATTTCGGGGGATGCCTCCCAAATCTGGATATTTGCTTCGGTCAGGATGCTGTTTCCGGCCCAAATATGTAGTTCGGGGTACGTGAAATTTACGATATCCAGCGTGACGGTTTGCACGGAGTCTACTTCAAAAACCTGGTATACGGTGCGTTCCATTTGGGCGGAAGCCCCGTCGGCAAACCAAAGGGCACAAAACGCGAGAATCAATCGGTTGGTCATACTTGTATGTTGTTTTTCGGTGCAAAAGTACATCTTTTGAATGCCCCGCACATACAAACGCCGACCACGGAAATTATCGGTGGTCGGCGTGTGGTGAAGGTGTAGCAGTGTCGTTCTTTATTTATTTTGAATATCTGCGAGCGCGGCGGAGTTGAGCAGGATGACATCCATGTCTTTGGGCACAAAGATGACATACGAGAGATTTTCCTTGAGTTTTTCACCTTTAACTCGCACGACGCGGTGCATGTTCGGGGAGGTAACGACCAATTCGCCGTCCACGTTTTCGGCCTTCAGATCGTATCGGCCCACTTTGGAAAGTTGGTCGAGCATGGAGATGTTTCCGGAAGGCAAGTCCACGCTGATTTCGACGCGGATAGTGGCTTGATGCCAGATTTTCAGATCAATCGGGCCGGGCAGATCAAACTTGATGCGCGACGCTCCGTCCGTATTGAATGGCTTGGTAAACGTCTTGCCGGTATTTTGTGCCGAAACAATGCCCGGGAGCGTCAGCAATAATGCGAGGACTGCAATCTGTTTTGTCATGGCGGGTCTTGTTTTAAAATTGCTCCAAAATAAGGCTTTTACTCTGGGAATAACAAGTGTTTGGTAGAATTAAATATTTGCTAAAATTAGAAACATGGAACCTTGTAGGGATTGTGGGTGTCCCATGAGCCGCTGTTCATCTTTACTTAATAGAGGAAAATCCAACTTTGCGCTACCTTTGACGCCTAAAAATACTTGAAGGTTATATGGCGCATGCAGGCTAAAGATCAGTTCTTGTTGAGAACAACTCTTTCCATCAGTGCCTACCCAGTCTCACCCATTGCTTTTTCAGCCTATGCGTCTTCGTGTTTCCTTGCGAATATTCTTTTTCCTGTTCGGCGCTTTACCCGTCGCCGCCCAAAACGGATTGCTCCAATCCGGCCCTATGATCGGCTATGTGGACATGAAAGAGGCGCTCTTGTGGGCGCAAACCACTGAAGCAGCAACGGTGGAATTTGCCTACTGGGACCAAGCCAACCCCTCCGACAAGTACCTAACAGATCCGGTTAAAACGGAAAAAAGTACGGCCTACACGGCCAAATGTATTGCCGACCGGGTAGAACCTGGGCGCCGGTACGTGTACGAGTTGCGCATCAACGGCAAACCGGTTGTGCTTCCCTACCCAACGGAGTTCAAGACCCAGCCGATTTGGCGCTGGCGTACCGACCCGCCTGCCTTTTCCGTGGCGACGGGTAGCTGCGCGTATATCAACGAACCCGAGTACGACCGACCCGGCACGCCTTATGGAAGCAACTTCCAGATATTTTCCGCCATTGCCGCCCAAAAGCCCGATCTCATGTTGTGGCTTGGCGACAATACCTACCTGCGGGAGCCGGACTGGACTACCCGCACCGGTGTATTTCATCGGTTTACGCACAGTCGTTCGCTACCCGAACTGCAACCCTTGCTGGCATCCACCAGCCACTACGCGATTTGGGATGATCATGACTTTGGCCCGAATGACAGCGATGGGACATGGGTGCACAAGGATATTTCCTGGGAGGCTTTTCGCGCTTTTTGGGGTAACCCCACGTTTGGGGTAAATGGCAGGAAAGGCTGCACGACATGGTTCCAGTACGCGGATGTGGACTTTTTCCTGCTCGATAACCGGTATTTTCGGACACCGAACCACTGCGAGTCATGCCCGCGCACCATGCTGGGCCAGGAACAATTGGAGTGGTTCAAGGCCGCTTTGGCAGAAAGCACCGCCCCATTCAAGGTGGTGGCCATCGGCGGTGAGGTACTGAGCACACTGAAATCGCATGAGCGGTACATCAACCTGTTTCCTGCCGAGCGGGACAGCATTCTGGCACACATCGAACGCGAGGACATCAAAGGAGTGGTTTTTCTGACAGGCGATGTGCACCTGACCGAGTTTAGCGCCCTGAAAAATGCACGCGGCAACTGGGTGTACGACCTGACCACATCGCCGCTCACATCGGGCGTGAATACCTACGGGAAGCCCGACGATAATGCCCTTCGTGTAGATGGTACGCTCGTTATGGAGCACAATTATTCGGTATTGAGTTTCTCCGGGCCCCGCACAGAGCGGCGTCTGGAAATAAAAGTGTACAACGCCGACGGAAAGGAACTTTGGACGAGGACCATCCTGCCGAGCGGAGCGTTGGCGGACTAAGTATTAACAAAACCATGGAGTCAAAAAAAAGACCCGTAGGGGTCATCGGCGCGGGTAGTTTCGGCACCACAGTGGCCAATATTTTGGCGCATGGCGCCGATGTGCTGCTTTTCAGCAGAAAGGCAGAAATTGTGGACAAGATCAATCGCACACACCAACATTTGGGGGTGCAATTGTCGCCGCGTATCGTCGCTACGAGCCATCTGGAAGAATTGGCGCACAACTGCGTCTTGCTATTTCCGATTGTTCCATCCACCAGTTTCCGGCGGATGATGCAAGCCCTTGGGCCGCACTTGCGCCCACACCATATCGTGATTCACGGCACAAAAGGGTTCGACCTGAAGAATCTGGAAGAAGACGACCTGAATACCCCGGGCATCATGGTGACTCGAGCCAACGTGCGCACCATGAGCGAAGTGGTTCTGGAAGAGAGCAGTGTGGCTCGGGTAGGCTGTTTGTCGGGACCAAATCTGGCTGCCGAGATTATGGCCGGGCAACCGGCAGCCACGCTGGTGGGTAGCCGCTTTCGGGAGGTTATCCAGGCTGGTCAAAATGCGCTGAACAGCCCCCGGTTTCGGGTGTTCGGCTCCTACGATCTGCTGGGAGCCGAACTGGCCGGTGCCCTGAAAAATATTATTGCGCTCGGTTCAGGCGTCTTGGGAGGACTTGGCCTTGGGCGTAATATTCAGGGCCTGTTAATTGCCCGAGGCCTGGCCGAAATGGTGTATTTTGGAAAATCGCTGGGAGCCTCCAGCCAGGCATTCATCGGCGTGGCCGGCATTGGTGATTTGGTCGCAACAGCGACCAGTACGAACAGCCGGAACTACACATTCGGTACGCGCCTGGCCATGGGTGAAACGGCGACACAGATTCGGGAAGCCATGCCCGAACTGGCCGAGGGTGTTCGAACCTTGCGTATCGCGCACCAACTGGCCCGGCAGTACAAACTGCACGTACCGATAACCGCTACCCTGCACGGCGTCGTCTTTGAGGGTTTGCCGGTGGAAAAAGCGCTGGAGTACCTGATGAGTTATCCGTACGCGATTGATGTGGATTTTCTTTAGAGCATGTTGGTGATGGTGCGGTTTTGATGGTGCGAACAGAACCTGAAATGCTGTGTTTTCGCAGCATTGGCACGATTTCCAGGTAGGCGAACTGTTGGCCGTGCTGCGTATGATTTTTCGCCCGTATTGTAGACGAAAACGGCGATCAGGAACTCGGCATCACTACTCCCCAAAAACAATCCCCTTCCGAAAATTCACATATCGCACGCCGCCATCCTCCGTTTTCACGTGCAACAGGTTGGGATACTGCTCCAAGACTTCCACCTCTTTGCCAGGCATCGAGCACAGTATCCGGAGATCGCGCGACAGGATGTGACAGAGAGAGTCCGTGAAAATACAGGAGTAGCCATCCGGTAGTTCCCGGGCATAGTTGACGTACTTGAATCCCGACAAAACGGGTTTTCCTTGCTCGGTGCAGAGTTCCCTGTTGCCGTCCGGCAAACGGTGGGAAAACAATTTTCCCGGCAGGTGCCATTGCAGTTCCCGGTACTGCACAGGCAGGATTTCCCGGCCCAGCGTGTCGCGGATACCGGTTTTATTCTGTTCGTCGGTGATATACACCCAGTGCTGCTCGGGGTCGTAGCCGCTGACGAGTTCTTTTCCAAAATCGAACACGATGCGGCCCGTGTTGTCGAACACCACAGCCTTCGTAGAGTAGTTCGGTTCGTACACCGTTGCCAACCAACGACTCTTGATTTGCTCCGGGTATCGCGCGATGATGAAAGGGGTCAGGACATTGCCCAGCGTATCCATGACGGCGTATTTGAGCACCTTCCTCGCATATGATTGCTGCATTTTCAGGTCTTCCGGCGCATCGTCGAACGCGCGCCCGATAACGAGGTAGCCGTCCCGAAACTTATCGTTCATGTACTGTACTTCCACCCGTTTCGTGCCTTCCGGGGTGATTGTGTAGATGGTGGCGCCTTCGAGGTTGTGCTCGTTGGGCCGGCCTTTGTGCTCGGAGTACATGTTGGGCCGCAGGATATGGTACCCGAAGTCGCCCGGTTTTTGCACCCATTCGCCGCGCGTATTGATGATGCCGCATTGGGTTTGGTTGTATACCGAGATCAAACCCATTTGCAGGTACGGGCCGCGATACAGGTTTTCCGGCAGGAAAAATCCTTGCGGGATGATCGGCTTCAGGTAGGCATCCAATATCCGGCATTTGCCGTCCGCTTTTTCCACCATCAGGCAGCCGTCGGGTGTGCCGACGTTAATGTTTTTGTTGGGATAATCGCGCGGCTTGACCACCGTGCTGCCGTCGGGCAGGGTGAGTTGCCATTGGCCGTTCACCATATCGGGCACGAAACAGTTTTTGAAATCCACTACCCGCAGCGTCGGGGCGATCTGCTCGGCCAAGGGCAACCGCTCGCCTTTGGTGGTGAAAGCCGTGTACAGGTTTTTGTCACGCTGTGTTTTGGCCCACAGGATACCCCCATCCGGGGTCTGTTCCGGTACGATGCGTGCGTACCGACAGGGCAGGGTCGCTTGCCCGGCGGCGTTGTAAAAACCGAACAGACTGTCCTGCATCACGAGGTAGCCGGCATCGTCGCGCGTGCGTTCGAGGAAGGCATGCGTCATGGGGATGAGCGCCCGGCCCGCATAGTCGTACAAACCAAAGGTTTTGCCTTTGGCTCCGGTGACCATGAATTTGTGTTTGGCTATACTGATCTGGCTGATGGTATCCAAAAACAGCAGGTTCAGGTTGGAGTCCAGCACCCCGCGCAGGTCGCTTTGGTGATCGGGGCGTATTTCAAAATACGGCAGTTCGTACCCGCTCCAATTGTGTTTGTACTCAATTTTGTTCCAGGTTTTTTCGAGCAGGGGTTTGCCCTCGATGTTGATGATCGTGGTGGTCGTCCAGTCCTCGGAAGCGATGAAATACCCGTCTCGCGCATATTCCAGGTGGCTGTACTTGAACGGGAGCAGCGTATTGCCGGCATAGTCCAACACGCCATACTGGTTGTTTTTTTGGGCGACGACCCAATGTTCAGTCACGCCGGCCAAGTGCTCGTACACCGTATCCACGACCAGACCGCCGTCGGCGCGGAGGATGCCCGCGCGGTTGCTATGCTGCCCAGGGGTGTGGTTCACCACGCAAAAATCGGGGTGTACCGTGCCGATTATGTTTCGGAAAACAAATCCGGTGCGGATTTGCCCGCGTGCATCGGCCAAGGCGAACCTGCCCTCTGCCGAAGCGAGCGCGAGGTGGCCGTTGGCCAGGATGACACCGTTTTCGAAGTCGTCTTTGAAAATCTCCTCGAAGTTGGTGTGGATAAAATTTGCCCGGTGTTCACCCTTTATGACGCGGTGCAGCCCTTTGTAAAATGTGAACGGGCCGGTGATGTAGTTTTCGGAGCGGTAGGTGCCGTAGATCGGAACCCTGCTTTTCAGTTTTTCATAATTCAGGTATTTATGGCTCTCCCAGCCATTTTTCCCGTTTTTGATCAATAGGAACTCCTGATAATCCGCACTGCGGATGCACCAGAAATCTTGGAGGGTATCGGGCTTGGCCATATCCCCATGCGCGTAGTTCACGACCGGATACGCGAGGGGCGCCTCGTAGGTGTTGAATGCGATGGCTGCCGGCAACACGGCGCCGTCCTGCCGGATGACCCGGACAAAATTGTCCTTGTCGGCGGCCAAAACGAGGCCCTGCTCGTTGGGCAGCCAGGCTTTTTTGAATTGAGGTGGGGTCACTACGTTGCCGTCGGGCTTGGCGTAGCCATACAGACCGTTGGCGCTGCGGAAGGGGATGAGGTGCTGGGAAAGGGCTGTGGTACTGGAAAAAAGGGCTAAAAGAAGCAGAAACAGTATGCGCATGTGCTTTCAATTTTTCGATTTTCCGGTCGCCTCCTCCTCTAGCACTTCGTACTGAAAAGCCGAAAAGCGGATTTGCAGGCCGGGCCTGGCGGTTTTGAGCCGTTGCAAAACCTTGGCATCGAGCGTGGCGGAATCTACCCACGTCAGTTTCTTAAGGTTTTTGGCCGAAGCAACGGTGGCTTCGAGGTTGGTGATGTGCTGCGCACCCTGGATGGTCAGTTCCTGTACGGATGGTATCGGTGGCAGTTTTTTCAGGTTTCGGCAGTCGTACAGTGCCAGTTTTTTCAGTTTGGGCGAAGCCGAAAACACGTTGCGCGGCAGATCGTCGGCCCGGACGTGTCCGATGTGCAGCATTTCCAGGTTGGGCATTTTGGCCATGTCGGCAATGCCGGTATCGTCCAGCAAAGAGAGGGAGTGCACGTCCGGGGCGTGGCGGAGCGCCTCGCCGAGGCCCAGCGCGAAATGGTCTTTTTTTACGGTACTCCACAGGAGCCGCCCGTCGAGGTGTGCCAGTTCGTTGGGGAGTATTTCGTCCTTTAGAGAGGGATCGGCGAGCAGAACGAGGCTACCGACTACGGTCAGGATATGCTTGGGACTGCGGAACATCTCCTGCAAGGTTTCGCGGTGGCGCAGCACACTTTCTGCATAGTAGCCACCGGAGCGGTATTCCGAGGTCAACAAAAACGGCCCGAACTCGGCTGCTTTGGCAAAAGCGACCGGATTTTCGGAGCGCCGCACAAACAGCCCGGCGTGGCGATCCCACAGGTTGGGGACAAATTGGTCGGTAGCTTGGTCGCGCAATTCGACCAATTCGTAGCGCCCGCCTGCGATGTCCACGGTCAGGTCATAGTCGAAAAATGAGTCTGGTGCGAATCGCCGAGCAGAGCCGTCGCGGAGGAGGATATCGGTGTACGTGCGCCCGGTGGAATCAAACATCGAAACGAGGGCCTTGCCGTTGCGAAATTCGGTTGTGCGCAGCACACAGGGATACGTATGCAGCACCTTTCCGGTGGTGTCAAAATAGACAACCTCCGCGCACTGCTCCCCATCTGCGGCAGCAACCAGCATCCGGCAGATGCCGTCCTCGAAGGCATCTGCTACAGCGATTATTTCCTTGTCGGGAAACAAGGTGTTCAGTTCAAATTGCAAGAAGCCGTCGCGGTTGAAATATTGGTACCGGTACACGAACTCGTCGTGGTTGTAGCCGCGTGGGTGCCGGAGCGTTGTTTTCCGAAGGCCGTCGCGCAGGGGGTGTACCTGCTCGATATACTTTCCGGATTCGATGGAAAACGAGGAAAGCGTTTTTCCCTGTTCGTCAAGGATCAGCCAGGGGCCGGTGGGGCCGTCGGTTTGCACGGCCACCTGGCCATCGGCAAAAGGCTGGGCGTGGTAAAACACGCGACCTCCGAATGCTTGCCGGCCGTTTTTGTCGAGCAAAACGGTGCGCGGCACACTGCGGGCACCCCGGTTCAGGCGGGCAGGCGCAAATGGGCCGACGAATTGCCCGACGGCGGCATAGTCGTAGCCGAGCGTGTCGGCGATGCGCCCTTGCGTATTTGCCAAGACAAACCCAAGGGCGGCCGATTTCAGAACGATAGGCGTTTGTTCAAATACCAGGAAATACATCTCCTGGTCGTATCGGTGTTGTTCCGGATCGTGGTCGTCGGCTTGCCACTGTGCGAAGTGAAATTCGGCAGGAAGACGGAATGCTTCGCGGCCGTCGGCATGGAAAAAAACGGATGCTTGTTTCGGATCGGTGCGTACGCCGAGCACGGCGGACTGGGCCGATGCTGCGCAAACGAGACAGGCCGAAAAAAGTAAGGAAGTAGTACTGCGGATCATTGGGTGCATAAAAATAAGGTTGATACAGGTTCTGGGTAGATGGAGTACAGAGTCGCCTAACCCTCCAACCAGGAACCTTCAAACCCATTCACTCCATTTCCTGCACCACTTCCGTCACTTCCGGCACCATACGTTTCAGCATGCCTTCGATACCGGCTTTCAGGGTGACGGTGGACGATGGGCAGCCGGAGCAGGAGCCTTGCATGGTCACGAACACGCGCCCTTTTTCGAAGGCTTTGAATTCGATGTTTCCGCCGTCCATTTCCACGGCAGGTTTCACGTACATGTCAATCAATTCTTTCACCTTGCGGGCGATCTCGCCGTCTTCTCCGGAAAACTGGACGGAGTTGCTTTGAGCCGTCTGGGCGTCCCAAAAATCGGCAAAGCCTTCCCGCACCACTTCGCCGCCGTTTTCCACGTACTCCTTGATGTATTCTTTCAACTTGAGCATGATCTCCGTCCAGTCATAGTTCATTTCCTTGGTGACGGTGACGTAGTTGTTGTTGAAATAGACACTCTTGACGTAAGGAAGTTCCATGAGCGAGTTGGCCATGGGACTCCACTCGGCCGCCAGGTCTTTCTCCTTAAAATCGGCGATACCGCGGTACAAGAGGCGGTTGGTAACATATTTCAGCGCTTCCGGATTGGGTGTTTGCTCGGTGTAGAGCATGACCGGACTTTTTACGGCAGGTGCAGGTTCCATACGTGTCGTTATTCTTTTGTTTGGATTAATTCCAGGCAAAAGTAACAACCCTGCCGGGATTCGGTTCAGGACGTTCTACATTTTGAAAAAAACTGTGCCGTCCGGCAACTCGTACAACTGTACCGTGGGGTATCGGAAAAGGATATTTGCAAAAACGATATGGTAGTCTCTGGCCGTGATGTTGTCTGCATCTTCGGGGTTGACGTGCAGGTTTTGGAGCCGGTGAAAGATACTCTCCGGTATCTGCGCATCGTAGCTCAGGGCTTTTAAGCGGACCTCCAACGGGCATGTTTCCAGCACCTGGATCAATTGTCCCAAAAGCCTGGAGAGGTAGAACTTATCGTAAACGCGAGCCGGGTAAATGCGTTTCATACGTCGCTTATTATCATGAACCTAATGCACTGCGATGGCGATGGTGGCCATACTCAACCGCACGGCCGGCACACGGAGCAAGACTTCTCCGCATGCTTCAAGGGTTGCGCCGGTGGTCAGCACATCATCTACCAGAAGCAGGTGCTTTCCCTGGATGCGGTTGAGCTGCCGTACCGCAAACACGTCGTGCACATTGTCAAAGCGTGCCATACGTTTCTTGCGGGTTTGCGACTCGGAATATGCATTTCTAAGCAGGACACCCGTCATCACGGGCACCCGGAGCACGTCTGCCAGGCCCGTTGCCAGCATGGCGCTTTGGTTGTATCCTCGCAACCGCTCCTTTTTGGGGTGAAGCGGAACCGGGACAATGCCTTCCAGGTCCTCGTACAGCGGGGACTGCTTTAGTAGGTAACCAAATTGCCTGCCGATGCGAATGCCAATATCGGCCTGGTTTTGATATTTCAACCGGTGCAGCGCTTTCTGGATTGGGCTTTTCCTGCTGAAATAATATAAAGCGGTACCCGTGACGATGGGAATACGGCCCCAAAAACGATCCGTAAATGCATTCGTTTGAGTCAGGTGCATATTTGCCTGATGCAGTTTTCGCTGGCAAGACAGGCAAAAACAGCCGTACCCGACCGGCATATCGTTTTCGCAACCGACACATAAGTTTGGGTACAACAGATGAAGAAGGCCTCGGCACAAGTCCTTCAAGGAAGGGAGCATAATCGGCGGCATGCGTTTTTTTACCAAATATACATCTAAGGCTTCCGTGTGGAATTCCGCCGCAACACATTCATATAAATTTAATGTGGGCAAAATCCCGGTTCGCGTCTTTTGCACTCACCCTGACCGGGGCATTATCACTCGGGTTTCCCGGCAGGTTTGTGGCGTCGGAATTGTTTTATTTACCGGACGTTTACGAATCAATCCAGGCCGAAAACCAGCACCAGGCTCAAGACCTGCTTGCACAGTTACAGGCAAAAACTACATAGTTACAAGCTGGATCTACATAGTTACAAGCTCGGTATTGCGTGGATGGTCTTCGCAAACGAAACTCGCCCATTGTTTAACAAAAAGATGTAAACCATGAAACGAGTTCTCCTTTCCGATCTTCAAGATGTGTCGGCGCTTTCCTGGGTGCTTGACCAAGCCCTGTTTCTCCTGGCAAACTCCTCCTCTTCCTTCCGGGGGGCAGACCTTTGCCGGATCGTTAACCTTCGTCCTGCCGAACTAACACGCATGAAACTTGCCCACTCCAATCCCCATTATCAACAAGTCGTCTGCAGACGCTTGGTGTATAACTTGCTCCGGTACCTTTTCGAGCACTTTCCAGGCCTCGTCGTCTGGCGATTGCGGGATGGGCGTTTGATAGCCCGTTTAGTCAAAAAGACCGCAGGTAAAAAGACCACCAATCCTGCATTTAAGAACCTCCCCAAAATTAGTTTACCGAAACGAATGGCCCCAAAACCCGGTTCAACACGCTGGTTTTTGATCCAGATTAGTCAGAATTAGCCGATCACCCGCGATTTTCGCCCTCCCGGCAAATCGCCTTCTCAAACTGGATTAGATTTTATTTTCAAACTATTGCTCACAAGTGATTTTCGCAATGTACCTTTGCGCCCCTTGACCAAAAAATCGATGTGGTGTTCAGTGGTAGAGAATGGTTGCAGGGAAATTTTTTAAAAAAAATTGCCCTAAAACTTGGCGGTAAAAAATTGCTTGACCTACCTTTGCAGCCCGATTTTTCGGTTTTACATTTCAGACATTGGTTGCCTCAACGGAGGCGTTTCCATAAAAAGTTCATTGACAGAACGGTAGACGAAAGACTTTGTAAATAATT
>Ga0154020_10007380_pt1 | contig 12844 bp, 12 predicted proteins | sample Klosneuvirus_201_FD_109709 | JGI IMG/M metagenome (GOLD analysis project Ga0154020, IMG submission 109709) | Active sludge microbial communities from wastewater, Klosterneuburg, Austria - Klosneuvirus_20160825_MG | ecosystem: Engineered > WWTP > Aerobic digester > Activated sludge | place... | reverse complement strand
TGGTTTTTTGCGGTCGTTCTGCGCAAAGCGCGCGAAATACTCCTTCATGGGCTTGAAGTAGTAGTCTTCCCAGCCTTGCGTGTATTTTGGCCCGTCGCCGTCGGGCAAGCCCGTGTGCTTGAGCGTGAGTCTGCACGAGCCGCCGACTGCCTCGAATGTGACCTCGACGCGCGAATCCGGCGCGTTGGGCGGGAACTCGCTGGTGCGCCACTCCTGCACGATGCGCTTGTTCGCCACGAGTTCGCGCGTGGTGCCCTCGATGTAATCGCCCCACGCCGTGAACAAGCCGCCGACGCGGCCATCAACGCTGGCATCGCCGCCGGTCATGTCGCCGTGCTTCCTGGAATCAAGCCATGCTTCGTAGATCGCATTGGGCGAAGCGGGAATCGTCGTTGTCAGCATGATGGAGTCAGTCATGGATTCTCCGACGTTGAGCGCGAATCCGGTTGCGGAGCAGCCACAGCATTATCGCCAGGACAACGCCTGTCACCGAAAAACCAGGACCGCCCTGTGCGGTACAACCTTCTGTCGCATTGGTGGGCGGGCCGGCGGAACCAAGCGAAACTGTGATGATGTTCGACGGCAGACTGTCACCCGCGGCGTTGTAGGCGAACACCCGGTAGTCGTTGATTCCCAGAATCGGGCTGCTGTCCGTATAGGAAGTAACGTTTGCGCCCACGGTAGCGAGCGTGCCCCACGCTCCCATGTAGCCGCGCCGCTCGATGCGGAAGTTGGTTTCGTCGATGCTGTTGTCGTTCCACGTCAGGTTGACATTGCCATTGAAAGTCTGGGCAAGGCCGGTGGGTGCGCCGGGTGTGCCGGGCAGAGGTGTGCTGCTGCCCGTTCCACCAGTGCCAAGTGTTCCTGTCAGAGGAGGAGTCTGCAAAGCCGTGCCGCCCGATTCATCGGCGCCGATGTCCCATGCGCCGCTGCGCGTATTGCCGTCGTAGTCGTCCGTGAATCCCGCGATGGTCATAGCCGCGCCGATGCAGGGGCTGGTGCCGAGCAAGTGCCAGTCGGCGCCGACTTGAGGGTCGCCTTCGGTTGAACTCGCGTCGGTGCCGCTGGCGCTTTTCCAGCCCGCGAGATTGAGCCCGTATTGGCCCGTGGGCTCCCACCAGTACACGGCCGTGCCGCCGGTCTTGTAGTAACGATTGTTGCTCATGGTCAGCGTGCCGGTGTGCGAGTTGTTGCCCATGAACAGCATGGGTCGCGCGCTGGCGCTGCCGAGCACAATGATGTTGTTGCGGATCTCGCAGTCGCGGCAGGGAACATCGGGCGGGCTGCCGCCGAAGCCTGAAAGAGAAATGCGGATGCCGCCCTGCTGCGACTTCGCCACGTTGATCAGCGTGTTGTTGTAAACCTTTGCGCGCAAAGCAGCTTCGAGGTCGATGCCGCTGCCCTCGCAGTTCTCGATGATGTTGTTGCGGGCGATGCAATCCCGGCAGCCGTAGTATTCGGGGTTGGCCACAGTGTCATAAAAGGCTGTGCCCGAACTCTGGGCCATGGAGATGCCCTTCTGGCCGCAGTTGCGGATCAGGCAGCGCTCGATAATCGAGCCGATGCTTCCGCCCTTGGGATAAACGCCGTTTGTGGCGATGTCGTGGATGTAGCAGTCCTGCACGAGCATGGTGTCGCCGTTGACGTTGTCGATGCCTTCGGCGTTGCTGGGGTCGCGCACGCCGGAGTTGTGGATCTCGCAGCGGCGGATGGTCACGCTGTCGGCGCCGGGGATTTTCACGCAGTCGCGGCCGCTGCCGTGAATGCGGCAGTCTTCAACAAGCGCGGGGCCGGCGTCAATCTTGACGCAGTAAAAATAGCCGCCCACGATTTCGAGGTTGCGCGCGATGCAGTTGCTGCCCGCGAAATAGAGCGACACGTCCTGGCCGCTTGTGGCTGTGGGAAGCGAGATCGTGGCCCACTCTCCGGTGTGGCTTCGCACAGTCAGGTTGTTGCGCGTCATGTAAACGCCGCCCGTGAAAGTGCCGGCGCGAAGGATCAGCGTGTCGCCGTTGGCGCTTTGCGAGTGCGCATAGGCCAGCGTTGCAAATGGCGCGGCCAGCGTGCCGCCGCCGGGCGCGTCGCTGCCGGTGGGGGACAAGTAGATGTCGGCGGCGCAAAGCGGCGCAGCCAGGAACAGTGCCAAAATGAGTGAGCGCATGGCTGTTCTCCCGTGTACGAAGAGTCTATCTGGCGAGCCGCGTCTGCCCAAGTTGTTCGGTATTGAACCGTAATGAGTTGGAGACAAGCCAAGCGGAGGCTTCCATTTGGAGTGTGCGTTTTATTACTGTGCATACTGTGCATTTTGGCGGGCAGAGAGAGGAGACATGGCCACAGGCGTAGTGAAGTGGTTCAACGACACGAAGGGATACGGATTCTTGACTCAGGACGGTGGAGGGCCGGACGTGTTTGTGCACTACACGGCTCTCGATGAAGGCGGCTTCAAGACACTGCAACAGGGCGCGAAGGTCAGCTACGAAATCGTCAACACAGACAAGGGGCTCCAGGCAAAAAGAGTGCGGGTCGTGGTGTAGCGGATGCGCGGGGCTGCGGCCCCGCCGTCCACAAATTTCTGAACAATCCCGCGAATAGGCTTCCCAAGCGGGTTTGCGGTGCTAGGCTTTCAACATCTTCTCCAGACAACTGGAGTGGTAAGGTGCGCCGCAAAGGTGCGGTGCGCAATCAGTGTCGCCGGCTTGTCCGGCATCAGTGCCGACCCGCGAGGGCGGTGAAGGAATTACGGTTATGGCAACAGGTACAGTGAAGTGGTTCAACGACGCAAAGGGCTACGGCTTCCTCACGCAGGAAAGCGGCGGACCGGACGTGTTCGTGCATTTCTCGGCAATCAAGGGCGACGGTTTCCGTTCGCTCAAGGAAGGCGCCAAGGTTTCGTTCGAAATCACGAACGGCCAGAAGGGTCTTTCCGCCGCGAATGTCCAGGTTCTCTAAACGAGCAACCAAACCAACGGCCGGCGACGCGAGTCGCCGGCCGTTTCCATTGGCGCCGGCCTGTTACCCCTTTCACGAATTTCGTTTTCCGAATGGCGTTGTGCCGTTCCCTATTTATGATTGGCGCTCCACGCTAGCCGCGTAGGGGGGACGAAGGATCAACGGCACTGTGCAGTTGATTGTCCTGAAGTCGCAAGACCGGTGAACAACCGGCGCAACGAGCCGCAGGCGGGCATTTCGGCGGCACACAAGGAATGTTGGTATGGCTACAGGCACTGTGAAGTGGTTCAACGACGCCAAGGGTTTTGGTTTCATCACGCAGGACGGCGGCGGGCCGGACGTGTTCGTTCACTACTCGGCGATCAAGCAGGAAGGTTTCAAGTCGCTCAAGGAAGGCCAGAAGGTTACGTTCGACGTGACCCAGGGCCAGAAGGGCCTTGCGGCAGCGAACGTGAAGCTCGCCTAGAGCCGTTTGCGGCTCTGATTCTGGGGCGGGCAATTACCCGTTTCCGAATGCTTTTTTGCGCGCGTTGACCGAACTCGCGCCAGCGCATATCGTTTAACTTCCCGCAAAGCGCATTCGCTCTGCGGGGGCGAGACTCTATGTCCCAACTGGCGCACACGCTGGCGGATCAACTGCAAAAGGCGCTCATCGGCAAGCCCGAAGTCGTGCGCTTGCTGCTGACAGGCCTTTTTGCGCGTGGCCATGTTCTTATCGAGGATCTGCCGGGGCTCGGCAAGACCACGCTCGCTCGTGCCCTGGCCCAGGCGGTAAGCTGCAAGTTCTCGCGCGTGCAGTTCACGCCGGATCTACTGCCCACCGACATTCTGGGCACCAGCATCTACAAGCAGCAGGACGGCAGCTTCGAGTTCCGTGAAGGGCCGATCTTCGCCAACATTCTGCTGGCAGACGAAATCAACCGCGCCACGCCGCGCACGCAAAGCGCGTTGCTCGAGGCCATGAGCGAGCATCAGGTCTCCGCTGAAGGTGTGACGCGCAAGCTGCCCGATCCATTCTTCGTGATCGCCACGCAGAACCCCGCCGAGCACGCCGGAACCTACCCGCTTCCGGAAAGCCAGATCGACCGCTTCATGCTCAAATTCGAAGTGGGTTACCCCAGCGTCGCTGATGAAAAACGCATCCTGTTTGAACACCAGCAGGCCAACACGCTGGCCAACGTGCAGCAGGTGCTGACGCGCGAGCAGGTCGTTCAGGCGCAGGCGCAGGTGAAAAACGTCCGTGTCGATCCCGCCATTGCCGACTACATCCTCGAGATCGTCACCGAAACGCGCAACAACGCCAAGCTCGTCAGCGGCGTTTCGCCGCGCGGCTCGGTCGCGCTTTTCCGGGCCGCGCAGGCCTATGCGATGATCGAGGGTCGCGACTTCGTGGTTCCGGACGACGTCAAGGCGCTGGCGGTGCCCGTGCTCGCGCACCGCATTGTCGAACGCGCCAGCTTTGACCGTCGCGGCGGCAAGGGCGGCCAGGAGTTCATCAAGCGCATTCTCGGCAAGGTCGCGGTCAACGCCTGAACCTCATTTACCTCAGCGCACGGGAACAAGCCGTCTCGCGCGGTCGTTCATGCATGGTTAGAATGGGTGCGGAGGCGACATGCAGGAACTGGGATTTTTCATGTCGTTGTGCGTGGTGGGGCTTGTCGCCTACATCGTGGGCGGCTTGTTTGACTCCCGCCGGCGCGCGGCCCGGCGCGCCTATTGTGAAGCACAGAGCATCCAGTCCGACAGCGATTTTGAAACGGGCATCAGCGCACTGAACCCGGTGCCCGCGGAATTCGGGGCCCGGTTTCGTAAGGCCGTGGGCGGGGCGCTGGGTGTCGAGCCTTCCAGGCTGGGCCCGCAGGACCGCATCCTGGCCGATTTGCGCGTGTTTGGCTTTGACGCGATGGATCTTGCCGGTGCCCTGGAGCGGGCTTTTGACGTGCGCGTGCGCGTGGTGGATATTGTCCGCGCCGGAACGCTGCGCAAGCTGGCGCTGCTGATCCATGAGCGCGCCCAGGAAATCAGCGACCACGAACCACCCCTGCACCGCGACCCGGTTCCCAAAGTTCAGCCGCCCAGGACGGACGCCGAACAGGATGGCGACAGCGCACCGCCTGCAGGGCCGGTGCAAGTCTGAGTGGCCGGTCAGCCGTCGGCCGTGATTGCAGCGGCTAATTCAAGCTTGACGCGTTCAGCATCGGTGTTGGCCACCTGGCAGGTGCCCGCGGCGACGTGGCCGCCGCCTCCATACTTGAGCATGAGCTCGCCCACGTTGGTTTTGCTGTCACGCTTGAGGATGGACTTGCCCACCGCAAAGACCGTGTTCGATTTATCTTTGCCCCACATGACATGCATCGAGATGTTGGATTTGGGGTAAAGCGCGTAGCACATGAAACGGTTGCCCGCGTAAATCACCTCTTCCTTGCGCAGATCTAGCACCAGCAGGTTCTTGTTCATGCGGCCGCAACGAACGAGCTGGTCGTTGAACAAGTGCTCGTGCTCGTGGTACAGGTCCACGCGTTCCTTGACGTCCGGGTGCTGGAGGATCTCCTCGATGTTTTTGTCGCGGCAATAACCCATCAAGTCCATCATCAGCTGGTAGTTCGCAACCCGGAAATCCTTGAAGCGCCCCAGCCCGGTGCGCGGATCCATGATGAAATTGAGCAGCGTCCAGGCGCGCGGGCGCGAGATGTCCTCGAGGTCGTATTGTGCGCTGTCGGCCTGGTCCACGGCCTCCATCATCGCATCGCTGACCTTTGGAAAGCGCTCACGCCCGCCGAAGTGCTGGTACACCACACGCGCCGCTGAAGGCGCCAGCGGATTGGTCACGTAGTTCTTGTTTGCGCCCACACGCTTTAGCTCGCTGGCGTGATGGTCAAAGGCCATGTGCACGCGCGGATCAAACGGCAGGTTGGTCGTGATGTCATTCTTGGAAAGTTCAACCTTGCCGTCTTGCACGTCTTTGGGGTGCACGAACTTGACATCCGCGATCATGTCCAGCTCGCGCAGCAGGATGCCGCACACGAGGCCATCGAAGTCACTGCGCGTGACCAGCCGGTATTTCTTTGTCTCCTCATTTGCCGGCTTCGCCGACGCCTTCGGAGACGCCTTTGCTGACGCCTTTGCCATGGTGCACCTGAAGTGGCCTTTGGGGCAATATACAGTCCGGAGCGTGCGGTTGTAGTAGCCTAGATTTGATAGCTGGAGTCGTGCGACCGCCTGCTGAGCGCCTGCTCTTCCCACTCCTGCATGTCCGCCAGCGAAGTGCGATCGAGCACCAAAGCCATGTTTTCACTGACTTTGGTCATCACCATGCGCAAGCCGCATGATTCGACATCGGCACACTCGTCGCACGCCTTTGGCGCAGGGCCGGCACAGGGCAGAATCGCAACGGGCCCCTCGAGACTGCGAACGATTTCGCCGACCGAGATCTCGGCTGGAGAGCGTGCCAACGCATAGCCGCCGCCGCGCCCCTTCTTGCTGACCAGGAACCCGAGATTCTTGAGGTCGAGCAGGATGAGCTCCAGGAACTTGTGCGGGATGCGCTGCCGCGCGCTTATTTCGGCGATCTGGGTCAAGCCCTGCCCATGGCATTTCGCCAGCGCTGAAAGCGCCAGCAGGGCGTACTTTGTTTTCATCGTGAGCACGCCAGAAGGCTAGCAATCCGCGGGCCTTTGACAAAAGCCTACAGCGGCTGCGTTCCGCCACGGCGTGAGCGTTCCGCTATGCGCTGTGTCCGGCGGCTGGGCGCTTGGTTTCGCGCCGGCTCAATCAGTTGCAGCGCGTCCATGAACACGGGAAACAGAGGCAGCAGCAGGTGTGCCGCAAAGGCCAAACTGGTTCGCGAGGACTGACGGCTTTCAAGCGCAAGCCAGCCGCACTTCACGCGGCCGCCTGCGTAAAGCGGAACATCAAGGGCGCGCGCATGTTCGTGATGAGCGCCCAGTTGCCAGCAACGGGCGCCGTCGGCGTCGTACAGTGCAAGCGAAGAGAGGCGCAGCAGCGACATCAGGCGCAGGACCTTGGGGTCCGACAGGGCCGTCATTGGATTGTCAGCCCCAATCCTGGATAGCACTTCCGCGATATCGGTCGCCGGGCCCGCCGCCAGCAGGTTGCGCGGGGAAAGATATCCGCCCAGGAAATAGACGCCGGCGTAAAGCCCAAGCGGCAATGCCAGCGCTGCGGCCGCGAAAAGCGGCTCGAAGCGAGTCAATATTGATGCGCCGGCTGCAATCGCGGCCATAGCCAGCAGCGTGGCCGCTGCGCGTCGCGAGCCGCCGTCAAAGATCCAGAGCGCAATATGATGAATGTGGCCCCGATCCGGTCGAAGCGGGCTGCGCCCCTGAATGATGCGGCGGAAGAACACAACCGTAACGTCCACAATCGGCAGCGAGAGCAGCAAGAACAAAGGTACGAGATCGATTGCGCCCTCCGGCGTGCGGACCGCCCGCAATGCCAGCGTCGCCGTGACAAAGCCAAGAAACGTGCTTCCCGAATCGCCCAAAAACGCGCGCGGCTTGCCCAGGTTCCAGCGCAGGAACGCCAGCGCCGCCACACCCAGCGGCAGTGCCAAAGCAATTTCAGCGCTACCGCCAAAGAAGCCCGAAGCGGCAATGCCGCACAGCCCGATGAAAGCCGCGCCGGCGCAAAGCCCGTCAATGCCATCAATCAGGTTGAATGCGTTGGTCAGCGCCACGATGAACAAGACGGTCAGCGGCAGCGAGAACAGCCCCGTGTTGACCTCGGGCAACCCAAAGAGCGAGAAGCTGTCAAAGGAGAATCCCAGCGCCCATGCCCAGAGTCCGGCCATGGATTGGACCGCAAGCTTGGCGATAGCACCCACGCCCTTGATGTCATCGAGTGCGCCCATCGCCAAAATGGCCAAGGCCGGCAAAAGCAGGTACACATGGTTGATTTCGTCGAGGTAACTCTGCACCGAAAGCGCCTGCGAGGCCAGCAACTGAACCAGCAGCGCTGCAAACAGCCCCGCCGCAATGGTCAAGCCGCCGGAGCGAGCCACTGTGTCGCCGTGTACGCCCCTCAGCTTCGGTGAATCAAGCATGCCAATGCGCCAAGCCGCACGCCGCATGTAGCCGCCGGTCAGCAGCACAACGCCGCCCGCGGCCAGCAGGCCCAGCAACAACGGAATGGTCTCAATTGCGAACATGCTCTATCCGACAATGAGGAAGACTATGGAGGCCGCGCTGATTGCCGCCGTCAGCGCGATCATCCAGGCCGTGGCAGGAACCATGCGCTTGAACTGAGCAATCGCTCCGCCGAAAATCACGATCGTCGCCGCAAAGCAGGTGGTCGCGAAACCGATGATCACGCTGGTGAAGTCGAAGCGGTTCTGGGTTACCGAGAGGCTTCCGCCCTGGCTGACAAGACTGGCATTGCCGGGCGTGGACACGCCCAGATTGAAACGGGCGAAATAAGCCACCGCCAGCGCTAACAGACCCAGCATGCACAGGCCAATGCACACCAGCGAAATCTCGCGCCCCAGTGCGCGCACTTCCGTGGCAAGGCTCTCCTTGCGCGCGGCTTCGCTGGCGGGATCGTAGATGCGGTCAATTTCCAGGTTGCCTGCCATAGTCTGCCTAAATGGGGACGCGATTGTTCCGCTTCCGCGCCTGCTGCTTCTCGTTCGCCAAAGGCCGCTGCGCGTCTTTCAGAATCAAATGTCTCCCAAGCACAACGGCGTCCAGCTGCGTGCGTGCAAAGCAGTCGAGTGCCTGCGCCGGTGTACACACAATCGGCTCGTTTTCGTTGAAACTGGTGTTGAGCAGTACCGGTGTGCCGGTTTGCCTGCCGAATTCCGAAATCAGGCCGTGATACAGCGGCAGATCGTACTTGTTCACGGTCTGCACGCGGCCTGTGTTATCCACGTGGTTCACGGCCGCCAGCTCGGCGCGCTTAGCCGCGCGCGTGCGGTAAACCATGAGCATGAAGGGCGAGGGATGCCCGCTTTCAAAGTAATCCGAGAGCCGCTCTTCCAGAATGCTCGGAGCAAAGGGCCGGAAACTCTCGCGGTGTTTGATGCGCGCGTTGAGCAACTCCTTCATGCCCGGGTGCCCGGGGTGCGCCAAGATGCTGCGCTGACCCAACGCACGCGGGCCCCACTCCATGGCTCCCTGGAACCAGCCCACGACTTTGCCTTGGGCAATTTCGGCGGCAGTCTCGCGCAACAGGTTAGCCTCGGCCAGTTGCGTCACCTTCAGGGGCGCAGCATGGTGCGCCCCCACGAAGTCACCAATCTCGCGGGCGATTTCTTCGTCTGTGAAACGCGAACCCCAAGCCGCGTGCCGAACCTCAAAGCGCGGCTGGCCGGCCTTCGCGCTCACGTATGCGGCCACGCCAATGGCCGTGCCGTCATCGCCGGCGGCGGGCTGAACGTAGAGGCGTTTGAACGGCGTCTGTTCGAGCAACTTGCCGTTGGCCACGCTGTTGAGCGCGACACCGCCCGCAAGGCACAGATCAGTCAAGCCGGTTTTTGCGTGCAACGCGCGCGCGATGTGCACGAACGCCTGCTCCAGACGATGTTGCAGCGAAGCCGCGATGTCGCGATCGCGCTGGGTAATCGTTTCCGCTGGGCCATGTGCGCGCGGTGGCCCCAGCTCTTTGGAAAGTAAGCGCGTGAACAAGTGTTCAAAGTGCGGGCTGCCGTATTCGTCAGTCCCCGTCTCGACGCCTTCGGTGTGATGGTTGAAATAGCTCAGGTCGAGCTCAAATCGGCCGCCCGCCTTGAAGCGCAGCAGCCTTTCAAAGAAGGCCGCGTACTTCGGCTCGCCATAGGGTGCAAGTCCCATGACTTTGCCTTCGTCGCCGTAACGGTCGTAGCCGATGAACTGGCAGATGGCCGTGTACAGGATGCCGAGGCTGTGCGGGTAGGTGACGCGCCATAAGGGCTTGAGCTTGGAACTCTCGCCCACGGCCGCAAGGCAACTTGCAAAATCCCCAAAGCCGTCAAGCGTTAGCACGGCCGCGCGCTCAAAGGGGCTGCAAAGAAAGGCGCTGGCGGCGTGGCTGACGTGGTGCTCAACGCGGCGCACTTTCGCACGCAGGTTGCCGCGCGGCGCACCCAGGGCTTCGCACAGTTGCTCCTCGAGACCGGCAAGCCCGGCGCGATCCTTGATGCGTTTTTTTGCGACTTTGCCGATGCCGCCGAGATGTTTAAGCACATAGCCCGCCTTGGCCACCAGGTTGGCGCGTGAATCACGGGCGATACCGACCTCGTCAAGATCAGCCAATGAGACACCCGCGATGCGCAATACTTCGGCGACGGCGAGTGCGGGAAACCCCGCGCAATGCTTGATGCGATTGAGGCGTTCCTCGGCAACAGCCGCCACGAGCCGGCCATCGGCGTAAAGAGCCGCGGCTGCGTCCGCGTGATGCGCGTTGATGCCCAGCACAAGCATAAGCGCTCGATGTGCCCCTGAAGCAAACGATTATAGTAGGCCCCCCTGCCACTGCACCAAGGACCTGCCCCGCTTTTGGACAATTCCGGCGCGATTGCGTCACAAGGCACGCGCATGAGTCATTGCGAGCCTGGTTTCCCGCAAATCGGGGCTCAAAGTTGCCAGCCAGGGATTGCGGAAAATTGTTGGTGGAAGTGCTTGCGCCTTCGCGCCGAATCGCTACGCCTTTGTGCGATGAAACCCGACGACTACGTCAGTTTCTTCCTGTCGCTCGGCATCCTGTTGCTGAGTGCCAGACTGTTGGCTGAGTTGGCCCGCAAACTGGGCCAGCCCTCGATCCTGGGCGAGTTGCTGGCGGGCATCCTGCTGGGGCCCACCCTGCTGGGCAAGTTCGCGCCTGATGCGATGCACTTCATATTCCCGGTCGCGGGTTCTGTTCGCACGGCCTTTGATGCGTTCACGACGCTGGCCATCGCGTTATTCCTGACCGTGGCAGGAATGGAAGTCGATCTCTCCACGGTATGGAAGCAGGGCAAACTCGCACTGGCCGTGGGCGGATTTGCGCTGCTCGTGCCCTTTGCCTTGGGATTTGGCGCGGGATCTCTGGTGCCCGCCTATGTCTCGCCGGATCTGCTGGGCGGCGCGCCCGGCACCAGCCCGCTTCTGTTCGCCCTGTTCCTTGCGACGGCGCTCGCGATTACGGCCCTGCCCGTGATTGCCAAGACCTTGATGGACATTGGCATGTACCGCAGCGACCTGGGCATGCTGATCATCGCGGCCGCGGTGTTTATCGATCTCGCGGGCTGGGTGATTTTCTCGGTCATCCTTTCCATGATTGGCGGAGAAGAAGCGCATCGATTTCCGGTTTACATGACCGTGGCGGCCACTCTCGCATATGCGGCTGCGATGCTCACGATCGGGCGCTGGCTCATTCACAAGACGCTGCCGGCGATTCAGGCGCACATGAGCTGGCCCGCCGGCGTGCTGGGCGTCAGCGTTTCGCTTGCGCTTTTTGGAGCCGCGCTGACCGAGTGGATCGGCGTTCATGCCATTTTCGGCGCGTTTCTGGTCGGCGTGGCGCTGGGTGATTCGAGCCACCTGCGGGAGCGCACACGCACGACCATGGACCAGTTTGTGTCCTTCATTTTCGCGCCCATTTTTTTCGCGAGTATCGGCTTGCGTTTCGACTTCCAGGCCGAGTTTGACGGCGTGCTGATTCTGATCGTGCTGGTTCTGGGATACGCCGGAAAACTCATCGGCTGCAAGCTCGCCGGCAGCCTGTTCAAGATGGACAAACGCGAGAACTGGGCGCTGGGCGTGGGCATGAGCACCCACGGCGCCATGGACATCATTCTCGGCCTGCTGGCGCTCGAAGCCGGGCTGATTTCGACAAGGTTGTTCGTCGCACTGGTCGTTGTGGCTGTCATCACGGCGGCCACGGCGGGCCCCTTGATGGAGCGAATCCTCAAGCGCAAGAAACCCAAGCGCTTTACGGCCTACGTGGGCGCGAAGAGTTTTATTGCGGATCTGAAGGCCACAGAACGGTTCGCGGCGATCCTTGAACTCGTGCCGGTTTCGGGTGCGGTCGGCCTAGACCTGCACAAGATTTCGGATGCCGTGATTGAACGCGAGCGCGTGATTCCTACCGGTCTGGGCAATGGCATTGCCCTGCCTCATGCGCGCATCAAAGGCCTGACCGCGCCTCAGATTGCCATGGGCATCTCGCGCAAGGGCATCGACTTTGATTCCCCGGACGGCGAACCGGCGCGCATCGTTTGCGTCATCCTTACTCCCGAGGCGGATCAGGCCACGGCGCTTGAACTTTATCGCGATATCCTGACCACCTTTCGCGAAAAGCCGTTCCGGGAAAAGGTGCTTCAAGTAAAGAACTACACCGAGCTGCTGGCGTTGATGGCCAGTGCTGCGGGATCCAACCCCGGTGAAGCCACGATCGCGCCCGCCGCTCACTGATCAACTGCACTTGATAATTCGCCGGCGTTCATTGATTATCCCCGCCCATGAAAAGCCTTTACTCCGACGTCGAAGCCGAGTCCTTCGTGCAGAAATTCCCGGGCGTGCCGCGCGACGTGGCGCGCAACGCGGCCCGTTGGGTTTTTCGCCCTTTCCGCTGGCGCGGAATGTTGGCCGCATCGAAATCCTGGGTGGAACAACTCGGCGAGGCGCGGGAATTGGCGCGTCGATTCGACACCGAGCCGAATTCTTTCACCAAGGAGGATTGGGCGCGCGTGGTTCCCGAGTGGATCTGGGATTATGTCGAGGTGACCATCCCGTGGTTGATATCGTTGCAACGGGAGCCGCTGGTGTGGATTCGGACTCGTCCCGGCGAGGCGGGGCAATTGATTGGCGAGATGGGTGATCTGGATGCCCCGTGCGAGATCGCGCCGGACGCGTTGGTGTTCGAGGGCCCGGAGGATTTGTTTCGGTCGCCTCAATTTCACGATGGCCGATTCGAGCTGCAG
>Ga0154020_10007379_pt1 | contig 12844 bp, 13 predicted proteins | sample Klosneuvirus_201_FD_109709 | JGI IMG/M metagenome (GOLD analysis project Ga0154020, IMG submission 109709) | Active sludge microbial communities from wastewater, Klosterneuburg, Austria - Klosneuvirus_20160825_MG | ecosystem: Engineered > WWTP > Aerobic digester > Activated sludge | place... | reverse complement strand
CCGGGCAAGCGCCAGAGCGGTCCCCCTTTGCCGCTCGCGATGTTTGGAGCAGTTCATCGAGGATGAGGTGAGGATATCGATTCTTACAAGACTTCGATGAACAGGTACAGTCTCGATCAGGAAAGCACTCCGATGGGGACAAGGTTTCGAGGGAAGGCAAGGTGATGTAAGGGATCTTCATAGCGACAGGCGATCATCATCAGTGACTGACATTGCGCAAATAATAACGGTTATTTAATCGTTCTAAATATAATCAGGGCTGAACCAACGTTGTGGCCGACAGGATCCGATTTTGAAGTTCGAGGTATCGAGAGCTACAAACGAAAAGCAATCATGAGTCCAGAGAGCATCCACATAGAAGAGTAAGGCAATTCAAAGTATCGCACCACTAAGGATAGAAGATCAGAGGGGAACGACATGTGGAAGGGATCCCACCACCAAGAAGAAAACGCGTGAGGGCCAACCAACCAATAATTCACACATCTATCACTCGATTCACGTTAAAAATGAGAATAAATGAAACGAAATATCATTCACATTTGAATAAGAAGATCAAAGGGACCCATTGACAAACACTGCGACCAGTTGGTAACGGAGAGACACCCAAGTGACACTGACAGGAAACGACCGCCACTCTCGTTGCTTCCCCGAAATGGTCCGAACGCATCGCGAATGTAAATATTAGAGATGATCATACTACGAATATGCACTCGATAGGAGGGAAATGATGGAGATGATATAGGCAAACATGGACGACATAGACGGCGGGGGGAAACTGCGAAGTCGTCTGAGCGCAGTGCAATCCTCCATTTGAGGAGGGATGTCCTCAATTGCCACTTAATAACTCTTCATTTCACCAGATTTTAGAAACTCCAGTATCACGAAATACATTAATTTGATGTGGGGGAAAATATGGAAGCCCGACGGGGAAAGAGAAACGGAATTTTGGGAACCTCACTTCTTCCACTCTCACGTGAGGGTCGGCAGAGAGGGCTTGTCCTCCTTCCTCCTCAAATACCATCGCATCAAAATCGATTTTTGAGTAAAAAAAAGCATCAACAATACTAATTTGATACGCACTAACCGACCGACAGAAGTTCAGAGAAGGAAGCCAGCCGGAAGCGGAGAGGTTCAACTCGAAAATTACATCCATGGCCCAACGGAGGAGGCATGTCCTCAACCCTCTTCAATTAATACCGAACATAATCTGATTTTCGATCAAAATTTGATACAAATAACCATTTTGCGATATCGGGAAGATAATAGAAGCGGTAATCTGAGGATCGAACAGATTTTTATCGGATCGACATTTCCATGCAAAAAGCGAACCTCGACGGATTTGTCCTCAATTGTGTCGCAATAACACATTCCAGAACTCGATTTTTAGAACGGAAAAAAAAGAAAACATACACTTTTGGGACTCGCAATAAGGCAAGGCGTAAAAGAAATACCGAGTCCCCAGGATACCGACGAGAGAAGTGCCGCCAGAACAAAGGTACGGTGGAGACGACCCGTGCTCCCAAGGCGAAGAACATTTTCAATAACAATCATGGACGGCTTCGACAGTACGGCAATACCAAAGCCAACACGCTGAATCGATTGGAAGAAACGACCGGACGAACAGACGAACGGAGAGAGGACCAACACTGCAGGCGTGAGAAAGAGTACCTCGTCGACTGAGTTATCGTGGAGGTGGAATGGTGAGTGACGTGACAAATACGAACGCGAACCGCACGAATCCATATGCGAGCGCACCTAGGGATTCAGATAAGAATGCCTTGTGGGGCAGAGTCACAGAAGGTTAAGCGAAGCAGCAAAATGGCAGGTTGAATGTCGCCCGCAAATTCAACGAAGTGCTAAGACCATTCGTGAAGAGCTACGAGGCAATTGGACGACGACTGTAGGCAGAAGCGACTGTAGACAGGCAAAGGAGAGAGCAACAAGATGATGAGGCGATGAAAAGAGGAAGCCTCGTCTGGTATCGAGTGTACGTGATGGATGGTCCTCAGGAGGGAAGTGTGATCAGACTGAGTTGCATCTCGACACGACCCAACACGCGGAAAGTGACATACGCGACATCAATATCCTATAAACAAGCAAAATATGATCTTGAGAAAAGATTGAAAGATTGAAGGAGACGGATTGCCAACTCCGAGACAAAGGCCGAGAGGGATGAGGCGAAAAGTGAGCGGAGTGACACCAGGCGATCGAGGGCACCAGCACAACAAAGGAACCAAATAAAAAACAGAGAACATAGAGATAAATGGCCGCGGGTGACCGCGCGAGATCGGGGGCGAGATCCGGGGCGAGGATCAAGGGGATTCAGAGCGGCAGAAGCGAATGTCCTCTGCAGGCCAGCACGCTCCTCCGTCAATAAAAGCACAAAACATACAATAAATTTTAATATAATTCGAAAAATAACGATATGAAAGCCTCAAGGTGAGGAGCAATAGAAAAAAGGACCGACTCGTCGTCGTCGCGAGACCGACCCAACAAGTTCGGGAGCTCCCAGGACCGCGGAATGCAGAGAAATACTTAGAACATGTTTATGTACAACACCAAATGAATGATACGAAGGTCAGGCGTGACGAGGCTGAGGCAGCAGGCAGAAAGAGAACGAACCGGCCCCGGGTATCAAAAACGCCGAAAGCTCGCGAGCCCTGGTCGACGAGCCGTGCCGCCTCCCGAGCTCGCCGACCTCTTCCCGCCTTCCACTTGTAGACACACCAATGATGTCAGGACATTTTTTTTCAAGCTTTGAAAGCTATCTAAAAGGGTCCGATACTACTGTCGGTTCGACCGTCGACGCGGAAGTCCTTGCCGCCTTGAATCATCGCCGAAGACCAGACGAGTCAGACGACAAATGGCTGCCTCTGACGAATTTCCAACTTTATAAGCTTGATCTCCTTTTTTTGGAGACAGAGTTTTGAGAGTTTGAGGCAAGATCGTCAACATGGGGCGATGCAACACTGATAGCCAACTTCGTCGAGGTCGACGATCAAAGCTCGACCTAATATCATTATCTTGGTAGTTTTAACTTTTGTAAATGACTCTCTCCACCGCCTTCTCACTCTTCCGCTTGGTGACGAGATAATGATATGCTTGCCCATGCCGTTCTGACTCTGAGATCTGACGGTTCGGTTCTTTTCTCTTCCCCATTCCTCCTTTCCCTTCCCTGTGACGCACTCTGACCTTGGGATAAGGGTTTTCGACACATAGTCCATTCGTCCTGACTCCGATAGTGTCCTGACTGCAAAGAGTTTCATCATTCAGTTTCTGGGCTGCTATGACTATGGCAATCTACTACAACTATCATAACACACTAAATTGATGGCACAGCATATAAAATACAATAGATCTTCAAAGAGAGGCAGGAAACGAGGCAACAGGCGGTGCTCAACTTTCAGCGATGGCGCGCTTCCGATCGCGGTAAGGGAACACTTTCTTTCGGAGGGACTTGACGGAGAAGAGGATGACTACCGCGATGACGATAAGGACTGCCGCGATGATGCCCACGACGAGTCCAATGAAGGACTGCATCGGCATTCCCTCAATCGCTGCATCGACTATTCAGAACACATATTCAAGGACAATAAATGGAAAGAGAAGGTACGAGATTTAGTCGATTCATCACTGCATGATGGATCGGCCGAGAAGATCACTGAGAGCTCCGACACGCTCTTGGTCACCTTGCTCACCCTACATCAAAATCCAACGAAAAGTTTGCAGCGATAAGGTGATTTTCACATAGGGGCCGCACATGCAAGTATCACTTCCATCGGCCGCCACGATTTCAGCATCTCCTCCAGGTGGAGAGTTACACTGATATTTTGCAATCTAAAATGCAATTCTGATCGTGAGAGTGCCTCAACGGTCTCGTTTCGATGAGAAGAGTACGACGAGCTGTTGATTGAGCTTGACGTTGGTGAGCTCGATTCGCAATGGACCAGAGACATTTATGCACTGCAGCACAATGAGCCCTGGCTTCATGCTGTTTCCGTCCACTCCAATCGTGAGATTCGACGACGCGTCCACCACGAGGTTACCTGGAAGAAATGTTGGTCAAAAGTCAAATCACAACAAGACGCAAGTACCCGAGATTGAGTTGGACGACGTCGATTTGAAGTTGAGGTAAGAAGAAATTTCCACCAAGAAATCTCCAGTAACACTACTCATGCACTTCAATGCCGGCAGAAACAAAAAGCTCGCTCAGAGAAAAGAGAACGGGTACGTGAACTGATCAGTCACAACGATCTGGGTGCTTTGAACGTTCAGCGAGCCCGCGATCGACGTCGGCAGATTCAGCGCCACAACTCCCGGAACTGGGAAAAACAATTGAGAAGAAATGAAGACGAAAGGGCGAAGCTAGTCTCACCTGCAATGATGGCAACATCGGAGGGAGCGATGCAAGCGCCCGAGCAACAGGAGATGTTCACAGAAAAATCATTGCATGGGAGTGGCGCGGGCGTAGGAGTGGAAGTTGGGGTAGGACTTGGCGTCGGAGTCGGGGTAGGAGTCGGAGTCGGAGTTGGAGTCGGAGTTGGAGTTGGGGTTGGAGTTAGAGTTGGCGACGGTGTCGGAGTCGGCGTCGTTGGAGTAGAAGTGGGAGCGGGAGTGGGAGTGGGAGTGGAAGTGGAAGTGGGAGTGGGAGTGGAAGTGGGAGTGGGAGATGGCTTTGGCGTCGGCGTAGGAGTCGGTGTGGGTGTGGGTGTGGGGGTAGGCGTAGGAGTAGGAGATGGCTTTGGCGTTGGCGTAGGAGTCGGTGTGGGTGTGGGTGTGGGGGTAGGCGTAGGAGTGGGAGTCGGGGAAGGAGACGAGTCTACTAAGTCCAATCAAAATTCAAACCAACGTACACATCGAACTGGTGGATCCGGGGGCGCACTCTGGGTACAAATCCCGCTCAGGATGATCTCAGCATTGGACGAGTACGTTGAGGTGACACTGTTTCCAGACTTAACGATAGATAGCGCCCTGAAGGAATCGGAAATTAGAAAAGAAAAAAGACGTGGAAAGGCATCGAGAAGGACGGGTCAGAGCACTTGTAAGTGAATGACAAACAGGCGTAGGTTTTGAGTTGAAAGGCGCCGTCGCAGGTGATGTTCACAACCGGCGCTGACACACGATTAACAGCGACTATGCTTGTTGAGTATGCTGGCAATCAAGACGCGATGTGAGATGGCTGCAATCAGAGAGATTGTGGCTTCAGAGAAGGTACGATAAGGAGTGGAGCACGTGGCAATGGGTGCTGCAATTCCAGAGTGCGAATTGTTTTGAAAGGTCGAAGTGCGGCAAGATATCTCACCGTCAATATCCTTTTGGTAGAGCACGCCATCGCAAGGGTAAGGCTATCAAAAATCCGATCACCTAAGAGAGTGAAACGTCGAGCTTCATCGAAAAATCTTTCAATTTCTTAGCGCACCAAAAGAGAGGTCGAGTTGAGGACATTGCCGCAGTAGCAACCGCTCATGATGAGGCCAGGGTCGCAAGTGACATCAGCGTAATCGTCGTCGTAGTTACCCATAATGGGGCCAATCTGGGTGGTTGCATTGATTTCTCAAATCAAACGACGTGAGTCAAGGAAAGGAGAAGGACAGGCCAACGAATGAGATGGCGTACGTCGATCGATGGCACAGGTGTAGGTGAAGTTGACCATCTCGGTGAAATTGCCTTCGAAGTTGGAGCGCAATGCGTACTTGAACGAGGAGCGGCCTCTGTTGATGGGCCTCGGATACCACCGGGCGTCGTCAGACTTATAGTACCTGGAACCAAATGATAATTAATGGTCATTTCAAAAGAATCGACCTTTGAACTTCCCCCATTTTTGGGGATTCAGTAATAATAATATTTTTCTATGATAAATTGGAGTGTCTATACCAGCAGCGAGCGGCTGGTGAGTAGCACATGACACTGACCAGACGGGTTCCCGCCGGGCAAGTTGTCGTCAGCGGCAAAGTGGTGGAGCCCACCAAACTGAAGTTGGAGATTTTCGCTGCCATATAACCTAAAGGAAAGAAACCATTATCTCTCGAGCAGAAATGAAAAGAATAATGACAGGCCACTTCCCCAATATATAGGAATATATATGCCCTAATAATAGGAAGTGGTGCGTGTCGCGTTAGTGTCGCAGACCGCGTAGAACGCAGTGACCGCTCCCGAAAAGCTCCCGTTGACTTTCGTGAAGATTCGACAAGCTGAAACATTCAATATGATAGCTCCGTCTCGTCTACTCCACTAAAAACCAAAATGAGAAGCGAACAATAAAAGGGGGCGGGGATCATCCGAAAGGGACGCGGAATAACGCGCGCAATGTATCATCAGCTGAGCCGACTTTGACCTTTTCAACAACGAAACGAGAAGAGAGGAGAAATTTAATTAATTGCATACCGAATAATCTCGGAATGGGGAACCGCCGCCAACGCCGGGTGCGGCGTAACAATGGAGAACGTAACCAGCACCACAAGAAACGTCGACGAAGGCCACAAGAGAGCTCGCCGGAAGCTCGCCTCCGCTCACCACCACAATCGCTAATAAAAACTCATCAGATTACCGAGCAATACTATTGGGAAAGAGAGCGAGCGAACCGGCTTCCGCGCTCCAGGCGAGGGCGAGGCAGAACAAGATGATTAACTGCCAACGCAGAGGTGGCCTCGCCATCATTTGTACTTCTGCCTTGCCGACTACCGGGAATAATGGACCTCAAGATCCATCATAATCATAGGTCAAATCGGGAAATTGCGGCCAAAGGAGATAAAGTAAATAATCTCCGTGTTGCTATTAATAGTCAACGTCCGGACGATCATCTCGGCAGGCTTCGAACGAGTCGGCTCTGGGGAGCAACCGACTCTGTCGTGATCCTCCCCCAAGATGGAATGCAATTACATCGGCAAGGCATATTTGAGAATGAGCGAAGATTTTGAAGAGGGCCTGCTGCTCTCGAGGGGACAAAGCGAGTTTCAAATATGATGGCCACTCAGTAGTCACGGCAGTCACTGCAAACGATCTTGAAGCAAAGCTTCTTCGGAACGAGTGTCGATGTCGTTCGGAACGAGAGCTCGATGGTCAGTGAGCGGCAATCGACCCCTCCAGGCGGTCGATGATGCGCTTTGGGAGGCGGCTCTGGAGGAAGAGCGTGCGGACCTCGCTGGTGCTGAGATAGCGACGGCCGTTGGCGTCTTCCTTGCCAAAAACTTTTAGGAGGCTCGGCCACTCGCCCTCCATCATCGGCCGGTAGATGCTCTTGCGAGTGGCGACGGGCGCGCGCGCAAAATTGTCGTCCATGAACTTGGCGAGCTCCTTAATGTCGAGGCCAAGCTCCTTGCAGCCGTCCTTGGTGGTCTTCTCACTGGCAAACGTCTCCATGTGTTTCAGCTCCTCTCCCACAATGTTACCCTTCTCGTCAATTATGCGTGAGCTCACACCGTGCTTGTACAGCGGGCCAAGGCGGAGGCGGTCAATATTCAAGCCCTCCCGGTAGGTGTTGGAGACAGAGAGAGGACCGAAGCCGTTGCCGATGAGCGCGATGAGCCTGATCACAAAGTTTGGCGTCTGTTGCACCTTCGCAACGGCATCAGCATGAGCGCCTAGAGTCACGACAACGTCTGCAACGTGATCGATTGGGTCGGCCTGTTCGTTGAGGACGCCGTGCGCGGCGAGAGATCGCAAGAAGGGGCACGGATTGTGCGGCGACGGCGTCTTCGCAGGCTCGGGTGAAAATCCACGAAGAACTATATCGATGGTAAATATCAACAAGAAGAATCAGCACCAATCCCAGCCCAGGGATGCATAAGTGGAGCGAATATCGTCGAGAACTCTCGACGTTTGGGGGCTCCAACGGAGGAGGATCGTACTGCTCGCCGTTGATTTGCGGCGGCTGAAGACCTAAAATAATGATATAAGCGTTCGGAATAAATCGTCTTTCATATTACAGCAGCCATCCGAGTCAACCTGAGTGGACAGGGGGAGGTCCACCTGCAGATGGAACCTCCCCCTCGTCGTCAGGTACCGATCGATGCGAAGTGCTATTGAAAGCCAACTGCTCCAAGAATAAGCAACAAAATGTGCATACCCAAGAGTAAATAAAATACCCCACACCGACGGCAAGGGCGACGCGCACGTACGCGAGCTGTCCAGCAGGGGCGAAAAAGTCTTTGAATACCGACAACATTCGCCGCTCACGCTTTGGCGATCTCTTTCACACAATGAAGAAAATGGGATGACACCAAGACACCAAGTAAGAGCTTGTCGCACGTTTTGGCGGATCGCAGAATCGTCGCGATTCAAGACTTCCTGGTTAACCCGATGCATCGTCCATATTGAACCACCCGCAAAGTCCTCTCTTTGCTGCGTGGTTTACGCTGTTGAATGAAGATAACGACACTCCTTGGGTAAGATTGTTTACAATTCAAACAGATTTAGTCCAATTCAAACAGATTTAGTCCACGAAGCATTCACCAAGCGCCACCGCGAAGACGGAGCACGAGGTGAAGAGTAGACTCCTTCTGAATGTTGTAGTCCGAGAGCGTGCGGCCTTCCTCGAGCTGCTTGCCGGCAAAAATGAGGCGCTGCTGGTCCGGGGGGATGCCCTCCTTGTCCTGGATCTTCTGCTTGACGTTATCAATGGTGTCGCTGGGCTCAACCTCGAGGGTGATCGTCTTACCCGTGAGCGTCTTCACGAAGATCTGCATACCACCACGGAGGCGGAGCACGAGGTGGAGAGTCGACTCCTTCTGAATGTTGTAGTCGCTCAAAGTGCGACCTTCCTCGAGCTGCTTGCCGGCAAAAATGAGGCGCTGCTGGTCCGGGGGGATGCCCTCCTTGTCCTGGATCTTCTGCTTGACGTTATCGATAGTGTCGCTGGGCTCGACCTCGAGCGTGATGGTCTTGCCCGTGAGCGTCTTCACGAAGATTTGCATACCACCACGAAGGCGGAGCACAAGGTGGAGAGTCGACTCCTTCTGGATGTTGTAGTCGCTCAAAGTGCGACCCTCCTCGAGCTGCTTGCCGGCGAAGATGAGGCGCTGCTGGTCCGGAGGAATGCCCTCCTGGAAGAGCAAAATTTGAGTGGCAAAATAAACAATCAACTAGAAAACAAAAGAGGGGATTCCTCGACCGAGGTCGAGAAGAAAAGACATTCAAGGCATCATAGGCAAGCAAACGAACCTTATCCTGAATTTTCTGCTTGACATTGTCAATGGTGTCGCTGGGCTCGACCTCGAGAGTGATGGTCTTACCTGGAGAGGAGGAGCTGAGACCCAGCAAAGCACACGAGCCGCAACGGAGACGAGCCCAACCGTACCAGTCAAAGTCTTAACGAAGATCTGCATTAGTTGGTGTGGAAGCACAAGAGAATGACGAGGCAAAGCGATTGAAAATACACGAAGAAATAAGCGATGCGTCAAATCGAGTCAGCAAGACCATTCCTGCGTCACGAGCTGCAAAGCGAAAGGATTGGTCAGCATAGTTCACGTCTTGCTTACGTCTTGCCGTTCTGTCCTTCGTATGCCATTCGAACGTATGCCAAACTGGCATGTCATGCGCTGCTCTCGTGGTGATCGAGACCACGAACGCCGGAACGCGGGAGACCGGTGAAATTTCGAGTCGGGTATCTTTTATCACAGCAATAAAAACATTTCTGCCCGTAAAACTGACCATAGCTCAGCCGGTAGAGCGGAAGACTGTAGTAAAGTGCAGCTGTCATCTTTAGGTCCGTGGTTCGATTCCGCGTGGTCAGATATTTTTTACATTTTTGTCGCGTTCCTCTTTCCCCTCCGATCAACAACTTACCTCCATCGATCTTCAATACTGCTCCCCCAGGCGCTTATTCCAATCGCTTCTCCACGGGTCCCTCTCCCCCTTTCGTCTTCTCGCCTGATGCAGCATCATCGTTCTAATGGCGCTACTTGATGGTTATTTTACTACTCACCGCATGATTATTGTTCCAGGTTTTTTTGATATCTCAACAGAAAGCAACACCTCCACCGAGATGATTCTCCTAGAGACCGAGAAAAGTCTTGAAAGACTTGAATAATCCAGGCAAAAACCACTTCGGGATTCCAGCAGTTGATGTAGCTGCAGCAGAAGGAGACGAGGGAGACGAAGGAGACGAAGGAGACGAAGGAGACGAAGGAGACGAAGGAAACGAAGGAGAAGGAGAAAGAGACGAAGGAGACGAAGGAGACGAAGGAGAGGAGTCGGGGTTGCAGGGGATATCGCATGGGTTCTTCACTTGGCACTGGGTCGATCCCTGGAGCTGCTTGATGTCGTTTCCGGCGGGGATCCAACCAGGGTTGGAGTTGGAAGAGAACTCATAAGCTCCGACCGTCGGAGTGCAACCGCTGCGCGAAAGGGCGTTAAAGTCGTAAGCGAGGCCAGCCTCAGCTCCCGAATTGATAACGGCGCTGCCCGCCTTGGGGTAGAAGTTGCGGTTAGCAATGTCAGCAATGGTGGCCCTAGCAAGATAGAATGACATCGCTCACAAAATCAAATTGTATTGAAAGGAAGAGATACGAGGCAGAAGCAACCGTGAAGCCGCCGCTAGTTGCCACACCAGGAGGAAGGCTACCGCCTAGATAGGCGTTGTTCTTCCAAGTGACACCTGTTTGGGAATTGGGCTTGAAGGCGCCCGAACCAGTGCCCTCATCAATCACAATGTTGTTGATAACCGTCGACACGTAAGAAGAATCCATCGCCGTCACCATGATGCCGTAGCCTTTCCATGTAAACGGTCACTGGACTGAACTCAAATATGTTCAACATCATTCTTAGTACCGCCTTTGTTGTTGACAATGGTGTTGTGCTCGATGCGGATGTTGCGCGGCGTTTTGCCCGACATGAGGTTGTTGCCATTGTTCTGGATGTTGATGCCGCCATAGCCATTGTTATAAATGATGTTATTGCGAATCACTGCACCAGCAGACACCTGGATGCCTGCATCGGCCACACCATCCAAGATCAAGTTACCCTAATTGGAAACAAAAATGATTATATCATCTATTTCGCAAAGAAGGAAACAATGGGTTACCTCAACGAGGTTCTGTCCCTTGTCGTAGTCGTCGTAGAGGAGGATGCACGGGGAGTTCACCCGATAGCAAACATTGTTGCGAATAATGTTATTGTACGAGCCACGCTTGACCTGGTATCCCGAGCCCATGGAGCCGCCAGTACAAGCGCCGCGACCAACACAGGTGTCATGGCAAGAGTTATACTCGAGCAGAGAATCGCGGAAAACCGGCGTGCCACTCTGACCGCCGAAGTAGAAGCACTCGCCTGTTTCGGCAGTGTTCCACACCTAACCACATCTCCAACCATCAAATCTCTCATTGTTTTGCATAATAGAAACAATAAAAATAGAAGACCTCATTGTAGCGGATGGTGATGTTGACAAAGTCCGCCGATCCAGAATTGGCAGCGATGGCATTGACACCAAGGTCGTGCACCTTAAGATACTCGACCACCGCATTCGTGGTGGGATCTGACGATAGCAAAATGACGAATGAGTGACATTGGCGAAAGAAGATAAAGAAAGAGAACAAAAGTGGAGGTACTCCTTAAGCGGAGGCCGAGGGCACCAGCGGCCGCCTCGTTGGAGATGGTGATCTCAAAGTTGGAGAGCACAAAGTAGCTTCCAGAAAATTCCAACACGTTACAGCAACTTGACGACTGCGAGAAGATGACCTACAAACAGAGGAAATCTCAATACGTTACAGTATTCTGCTGACTGAGAGGTAATGAGGCGAACCTTCTCGCCTGAGGCACCACGAATGATGATGGGCTGAAGTTCGCTACCAGTAAGATCGAAGCCGGGACCGATTCCAGCGGTATCATATGTACCTAGATTAAAAGTAGAAATGATGACAAATATTAATACTGTGTGATGACAAATAGGGAAGGGAAGGAGATCAGGAAAAAGAGGAGGCCGAGGAGGAAGGTGAACGTGCCAGCCTTGAAGGTGACAATGTCGCCAGGCGCGAGTGTGCCCTTCAGGAGGGTCTTCCAGTCGTCTCCTGGATTGATAATCGTCTCCTTCGCATCTTGACAAAAGAGAAACCTCGCATGAGCTCAGAAAGGAAGGAAATCCGGGTTGGCATCGAATCGCCGAGGATGGAGGGATAAAAAGTGGTGTTTTGGCAATCTCGATTCGTTGTTGAAATCGTGGAAAATTTTCTGTATTAAATTAAGTTCCAATTTCATACCGAAATGGTGAAGAAAGGGGGAGAACCATTCCTCGGGACGGGGGATCGAAAGGAAGTTGTATCTCTGTCAATTACGGGCGCCGTGAGCTGCCCAATCAGTATTGCAGTTATATAATAAAAACCAGAATAGGAATTTAAAGCGTTGATGCGGGGGGATGCGGGGGCAATGGTGACGTACAGCACGAAGCACAGAGGAGCAACGCGGCGAGTGCCAACGCTAGGTATAACGAGCTGACTCCCATTCGGCCTTCTAAGGACAAGATCTATGAGAAGTGAAGATTCCTTCTAAGAGGAAACGAGAGAATGAAGAGAACGAGGGAGGTCAGAACGCCGGGTCACTGAAGTTTGGACCTCGAGATTGATCGGACAGCGTGAGATCCGAGATTCGCCGCAGGGTTGCCGGTTCATTTATTTTTCTCCTTGGACTGAGCGGGCGCCGAATACGCCGATCGCCATGTCCATCAAAAGATTCAATGGTCCCGTTGTGGGTCTTCTTATCACTTTGGTCCTCCTCGTTGTTGCTCTGTCAAAGGTGAACGCGGCGAATGTTCGCCACCGCTTCGACGCGATGACCATGGTGCCCCCCCCCTCCCCCCCCCCCCCCCCCCCCCATCCCACCCCTCCTCTCATTGTCAGTTATAATATACCTTTCT
>Ga0154020_10007378_pt1 | contig 12846 bp, 9 predicted proteins | sample Klosneuvirus_201_FD_109709 | JGI IMG/M metagenome (GOLD analysis project Ga0154020, IMG submission 109709) | Active sludge microbial communities from wastewater, Klosterneuburg, Austria - Klosneuvirus_20160825_MG | ecosystem: Engineered > WWTP > Aerobic digester > Activated sludge | place... | reverse complement strand
GTTCCCGCATCCGACGTCACCGACGCATCCGGGCGCGTTCCCGCATCCGACGTCACCGACGCATCCGGGCGTGTTCCCGCATCAAACGCCACCCCGCTGTCCGGGCGTGTTCCCGCATCAAACGCAACGCCGCTGTCCGGGCGTGTTCCCGCATCCAACGCAATGCCACTGTCCGGGCGCGTTCCGGCGTCAAGCGCAACGCCGCTGTCCGGGCGTGTTCCAGCGTCAAAGGCGACACCGCTGTCCGGACGTGTTCCGGCATCAACCCGGCCCGCGTCCACCGCAACGCCCGCGTCAAACGCCACACCGCCATCCGCTCCACGAATGCACGCGCCCATCAGACACGCGCCCACGCTGCACGGGGTGCCATCCAGGACGGGCGTGATGAGGCACGCGCCGCTGGTGGCATCACACTGTGCGGCCAGGCATTCGCCGGGGGCCACGCAAGACGTGGTGGTGCGTCCCTGGCAGCTGCCCATGATGCACATGTCACCGGTGGTGCACGCGTCCCCGTCGGTGCACATGGTCCCGTCAGGTTGTGGCGTGTCGCGGCACCCGGCCCTCTCGCGGTCCCACGTCAATGACGAGAACTCAACCAACGCGGGGCGGTTGAAGGAGAACTGCAGGCCGCTGGCCCCGTCCAGCGCTTCCACGCCCACGGTGGCCCGGCCTCCCAATGCCACGGTTGGGTTGGTGCTGGTCAAAGACCCGTACCGGAACTCCACCCCGTTGGTGCCGTTGGTGAGGATGACCTGGAAGGTGAGCGCGCCGGTCTCTGCGCCAAAGAAGTCCACGCCCGTCCACTGGGCCACAAAGCGCTGGTGTGGCGGCTGCCCCACCGTGGCAAAGGTCAATTGTCCGGGGTTCACCAACAGGTCATCCCAGAACGGCGCCAGAAACCCGTTGACCCCGCCCGGCGTGGGAATGGACGCGTTGGTGAAACGCTCTTCGGTGCCAAACGTGATGTAGCCGTTGGTGGAGAGCCGCACGGTGGTGTGGTCCACGCCCAGGAAGCGGAAGGTGAAGCCCAACGGAATGGAATCACTGAGTTCATCATCCCCACTTACGCTGGGCGTGCCGGTGGCGCTGATGTCCAACAAAGGGGCGCTGCCGAGCACAAAACGCCCCAGGTCATCCGGCACGCAGGCCGAGGTGGAGCACGTGCTGCTGGGGCAGACCAGGGGAGGGCCAGCGGCGCACGCACCGGAGATGCACACGTCACCCTGCGAGCAACCCTGGTTGTTGGCGCAGGGGGTTCCGTCCGGAATGGGTGTGGACAGGCAGCCGCCGGTGCCGTCACAGCTTGACGCGGATTCGCACGTGGTGGCGGTGCAGCTGTACGCGGTGCCGGAGCAGCCGCCCGCGCCGTCACAGGTGTCCCCAAACGTGCAGGCGTTTGCGTCATCACACGCGCCGCCGGGAGGTGTTGGAATCAGGATGCAGCCGCCGGTGGCGGGGTCACATTGGGACACCTGACACGCCGTGGGCGGCGGCGGGCAGGTGAGGGGGATGGAACCCACGCACGTGCCACTGGAACACGCGCCGGTCTGGCAGGCGTTGGGCACGGTGCACGCGGTCCCGTTGGGGAGCGGTGGGTAGTTGCACACGCCGCTGAAGGGGTCACACGTGGGCGCGTCCTGGCAGGGACCGGGAGGGGCGCAGGTGATGGGCACGCCCAGGCACATGGTGTCCTGGCAAGCGTCGCCCCCGGTGCATGCGGTTCCGTCGTCACACGGGCTTCCTGGTGGCACCGGCGGGTTGCTGCAGGCAAAGGCTTCGCGGTTCCACACCAGTGTGGTGCCCACGTTGAGGCTGGCGCGGTTGAAGCTGAACAGCGCGCCCTGGAAGCCGTCCAGCGCTTCAATGCCCACGGTGGCGCCGTTGCCTCGCGCGCGGTTGCGCGGAAGCCCCGCCAGGCGTGCGTAGCGGAACTCCACGCCGCCGGTGGCCTCTTCAATGACCACCTGGAAGGTGAGGTTGGTGCCGGGGACGTTGAGGATTTGCACGTTGGTCCACTGGGCAATGAAGCGCCGGCCGGGTGCGGTGCCCAGCCGGGCAAAACGCACGGCACCGGGGTTGGCGCTCAGGTCATCCCAGAATGCCGCCAGCATGCCGTTGGGCTGGTTGGGGTCTGCAATGGAGGTGTTGGAGAACGAATCCACGCCGTCCAGGCCCACAAATCCGTTGGTGGAGATGAACACGGTGTCCACGGGGATACCAAAGAAGTCCAAGGTGAAACCCAATGGGATGGGTCCGGTGATGGCGTCATCCCCGTCCACCGTGGTGGTGCCAAAAGAAGAGATGTCCTCAAAGGCCGCGCTGGACGTGCCAAACGTGGTGAGGTCCGGGGTGCAGGCGTCGTCGGTGCAGGTGTTGGCATCTGCGCAGGGGGCGGGCCCGGACAGGCACACGCCACCGGAGCACACGTCACCCTGGGTGCAGCCTTGTCCGTCGGTGCAGGAGGTCCCGTCCAACGTGTTGGGATACGAACAGGTCCCGCTGGTGGCATCACACAACCCAGGACCGGCAAAACACTGGGGTGGCGTGTTGCAGGCGCCGCAGCTTCCGCCGCACAGGTCAGAGCCGCATGCACGGTTGAAACACTGCGCGGTGCATTGCCGCCCCAGGGCGGTGAGCGTGCCATTCTGGTCCGCCACATAAGCCACGCCGTCGGCGGAGACCGCCGGACTTCCAACGCTGGGGCCAGTGGGGGCCACCCAAAGCGGCTGCCCGTCGGTTCCCAGCAGCGCCGCAAATCCATCCAGGGTGGCCAGCAGCGTGGTGCCATCCGCGCCCACCGCCGCGGTGTTGCCGTCCAGTTGCGCGCCAATGGGCGTGCGGAACTGCTCGGTGCCATCCAGGTTGAGGGCCACCACCACGGAGCCACCAAACGGGAAGCCATCACACCCCAACACCCGCAGGCTGCCATCCAGCGCCTGGCTCACGGCAGAGGACCGTGTGGCGCCACCACAAAGGTCCGTGACGGCGGAAAACACGCTCTCCAGGTTGCCCGCCGCGTCAAAGATGTAGACCTGGCCATCCACGCCCAGCGTGGCCACGCGGCCGTCCTGCAGCACGGTGGCGGCGGAAAGCTCCAGGCCAAGCGGGGTGCTCCAGCGCAGGGCGCCGGCCGCGGTCAGGGATGTGATGGTGCCGGTGGCGTCGGTGAGGACCAGCGCGCCATTGGAAAACTGCGCCGGCGAAGAGACCTCATCCATGGCGCCACCAAACGACCAGAGCAGCACGCCATTGGCCGGGTTGAGCGCGCGCAGGCCGCAGGTGGTGGGGACCAGCACCGCGGTTGCCAGGAGGGACAACGCGTGTTGCGCGGGGCAAGGCAGGGCCACGTTCCACACCGGGGCGCCGTTGCTCAGCAGCACCTTCCGCGCGCGGGTGCGGTCCGCCACAAAGACGCTGCCATCATCCGCCAGCACGGGCGTGGTGCGGGTGCCGCTGGCGTCCAGCGTCAGGCGCCAGCGTTCGGTTCCGTCTGCGCGCACGGCCACCAGCGCGGTTTGGGTGACCACCAGGATGGTGCCGTCTGTGGCCACCACGGGACTGCCCACGGCAGCGGCGCCCAGGGGGAGCTGCCAGCGCACCTGCCCGTCGGTGTTGACGAGCGTGTTGGTTGCCGCGCGGTGGAACACATCCCGCTGCCACGCGGGCCACGTGCCGGCGGGGGCCAGGGCAGACTGGGACGCCTTGGGGAACGTTGCGGCCACCGGAGTGTTGGCCACGTCACCCGAGCAGGCCACCGTCCACAGGCACAGCAGGCTCCATGCGTGGATGTTGGTGAGGCGCCAGACCATGGGGCTCCAGAGGTGGTGCGGCAAAGGGGAAAAAAAGTGTAGCCGGGCAAACCACAAAGGCCAGAAAACGCAGCGGATCCACGCGGCGGCAGCCGCATCCAAGGTAGGTGTCATGCGCACGGGCTTGGCACCACAGGCGGCGGGGACTACGGCGGGCGGCCTTCATGGATGCCACCAGACCCCCACAACCAAACTTGGCGCGCTTGGGCACCGTGGTGCTGGTGGTGAGCGCAGTGCTGTTTGGCGCCATGGCGGTGCTCACGCGGGTGGTGAGCGCCACTGTTCCGTCTTCCCAGGTGGCCGCCATCCGGTTTGTGATTGGGATTGCCGGCGCGGGCAGCGTGGCGTTGCTGCGCCCGTCCCTGTTTGTGGCCACGCGGCCAAGGTTGCTCATGCTGCGGGGGTTCTTTGGCGCGCTGAGCGTGCTGGGATATTTCTACACCATCCAACATGTGAGCACCGGCCTGGCCACGTTGCTCAACTACACGTTCCCGGTGTGGGGCGCGGTGTTTGCCGCGGTGTTCCTGGACGAAAAGCTCACGGCGCGCGTGGTGGCCGGCCTGGGCGTGAGCCTGTTGGGGCTGGTGACGGTGGTGGGGCCGGACCAGCTGACGGCGTTGTGGGCTGGGGCGCTGCCCGCCGCGGTGGGTCTGGGACTTGCCTTGGGCTTTGTCTCTTCCGTCAGCGCGGGGGCGGCCACCACCGTGGTGCGTGCGTTGCGCAAGACAGACAGCGCGCTGGCCATCTTCCTGGCCTTTTGCACCGTGGGGTTGTGCACCAGCCTCCCCTTGGCGTGGCGTGACTGGGTGCCGGTGCCCGCGGCGTTGTGGCTGCCGCTGTTGGGCATTGGATTGTTGTCCCTGGCGGCGCAGGTGATGTTCACCTGGTCCTTCAAACACGTGGAGACCGCCGCTGGTGGCGTCATCACGCAACTCACGGTGGTGACCAGCTACCTGATGGCGTGGGCGTGGCTGGATGAACCCATTGGCGCACGAACATTGCTGGGCGCGCTGCTGGTCACCACTGGCGTGGTGCTGGTGTCACGGGGCCGTGGTCACGCCTGACGAAGAAGCGCCCGGATGCGGCCGCTTCATCATGCCCACCCAGTAGACCACGCCGGCCAGGCCCAACCCCACAAACCAGGCGTAGGTGTAGATGGTGTCAAAAAAGTTCTCTTCCCCGGTGATGGCCTTGGTGGCCTTGAGGAACCCCGGCACGTTGGGGAGCACGCCCACCAGCAACGCCACCAGCGCCACCGGGTTGAACCGCCCGTACCGGCCGTTGACCCGGTAAAGGTCCGGGACATCCAGCTGCTGCTTACGCACCAGCCAATAATCCACAATCATCACCCCGGCGATGGGCCCCAGCAGCGCGGAGTACCCGACGAGCCAGGTGAAGATGTACGCGTCTGCGCTTTCCAGGAACTTCCACGGCATCATGATGATGCCCATCAGACCCGTGATGAGGCCGCCGGTCTTGAAGCTGATGTGTTTGGGAGAGAGGTTTGCAAAGTCATTGGCCGGGCTCACCACGTTGGCCGCAATGTTCACACTCACTGTGGCAATGGCCACGCCCAACAGGCTGATGATGGCCACCAGCGCACGCGTTCCGCTGCCGGCAATGAGCGGCTCGGTGGCGCCGGGCGGCGGCAGGGAGGACGTGAGGTAGCCCAGGATGACCACCGGGTCCCACAGCTTGGAGACGTCCACGCCGCTCAAGATGGCCTGCGCCGCGCTGGTGATGACCACGCCCATGGCGGAAAACCCGATCATGGTGGTGGGCAGTCCCAGAGCCTGACCCAGAACCTGTTCGCGCTGGCTTTTGCCAAACCGGGTGAAGTCCGGGATGTTGAGGCTGAGGGTGGCCCAGAAGCCCACCATGCCCGTGAGCGAAGGGACAAACACCTTCCAGAACGCACCAAACGTCTCAAACTTGCTGGGCTGGGACAACATGGGCCCAAGCCCGTTGGCGCGGTCCACCGCCCAGAACAGCAGCAGCGCGGCCATCACCAGCACAATGGGCGCCGCCCAGTTCTCAAACACGCGCACTGCGTTCATGCCTTTGTAGATGATGAGGATGTTGAGGGACCAGAAGATGAAGAACGTGATGAGGCTGGGCACGCTCAGCCCCAGCAGCCGCAGGTCCCCGCCCAGCTCCCCGTAGGCGGGCCACAGGCTCACCAGGAACGTCTTGACCGCCTCGCCGCCAATAAACGTCTGGATACCAAACCAGCCGCAGGCCACCACCGCCCGCAGCACCGCCGGGATGTTGGCGCCCGCGGTGCCAAACGAGGCGCGCGCCAGGACGGGGAACGGGATGCCGTAGCGTGTTCCAGGATGTGCATTGAGGAGGATGGGGATGAGCACAATGATGTTGCCCAGCCCAATGGTGAGCAGCGCCTGCCACCAGTTCATGCCCACGGCAATGAGGCCACCCGCCATCATGTACGTGGGGATGCAGTGGGCCATGCTGATCCACAGGGCCGCAAAGTTGTACGTGTTCCAGTTGCGGCGGCCCTTGGGCACGGGCGCCAGGTCCCCGTTGAAGAGCGGCGAATCGCCGATGTCGGCGGGGAGTTCGGCAAGGGCTTCTTTTGCCAGGTCAGCGTCATGCATGGGGCCCCCAAGGGAGTGAGGGCGCGGCTTGTAGCAGGAGGAGGTGCCGGGCGGGGGTGTGGCGTGGCGGCCCATGGCGCCGGTGCGTCAGGGCGAGGGCGGCCGGGTTGGAGGATGCTGTCCCACCCCGCGGCAAAAGTTGGTGGCCGCAGCGCCGGCGCGCTACCACAGCACCATCCTGGTTGCGGGTGGCCACGGCGCGGCACGGGGAGCGCATGTACCGTCTGGAGATTTTTGATGGCGTGCAGTCCCGTCACTACTCCCTGCGGGATGGTGACACGGTGGTGGGCCGTGCCGAGGGCTGTGACCTCATCCTGGACAATAAGGGCGTCTCCCGGCAGCACGTGCGGTTCACGTTGGAGGAAAACCGCGCGTTTGTGACGGACCTCAAGAGCAAGAACGGCATCAAGATCAACGGGGTGGCGTCCCTGGGCGCAGCGCTCAACGTGGGGGACCGCGTGGAGGTTGGGCCGTACCTGGTGACGCTGCAGCATGACCTGTCAGACAGCGTGCAGTTGAGTGACAACCACGTGGAGCTGGACGGCCGCGTGGAAAAGCCGGTGGATGAAATCTCCAAACGCCTCAAGCTGGGGACCTCGGCGGCTTCGTTCGAGGACAGCCAGGAGGAATCCCAGGCCACGTCCGGGCTGGGCAGCAACGCCCAGATGTTGCGCACGCTCAACCTGGCCGCCAGCGCGTTGGTGGGTGGCCCACCGGTGGAGAGCGTGCTGCAGCACGTGATGGACGTGGTGTTTGAACACATCCCCGCCGAGCGCGGGTTCCTCATGTTGCGTGACCCCGCCAACGGGCAGCTATTTCCCGCGGCGGTGCGTTTCCGCGAGGCGCGCAAGCAGGAGCGCGTGAGCATTTCACGCACCATTGCCGAGAAGGTGATGAACTCCAAGGTGGCCATCCTGACGGCGGACGCCGCCACCTACGGACGCTTCACCACCCGGCAGTCCATCATGCTCAACTCCATCCGGTCCTGCATGGTGGCGCCGTTGTGGAACCGGGATGACGTTATGGGCGTCATCCACGTGGACAGCGCCCGCACGGGCGGGGTGTTTGACGCCAAACACCTGGACCTGTTGTGCGCCATGGCCAACTACGCGGCGGTGGCGCTGGAACGCGCGCGGCTGTTTGAACGCGCCATGCAGGAGGAGAAGAAGCGCGAGCGGCTGTCCCGCTACCTCTCCCCGCAGGTGACCGCGCGGGTGCTGGCGGACACCGAGCAGACCAACACGCTGGCGGTGCCCGAGCTGCGTGACGTCACCATCCTTTTTGCGGACCTGGTGGGTTTTACATCCCTGGCGGAGGTGTTGGGCCCCCAGGCACTGGCCGGGCTGCTCAATGATTATTTCACGGAGATGACGGAGATCATCTTCCGCTACGACGGCACGTTGGACAAATACATTGGTGACGCCATCATGGCCCTGTTTGGCGCGCCGCTGGCCATGGAGAACCACGCGTTGGCGGCGGTGATGGCGGCCAGTGAGATGCGGCGCCGGCTCAAGGACTTCAACGCACGCCACGCGGACCATGCGCCCCTGCGCATGCGCATTGGCATCAACACCGGGCGCGTGGTTGCGGGGGAGATTGGCTCACCCAACAAGCGGGAATACACCGTGCTGGGTGACACGGTGAACATTGCCAGCCGCCTGGAAAGCAGCGTGGCAAAGCCGGGAATGTTGGTGGTGGGGCCGGCCACACATGATGCGGTGAAGGACCACTTCCAGTGCCGCGCGCTGGGGGCGCTGCCGCTCAAGGGCAAAGCCCAGCAGGTGCATGCGTTTGAGGTGGTGGAGGACGAATAGACGCCGGCCAGACCCGCGGCAGCGGCGCCCTCCCGACGTCAACCAGGCAGCGGCGTGTGCGTGGCGTGTTGGGACAGCCAGGACAACATGCGCGGCGCCCATTCATCCTGGGGCGCCAGGGCCTGGAGGCGTTCCAGGTGGGGCTGGACCTCCCGGCGGCGGGCCTGGTTCTCCAGCAGCAGGATGGCCAGCTGGCGGTGCACCTGGGGCAGCTCAAACTCTTCCAGGGCGCGGCGGCACAGCTCCACGGCAAACGCGGTGTTGCCCCCCCAATGTGCCGCCATGGCCAGGGCGTGGAGGGAGGCCGCGGCGGGGGGCGTGGCCGGGGTCTTCCAACTCCTGGCGCAGTGCCTGGGTGCTGGGGTTGTCCGGCGCAGAGGCCCACGCCTGAAGCGCAAAGCCGCGCGCAGCGTGCAGCTCGCCGCGGTCCCGCGCGTCCAGGGCTGCCTGCAGGGCTTCGGCCTCGGTGGGGCCCTGGACAATGGGCACGCTCATGAGCCGCTGCAGGCCCACCTGGGCCACGTGCGGGGTGGCCGCGGGAATCCATTTCTCCTCCTCGGCGGGGCGCAGCTCCCCGGAGAGCGTGCGGCGGCAGGCCAGACCGTCTGCCTGGTCCCGGAACCGCATCAGCCCGTATTCCTTGAGCCGGTGGAACGCGCGCGCGGCGTCCAGCGCGCTGAGTCCCGCGGCCGCCACAATGTCATCTGCGTTGGTGGCGCCGTCACACAGGGTGAAGATGTAGCCCTCCAAGGGCGTGAGCTGGAAGGCGGCAAGGTTGGCGCCCGCCACGCGTTCCGGGATGCCGTGACAATCCAGGGCGCCCATCCCGCTGACGTTGGTGAGGCTGAGTGGCGTGGTGGCCGCAAAGGGCTGCAACGGGAACTGCGGCAGGGGTGTGGCGCCGTCCACGGGGACAAGGTCCTGCAGGGACAACATGATGGGACCGGCCGGGGACCGTTGGCCGGGCAACGGCGTACCCATGGCGGTGCCACAAATGGGGCAGCGGCCGTCCTCCGGATCATCACGCTGCCCAACGCCACAGTTGCCGCAGAACCACGCCATCCCAGGTCCTTTGTCCCCCGTCCCGCCGGGCTCCTCCCGGGTCAACCCCATGGTTCTGGCGCGCGCCGCATGTGTCAAGAATCACACTGTGCGGGCGTGTACGCTGGATGTGGTTGTTTTCACGCCGGCAGTTTCCAGTCCACGGGGGGCAAGCCCCGCCCCGCCAGGGCGGCGTTGACGGCGGAGAACGGGCGGGACCCAAAAAAGCCGCGGTACGCGCTGAGCGGGCTGGGGTGTGGGCCCTGCAACACCGTGACGTGGGACGCCTGGAACAGCGGCGCCTTTTTTTGCGCGTGGTTGCCCCACAGCACCACCACCACCGGCGTGGCCCGGGCCACCACCGCGGTCAACAACGCGTTGGTGATGGGTTCCCACCCAGCCCGCGCGTGGCTGGCGGGTTCATGCGCGCGCACGGTGAGGACGGTGTTGAGCAGCAACACGCCCTGCGCGGCCCAGGCGGTGAGGTCCCCGTGGGAGGGACGCGGGAGTCCAAGGTCTGCTTCCAGTTCGGTGAACATGTTGCGCAGGGACGGGGGCGGGGCCACGCCACGTGGGACCGAGAAGCAAAGCCCGTGCGCCTGCCCGTCATCATGGTAGGGGTCCTGGCCCAACAGCACCACGCGCACGTTGTGCGGTGGCGTGAGGTGCAGCGCAGTAAACACCTGCGCTGGTGGCGGAAACACCGGCCCAGCCTGGCGCTGCTGCTCCACAAACCGTTCCAGTTGCTGCGCTTGGGGCGAGGCCAATGCGGGGGCAATGGCGGCGCGCCAGTCCGGGGGCATGTGCGCAAACATGGGGTGGCTGTGACGTGAAGCACGGGCCAAGGTCAAGGTGGTGGGTCCTTGGTGGACAGCGCGCTGGCGCTGCCGCATTGTTGGGTGCATGGAAAGCCGCCGCGTTCCACCGTCGTCACCGGCAAGCTTCCCCGTGCGCGCGGGCGTGTTCACGCGCCAGGGCTGGCGCCAGGCCGCGCAGGATCCCCGCGCGGTGGTCTGGGCGTTGGGTGTTGGCGTGGGTGGGTGGTTGCCGGCGTCTGCGGTGGGGGGCGCGCTGTGGGAGACGCACGCCGGTTTCCTTGCGGGCGCGGTGGTGCTCCTGACGTGGCTGGGCTTTGTGGGGCTTGGCGTGGCAACCGGCGTGTGGCTGGTCCGGCGTGGGCGCTGAAGGCGTCAACCGCCGCCCAGGTCACCTTTGGCGCCGTGGAGGCGCGCAAACTCCGGGAAGAACTTCTTGCGGTCATTGGCCTGGCGCTTCCCGCTGGTGAAGCCGTCCTCAATGACCTGGGCGCGCACGTCCGCCGGGAAATATTCCGGATGCGGGTGGACCTGGATGGCCTTGAGAAACGCCACCAGTGGCGCGCACGCCAGGCCAAGCTCGGCCAGCGCGCGCCCGGAGAAATAATCCGCGCGGGTCTCCTCGGTGCGGCACAGCTGGTTCATCTCCTCCTTGGAGAGTTCCCGTTGCTGGCGGTATTCACCCCAACGTTTGGGGCGGTGGCCCACCTCATGCGCCAGCACGCCAACCTGGAGGTCCAGCTGGGATGACGTGGAGAGCAGGAACTGTTTGCCCACGTAGATGGTGCCCTCCTGGTCCACCATGGCAATGGTGCCTTCGCTCAACAACAGCCGATAATCCTCCTCGGCGTCACCGGCCAGCCGCGCCAGGCGTTTGCGAAAGCTGTGGAGACGCGCCAGCAGGGCCGCACAATCCGCATCATCCTGGTTGAGCACCGCGGGCTTGGGCTTGCCAAACAACGTGTCCTGGACCTGCGCGCCCACCGTTTGTTGGACCTGGGGCTTGCCGCCGGTCCACACCGGCCCAAACGGGTTGCGGCCGGAAACGCCGCCGCCGGGAATGCGCAGGCTCATGGCCAGCCACTGTAGCAATGCGTGGCCCCGTGCGCAGGGTCAGCGGTGACGCACGGGGGTGGCGCGCAACGCCCACACCACCACCATCCCACCCAGAAGCACGGCCACAGCACCCCACAACACGTACCAGCGGGAGCCCTGCGGGGCCGGAGGGCTCGCACCCAGGCGCAACAACACGCGGGGCGCTGGGGGCAGGCGCTGCTGCGTCTCCAGCGCGGCCCACGCAGGCCGTGCGGTCTCCCCGTCCACCACCAGGCCTTCCACTGCCGAGGGAAAGCCAGGCTGCGCTGCCGCGCCCTGGCGCGCGCTCCATTGTGGCGCGGTCATGACCAGGCCCAGCCGGATGTTGCCGCACTGTGGTCCGGCGGCGGGCGCGCGCGCGGTGCAGTCACCCCAAAGCTGGCGCGATCCAACGGGAACCACGACGTCACATCCGGGTTGTGCGCACACCGGCGTGGCCATGGCGCCAAACAGCCAGACGTCCTCCAAAGACACCCAGGGCTGCGCGTCCAGGGTCAGCGTGTCTGCGTCATCCACGTGCATGCGCACCGGCCCGGCCAGCGCCACGTCATGGGCTTTGACGTGGGCCAGACCGTGCAGCACAGCACCCACGCCGGACAAGAGCATGGCGGTTCCCACCAGCACGCCGCGAACGTGGAGGCGGCGGCGCACGGGTCACTCTTGGGGCATGGTGATGAGGCCGCCCACCAGGGTGGCGGCGGCTGCGGCGGTGACGGTGATGCCCATCAACAGGCCAATGAACGCAAAGGGAAACGCATTGCGTCCCCAGGTCCACATGCGCCGCTGGATGAGTTCTTTGTTCTCCCGCGTGGTGGAGTCTTCATCCAGCTTGAACGCGCCGGTCTCCCAGTCCTGCACCTGGAAGAGCACAATGCCCATGCTGCCCAGGCACACCGCGGTCACCAGGCCGGTGAGCAGCACCAGCGGGACGCCCACCGCCAGCCCCACAATGCCGCCCACCACCGCGCCGGGAATGCTGGCCTTGGAGGCGGCCTGTTTTTTTGGCGGCGCCTGGGTGGTCTGCGGTTTTTCCGGGGCCGCCTGCTGCGCGCGCGCGGGCGCGGCGTGGAGGACAAAGCTGCACAACAGGGCAAAGAGGACGGGGCGAATGGAGGCGGGAGATACGGGGTGCGGCCCGGCGGCGCAAGCAGGCGGGGCGTGACGGGGTCAACTACGGGCCAGCGGCAAACAGCCCCAGGGTCCCGCCCGAGGGATCCTGGATGATGGCAAACGCGCCGGCGGGCACCGCGGTGCTGCCCTGGACCACCTTGCCGCCCAGCTGGGCCACCAACTGCAACAGGGGCTCCAGGTGGGGCACGTGGACAAATGGAACCCACTGTCCGTCGGTGGGGGCGGCACCGGGAAGCCGCAGGTCCTCCATGTTGGGGCCGTGGGAAACGTACATCTGCTGGCCGCCCTGGATGCCCGTGGAGATGCTGGCAAAGATGCGTTCGTAGAAGCGTTGGGTGCGGGTGCGGTCGTCCGCCTCGGTCTTCTTCAAAAACGGGTTGGTGCCCTGGCGGCGCCAGGCCTTGGGCTTGTGGGCCGGACGGGTAGGCGCCGTGGGGCTGGGGCCTCCTGGCAACGGAAACGCACCTTCCACACACACAAAAATATCCACAAACATCTGATTGAATAACAAAACAAACCCAATAAC
>Ga0154020_10007377_pt1 | contig 12846 bp, 13 predicted proteins | sample Klosneuvirus_201_FD_109709 | JGI IMG/M metagenome (GOLD analysis project Ga0154020, IMG submission 109709) | Active sludge microbial communities from wastewater, Klosterneuburg, Austria - Klosneuvirus_20160825_MG | ecosystem: Engineered > WWTP > Aerobic digester > Activated sludge | place... | reverse complement strand
GTCGCGGAAGATGTGCTTGAATTGTTGAGGAATCGGATGTTCGGGAGGATACTGACGGGAAGCGCGCAGACCCTTGCCGAGGCTCAGGATCAAGTCGCGCAGCTCGGCAATCTCACCGACGCCATACGCTGTGTTGGACGGCTGATGCAGGTTTTCCAATCAACTTTCCTTCATGCAAGTATTTACATCCAAGTTCGTCAAAGGCATGTCGGCGCTTTAGCAGCTCGCTAAAATCACTTTCAACTGCCATCACCAATCGGACATATCAAGTCAGACTGTTTCAGATTGGAGCGCTCGGCAAAATGGACGTTAGAGATGACGGTTAGAAGTGCGGATCTAATGCCTGCGAGAGTTTTCCGCCGGCACGGGCTAGCTGTTTCTTGGCAATAGAGTATTCAACAGACAGCAGGTGCATAGCAATGGCCGTTTTGACCTCACCATGTGATCGCTTCAGTAGAGCAGAAGCTTCGGAGTAGTTGATTCCCAGAGTTTCGACCAGAATCCGGCGCGAACGTTCCGCGAGCTTCTGCGAAGTTGCGCGCAGGTCAACCATTAAATTGCCATAGGTTTTGCCAATCTGCACCATGGCGGCAGTCGTTATCATGTTGAGAATTAGTTTTGTAGCGGTGCCAGCTTTGAGTCGAGTTGAACCAGTGAGAATTTCCGGTCCGAGTACCGGCGAGATTACCAAATCGACTAAGGATGGCTTCTTCGGAAGTCGATTGCAGGAGATGAGAATGCACTTGGCTCTGTTCTTTTTCGCGAATTTCAGAACGGCCAGCGGGTATGGTGTGCGGCCCGATGCAGCAATGCCAATAACGGTATCGCGAGCCGTGGGCTTGAGTTTAGCGATGTCCTTAACAGCAGCAGATTCGTCATCCTCGACACCTTCCCGAGAACGAACCAGAGTTTGGCGACCACCGGCGATTACCGCCTGGACCATTCGTGGTGGAACTCCAAAGGTCGGAGGGCATTCTGCAGCATCAAGTACACCCAGGCGTCCCGAAGTTCCGGCGCCGGCATAGATCAATCGGCCGCCTGATTGGAAAGAAGCAGCCACAAGATCGACGACACGAGCAATTTCGGGAATGATTTTTGAGACAGCGACAGCAACTGTGCGGTCTTCGCGATTCATGAGTTCGAGAATCGCGCGCGTATCAAGTCGATCGAGATTGTGCGACGACTTGTTGCGCGACTCTGTGGTTAATCCTTGGAGTTGCTCGAAAAGCTTTTTGCCCATTCTTATGAGCCGGCTACCGCCGTAATTGTCTTGCGCGGCGAAATATAGATTGAGCCGATTTGACCGGTGACTCCCACGCGGTCGATATTCTCGACGAATACACCATCTGGTATGGTGAATGGTATATTGGGAGAGGCTATGGGCTGTTCGATTCGAGAAACCACCCAGACATTGTAGGTGCCGGTTTTGTAGGTGCCCTGCGAATCGCGAAATGCGTCGCGGGGTATTGTACCTTGTGTTCCCGAAATCAGGTTGAAAGAGCCGACCGCAGAATTCAACGACGAGCTTGGCTCAGTGACAATAAAGTAGCTGCCGGTGACATTCTCGAAGTCAGACGCTGTCCAAACGACGTTCACGACATTTGTAGAGCTGAAGACCTGATTGCTTGGAAGTTGCTCAAAATTGAAGGTAAAAGTATCAGGGACGACGATCATCTGCTGGAACTGGAAAGGATCGAGCGGAGTCGTAATCGATATTAGTGAGGTGTCAGACAACAAGTCAGGGTCGAGATTTGCAGAGTACTTGCCGTTGCCAAGTGACTGGACAGGCAGGTCGTCGACCTTGAGTACGGCGGAAATGAATGCGGCATCGTTCTTGAATATCTCAGCGTAAACGTTAACGAAGCCCGTCTCGCCGTTTCGGGCAAGAAGCATATTGATTTTCCAATTACTCTTGGTATTGCCGTCGGTGCTCGTATCGCCACATGAGACCAAGAGTGTTGTTGCGACAACGGTCATTGCAGCAATTAATAGTAAGAACAGCTTTCTTCTCATTTTTATCCCGCAATTCTAATGTACATAGAGTTGGCGATCAGGTTAGTGGACTATCATTTATATACTTATCGGCAAAACCTGCGCCAATCTGAAACATGATATCTTGTGTGGCTGTACAGCTTCAACTAAAAAATAGAGCTGTCGGCTACTCAGGCAATTTCGGTGTATCAACACCGTTGATATTCGCGAGATCGAGAGCAATATCTCCATCGAACACCATGCCAATTCCTTTCGCCCAGATTTCCGAGTAACGTGATGTATCTTCAATGACGGTTCCGCTCTTGAGATAGACCTTGCTGATATAGTCGTAGTCAAGCTTGAAACAGCTATCGAGATCAACGTTATTTACCTTTCTGGTAATATAGCCGTCAAATGAGAGGGCACCGTAGCTCCGAATCGAATCGGCATCAGAAGTGAAGGCATCACTGACCAGCCCGAGTGAAGAGAACTGGAACGGAGTTCCCTTGGTCATGTTAAGTGGAATCTGGAGCGGCGGATCAAACCAAAGGAATCCGTCAAATAGATGCTGAGAGAAGCTCTGGGCATTGATTGACCAAGCCTGATCGGTATCAGGTCCTTTGAGAATTCGTTTGCAAAGGACGCCGTTTATAGTAGTATCGCCATCGACCTTGCGGATGGTGTTGCCACTATTGTAATACCAGGTATCGCCGTTTCCCATGGGAAAGTATGAAGCGGCATTGACCATAACAACCTTGACTTCGGGTTCAACCGGATCGCTGCACCCGACGAAAATCGCGACAGCAGCAAAAATGGTCAGAAAGGGGATAAGTATTCTCAATCATCCTCCGCGGATAGGATCACAATTTCTCTATAATTATCGGCTCCAAAGTTCAACAACCTAAAGACGTATAAGTTTCGTTATTATCGAGATAATTAACTTTGAAAGTAGCCGGAAAGCTGGCACCCTACTATACTAAAGGACGGTAATGCAAAACCCCTTAGCACAAGAAGTTCACGAATTAGCTTACGCACTGCATAAGCGTTCGATTGAGATTCGACGCGATCTTCACCGGATTCCCGAAACGGCATGGCAGGAGGTAAAGACCTCCGCCTATCTTAAGAAGAAGCTCTCCGACAATGGCATCAAATTCAAGTCAATTGCCGGAACCGGAATATTGGCAGAAATCTCATCCGGTAAGGGGAAATGTGTCGCGATTCGGTCCGATATCGACGCTTTGCCGATAGAAGAGCAGACGGGCTACCCGTTCAAGTCGACCCATCCAGGACGGATGCATGCCTGCGGACACGACATGCACATGGCTACGGTTACAACAGCGGCCATTATGCTGTCGAGGCTGAAAGAGCATTTCCGCGGGACCATTAAAATTCTCTATCAACCTTCGGAAGAGGAGCCGCCGGGCGGGGCATTGAAGCTGATAGACCAAGGCGCCCTTGAACGGCCAAATGTTGATATGATTTTCGGGCTTCATGTCAATTCTGCCTATCCGACCGGTACAATTGCGGTTCGTGACGGTGCGTTTTTTGCCGGTGTACTTGACTTTGACGTGACAATTAATGGGATTGGCGGACACGGCGCAATTCCGCATCGGACTGCTGATCCGATCGTCTGCGGATCGGCCCTGGTAACGGCATTGCAGACAATAGTGTCGCGCAATATTGATCCATTTGAACCGGCCGTAGTCACAATTGGTAGAATTGAAGGGGGGACGGCGCGAAACATTATTCCAGGAAGCTGTCGACTTTGCGGCACTGCCCGGGGACAAAGCGCGGCAACGCTCAGTACGCTGAAGAAGAGAATTGGGATGATTGTGAAAGAAACGGCGAAGTCTTTCAACTGCAAAGCTGATATCAACTATATAGCGAGCTACCCGCCACTGATCAATCAACATGAGGCGAATCGATTCATCACAGATTCAGCCAGATCGCTCTTTGGCTCCAACAGCATCAAGAAGATTGTCAATCCATCGATGGGCGGAGAAGATTTTGCCCGCTATGTCCAGTTGGTGCCGGGTGCCATGTTCTTTCTTGGCGTGGGCAATTCCCGGATAGGTGCAAATCGTGCGTGGCACCATCCGAAATTCAAGGCTGATGAGGATGCAATTCCCGTCGGAGCGGCAATCTTAACCAAGTCAGCGATCGATTTTCTGAATGAGTAGACTGCTTGTCATAATGATATTGCTTGGCCTGGTATCGGAAGCCAATGGGCAACGCATATACAACTACTATCGTCCCGGTGACTGGGTAAGCTTTACAAATTCACGGTATGTCACTGGAATCGGGCGCGGATTCAATACGATCTACTTTGCTACGACAGGGGGCATACTTCGCTATGACAAGGCATTTGACAAGTGGCTTGATCCATTGACGGTCTCAGACGGGATGCCGGATAATCGCATCCGACGCATTGCCGTTGATCGACTCACTGATGACATTTGGGTCGAAACTCCCAGCGGGAATAGCTACTTCAATCCGGGATTTCAGGATTGGTCAACAATAGCGAATTTCCCGACGGAAAAGATTGAGCCTGCCGGAATTTCGGTAAATCAGCTGCCACATTTCTTTGTACCGCAAGGCTACTCCTACTTTTCGCCCGGAATACTGACTGATCGAGAGATGGCGCAGTTCCGTATTACGCAGATTCTCGAGGACGACAATGGAATTGCCTGGATGGGGATTTGGGGAATCGGTCCGGCGAAGGGTGATTTGGCAATCAGCGATTTGGCAGTGTTGCCTCAGGGACCGTACGACGATGACATCGTTGCGATGGATGCCGATGGTGACGAATTCTGGTTTCTCGGCGGTGGCGACGGTCTACCGGGAGCCATCTCTGCATACAACCGATCCGACGACGAGTGGGAGTACTTCGATTCGCGCTGGGACCACGGAATAAACTCAGATATTTACTATGCCGTGGCACACGATGCCAAGAATGTTTGGATTGGCACCGAGAATGGATTGGTCAGAATGGACCGCAAATCGCGGGAATTTCGATCGTACAGCCAGTTTGACGGGATTTCCGGAGATCGAGTAACGGCGCTTCTACCGGTGAAAAACAATCTGATTATCGGCACCGATCGCGGAGTATCGGTTTTTGACATCCGGCGCGACTCCCTTTACGACGCCAATACAGATATCATGCTGCCACGAATCATTTATGATCTCGCTAAAGGCGATTCCGTGATCTATGCCGCCACAGATCTTGGAATATTCTCGCTGGTTTGGGGCGGGAGCGAGTGGAAGAGGATTTTGCTCGATTCACCGCATCTCCGTGCGGAGGTATATCAAATCCAAGTCGTAGATTCGCTGCTCTACTCAGTTGGCGAGGATGGGGTAATAATCCTGAATCTCAGATCAATGGCGAGTCGAGTTTTTGATCGAAACAGCGTCTTCAAAAATGCCGACCTGACGACAATGCTCGTACACGACAACGTCATTTGGGTCGGCGGAGTCAGCGGACTTTATCGATACAATAGCCGGAAGGACAATTGGTATCGTTATACCACGAATGATGGTCTGATTAGTTTACGGGTACGGTCGATCATTGGCGATGGCGATTATGTGTGGATCGGTACGGAGCGCGGCATCAGCAGATTTCGTTGGAACGATTTTGACCGCAGTGACTGGCTTCAGTAGCCGCTCAATACCCTTCGATTGATGCCGCTAAACAAACTTCCAAAAATAAGCAACCTCAGTGCACTCTTTTGAGTAAATTATAATCTAACAGGGCGAGTGGAAGAAATCCCTCTGTCCGCGGGTAACTACCTGAAGGCAGGAGACGTGAACGTTCAATTGCGTGCTAATTTCGGCATAGCTACAAAGACAACCAGGAGTTTGAGTGTCATTGCGACAATGGCGCTTCTTCTTGGTTTGTTTGGTTTTGGCCGAGTTAGCGCCGCGGACACTGACAGTTTTTCTGCTCAAGCACTCGTTCCAGACGGAAAGATTCTCGCGACAATTCCAGTTCAGTTTGACGGGGTCGGTTCAAAGGAACTTGCCATTGTGATCAGCAATGAGCAACGTGGGCTGCGGCTTCTGGTTCACAAAGAATCGACAGCGCGCAATTATGAGGTCACCCCGGCGATTTCAATAGACTTGCCGACCTCGGTGTTTGCTGTGCAGGCCGTTGACCTTGACAGTGACGGGCGAACTGAGCTTGCCTTGCTCGGATTAGAGACCCTGCATGTAGTTGATTGGGACGAAGGTGGATTTGGTGCGACTGCCAAGGAAATTGCTCGATTTGAGCGTCTCTTCGCGATTCCTCGACCGGATTTTGTCGTCGAGTACGAGTTTCTTTTTGATCTGAATAATGACCGCAGCTTCGATGCGATACTGCCTTGCTGGGACGGTATTCGCGTACTTAAGCGGGAGAAGACAGGGTTCACGCCGGTCCGCTTGGTAAAGATCGAACATGGCTCGACGGCGAATTTGGGAAAGAACTTGCTGTCGTCCGGTGCTCATTGCGGCCTTGCGATTACGTTGCCGACGCTTGCAGCTTCGGATCTCAACACTGACCGGACCAAGGATATAATGGTCGCATCTGGCAGCGGGCTGGCAGTTTGTTATCAAATTGGCGACATGCAATTTTCTGAGGCGCCAAGTCAGCTTTTGGAGGTAAGGCCGGCATTTCTTGACAATCTGAAGTTCATGTCGTGGGGATTTGGCGATCTCAACAACGATAAGATAGTAGATTACTGTCGCGTCTTCACACAAGGCGGCCAAGATGAATTCAAGACAGTGTTGGAGATTTATCTCGCCGGCGGTCAAATCGGTTTCGCGCAAAGGCCCTCAAAACGGATTGTTCTCGATCAATACTGCCTTGGCTTGGTTGTAGCGGACTTGGACGATGATGGTGTGGCGTCGGCAATTCTGGCAACGGTCAGTGTCAGCCCAACGAGTCTTGTGAAGTCACTCTTGGTGAAACGGATGCAAGTTGATCTGAGTGTTTATCAACCGCAGGGCGGTGTGCTCTCGGAGCAGCCGTCGTCAGTCAAGAAAGTCAGCTGTGCTATTGATTACTTCAGCAACGGTGTGCCGACGCGGCTGGTCGGTTGCCTTCATGGCGATATGGATCGCGACCGTATGAATGACTTGGTGAGCCTAAATGATGATGACGAGATAGAAGTGTTTAAGGGAGCACAGAATCCGCAATTCTCAGACAAACCGATTCTGACGCGCCAAGCGGGTCGGTGCACGTGGTTGGATGCGATTGACCTCAATCTCGACGGCAAAGCCGACTTGATTCTTCATTCAGTTGATGAGACCGGCCGCGATGTCGCGACTTTGCTCTGGTCAAAATAATCAATTCATTTGACTTCATCAGCAACTGCAGTTAATTTGGCACGGTGACCCTAAGAGAGTAACTGCAACCGCCAAAGGAATGTAGCGTTATGGACACTCAGCTTCCGGAATGTCTCAAATGCAAGGTCGGCCGACTGCTCCCGCTTTCCGACTACGGGCGTGACGGGGCTGCGATTCGCTTCAAAGCCTGGGCCTGTTCGAACCCGGAGTGTGGCTTTAATCTGCGGATTGATAACGGTGAAATTTCATTCGGCAAGACGATCTTGCCGTCCAATAAGTAGTCGTTTCCGCAGCGCGTGAGGTGACATGCGCATTAACCCATTCAACAATTTGACATTGAAAATCGGGGCTGTTCTGCTTGCTCTGCTGCTTTGGGTCCACGTGGCTACCAACAAAGCGTATGAGCATCAGTTTGATGTCGAACTACGGCTGGTTAACGTCCCCGCCGGATTAGTACTTGTCAGTGATTTCCCAACAACAGCGACAATTCGCGTCAAAACTACCGGCAAGCAGTTGATTGCGCTTTCTGCAAAAGAGATCGTAGTCCAGGTTGATGCTTCTGAATTTACGGAAGGATCGATTGAACATGATCTAACCGACCGAATTGCAGCAGCGGCTTTTGATCAGGTCTATGAACGAGTCGAAATCGTGTTTCCGCGGAAGCTATTTCTGCGATTTGAGCGGGAAGCACAGAAGAATGTGCTGATCGAAAGCCAGGTAAAGGCTACCGCGGCGGATGGTTTCTTGATTGTGAATCGACCCCGGATAGAGCCGGAGATGATCAGTGTCTCGGGACCGGCAAGTATAGTTCGGAACTTGAAGAAAGTTGCGACAGCCGGTGTTGAGCTTAACGGGCTGACAACTTCGACCTCGCACAAAGTGAAGTTAGTGATTCCTGATTCTATGCACATCAAGCTGAGTGATTCGGCAGTTACACTTTCGTTCAACGTCGAGCCGATGGCAGAGCGAACGCTTGACAGTCTGTCGATCCGAGCGCCCCGGGAATTTGACGATTCGCGGCTCGTATATTATCCAAAGCAGACTTCGATTCGAGTAGGATTTCCTTCTTCAATGCGCGATTCGATTGACCTCAGGCAGGTGCGGGCAACTTTTGAAGTCGAAGGGGGCTATCGCGATTCGATCCGGGCGGCGCTTGTTTATTCTCTTCCCAAAAATGCGACTATCATCGGCCACCATTTGGATTCGGTACAGATTTTGAGTCGCTGATGAAGATACTCGGCATCGAAACATCATGCGACGAAACGGCGGTAGCGGTCGTAGAGGACGGCAAGCGTGTTCTTGCTGATTTTGTCTATTCCCAAGTTGAGCATTCGGAGTTTGGCGGAATCGTACCGGAGATAGCCTCGCGGCAACAACTTCGAAAGATCACGCCGGTATTCGAGACATGCAAGAAAAACTACGATATCTCGCCTTCGACTATTGATGCGATTGCGGTAACGCGGGGACCCGGCTTAATCGGATCGCTGATGGTGGGCTTGAATTTCGCGAAATCGCTTTCCTATGGCTGGAATTTGCCGCTGATCGGAGTCAATCATCTGGAAGGGCACATCTTTGCCAATTTGCTGGCAGATAATGCTCTTCAACCGCCATTTATCACGCTGATAGTCTCAGGCGGCCATACGTTGCTTGTAAAGGTCGAAGATTGGTGCCAATACACGATACTCGGATCAACCCGCGATGATGCGGCAGGTGAGGCTTTTGACAAGGTCGCGAAGCTGCTGGGGCTTGGCTATCCGGGCGGTTATATGATCGATCAACTTGCGAAGGTCGGCGACCGCGAGTTCTATCGATTTCCAAGAGCACATTTCAAGAAGGGGGAATATCAATTTTCGTTTTCGGGGCTGAAGACCTCTGTCGCAGTATACCTTAAGGACAAGTCGGACGAATTCCGAGCCGAGTATCTCAATGACATCTGTGCTTCGTTTCAGGAGCGAGTAATCGATATGCTGGTTACGCCGTCGCTAAATGCGGCGCAAGATCACGGAATCGAACTGGTTGCTGTTGGAGGCGGGGTGGCCGCTAACTCGCGATTGAGGGAGGCATTTGTCGAGCGAGCTGCTGAAAAGGGCATTAGAGTGTTGTTTCCCGCATTCAAGTACTGTACCGACAATGCCGCGATGATTGCTTCAGCAGGCTTCTACAGGCTGGCTCGTGGCGAACAGTCCGACCATTCGTTGGTTGCAGTGCCCTATTTACCGCTGGCGTAGAATCTCAAATCAAACGTTATAGGGGCAATAGCGGTAGTCGGCAACGCCTTTGGTGCAGTACATCAGTCGGCGCGGTTGTGACCGGCCATCCCCATTTACAGAATCAATTAACAGTCCGTGCTGACAGCGCAGACATTTTGCCGGTTGGCCGTCGATTAACGAACCTGTGAATTTCGCCTGGCGAAATTGACCGGTATCGATTTGTTCGTTGCCTGCGTCATGCAGCTTCTCAATAGAGCCTACCCTTTCAAAAACAAATCTGCCCCGGTCGATCTCCAACTGGCCCTTCATATCGATCTCGTCACCGATTGCGATCTCTGATCGTTCGTAGACATCAAAAGAGAGCCGGGCGTAGAACGGATCGAGGAATCTGTCGTAGCCGAAGATGCCTTCGCGGAAATACAGAAGCACGCCGCGTCCGGAGATTCGCAGATTTCCATTTTCACCGTGATTGACTAAGAGTGGGTTGATTGTCTTGACCGTGCCGCGAATTTCAATGCGTTTTCCCTTGATGTCGTTTACCCAATCTTCGAACTCTGCGAATTGGCGGATAAATTTATCGTATTCGCTCTGTTCGATCCGTAGCTCGGGCTGATGAGCTTCCTTCAAGTCGTAGAAGAAAGGACATGAGAAGCAGTCCTTGCCAACGTGCTTCTTGTCGCGGTGACATTTCTGGCCGTTCTCGAATTTCTGGCAGCGCCAGCGAAACGACATACATCCTTGGGGAAAGCAGCCCTTGTTCTTGAGAATGTGCCATGCGGAAGTGCCGCTTTCGCGGTGCTTGTGAAGCCGATGCGGACAGAAGAAGATGTCGGACCGCTTGTAAAGGTTGCGCCACTCGGTCTGCATAACAAGAGTATATACGCGATATGTGAAAGTGACATAAGGACTTTCTCCCCACGATATGGGGATCTCCCCACAAAAACACCCATGCAAAATCTCCGCGCGACCGCTGTTTCCTTTTGAACAGGCACTCAAGCTCAATCCCACCAACAGCATAACACTCGTCAAAAACTTCAGAACGGCTCGGCAATGTATCTGCAAAGAGAGTAGGCAGACAAAGTGCCGAAGGAGGAAGCTCGATGCGCGTGAAGTTCACACTGACGATGGATGACCTGACGGTTGACGACCTGCATTACGATTCTGTCGTGATTGACTGGATCACTGAGGTCGAGCAGCAAGAGGTTCTGGATTTATCACAGAAGTGGATAACATCGCAGAATTTTCTCACTCGGCGCATGATCGGGCTTCAGCGGGTTGGGGAATCCTCCCTGACGATTGAGCCGATGGACGAGACAATCTCATCTGACTACGAGTAGGGGGAGTCGAAGTGTTAGCAGGGTTGAAAGCGCAGCTATCGCAAATAGCTGGAGATGTTCCGGGGAGAGTAACGGAAACGGCGGTGACGTTTCACGGCTACCTAACCGCCCAGTACGGGCCGGTGACGGCTTGGGCGGTGTACTTGGCGGCAGCAGCGCTGATCGTTCTCGTTCTCTGGCGACTTGTAAAGCTCTCGTTCGATGTCGTTCGCTGTGTGGCAATACCATCGATGGCAGTGGCTCTGGTAGGAGCATGGTTATCGCCTCTCAGCTTCATGCACATCCTTCCGGTTGCAGCGGCGCTGTTTGCCGGAGTGATGTTGCTGCGCGGCTAAGCACGTTCTGGCAGATCTCTTGAGTAACATTTTTCGAGACGGGCACCATGCCTGATGGGGAGAAACTATGAGGCCATTCAAGCGCCGTAAAAGAACAAACTGCCCGCTTTGCAGCGGCAAGTTGGTTAAGGCACACGGAACGCTGCGTTGTCCGGCCTGTCGGATAGAGGTGGTCGGTGATTCTTGCCGATTTCTCAATCTACCATCGTCCGTCCATGGCGTCGCTGACGGCGGCAAGGGATAGAGTTATATGGACGAGAAGTCCCAGCATTGCCACATTTGCGGCAAAATGATGCGCGAGTACAAGGGCGTGTTTCTTTGCCTGCCCTGTAACGAGCGATATGGCGACTATTACGGGTTCTTCAATGCAGCCTCGCGAGATTATCACGAGGAAAAAGAGTATGTCATCATCGATTGCCCCGGAGTTACCATATACGACGAGAGCAACCAGCGCGTTGTCCAGGGGGTAAAATGGAATGATGATCGCGATCACACCAAGGGATATGAGGTCGTCGGTAAGCAGATATTTGCTCCAAATCATACGAAGACTCGGCGGGTTCCGAAGGACAAGGCGAACAATATTAGCCGTTGTCAGTCATGCCAGGACTTTACTGTACGTATGAGAATCTATAATTCGCAGGTGGGCAAATCAGACTACCAACAAAGCTCCCCGTTGATGCCCAAAGACGGTGACAAGTACTCAAAGCCAGATATCCACGGCAAGCGTTAGTCCCCAATAGTGAGCGGGATGACCTCACATTCGCATTTCTCCTGCAATCTATCAATTTCGCTTTCCCGGTAAGTAATAACACGAAGCGATTCAACCGGTATCTCTCCCAAATCGAAGTCCCCGACGCAGCGCCACTCAGCCTCCGGTTGCCAATCTGCCGATTCTGATCCAATGTTCTGGAAAAATGGCCGGTCGGATTCCTGCAGAGCTTTGAAATCTTCAATCGTACGATAAAGCACCGGTCGGCAACCGAGATTCGCGGCTATCGAACTTTCGACTGCGATTCCATACGGTTCAAAGCTGTAATAGCCATAGCGCCTTCGCCAGCGCATCAATTTGACGGCATCGGACGGATTCAATGCAGTGAATGAGACTACCCGGTACCCTCTACGAATGAATCGGCTTGATGCTCGAACCAGCTGTTCGGTGAGAATTCTTTCCAGAATGTGCCGTGCGGAAAAGGGATAGTCGCCTGACCTTTGTACCGAATCATAGAAGTCAAAATGGTCCATCGACGCTGGCGGGCCGAAAACAGATCTTGTCCAGTGAGTCAGGAAGGTACCAAGCTCATCGAGGTGCGGGTTCAGTCGTATCTGATTCCAGTCGTAGCGGACGCGGTCGACTGGCTTGAGATATTGAACTCGAAATGAACTGTCGATTTCATGCTTGGCCGAAGACAATAGCGATTCCAGTCTTCCAAGTGGTCGTACCGAAACCGGAACCAGCAGTTGCGCCTTCTCCGTAAGAAACTCGTCGCGGAGTCGCGACCATGGGACCGTTTTTGAACAATCGGGCTCAGTCAGTACATGTAGATACGTTCGCTCAGGCGCCAAGCGGAACTTGTGAAGCAGATCCCTCGGCGAATCAAACCCATACTCGTTCATGTCTGGGGGAATCATGATAATCTGCCGACCGCCGTGGACATTTACGAGGTGAAGAGT
>Ga0154020_10007375_pt1 | contig 12847 bp, 10 predicted proteins | sample Klosneuvirus_201_FD_109709 | JGI IMG/M metagenome (GOLD analysis project Ga0154020, IMG submission 109709) | Active sludge microbial communities from wastewater, Klosterneuburg, Austria - Klosneuvirus_20160825_MG | ecosystem: Engineered > WWTP > Aerobic digester > Activated sludge | place... | reverse complement strand
CCGCACCAAGCAGATGATGGTAGCGCCCATCCTGCACGCAGGTGAACATGAATTATTTGGGGTTGTGCAGGTAATCAATAGCAAGGATGATCAACCCTTTTCGCTCACAGTTGTGGAGAGCCTGGAAGAAATCTGCCAGACACTGGCTGTGGCTTTTAAACAGCGCCAGAAACAGCAGTTACTCGGCAAAACCCGTTACGACCACCTGATTATCGAAGATGCCATCAATGCCGCAGAATTTGCGCTGGCAACACGGCAGGCACGGGAAACCGGTCGCAATCTCGAAGACGTGCTGATCGATCCATTTGGTATTAAGCCCACGCAGATTGGAAACGCACTGGCGAAATTTTTTGGAGTTCATTACGAACCCTTTCGCGCCGACCGGGTCAAGCCTCTTGATTTATTGAAAAATATTAAACGAGAATTTGCAGAAAGCAATAACTGGCTGCCAATCGACGATGGTGCAGAAGGACTGACTGTGCTGACACTTGATCCCGACAGAATCAAGGCGTTACGTATCGTCAACCAGATTTTTCCCAAACGAAATATTATCTATAGCGTTTGCACACAGCGTGAATTCTACGCCACTCTTGATTTATTTTATGGCAGCAGCGATGCGCCTGTTGAGGGTGACTGTATCAATACCATGCTTTCTGGCTTATCCGATGAAGCTGAAGATACGGTCGAGAAAGAAGCCGATGAAGTTTCCGCTGCCGCAGATAACGAGCTGGTCAAACTGGTGAACCGAATCATCATGGATGCGCATAAGCGCGGAGTGTCGGACATTCACATTGAGCCCATGCCAGGCAAGGAAAAAACCGGCATTCGTTTTCGCAAGGATGGTTCCCTGATGCCCTATATTGAAGTTCCTGCCAGCTACCGCAATCCACTGGTCACCCGGATCAAGATCATGTGTGACCTCGATATTTCCGAAAAACGCAAACCGCAGGATGGCAAAATCAAGTTTCGCAAATTTGCGCCACTTGATATCGAATTACGGGTAGCGACTATCCCCTCGGCTGGTGGCGTGGAAGATGTTGTAATGCGGATTCTCGCCGCAGGTGAGCCCATCCCGCTCGACAAAATGGGGTTCACTGCTCACAACCTGAACACACTCAAATCTATTGTGGCGAAACCGTATGGCCTGTTTTTTGTATGTGGCCCGACCGGTTCCGGTAAAACCACTACGCTGCATTCCATTCTTAAATATTTGAACACGCCGGAAACCAAAATCTGGACGGCGGAAGATCCGGTCGAGATCACGCAAAAGGGACTGCGGCAGGTTCAGATCAACGCCAAGGCAGGGCTGACATTTGCCTCCATCATGAAATCCTTTCTGCGCGCGGATCCAGACATTATCATGGTGGGGGAAATGCGTGACAAGGAAACCACCAGCATTGGCATCGAAGCGTCACTCACCGGCCATCTGGTCTTTGCGACGCTGCACACCAACAGTGCGCCCGAATCCATCATTCGCCTGCTGGACATGGGCATGGACCCGTTCAATTTTGCCGATGCCCTGCTGGGTATTCTCGCGCAGCGTCTGGCAAAACGCCTGTGTAAATGCAAACAAGGGCACATCGCCAGCGACGAAGAAATTCAAACATTACTGACTGAATATTGCGAAGAACTGAGAAATACCGATCACTTCAAAACCAACCCCGAAGCAGCCACGCATGAAATCAGATCGCGCTGGGTTGAACAATATGGCGATGAGAATGGAAAAATTACCCTGTTTGAAGCCGTCGGCTGTGACCATTGCACTGGCACCGGCTACGCTGGCCGCGTTGGCCTGCATGAGCTGCTGACCGCAACGGATGCCCTGAAAAAAAATATCCAGGAACATGCCAGGGTGGCGGAAATGCTGGCCACCGCATTGCAGGAAGGCATGCGCACCCTGAAGCAGGATGGTATCGAGAAAGTCCTGCAGGGCATCACCGATATTCATCAGGTCCGTGCCGTCTGTGTAAAATAATTTCTGAATACCGTCTTCAAATTGACCGGGCTACAATCCAGGCCGCCAGCAAATCTTTTACTGGCGGCCTGTGAATCTAGTCAGGTAAATTATTGTCGCTCTTTAGTTCAAAACTACCCGTCACTTTTTCATTGACCGTATATTCATAATTCCCAGCAGATAAACCATATACAGGCAAAGGAATAATTTTTTCAAAAGGCACCAGTGCAGTCGTACAGACTTGTGGAGGATCATTGTCTGAAACCAGATTTGCGGTACTGATTACAATTTCAAAACGATTATCCTTCAAACGATGATCAACTCTTCCAGGCGCGTGACAGCCATTGGAAAAATTCCCTTTTACTTTCAAGAATACCTGTACCGGAAAAGTTTCCGTAACGATTAACTCCACCCCGTCACTTTCTATCAGAAAAATATCAACTACAGGCGCCACCCGGTGACTCTGCAACCGCCAGGCATTGGTTGACGAATCATACTGAAAAACGCCCCCTTGAAATATTCCTGCCTGTTGATCAGTATCAACCCGTGGGATGGTCAGCGTATTATCACGATATACCGGATAGTCGTCTGGATCATTTCCAGTTTCTGGCCATGCGCCTTCCATTGAAGGCTCAACACTTATAACACGTCCATCATCACGCCATTTTTGAGCTTCCTGTTCATTCATTTTCACAACGATGCCATTGCTGGTTTCAAGAATCGCAACAATTTCACCATTCAATTCCAGTGTGGCAGCAAGCGCTTCTTTATTTTGACCGGAAGTTGGCTGACCCACCGGAACCTTACCTGCATTATCGGGGTTAGGCGGATCAATCAACCCTGCATCCTTTTGAAAAAGGATAATATAACTATCCTTAATAACTTCTTGTGCGAACACGAAATTTCCATATAAGCATGCAGCCAGAAAACCAACACACAAAGTTTTTGATATCGACATTTTATTATCTCCAGTAAAAATTATATTCGGAGAATTTATCTTCTACCATTGCTGACGAATGAAACGTGAAGTTGCCCCAATCAATCTACATCAAAAACCGATCCTGTCAATGTGACAAATTGTCGCACGTGCGTTACGGTGGCGTTACGGTGACAGCGCGTAGGTAGGGGTGAGGTACGAACCCCAACACGACAACCATTCAGCCCCCAGTAAGCCACAAAAGCAAGGTAATGGGCCAGCAAAACAGTTAATGATCGACAACGACAAAGGCCAATTCGGTTAAAAATGCTGGAGGGCGTGATTCTCCATGTTGGGGTTCCTGTCGTCACCCCAACCTACGGTCTGTTAAGGAGCCTCTGATCAATAACCGATCACCGATATAATTCTGCATCAAATTGGCCCGGAGGATTAGGTCGAAAAATTAACGGCAATGACTGGTCGTGAACTTAAGACGAAGAAACGCGGCCCCCAAAAAAAGTAAAGGGTGGGAGTTAAGTATATTTAGTAAACTGTTACCGGAATCAAGGAATCCAAGAGAGTCAGTCGATGCGGTTTGGCTCAAGGCAAATAGTCTCCGGAAAAACCGGGGCGATTCAGATATCGACACCCGCCGCTATCGTTTTTTGTACCACCTCAGACCAATTAACACTGCAAATGACGGCTTCCGGCAAAACCGCTTCCACTTGATTATTTCCCGGTTCATTTTGCAAAAAACTCAGCAAAGCCGATGCATCAAGAATAACCGTCATTCCTTAATTTCCCGTTTTGCTTCCTCCCGCCGCTCTGCAATCAATTCTTCAGCCAGGCTGGCGCCTGGCGGCAACTGGGCGAAACGATTCTTGAGACGCCGCTTGATTGTCTCCGCTTTTTCCAAAATCAAGCGGCCATCTTCCATACGAGCAATCAGACTATCCCCGGATTCAAATCCGAGCGAATGCCTGAGCGGCGCAGGAATGACCAACCGGCCCTGAGGATCAAGTCGCACTTCGGTTTGTGTTATCAATTTTGGCATAATTGAAAACATTGTGGCACGATTCCAATTGACGTGCCAAGGAGAATCACCACACCTGCAAACCGGTGTCAGAATTGTACTCTGGCGGCGCTTCGTGCCCTGATCGACTTTTCGTACATAAGCGCTTGCACCAGTCCCAATACGGGACTATCATTGGCGCTATGAGAGTCATCGCGCTGTCCACGTTAAAGGCATTCTGGGAAAGCAATCCCGCTTATAGCGATGCCATGCAACCGGTTCTTGCCTGGTATCGGCATACGCTGAAGGCCGATTGGGCATCCCCGTCTGCGGTCAAACAGGATTTTAAGAACGCCAGCATTATCAAAGACGGTAGAGTCATATTCAACATCGCTGGCAATAAGTATCGGCTGGTAGTCTGGATTAACTATGCCTATCGCGTGGTGTACATTCGTTTTATTGGCACACACGCGCAATACGACCTGATTGATGCGCAGCTTGTCTAATAAGAGTTAGGAATTAAGGAAATCAAAGTCAATGGATATTAAACCTGTTAGAACCGATACCGATTACCGAGCGGCGCTGAAAGAGATTGAAGCGCTGATGAAAGCCGCTCCCGATACGCCGGAGGGTGAAAAGCTGGATGTGCTGGTCACTCTGGTGGAGGCCTATGAGGCCAGGCACTATCCGTTGGATTTACCCGATCCAGTCGAAGCGATCAAGTTTGAGATGGAGCAAAAAGGGCTTACCGTGAAGGATCTTGAACCCATGATCGGCAAAAGCAATCGGGTTTACGAAATACTGAACTACAAACGCGCGCTGACTTTGAAAATGATCTGGAAACTGAACCGGGAACTGGGTATCCCCGCCGAGTCGCTGATCAAGCCGTCACGGATTCATGCTTGAACCTAGAAACCTCAGTTGACCGTTATCCGCGATAACTAACGGCATGAATAAATGGAACAACCTGAACAATATCAGTTTACCCAAATGGTGAATTACACGATGGTATTTATAGCACGCTGCTTTTTAATTCCGAGTTACGGTGGTTACGGTGGTTACGGTGACAGTTTACTAAATACACTAACTATGCCATGCTAGCAATGTTGCATAATCGGTATATTTAGTAAACTGTCACCGTAACCCTTTAATTCCGGCCACGTTGCAATTCAATTACGGTGACAGTTTACCAAATATACTAATTATTCAATGCTGTCAGCATGGCTCGCTTACCTCGTATTGCAATACCCGACCATTTGGCCCGGAGGATTAGGTCGAAAAATTAACAGCAATGACTGGTCGTGAACTTAAGACGAAGAAACGCGGCCCTCCAAAAAAAGTAAAGGGTGAGAGTTAAATGTATTTAGCAAACTGTCACTGCAATTCAGCATGTTCAGCCTGTTGGTGCTCATACTCGTCCGTATCATAGGACTCATCTTTCTCTAAGAAGAAGCTCGAACCAGATTTTTAATCTCATATAACACCTTGAAAATTAGATTAAATTAGTTAATAATTAAAACATGGGTGAATCTAATTTCACAAAAGTTTATTTTAAATACAAATTATTCTGACAATTTATATGGTGTGATGATAGTTTAGTCGCATGACCAGCAGCCCAGATAAGCGAAACGCAACCCAGTATCAAGGCGGAATACAAAAGACTGATTAAGCGTGAAAATTCTTGCTAGACTGAACCGTTAGGTTTAGTATTTTCCCGGGTGCCATAGAGTAGTGGCCTCAAAAAAATGATCGCTGATCCGTAAGTCCGGGTTACGCGGGAACTGTTAATCAGAGGAATAACATGCCACAAAAAATAGCGCACATTGATGATGATCCTGATATTCGTGATACCGTCAGGCGGATTCTGACGATGAGTGGGTATGAAGTCGATAGTTATCACACATCAGCCAGTTTCATTGATGCATTGAATAATAAGGAGTCTGTTCCTGATTTGGCGATTCTGGATGTTATGGTCGAGTCTATGGATGCCGGTCTGAAAACCTACATGGAATTGCATGAACGGTTCCCCGGTATGCAGGCTATTTTCATGACTTCACTGGGCGATATGATCCTGCCCTACTTTGCAGATAAATCACAGGAATGGGTTTGTATCATCGAAAAACCGGTAGAACCTGCTGTATTGCTATCGATTATTCGTGACCGGCTCGATCGCGACCCCAGCAAACTGCCTGGCTCTGCCTAGCGTGACTGGCGATGGCTGAAATCAATTTTTCCTGGGGCGATCGTAATCATCAGTTCGATATTACTGCCGCCAGGGAAAAAGGTCACAAACTCAGTAATGAGATACTGGTCGAAAACATTCGGTGGTTTATCATTTTCAGGTGGGCGGTGGTTGCCGGGCTTATTCTGCTGCAGATATTCTTTCTGACCGCATCAGAAACGCTTGCCTGGCTGGGAGTAAAGGAAAATCAGACCTGGCCACTCGCTATCAGCATTATTTTGAGTGGTGCAAATTTTGTCTATATTTATGCACTTGACTTCGGCGAACCTTCCCGTTACAACTCTCCATCAGTCAATCTGTGGGCGCAGATTATTGTTGACCTGATTTGTCTGTCGATTGTCGTGCACTATGTTGGCAGTACGGCCACTCCAGCACCATTTTTCTATATCCTGCATATTGCACTGGCATGTATCTTTTTTTCCGCGATCGAGAGTCTGATTGTTCTGGTGATTGTCGTGATGATGTACACCACCCTGCTCATCTCGGAAAGCGGCATGTTGATTTATGTTTATCAGTCCATCATGGTCGGTGCACAGGTAGGTCCGGATGAAAGCCTGAATAAGGGAAGAGTTCTACTATGGATGGCATCGCTGAATTCACTGTTTCTGATTGTCTGGTATGTGGTGTCACGTTTGTCGATTGTGGTACGTGCGCATGAACAGCATCTCAAGGAAGCGATGGAACAGGTGAAACAAGCGCAATTTAACAAGGACCAGTACGGCATGCTGGTAACGCATCAGCTCAAGGCGCCATTGGATGCCATCCGCAGCAAGATTAATCTGATCAATGGCGGCTACTGCGGAGAGGTGTCTGCAGATATTAAGGAAGTGCTGGCAAGAATCGATAAACGTGGGGCCAGCATGTCAAGACTGATCCTGGATATGCTCCGGTTAGAGCGATTAAAAGCATCTGTGCATACTCAGGAAAGGATGGAACAGATCAGCATGGCAGCAGTAATCACAAAAGCTATCGACAAGCTAGAACCAGTTGCAAGTACCAGAAATATCAAACTTAATCACGTCACTCAGGATTTTCTGGTAGCCGGCATCCCGGATCAGATCGAAATTATTCTGGAAAATATTATTTCAAATGCGGTTACCTATTCTCTTGACCATTCTTCTGTGGAAGTCATTTCGACAGTCAATTTTGAGGATAACGAGGGGAGTATCGCCATCACAGATCATGGTATTGGTATTGAAGAGAAAGACCTTCCCAATATTTTTAATGAATATTTTTATTCATCCAGAGCAGTGGTGCATAACAGTTCATCCAGCGGTATCGGACTGTCTCTGGTCAAGATAGCCGCCAGAAACAACAATATCAAGATACGAGCACTCAGTGTGCCCAATACAGGCACGACTTTCACCATTGTATTCCACAACATACTGCCTTGCAGTGGGCAGGCAGATTAACAGTCAGGACAGATTTTGCAGAACGTCAGGATGCTTCATCCGGTTCCGGATCTTCGGTCAGGATGGGTTGCTGATGGTCTCTGGCGACTGGATGGTGGTCGGCGATACTCGCCGGCACACGCGGGGTTTGACAAACAACATCCCTATTCTGTGCGCGATGTCGTAATGCATGATCCATCAATACCAGCGCGAGCATGGCTTCCACGATTGGTGTAGCACGAATACCAACACAGGGATCGTGACGGCCATGGGTCTGCACAATGGCAGGATGTCCATTCTTGTCGATGGAGCGTCGTTCCAGGCGAATGCTGGAAGTAGGTTTAACGGCGACATTGACGATGATTGATTGCCCGGTAGAAATACCGCCTAAAATACCGCCTGCATGATTGCTCACAAATCCGTCCGGGGTGATTTCATCGGAATGCTCAGTACCTTTCTGCGTAACGCACTCAAATCCTGCCCCAATTTCAACACCCTTGACAGCATTGATGCTCATCATGGCATGAGCAATTTCGGCGTCAAGTCGGTCGTATACCGGCTCACCCCAACCAACGGGTACCCCTTCAGCTACAGCCGTAATTCTGGCGCCAATCGAATCTCCCGATTTGCGCAGATCATCCATGAATACTTCCAGCTCTGCTACGCGCGAATTATCTGCTGCAAAAAAAGGATTCTGACTCACATCTTCCCAATCTTTAAAAGGTAAGCAAATGGGACCAAGTTGTGCCATGTAACCACGAATATTTACGCCATGGTGCTGGTTCAGCCATTTTTTTGCTATGGCCCCGGCGGCGACACGTACGGCAGTTTCACGCGCTGAAGCGCGACCACCGCCACGGTAATCGCGAATACCATACTTTTGCCAGTAGGTGTAGTCCGCATGACCAGGGCGGAAAACATCCATGATTTTGCTGTAATCCTTGCTGCGTTGATCAATGTTGCGAATCAGCAGGGCGATAGGCGTGCCCGTGGTGTGTCCTTCAAATACTCCAGAGAGAATCTCCACCTGATCGGTTTCATGGCGCTGTGTCACATGACGCGATGTGCCGGGTTTGCGCCGATCAAGCTCCAGTTGTATATCTTGCTCTGACAAGGCAAGCCCTGGCGGACATCCATCGACGACACAGCCAATTGCCGGTCCGTGGGATTCACCAAAAGATGTGACGCTGAAAAGTTTTCCAATCGAATTGCCTGACATTGTTTTTTCCTCAAAAGGTAACTTCAGAGTTTATCATGGGTATGAAAATCGCAGGTTGCGCCAATCGTGCGTAGAGTAGGACAAGATCATTCAGAATAACAAGGCTCGCAGGTAAAATGGCGAAGAATTTCATCAAGGAGAGAATATGAACAGCGGGGAAGTAAAAGCATATTTACTGGATTTGCAAAACCGGATCGTATCCGGACTGGAGGAAATGGATGGCAAAAAATTCCGGCGCGATAGCTGGGAGCGACCACAGGGTGGCGGCGGTACCAGTTGCGTAATCGAAGAAGGCAACATACTGGAACGTGGCGGTGTAAATTTTTCGCATGTTTATGGAAGCGGTCTTCCCGCTTCTGCAACGGCTGCGCGTCCGGAGCTGGCTGGCAGGGCATTTGAGGCTACAGGTGTTTCGCTTGTACTGCATCCACGCAATCCTTATGCACCTACCGTGCACATGAATGTACGCTTTTTCGAAGCAATTAAGGAAGGTGCTGAGCCGGTGTGGTGGTTCGGTGGGGGCATGGATTTGACCCCTTATTATGGTTTTGAGGAAGATGCCATACATTTTCATCAGACCTGCCAGCGTGCGCTCGATCCTACGGGTAGCGATTATTACCCGCGCTTCAAAAAATGGTGCGATGACTATTTTTACTTAAAACATCGCCAGGAGCCGCGTGGGATCGGTGGAATCTTTTTTGATGATTTTAACCAGCCGGATTTTACAACTTGCTTTCATCTCACCCAGAACGTCGGTGATCATTTTTTGGCCGCTTATGTGCCCATTGTACAGAAGCGTTGTGATATTACTTATGGCGAGCGCGAACGGGATTTCCAGGCATATCGTCGTGGACGCTACGTTGAATTTAACCTGGTATGGGATCGTGGTACGTTGTTCGGATTGCAGACCGGAGGGCGCACTGAATCCATCCTGATGTCACTGCCACCAATTGTCAAATGGCGCTACAACTGGTCACCCGAAGCAGGTACTCCCGAAGCCAGATTGTACAGCGACTTTCTAATTGGCAAGGATTGGCTGCAGACAACCTGATACCCCTCTAAAGAAACGATTTTTTGCGCCTACTTGAAAATAGCCTGGCCAGCCTTATATTCTTACTGAAGTTGATAGAACATCCTGATTGAAATACTGACTGTCCTGTAGAGATCAAGGAATTCGTTCCGTCAATATTCAGGTTCAGGTTGGCTGGGTATGTGGTTTCGCGGCAACCTGTTAGTGGATATTTTTTTCGATATGGAGGCTAACATGGCAATGACAAAATACGAACCCTGGGGTTTGTTGACACAGTTACAACGTGAATTGGAGCGGGTGCGCGATGATGCTGGCGGAGATGGTTCCTCGGCAACCGCAGAATGGGCGCCAGCTGTAGATATCAAGGAAGAAGCAGGCAAATTTGTACTGCATGCTGATTTACCGGGCGTTAAACCGGAGGAAATAGATGTCAGCATGGAAAACGGCGTATTGACTATTAAAGGTGAAAAACAAACAGAAGCAAAAACAGAGAAGGAAGGTTATAAACGCGTAGAACGAACTTATGGCTCATTCTATCGCCGCTTCAGCCTACCGGATACCGCCAACCCTGACGCTATCTCGGCAGCATCCAAACACGGTGTGCTGGAGATTACTATCCCCAAACGGGAATCCGTGCAACCTAAAAAGATTAGCGTGACTGCTTCTGAATAAACCAACGAAATCGGCATAGGGAGCCTCCATTCTTAGGAGGCACCCCTGCCACACCACCCGGTATGCGGGTCCGCACCGGGCGATCTCTGACGCACCCAGCACTTTCAATTCCCGATACATCGTCGCCTTGATCACGAGAGCTTCGTGGTCTCTTACTCGGTCGCCCTCACGCAGTTGCGCTTCACTTCGTTCGTTGTGATCAACTTACGGCGGGACTTACACCCGCAGAAGCGCGCCCATGCTGGGCACACAATAAAAACAGCCTGTTACTTTATTCAAATAACAGGCTGTGTACAAATAACAGCGATCTGATCGATGACCCGGTCGCCAACAACGCCAGAGAATATATCAGCGACTGAGCATCATTAAATTACACCATCCAGAGATGCGTGTTAACTACTTCCGCCTGCACAGTATCACCCAAAAGATCAAGCATGCTTGATGTCTGAACACCGGCATCAGTCGCATCTTCCAGAGACACATTGAAGTAAACATCTGTCATATCTACTGACTGGCCGTTTTGCAAGATAGCCTCGCTTCTCTCCAGATGAAGATTACCTTGTGCATCGACAAACGGCAATTCACTGAAGCTGGTGCTGAGGCTGGCGATGCCAGCGTTATTTAAACTGATCAATTCACCTTGATCGGTTTGATGGTCGCCATTCTTATCTTGCCAGACAAGCAGCCTGGCAAAGTCGGCATCGTTTGTATCTACCCAGCCATCGCCATTGGTATCGAATTCAGCCAGCCTGGCAAAGCCTTCACCCTGAGTCGTGCCACCAAACAACTCGGAAATATCATCGATTACACCATTGCCATTTCTGTCGATCGCAAGCAAACCATCCTCACCGGACACCCAACCGGAGTGAACACTTTTACCGTTACCAAACAAATCGAATACACCCTGTGAATCCGCACGCGCAATAGTTTTGATGCCATCACCGTTCAAATCGATCACGATTGGTGTGATAGCGGCATCCCAACGCATGTCATTCTCGCCAGATTCCAGGAATGTTTTCGCGGTGTAGGCGTAACGTGTGTAACTACCTGAATTATTGACATCCGAGTCTTTATTGTCGTCACTGCCGACATCTTTGGCACCCCATTTCCAGTTGTTCATATTGGCCCAACTGTTCCAGTAGCTATAATGCTTCACATCCGCTTTATCAAATCTCAGACTATAGGTACCTGGATCCAGATTACTGAACAAATAATTACCGGATGAATTGGTGGTGGTATTCGCAATAATGTTGCCATTGGCATCGAGGAGCGAAACTCTTATCCCCTTGATGTTGAATTCACCTTTGTCCTGAATACCATTGTGGTTGGAATCTTCCCATACTCGATCACCAATACTGGCCTTGCGATAAAGCCCTGCATCGACCGTCAGATTTTCCTGTCCGGCGGCAAGTGTATAAACACCCGTCATTCCACCGCTATTGACGTCAGAATCAAGCGCATCATTGCCGCCCTTATCCTGCTTGGTATAGTAGTACCCGGAAGGCGCGACTACCTGAACCTTATAGTCTCCCGCATCCAGACCATCAAAACGATACTGACCATCGTTACCGGTAGTGGTGGTAGCAATGACATTTCCCGCAGTATTCAGCAACTTGACCGCAACATTCTTGATCCCGCTTTCACCGGCATCCTGAATACCATTGAAGTTTTTGTCTTCCCAGACTCGATCACCACTACTCGCTTTTTCTGCGGGCGGATGACCACCTTCCGTACATACCACGAGCTGTTGAATCTTGAAGTAATCTTCAGGAGATGTATCCGTGGTGTCAGCCGCGATCACCAACACATTACCGGATAAATTTCCGGCATTAATATCGGCCCAACGTGCCGATGAAGATGTCGTGGTATTAACCTCTGTAAATCCAAGATTACTCAATACGGCATTACTCATATTGGTAAGTGGTGTTGCAGAAGATCCAATCCAGACCTGGATGTCGCTATCCCCGCTAACATAGCCCAGAAAAGCTTTATCAACGACGACATTCTCTGAAAACTGGTACACAACGAAGTTGTCACGGCCACCGACATTATCAACCGTATGTTTATTGCCGGACCCATCTCCTTCACTATTATCGGTCACACCATGACCACCATTGTATGCACCCAGATAGGCTTTACTCCAGGCGTCATTAGCTTTATCACGACTCCATGCAGTCGCCGTCACAGTCACGCCTTCCACGGTATAACTGCGACTGTTACCGTCAGACCCATCTGTCGGTGAACTGCCATTGAAGTTATAGGTAAGACAGACTGAATGAGGAACCGCCTTGAGTCCCGCGTCAACGGTGCGGTTGTCATCGCCGGATTGCAGGGTGTAGGTGCCCGTTTTACCCGTGGCCGGATCAGCATCGCTGTCGCTGGCGTCCGCGCCACTGTCCTTGACGGTGAAT
>Ga0154020_10007373_pt1 | contig 12847 bp, 15 predicted proteins | sample Klosneuvirus_201_FD_109709 | JGI IMG/M metagenome (GOLD analysis project Ga0154020, IMG submission 109709) | Active sludge microbial communities from wastewater, Klosterneuburg, Austria - Klosneuvirus_20160825_MG | ecosystem: Engineered > WWTP > Aerobic digester > Activated sludge | place... | reverse complement strand
TAATCCATAGTACCGTTTTGGTACCACCATTTCAATTGATTATCCCAAGATAATTTCAACATGAAGATGTTATCATTTCCTGTATCAGTGATATCAAAGATAACAAATGAGTAAGAACTTAATGGGTTACCATCAATGATTGGGTTCTCAATATCATTTGTATGTAAGTTATCAAATGCTGGATTTAATACAAATTTCACATTTGCTAAGAAAGGAATCACATAAGATGTGAAAGCAAATCCAAAGTTTAAGTCCATACCTTGACCAGAGATAGCTCCAATACCATTGTTGCTTGCAGCTTGGATTACTAAACCAGAGTTAACAGCTTCACGCTTGATAGCCTCATTTACTAATCTCATACCCCCCATACCTGTTTGAACAATTAATTGTCTCTTAGGATCTGGACCTTGGAACTCTACACGACCAGCATAGAAGTTATATAACTCAGAACGGAACAATTCTAAAGAGAAGCTAGATTTGTTGTATACACGTTTGTAAGAGTTGTCTAATTGTTTCCAAAGACCTACTGATAATCTCATATCATCTGGACCATCTTGCTTCAATCTACCACCATGACCCCACATTAAGTAAGTCTCAATGTCAGTAGCAATCTTAGTTAAGTGAGCAGACTCCATTGATGTTAAGAAAGTACGGGTTAATGTACCATTTCCTACAGCACGTTTTAAGTAGTCTTTACCCATCTTAGAAGCAATATCCTCAATTTTAGAAATTGATGGATCTACATTCTTGTCAAAGTTTCTCCAGATTTCAGTTACAGGAACTGTACCATCTGCATTCATACCCCCTTTTAACATTAAGTCAGCACGAGAAGATACTGAATAATGAACATGTGCTTCAGCTCCACCTACGAAGTTATAGAACTCACGGAAGCCAGCTTTAGTTTGGATATCAGAGAATCTTTCACCGTATTCTCCACGAGCAGAACCCTTACGGAATAACTTAGTTTGAGGAACTAAATACTTATTCTCTAAATATTTGTAGTTATCATTGTTCACTAATTGTACAGTGTAGATGAAGCCATCTCCCATAGGTAAGATATCATCAGCTGTAATGTACATCTCAACTCCATTGTATTTATCATAAGTGATGATATCACCATGACCAAATTCACGTTTGTTGATTTTAATCTTGAAGGTTGTACCATCAACACCTTTGTTAAGGTTGCTTGGTTCAATATCTTCAATGATGTATGGTAAATCCTGAGATACTGGAGTTTGCCATTTGTATTCACCGCGAGCATTATCAACCATGATAATATTCTTACCACCAAAAGATGATAATTGGTATAAAGGCATTTCAACTTTTTGAGACATAGCCCAGATATCTACTGGTCCCATGTCCATTGGTTCTGCATCCTTAAGCATGTTTACTAAGTGGTAAGAATCTACATGAGAACTAGCATTGTAGTTTGTGTCACGCAAGAAAATACCGTTGTTTAAAACTGGAGTTGACATTGTGTTTGTTTTGGGTTTTTAGTTTATATTTATATTTATTTGTTTTTTAAAATGATCTTTTGAAAAAATTATTTCCTGATGGTCTTTGTACTCCTGATGACTTCTTGCCTTTATTATCAGATTCATCGGTTGCTGTAGAAGAAGCCGTTTTATTAGCTTGTTCTGTTTTTAACTTTCTAGCTGTTTCAGCATCTGAATCTTTTTTACCACCCTCTCTAACTTTTGAACGGTATCCCTCAGGGTCTTTTAATAACCACAGGGCTTCACTGATTAAAGCATGATTTGGTTCTTGGTATTGGTATTTTTCTAATAAATGTCCTAAAAGATTTGTAGGACGGCCAGACATAGATGGGTAATTGGCTTGGGTTAATCCTCCGTATAATTCACTTTGAATTTTTTTATCAAGTTTTAATCCGTTTAATTCACCAGGTTCAAGGGCTTTGTAGATATTATCTGAGTAAGCACGAGCTTGTTCCATGTGTTGTTTTCTGATTAACTCTTGTTCTTGAACTTGTCTTGCAATAATTTCTTCTTGCATTAAATCCAATTTAGGTTTATACTGGATAGCTCTTGCTTCTAATTTTCCTCTGTCGCGAAGATCTTCAATCTCAGCTTCAATTTCTTCAGCTGTACCAATTCTTTTAGCATGCATGTAACTTCTTACAATTTGCTCTTGAGAATCTTCATCGGTAACATCTAAAGCTTTAATTTCTTCATGAGCTGCTAAAGAACGGAAAAGGTTTTTAAGGTCTGTTCCACCATTAGCTACATAATGAGCAGCTACTTGTAATTCTTCAGGTAAACCTTTAAAGAAAGAATTAGAAACTTCTTCTTTAGTTTTATCATCCTTCTGTTTATTGTTCATCTCAAAAAGATCTTCAAAGTCTTTAAGAGTATATTTAGAAACATCTTCTTCTCCTTCGAAAGGAACTAATAAGCCTTTTTCAATTAACTTGGTAGTTAATTCTACTAAACCTCCGGCTCTACCAGATTTTTTAGTAGCTTCTTCAGTTTCTGTAGACTCTGTTGAATTAAGGATGTTTTCAAATTCGTCTTTTGTAACAGTCTCTGGTTTTTTATCTGCTCCAGCCGGATTGTCAGCTCCTTCAGTTGAAGCTGCTTGCTGTGAGGAAGCATCTTTTTTATCATCAGGTTTGTCAATGAACGTTAAATCCACTTTAGCTTCTCTACTGAAAAGACTATGTTTTTTTTCTGTTTCTGTATTTGCAGGAGTCATAACATTGTCAGCTCCTGGAGTACCCAATAAAGCTTCAATGTCAATATCAGTTTCCTCTACAGTTGTTTTTGTTTCGTTTGTCATATTTGTTGGTTTAATTGACTATATTAATATACACAAATTTACAGATATAAACTTTAAAACTTGATATTTTTTTAAGGTCTCTATAAAAATATTTTGCAGTATATGGCTAAAGGTTATTTCTTCTTTTTATCAGCTTTAGATTTAGCATCAAATTTGTTTTTATTTTCTCTAGCAATTTGTAAATCCATCTGTTTCATTTGCATAGAAGTGTTCATCTTCTCTCTTTCTATTTGGGCTCTCTCACGGTTATTAGCTGTTTGAGAAGCTTCTTTATTAGTTTGAAGATTCATACTTTCTTGGAACTGTTCAGACTTTTGGATTTCTCCTAATGCATCAAGATAATCTGATTGTTTATTCTGGTTAATATCTTGCATAGCTCCATAACCTGCAGATTTGATTTCAGCAATAAGGATATCTTTTCTACGGTTCTTCTCAGCCTCAGACATATCATGATCAAGCTGCATTTGTTTTTCTTTAATTGCAGCTTCAATTTCTTGTTGTTGCATTTTTTCAGCAGAAGCTCTTTCAGCTTGTTCTTTAGCATCGGCTTTCTTTTCTATACCTTTCATGGTAGTAGTAAGCTCACCTAAAGATTCAGCCTGCATTAAGTTTCCTAAATCATAAATGGAAGCACCGGCTGTATTATTAGTAGCAGCTAATTTTTTCATTTGCTCAAGGATATTTCTTTGGTTTGCTTTAGTTGTAGCAAACACATTAATATCTCTTAATAGTAAATCTGTACCATTCATCTCAAAGTTAACTTTTTCATCAGCTGAAGTCATATACTGCAGTCTAATGGAAGGTTTTTTGGATTGGTAGTATTGAGCCACATCAGTTCTCATCTGATGAACACGAGGCATCAAATAATCACAGTGCTGAATAAAGTAAGTTTCAGTTTGAGCATAAGAGCCTGCAATTGCTTGCTCTACTCCTGTAGCTGTATCTGTTTGACCAATTTGTTGTCCTAATCTCTGAGGAGTAATACCAATTACTTCAAAGCATTGTTGCTTAAAGTAGTTGGCCATTTGAATCCTAGAAAGCATTCTTTGAGTTTGCTCCAGGTTCATTACTTGGAAATGTTGGAAGTTCAAAGGATTCTCTGTATTAGATATTGCTGTATCTAAAGGAAGCATTTGGAAATTCTTCATTGCCACATAAGCCTTGGCCAAGTTGTTCTTACCCCAGTCTTCTCCTAATGAGTGTTGAGGTAAGGCATTCTGATCAAGCATGATTACAGTGCCTAACTCGTCTACTAGGATATCAGCAATCTGGTTGTTAACAAGATTGTATCCAATTTGGAAAGGTTTCATTAAATCAACCATGGAAGTTGAACGGGTATTTCTATCATTGAAGATAGCTCCCTCTACAGGAAGTTTGCAGCCGTAGAGAGTCTTATCACCTTTTAACTGATACTTCAATGGTCCAATTCTATTTTGGTCAATACCTAAATACATTGGATTAATACCACCAGGGTTATTCATACCCCAAAAAGAAGGTTGATTAGGTCCAATTTTAACACCTCCCCATACTTGATTAATCCAAATCCAATCAATATGCTCTCCGAATAATAAATTATCCTTTCCTTTATTTTTAAGTAAAGTTGTATCATATAAAGGTTTGTCTGTAATCTTATAATCTTCTGTTACAATATCTGTAATGGTTTGACCTTCCTCTGTAATCTTAACTAAATGTCCAACCTTACGTTGAGACTTCCAGTAAGCTGTAGTTGCTCTTAATAAGAAAGCAGCACCCATAGGAGCATAATCTTCATTCTCTCTCATTATCCATTGCATGATATCACCACCTTGATCTCCAATCACACCTCCACCATTAGCATACATAGACATGTATTGTCTATAAGCTAATGACGGCATATTAGTATTCCAATCATGAGATTTAGTAGCATCATAAAAAGCACCATCATTTTGGTAACCTTGTAATGGATAACCGGCAGATCTTACAGGATAAATAGCTTCAAGAGATTCAAGTTGTTCTTGGGTCATTAAATAACCATACTTGTCAATAACATCAGAAACTGTTAACATATCAGATTTTCCTACCCAGTTACCTTGAGACACATAACGTACTTCAGGAGATTTGTGATAGAAAGTAGTTACTGGATTCCATAATTCAACATCATAGTCATCCTCATTCATCTTCATGTGCCAGAACTCACGGTCTGTAATAAGCATATCTCTGAAGGCTCTTTCCTCAAGTTCATCCATCTTGAATCTTTCCTCATCAATTTTATGCTGATGAACAGCCCATTGCTCACACATCCCTCTATAACTTTTATCAAAGAATCCTTGGATTTCTGGTAAAGTTTTTAAGTTCTCTGGTGCAGTTTGTTCTTGTAATTGTTTTTGAACTTCAGGGTCTTCAGGGTCTAAACCTGCATCCAACATCTTAGCAAGAATATCTTGAGAAGCTTGTTGGAATAAAACATCTTGAACCTGTATTCTTTTTTGTTCTAATTGATCATTATAAGAATAATCATCAACAGCATTAAATGTAATTTTAGTATTACGTTTAGCAAACTCAGATGCCATTACATTGATAACATTTGGAATAATAGGATAGAACTTTAACTCTAAAGCACTGAAGTCTTCTTGAGCTAATGTGTCCACAATATCTTTCATCTCATTATCTGGTTCATTTAGATAGTCAGTTCTGTCAATGGTACCTTTAGATAACTTATAATTTTTCATAAGTCTTCTGGCATTTTTTCTTAATTGCTTAAGACCATTCCACTCTAACCAGTCCATATTCCAGGCAGCCCATTCAGGATCTTTCTCACTCTTAGGTAAAAATTGAAGTGGTTGAGTAATCGTGCCCATTCTATTGTGCTCGGCTTTCTTACCACTTTTTAACTGCATTGCATTTAATACTTGCATATCTTTTATCTTAAATTTTTAAATGGATTTCTTGGTGGTTTTTGACCAAAATTTCCTCCTGTGTTCCCCATATGTCTAAACGGACTGTTGTTCAATTTATACAAATTTTCTGACTTTTCCAAGCTTTTTTTATCTGTTTTCTCAAATCTCTTCTTAATACCACGGTTGGCTTCTTGAACTTTAGCAAAAGCAATCAGTGCTCCTAAAGCAATTAACCTATCCACATTGAGTCCATCTCTGTACTCCTGCATCTCTTTCATAGCCATGATATCAGGTATACGTTCAATTCCATAAATGGTTTTGTAAATCTTACCTGTATCATCAGTTTGAGTATCCAGCTCCTCTTTACAATAATCGATTAAGTAAGGAAGAATATGAGCTCTGAATAAAGTACCCGTGTTTCTCCATCCGTATTCTTGGAAGTTAGATTGAACATACTCAATGTCTTTTCTAAAAGTAATTTGTTCTTTAGGAACCAAATACTTTTGTTTTCTCTTCTTGATCATGTGAGTAATAAAGCCGGGCACGTTACTCTCTACTAAGGTCCATGCATTATACCACTCAATCATGTGCTCTAATCTTTCATGTGTTTTGTTAATATCATCAAAACGACCACACCAGTGAGCTACAATCTTATCTTGTTCAATATGTGTTGTAACTTCTATTCCATTATCCTTGGTAACTTCTACAGGAATCTTATAAATGTAAATAGAACATAAAGATTCTGAAGTAGTAGTTTTACCTTGGGAAACAGGGTCAATAGAAGCATAGTAAGTTCCCCAGGCGGCACCAGGTATTGGTTTCTCATGCATAACAATAACTCCTGTTTTATCTTCAGTTGCTTTGGTTACAGGGAATTCCATTACAGGAATCTTATTACTCTTGTCTACATTAAAGCTGCCATCAGCATTTTTACTTAAGTCAATAAATTCAGTGATATATTCTTTCTCCTCAATTCTTCTCTTCTGAGCAGCCACTAAGTGACTTGGAAATAAGGATACAGTTCTTGTAGCAAAAGCCTCCTCAATGTTACGCGGGTGCTGAGATAATTCTAATTGGTAGTCTTCAGGGCTTAAATCTTTTTTCTTTTGAATGAAATAAGCATCTAGCATCTTTAAAGCTTCCTCAACTTTAGAGTTACCAAACTCATCAACACATGGCGGCATAGACCATTGCTCAGGAATAAACAATCCTGATTTACCAAATGTTCCCTTACTATCAAGTAGGTTAGACTCCACCGGATAAATGTCATTAGCCTCTGGGTGAATGATCATTTTTCTTAACGGATCACACTGACTTAAATCACCTACAGAACCAGCAATGGCAAACACACCCGTAGTAATTAAACCTGATTTTAAGGCAGGCTTCATATAACCTAAAGTTTTATCAGCATGCGGGGCAATCCCACCCTCTTCATGGAAAAAGAAAGTACAAGGCCCACCGACACCGGCTGTTGGGTCTTTCTCAAAAGATGTTCCTTTTAGAACTCCTTTTAAACCAGCCATAGTCTTTCTGTTACTTCCTTGAATGGTTGTTTCAATTTGCTGCATCCAATCCAAAGGTTTTCCTGGATTCATATCACGGTACCAGGCTGTATTTAAATCCAAGAAGTTTTTGTATTCAGCTAAGAATTTCCAAGTATCAAGAACATAACCTTTTAATGAAGCTCCAATCTTTAGAATAGGAGTTTGTTCAAACCATATAAGATTGATCAGTTTAGCGGCATGATAATATGAAGAGGCTATCTGACGTTTCTTCAAGATAGCACAATGCATATAGTTTAACTCAGCCAAGAATTCATACAAGGCCATGTGATATTGAGCATCCCTTACAGAAGGGAAATCAAACTTCTTTTTCTCCTTGTCATTAATCGGTAGGAAGTTCAACCACATGTAATATTCCCTAGTGAGGAACCACGTCTTCCCTTTATTCTTGTAAAAGGCTCCTTTTCTACATCTAGTTTTTTGGGCATCCCAATATTCAATGTAATCTCTACTTTTTACAGCAGCCTCACAATAGAATCCATCTTTCTGATATTTCTTAGCTTCTTTAGCAAAAACAAAAGAAGTTTCATCAAACTCATACTTACCTGGTTCTAAAAATAATGTTTTAATGAAAAGAGCAAAGTCTTCCTGAGTACTAAAACTTGTAGTAGTCCAAACACCATTTTCCCATGTGGGTATATCTGTAAAAAAGAAACTATCCATTTAATTGAGCAAGTCTTACTAAAAGTTTTATTTTTTGTTCATCACCATTAGCTTTTGTAATAGCTGACACTAAGATACGGTGATTTTTTGAAATAATAGCATGTTTTAAAGTACCATTAAAATAATCATTAAGCTGGTCTCTTTTAAAAGCACACCATTCTTTTTTGTAAGGGTTATAGTGAAATAACCAATCTTGTAATTCTGTATTACATGTCATAAGCTAAAGAGCCTCCACCTCTTGTTCTAGTTGATTGTTCATCTTGTAAATCTTTGTATACTCCTTTGTAAGATTGTCGTACGGAGTCAAACTTTTCAGCAATTCTTAATAAGGCTGTAGCTGAACCATCTCTACCAAAAGTAGGTTTAGTTGTAGCCATTACTTCACCCATATTATCTAATGCAATTTTTATACCTGTATAAGCTCTTGATGTAGGTGTAGTAAACATTACTAGCATATTACTTAAAGCTGTAATAACTAAAGGATCTTCTGTAGTAAAGTTACCGCGAACATCCCTCATGATGATTTCTTCTTTCTCTCCTTCATTCATATTGAAGTAAGGATTAAGGTCCTCATTTGGACAAGTCATATAAAAAAGAAATGCATATACTGATAAATAATCTTCAGGATATTCATCCATGATGTCTTTAAGATATCCTATAGTATAACAGTGCTCTGTAGGAATGACCTTGCCATTTTGTAAATCAAATAGTCTTATCATTTTTTATTTTTTATAGTTTCACAAAAAGGTGGATTAACTTTACCTAGATCCATCATTACAAATTTAACACTCATCAAGCAGTTACCTTTTTCATCTTCATGAAAGCATATAGGTTCAGAGCAAACAGCTTCTTGTTCTTTATTAAGTCTCTTGTTTAAGGTTGTCCAGTACGACTGGTGTTCATATTCGTCACTCATTTTCTATTGTCTTGTAAATAATTAATCATTGATATTACTTCAGCTTTTAAATAAGGTACTTCATATGGTATAACAGTTTTTACAATTACTTCACCATTACTATCTCTTTTAAGAATAGGATTACCGAACTTGTCTTCACTTTCTTTCTCAAAAACTACATGATGTAAAAACATTTTACCAGCTTTGTATCTTGGATTATGCTTCAATATAATATACATATAAATACTTAACTGTAGAGCATAATGGTTAAAATTGCAATCATCAACATGAGATAAAGGCCCTTCCATCTTTTGAGATTTACCCTCCCAATTAACAAAGCTTGCAACTTTGATTTCCTTATTAGTTTTATAATCTACAATATCAACAGTATCCTTAATAACCTCAACTCTATCAGATTGTCCACAGATACCCGCAGATTTAAGATACACCATATGCTCAGGATAAATTCCTTCGGTTAATCTCTGTACGGGAGCATGTTTTACACCATCATTGATTATAGGTTTGATAATAGGAATTTCTCTACCAGCTCTTTGAATAGTATCGATGCTGGTTAAATCACTTTCTCTTTGGTCATGATACCAAGAGCCCGCAGTGATAGCTCTATCTGTTTCACTAGCCCAATGTTTTTGAATCTCTAAAGGATCCATACCAAACCACTTGGACCTTGGGTTTGTGGAAGACTTAACTGATTGCTTAATCGGGTCAAACTTCTGTTTGAACATGGCTACAAAACTGGTTACACTAATCCAGTCAATCCTTTCATCCGGATCAAGACTTTCGTATCTATGGTTGGTGGCTTTGAATATGACTGACATGTTGATTCTGTGTTTAAGTTGATTTTTGAGTTCTTTCTTTTAGCAAATCACATATCCATTTATGTTGTTCATCTGATTCACAAGAGTCTACAAACTCAAAGAAATTATTTTTCTTTGTTACTATTGGTGGTGTACCAGTTACTTTAGATATTATTCTTGCTCCTTTACAAGTAGGACATGGATAAACCTCTCTAGGTAATTCTAGTATGAATGGGTTATCTCCTGTACCTTTACATATGGGACATTTTTGCCAGCTCATAGTGCAACCTCCTTCCATTTAGGACCATCAGGATGAGTACATGCCGAATCAGGAGATCTCAGTTTTAAACCAAGACTACAACCACAATCACTGCAGCAAGGTTGAGTACCCGGCATTACACAACTGTGACCAATTCTGTCCACTAATTCACAGTTCATACAGATAGCTTTACGTTCTCTGTAGAGAACCTCAATAGGGTCTTTTTTAAATAACTTGTTTATAACACCTTGCCAAATCAAGTGTTTACTGTTCCATATTTTTATCAATGTTTTCATTTTCTCTCAGTGCTTTTTTCTTGTTTAACCTTTCTTCATCTTCTTTTAATAGTTGTTTTAATCTTTGAATCTTATCAAGTTTATCATTGATATCAATTCTCATGGCATGCTTGTAAAAATTACCTTCTATCCTACCAATAATCTGTTCATAATGAGCTACAGTATCATCAAGCTTCCAGTGTTTTATCTTGAATATACCTAAGTTTACTATCGATATATTCGGGTGCACTAGAGCAGAGAGGTCTTTTCTAATAGTGGTCCAGTAAAAATCAATCAAAGAACTTGTTAATTCTTCAGAAAACCCGGTCTCTTCGGCTGTGGCTTTCTTAAAATCTCTAGCTTTCTTGGGTATCAATGTAAAAAATTTTATAGTCCAACAATATGTTACCTGTAATCTGAATCATTAAATTCGGATTTAACTCCACAGTTTTATTATGACCTAAGCCAACTTTACTAATGATATTGTAATTAGCCAATTTAGCTAAACAATTTCTAACTGTTTGTGGGGTTTTAAAAATAACTTTGGTAATAGCCAGTTTAGAATCCTTGTCTCTATTCTCTGGTACACAGCATGCATTACAGAAATCTGATAATTCTGCTTTACCATTAAGACCCAATAGGGTTAAACAATTAATTTCAGAGTCACTAATAGTTATATGGTTTATATAACAATGAGTGATTATCTGAAACTTAATTATTTCTTCCAAAGTCAGTTTGACTTTTTTATCTACTTTATTAAATCTAGCCATGTTGGTTTATTGACTAATTATTTATCTTTCTTAAGAGTTCTTTCTTTTTGGGTGTCACCCTCAGCTTGTTTTTTTTCTTTTTCTTCTTGAGGACCCATTTGCATTTCAGCTTGACGGTAAATCATGGTCATTCTTTTAAACCTTTGTTCCTCGATTGAGGCCAAGGTAGTTTCATACTCAAGTTGAGGTCTGAGTAAGTCCATCTGGTTTGCATAAAATTCTTTGAGTTGAGCCTTACGTTCTAGAATCTGTTCAGGAGTAAGTTCAACATCTTTTGGTTGGTTTGTTGTTTCAGACATTGTTTTAAATTTAAAAAGTTTATATGCAAATGTACATATAAACTTTTAAACTTACAATGTTTACTTTAAATTATTTTAAGAAGGGTAGGTATGCTTTTAAGTAGGTTTTACCTATTTTGATTAGAACCCATAAGCACAGTAAGCCTGCGGTGATCCAAAACCACCACCAGGTAAATCCATCAAATTTGGTTCTATGCTCTAATTCACAAAGCTTTTGGACAGTATTTTCAGTATGAGAATTGGTAGTAACCGTTTGATGTTTCTCAAGCCATTGAATGCGGGCCTTTAAAGAATCTGTTCTGCAGTCAAACACAATACTGTTCCCTACAGTGTGCACATGAGATAAAAGACCTGAGCCTTTACCTGAAGTTTTGCTGAAGGGTTTTAAATTTCCTAGTGAGTCACAAAGTAATTTGCAAGGATTCTCCAGGTAGATTGGTGTATTAACTATTGTAGGTATAAATATGGTAGTATCCTTGTATACAGTTGAGTCTTTAACAACATAACTGATGCTATCTTTTCTCTCACAATATTTAGCAAGGAATCTGTTTTTTTGTTTTTTGGTAGCTACACAGCTACTAAGAACTACTAATATTGTTACAATTAGTAGTAAATTAAACTTTAGGTTCTTCATCTGGGGTTGGTTTTATAGTTTCATCAGTAAAAAAGTTAGTTAGGAATTTACCTACAATACCTGTAACTAAAATAATACCAATTATAACTTTAAGTTCATGATCGGTGAATATTTGTTCCAGCTTATCAAAAGCAATTAAACCACCACCACCTAGAGCAGCAGCTACAGCTAATAAAGCATCTCCTATTTTTTTCCATCTTTTAGGAGTTGGATGGTAGTAATTTTTAAATAGTTTTATCATAATGAATGTAATAAAGCAATTAATTGAGGATGAGGATACACATCAAATTTATCCTTTCTCACATTACTATGAGACCACACACCTGGATAACCTTTTAAAGCAGCTTGATTTAACTCTAGAAAATCAGGATTTGCTATGTCTTCTCTAAGCCCTTTTTTAAGATTGATCTTAGGGTGACGTTTGATGATATCTAAAAGCAACTCTTTAAGAGCAGCTATTTGTTTTTCTGTATAAGCATGGTAATAAGTGTATCCTCTAAATGGTTTGTTTAACTTAACAACCATATTAGCAGGTACCGGACTATTTACATAGTTGAAATACTGGCCATCTTTACCAAGAACTAATGGGCCATAATTACATATCTCAATACCAATAGATTTTTTATTTAAGATAGAGTTATTAGCTCCAGTTGTACCTAAATGATGAGCCCAATATTTGTCTTCAAAGGTTTTAACTATTACACCATCCCAAGTAACATCTGTAAGATCTCGTGTAGAAACTCCACCGATGATGTAGGAAGTAGCCACTTTTAAAGTTAGGCCGGCCTGAGTTTTATCATGTTCCCAACTATTTACTACCCAATCAGGTCTATGAGAACCTGCAGTATGATGAATATAAATTGTATCCTTTTCAAAAATTTCATTGTAAAACTCATCTGCTTTTAATAATACATTTTTTACTGTCATAGTTGGTTTATTTAAGTTTTAATAATTTGGACAACTTCTTTAATAAAGGTACAAATTCTGTCCACCCTAATCTGTT
>Ga0154020_10007372_pt1 | contig 12848 bp, 8 predicted proteins | sample Klosneuvirus_201_FD_109709 | JGI IMG/M metagenome (GOLD analysis project Ga0154020, IMG submission 109709) | Active sludge microbial communities from wastewater, Klosterneuburg, Austria - Klosneuvirus_20160825_MG | ecosystem: Engineered > WWTP > Aerobic digester > Activated sludge | place... | reverse complement strand
TTACCGTGATCGGCGAGCAGCTTATAGCGGCGCTCCATCTCCGCAACCGACCACTTCAGGGCTGAGATGGCTGGCTCACTCTCCGTAATAATCGGCGTCAGGAGGTGCGGAATATCATTATATGGCGTGAGCTCCACGCGCTTTGGGTCAACCATGATGAGCTTGAGCTCAGATGGCGAATTGCGATAGAGCAATGAGGTAATGAGCGTATTAATCATCACCGACTTACCTGAGCCAGTTGCGCCAGCCACCAAGACGTGGGGCATCTTCTCGAGATCAGCCGAGAGGATTTCTCCCGACACATCACGACCAAGGACAAATTGTAGTTTGCTCGGCTGCTTAGAAAAGTCTTTGGACTCCATAATATCCCGCAATCGAACCTGGGCAGCCTTTTCGTTTGGCACTTCAATACCCACCAAATCCGTACCGGCAATTGGTGCTTCGATACGAATTTGCTCAGCCTTCAGGGCGAGCGCGAGGTTACGATCGAGTGAATCGATTTTTTTAAGCTTCACGACACTCTGTGGCTTTAATGTATATTGAGCAACCGTCGGCCCCACATTGACTCCAACCATTTTTACATCGATGCCAAAATCCTTGAGCGTGTCCTGAATAATCTGCGCCTTTTCCTTCTCGTTACCAGCATCAGCCTGGGTGGAGGTGCCTGCCAAGAGGTCGAGTGGTGGGTACTTCCAGTCCTTATCGAGCGTTGCGGTCATCGCAGCCTTTGGTGCTGACTTTGGCTTAGCCCCTTCATCACCACCAATCACGCCCTTAAATGGCAGCTTCGTTGATACCGTAAAGCCTGGCTGCTTGATCTCGAGCTCGGCATCTTCCGGCTTCTTGCGTCCGAAGAACTTATGCATGAGATCCGCCAAGCGCACACCAGTCGCAATCACGATCACGACCAGCTCGAGCAAAATGAGTAAAAAGATCGCTAGCGGCGTGGTCAGCAACGGGTGAATCATCAGCCAGATGCCGTAGCCTACGAAACCACCCTGGCTCGAGAGCATCGTCAGCTCGGTCCCCTCGCCCGCCATGGCAAACTGCAGAATGCCAGCCAGCACAATGAAGAACGCGATGAGACCAAAGTAGTTTTGTCCGCGGAGCTCAAAGCGCTTCGACTGGAAAAGCAGTATCGCGAGACCAAAAAACGCTGCTGGAACGAGATACGTCGCCTGACCAATCAGCGTCTTCATGCCCTCCATGAATGAAGTCCCGAGCGACCCAGCACCGCCAAAGAACGCAACTATCAAAAGTACGCCAAGACCGATCAGTAAAATTGCTGCGATATCTTGCTTTGCCGCCTTCGAGAGCAGCGGCTTCTTCTCAGTTTCTTCAGTTTTCTTGCGAGTGTTTGCTCGGCTTTGTCGCCGTGCAGGACGCTTCTTCGCTCGTGTTGCCATATCCTAGTATTATGCCTGCTTATGTACTATTTTGCCAGATAAAAATAGAGAGCTTTGCGATACTTTTCTCACCCTCTCATGACAACCATTATAGCACATTCAGACCACAAAATAAAGACTTGTCAAACATAGTCGCTTCACCTTTCGTTTTGGATTCGAGCATATAGCGAAGCTTGGTTAGTCTGATAGCGTCATCATCTAGAGCCTATTTTTTGACGTCATAAAGACCGATGCCAACTCCCTCGCCGTGCAATCTTTGTATAAAATCGTGGAAAACCTGCTGATGGTCTTTTCCTAAAAATAAATAGGACCAATCAGTTGACTCAGCCACTCTAGATTTATCTTCTGCAAAAATATTCACCCAAACCGCGTACCCATCGCTCTTAGCTCTTTTTACTTCGTTAATTATTCCGTAACTAACTTCTTTTCTTTTAGCAGCGGTCACGCTGACCCGCTTAGCATCATCCTGTGCATATTTCGTTGCATATGTTCCGGTATTAAACCAAATTTCTTTTACTCCAAGCTTACGGGCAGCCTCAACTGCAAGTTCATGATTTAAAAACTCCCGCGCATCAAAAATTCCATTACCCTCTCTGGTAGCAGGAGGTGACCAGGGAAAGCCCTGAAGCCCGAAGCTATCTACGAGACCAGGTTTAATATCCGAAACATAGGGCAATAAACTAAGATACTCACCACGCTCCCAGTCGAAATCATCACTTTCGTAGGTAGCAGAATTTAGTAATATACTGGCCTTAGAATTGGGAAACTGACTTTTATAGATACCAAGATACCGATTTACAATCTGCGCAAAATCCTTTGGAGTAGCGTTTCGACGATTCCAGTAAGGCAGGTTCGCTTCAGGAAAGGGAACCCAGATGCCCATGGCAGCGTCTGAAAGACCTGTGCTTCTCAGTGCTACAAAATAGTCCTTGATCCATTGGTCATAAAAGCCTGTGCCAAACTCTTCAAAATCAATCAATCCCCATTCAGTAGTTGGCTCCACAATAACCACCGGAGTAACTCCTGCCTGCTCCATAGCCTTAAGCTCAAAGCTCAGGCTACGAGCAAGCTCGGATGCACTTTCTTTACTATTCGGCATTGAAGTGAATATCATATACTTATCTGCGACCCTACTGCCGCATAGCGTTTGATACTCCGCGAGCTTCTGAATATATTTGCTCTGAACTGCACTCAAATCACTAGCAGCTTCAGGCCGACATTGACCGTCGAGCTTATTCACCTGAGTATTACTGTTCGTCAAACCAATCATTCTGCGCCACTCCAATTGACGCAGATTAACAAATTGACTAAACACAATTATGCCTCCAACGACGGCGGTTGCCATGAAATAGACAGTATACCTAAGAATTTGCTTCCTATTCATCAGTCTCCTACCCCCACACGATCCCATCTTTGCCACGCGATATCATCACCACGAATTACCATACGGATTCCCTTCATCAGGGCTATGTACTCAATCCAAACCAAAATATAGAACAGTGGCCAAGTAAAGGGAAACAAAAGAATATACCTTAGCTTCACTCCTTCATGAGAAAAAAGTGCATTTACTAAATATATGACCATAACGAATAAACTTCCCAAAGCCAATGACACGTAATCACCAGTAACAATCGAATATGTAGCAAGCAAACCCAGTGCAATCGGCTCAAATAGCAGCTGCAATTCAGCAAGTAGCGAAAAAGGTAAAACAAAAAATGAAAGCCAGGTTGAGTGCGATGAATCTCGGGAAAAAAATAAGCTACGATACTTGAGAAAAGTGTCAAATCTACCCTTTTTCCATCGAAGGCGCTGGTTGATCAGGCCCTCAATGCTTGAAGCCCCTTCGGTGTACACTATCGCGTCTTCAGCATAGGCACAATGCTTCCCGAAATATCGAGTTCGAAGGCTCATTTCGATATCTTCTGTCTTGTTGGTCGTATCAAATAAACCAATCTCCTTAAAAAGAGTGCGGCGATATGCAGCATTCGCGCCTCCAAAAATATATTCCGCATTCATCACAGCATGTGCGCGCTTAAAATAAAAACCAAACATATATTCAAGGCGCTGCAGAAAACCGATAAGTGTCTGATTATTGGCAACCTTTACATTTCCGACGGCCGCCCACACCTCAGGGTCCTCAAAGTACTGCACCATATTTTTTATTGCATGCTTATCAACCACAGAGTCAGCATCGATCGTAAAAATAAGGTCCCCTCTCGATTGCTTGATCCCAGCATTAAGGGCGTGCCCCTTACCTTCATTTGGCTTATAAAAATATCTAAAACGTTGGCCACTAATTTTATGGCGCTCTATAAATTGGCGGACTAGCGCATCTGTCTTATCGACTGAGCCATCATTAACTACAATTAGCTCAACATTGCGATAGGTATTATTTAGAATGGAACGAATTGTCTTCGTAATCCCGACTTCCTCATTCCAAGCAGGCACTACAACAGATACAAGCGGACGATACACTGCCCGACTTCCAGAAGAACGTTTTTTTTCGAGTCGTAACTTACGAAGATTTTCCTTAAGTGGATAAAAAGGGGCGAGTATCAAAAACACAAAATACTTCACGAGCATCAGAGTTGCAAACCAAAATGCAATATTGCGTAATATAGTAAATATTTCCATGATCTAGCGCCCTACATTTTGTAAGCTAATGTTTTCAGCCCGATATACTTCGAGGCCATTACTACCTTCAACCACCATCACCATACTGCCCCGCGCTGAAGTTGGGGCCAAATAGTTCTCAGCCTGCTCACCTTTCACCACTTCAATAACGCGATAGACATATCGCCAGTCCTTAACAGTGTCTAAAAAGATATTGTCATCGACAGTAATTTCAGCCGAATTCGACAAAGAACGCCAATCACGTTTCGTATATACCACCACATCCCCTAATCCACCACTACGAGATTGAGAGGTCATAAGATAATGACCGGTTCCAGCTCGAACCAAAAACCCCATATCAGATGCTAGTATCGCAGGCACGAGTGCAACTTTGGTTCCAGATTCCGGGAGCCGAATCTCTTTAGGCTCCCCGTTATCACCCACAAAGTTTGCAGTCGGTCTACCGACTGAGCTATCACCACCCGCTAGAGTGCTGATAAGGGACCCGTAATTAAATTGAGTAAGCGAAGAGACAAATGGCAAATCGCGATTAAATAAAAGTTCATAGCTTGAAGCATAAATATTCAGAGAGACAACAAAGCTCATCATGCCAAAAAACACAAAAGTTAAAGCATATCTGTATTTTTTCAAACGCGTCTTCGTAGTTGATTGTAGCCTAGCCGGCTTAATCGTAACTTGATGATCAAATTGATTAGCGACGCTATGATGTTGACGCATAAAACCACCGATATAAATGCAACATAGAGCTGGAATAAAAATGTGTATCCGGAAGTCATCTTCCACCTACCTTTTTTTAGGCAACGGGCTATATCTTACCAGATGACAGGGTCTAGCTCAAGGATAAGCAATACTATCGACATCTTTGCAAGAAAGCCATGGATCCTATATCCTACCTAGATGCGAAAATCTAAGAATCGGCAGAGGCATGCACGCACATCCTCCAAAGAAATGTCGAGCTTTAATATCTGGGCAGATCAGCTACTCTACTATGCGTCTATATTATTTGGTATCACTTTTAATATAATAATTTTTTACGCTTTTTACGGGAGCTCTGATCAACCAATAACAACACTACGTGACCAGATCCTATTTTATTCGAAATTTTTTTGGTTCAGCGGTGCACTGGTTGCGATCTCGAATATTATTGGCTTGACGATATACGGCTCTCCACTCGCAAAAGATGCAAAAAACATCCTGAAGCTAGACAAAAACAAATGGAACAGTGCCTACAGGCTCACGATCATTTACGTTTCTAGAGGCGATAATGTAGTTGCATTAAAGCGGGCAGTACAGTCATCGATGCACGTGCTGGATAAATGGGGCGCAAACTATCAAATAGACATTGTGACAGACCTCCCGATTAAGCATAAGATCATGCATAGCAGGAAAATTAAACTACACTTAGTACCTAGCAAATACGAGACCTCAAAATCTGCAAAATATAAAGCAAGGGCCTTGCACTATGTAGTAGAACAACATTCTCGCGAAATAAAAGACGTTCTCCCACAAAGAGAATGGGTACTGCACCTGGATGAAGAAAGTTTTTTAACCGATGCGAGTGTTGCAGGAATCCATGAGTTTATTATCCAATACAAAAATCGGTGCAGCATAGGACAGGGCGAAATAAAATACAATGCACATAATTATGGCGCTAATCTAATAATTACAGCCATGGACTCTATTCGCACGGGCGATGATTTAGGTAGATTTCGCTTTCAATTCAACATGCTTCAAAGGCCTCTTTTTGGGATGCACGGTAGTTATATTCTTGCACCAAAGAAACTTGAAAAACGCTTAGGCTTCGATCTTGGAGGAAAAGGCTCAATTACTGAAGATGCGTATTTCGCACTTATTGCATCAAGTAAGGACATTAAGTTTGGGTGGGTAGATGGTTTCATCCGTGAGCAATCACCATTTTCAATTCGGGCTATCATTCAGCAAAGAAGGAGGTGGTATTGTGGACTCATGCTTCTATCTTTCGACAAGATCATCCCCTGGAGGGTAAGGTGGCCCCTCGCGCTGAATATGTTACTTTGGACGGTAGCATGGATCGGCCCTATTGTTACGCTCCTGAATATAATTGGCGGGGGCGGCTATTTCCCTAAATATCTACTCATTGCTGCGGCGCTACTCCAAGGCTTTTACGCGTCAGTATACATGGTGGGGGCGTATAGGAACTTATTAGGGGTCGATGTAAGCACATGGCGGAAAATCCAGATTTATGCATTTAGCTTTCTACTGATGCCAATATCAAATGCGATCGAGGGAGTAGCCGTACTCTACGGAATAATTAGGCCTGTAAAAACTTTCGAAGTTGTAAACAAAAATTAACTAGGAAACTCTGACACCCTCCAATTCAAATGACCCAAAGCAAGCTCAGAGGTCTCTTAGGGCCACTTGATCTCACATTTGAAGATGCACTTTCTTTCTGAACGTGCGATTGCTTACACTTCAATCACGACTGGCAGCACAATTGGATTTCGCTTGGCGACCTTGAAGAGGTAGTCGGCGAGCTCGTCGCGGACGCGAGTCTTAATGATCAGACTGTTGGCCGGCGTGCTAATGTCGCGCCCACTCCTCTACTAGAAGGCGTTATTCTTTCTCGAGGACGCGATACACGTAGGCACCTAACACGCCACCGGCGATTGGGGCAAGAATAAACAGCCAGAGCTGACTAATCGCCGCTCCTCCTGCAAAGATAGCAACTGCGATTGAACGGGCTGGGTTTACTGAAGTATTCGTCACCGGAATCGAGATCAAGTGTACCAGAGCCAGCGTAAAACCAACGGCGATCGCACCAAACCCAGCTGGGAATTTCTTATCCGTCGTAGAGGCCACCACAAACACAAACACTGCTGTCATCACAATTTCTGTCAGTAGTGCCGCCCATAAGCCAACTCCGGTTGGTGAGAGATCACCAAACCCATTGACCGCAAAATTGGCTGCGCTCATCTCGAATCCTGGCGTACTCATGGCGATAAAGTAAAGAATCGCGGCGCCAAACACGCCACCCAAAAGCTGAGCTGCGAGATATCCTGGCACTTTTGCACGATCAAACTTACCCGTTGCCGCCAATCCGAGCGTGACAGCTGGGTTCACATGTCCACCTGAAATGTGGCCAATTGCGTAGGCGATCACAAGAAGTGAGAGACCAAAGGCCAGTGCGACGCCGAGCCAACCAACCTTCGAGCCCGCCAAAATTGCCGTCCCACATCCACCCAAAACTAATATGGTCGTGCCAATAAATTCAGCTACGAGCTCACGATTTTCCTTCATATTCTCACCTCACTTGTTAAGCTACTTTAGGTATACGCCTGTGTAGTTCGAAATGCAAACAAAAAGTGCGGGCAAAAACCCGCACTTAGAGCGTCAGCCAGGAACTGGCAAGCTAGACTTCGATCACGACTGGCAACACAATTGGATTGCGCTTGGTGACCTTGAAAAGATAGTTCGCGAGCTCATCGCGGACGCGAGTCTTGATGATAAGACTGTTGGCCGGCGTACTAATGTCGCGCTTGTCGAAAATCGTCTGCACGATCTGGCGGCTTTTGTGCACCAGCTCGGTGTTATCCTTCATGTATATGAAGCCACGCGAGATGATATCTGGGCTGACCTTGAGCCTGCCGGTCTTCTTATCGATCGTTGCAATCGCCATAAAGACGCCGTCAGAGCTCATCGCGAGGCGATCCTTCAGGACAATTTCCTGAACATCACCAATACCAGCACCGTCGATCAAGACTGAACCAGAGGTGACTTTCGGACCTTCCTTGATACCCTTCTCGTCGGCAATCAATGTCTGACCGTCTTCGATGACGAAAATGTTCTCGTCAGCGATGCCTTCGGTCTTCGCGATAGCAGCGTTGTGGAACATGTGGTGCATCTCACCGTGGATCGGCAAGTAATACTTTGGCCGGGTCAGCTGAATCATTTCCTTAATCTCATCGATACTAGCGTGTCCTGAGGTGTGCATCGTACCGAGCCCATCGAAATCGGCGGTGCTTGGCTGATAGACATACGCGCCCCATCGGTAGAGATTATCGACCATACCCCAGACCGACTTCTCGTTGCCTGGAATAATCGAAGCCGAGAGAATCACGACATCGTTTTGCTTGAGCTTCACATCACGGTGATCACCGGTCCCCATACGCTGGAGCGCCGAGAAGGTCTCACCCTGTGAACCAGTCGAAACAACTACGATCTGTCCGTCCTGGTATTTACTCATATCACGAGCCTTGATAATCAGGCCAGCTGGGATCTTCACGTAGCCGAGCTTCACTGCCAGCTCGAGGTTATTGAGCATCGAGCGGCCGACAACGACGAGCTTGCGCTTTGACTTGGCAACAGCGTCGATGATGATCTGCATACGCGTAATCTGGGAAGCAAAGGCTGCGATTACCACACGCTTGTTGTAGTTACGCACTAAAATTTCGTCGATCGTGTCGACAATCTCGGCTTCTGATGGGCTTCGACCGGTCTTTTCACAACTGGTAGAGTCACACATCAGCATCATCACGCCTTCGTCACCGACTTCTTTGAGTCGCTGCTTGTCTGAAGCTTTGCCATCGACAGGGTTTTCTTCAAAGCGCCAGTCACCAGTGTTCAAGATTGTCCCGACCGGGTTACGGATGACGAGCGAACACGCATCTGGGATAGAGTGCGTAATGCGCAGGAACTCTACATTGAAGACACCAAGCTGGATCTTGTCGTGCTTGTCAGGATCGACAATGTGCAGCTCTGGCTTAAATGGTAGCTTGTACTCTTCGAGCTTACGTTCGATAAATTTGATCGTAAACTGGGCCGCATAAATCGGTGCCGGAATCTTCGGCAAGATAAATGGAATACCACCAACGTGGTCTTCGTGAGCGTGGGTAATGAGGATACCGCGAATCTTGTGCTTGCGCTCTTCCAGATACGTTACATCAGGAATTACCAAATCAATGCCTGGCTGATCTTCACCTGGGAAGGTAAAGCCCATATCCATAATGATAATGTCATCTTCGTACTCGAGAGCCATGATGTTCTTACCGATTTGGTTGAGTCCACCGAGTGGAATGATCTTCAGCTTACCGGCATCGGTCTTGGAGACACCGCGCAGTTGCACGGCTGCCTTAGGGGCTGCTGGCGCGCTGCTGTTCCCGTTGCCACTACCATTAAAGCTACCGTGAACAAAGGTCTGTGGACCCTTGGGCATGCGCATGCGAGGTGGTCGACCCATGCCGCCACGCTCCTTGCGCTGGCCGTTGCCATTACCGCCACGATTATTTGATCGGCCGTTTCCGCCCGCATTATTGTTGCGGCGCTGGCCGTTTTGATTTTGTCCATTCCCCTGGCGTCGGCCTTGGCCGCCCCCTGAGGTTTGATTCGCCTGTGCTCCGTTTGAGGAAGCAGGGCGTGTATTTGGCTGAGGTTCACCAGCCGGCTTCGGCTGATTATTCGTTTCTTCTGCCATGTTTTTACAGATTTCCTTTCTTTTTCTTAGGGTTAACACGTCTGTGCACTCGGCACGGGGTTCATGCGGAAGGCACAAACGTGTACGTTATGATTCTTTTGAAATGCTCTCGAGCACCTTTGGAATCGACGCAAAATCTTCGAGCAGCGTGGCTCGCATTGAGCCATTATAGAGGGCTGCTGCTGGATGATAGAGCGGCAAAAATACCTGCTCGCGCCGGACTCCGGCATGCGTGTAGCTCTGCTTCACTGCTTGACCGTGACAGGCACTAATCTTCAGCTCCGGCAAGAAAACATTCATCGCATGCCGGCCCAAAAAGACTATAAGCTTTGGGTCAATAACGGCAATTTGCTCGAGAAGGTACGGGAGGCAATCGCGAATTTCTTCGCGGCTTGGATCACGGTTTGCAGGTGGACGATACTTCACGATATTCGTGATGAATACATCGTCGCGGCTCAGGCCAATGCTGTCGAGCATCTCTGCTAAAAATTTACCAGATGCTCCGACAAAAGGCCGGCCCTGCTGATCCTCCTGTGCCCCGGGGGCTTCACCCACAAACATAATTTTTGCTTCTGGGTCACCCTCGCCGGGCACAGGATTGGTCGCTGCTTTACACAGCTCACTGCAGACTTCACAACTGGCTACCGACCGCGCAATTTGAGCTAATTTTGATTGCTTTTCATCGCGGGTCAAGGTAGTCATATATATCGTGTTCAGTCGTGAGCAGCTTTCTTACTCAAGTTGAAGCGACCACGGTCATCTTTCTCGAGCAATTTTACGCGAATCTCTTCACCTTCTCGAATGATATCGGTTACTTTCTCAACACGCTCATCGGCCAGCTGGGAGATATGCACAAGACCTTCACGGCCCGGCATGAATTCCACGAACGCACCAAAGTCCATGATGCGCACTACCTTGGCATCATACACCTTGCCGATCTCTGGCTCGACGACAATTGACTCGATCCAGTTCTTCGCTCGCTCCGCGGCGTGCGCGTCATCCGAGTAAATCATGATCAGACCAGAGTCTTCGATATCGATCTGGGTGCCGGTTTCGCCGGTAATCTTCTGGATGGTCTCACCACCCTTGCCAATCACCTCTTTGATCTTTTCCGGGTTAATCATCAGCTTATGAATACGAGGCGCATATGGCGAGAGCTCAGCCCGGGCTTCAGGCAGAATCTCGAGCACCTTGCCCATGATATGCGCTCGGCCTTCTTTTGCCTGGGCCAGCGCAGCTCGCATGACCTCAATGATGATACCGGTGACTTTAATATCCATCTGGAGTGCGGTGATGCCCTCAGATGTACCGGCTACCTTGAAGTCCATATCACCAGCGAAGTCTTCGGCGCCCTGAATATCAGAGAGGATAATGTAGTTTTGTGGATTTTTGTGGTCAATCATGAGGCCCATGGCGATACCGGCAACTGGCCGCTTGAGCGGCACTCCAGCATCCATCAGTGACAATGTGGAACCACACACCGCCGCCATCGATGTTGAGCCGTTTGAGCTCAGAATCTCCGATACTACACGAATCGCGTATGGAAACTCTTCGACGGCTGGGAGCATTGGCTCGAGAGCGCGCTCAGCGAGAGCACCGTGGCCGATTTCTCGACGACCGGTTGAGCGTAGAGGCCGCGCCTCACCTGTAGAGTATGGCGGGAAGTTGTAGTGATGCATGTAGCGCTTTGAGGTGTCTTCTTCCATTGTATCGATCAGCTGTGCGTAGCTAATCGGTGCCAACGTGGCGATGGCCAGGGCCTGCGTGGTACCCCGAGTAAAGATGGCGCTACCGTGCGTGCGCGGCAAGACGCTGGTCTGACCAGAAATCGGTCGCACCTCGGTGGTCTTACGCTTATCAGGGCGCTCCCCGTCTTCGAGGATCGCACGTCGGATCTCAGTATCTATCACCTTCGTAAAGGCAGTCTTAACGGCGCCGAGGGGGTGTCGCTCCTTTGCATCTTCCATCTCAGCTGGCAGCGGCCCAAACTCTTCAATCACCAGTGCGCGGAGATCTTTCAAGACATCTTCTCGCTTCAGGCCATCTGAGTGGCGAACATCTGCACCGAGCTTACCTTCGAGAAATTTCTCGATCTTCGCAGCCAACTCATCGTCAGCCTTAAACACTTCAAACTTTTGAGGCTTGACGGCTAGCTCCTTCACCATCTTTTCTTGAAGGTCAATGACTGGCTGCCACGTATCAAGTGCCATCTGGAGAGCATCAATCATCGTATCTTCAGAAACTTCATTGGCTCCAGCTTCAACCATCATAATAGCGTCGCGCGTACCGGCAACGGTCAGGTTCAGATCACTCTTCTCCTGCTCTTCGGCACTTGGGTTGGCGATAAGTTTGCCTTCGACTTGCCCAATGCGGATACCAGCAACCGGACCCTGGAAGGGTGCGCCGGTCAGCATGAGAGCCGATGAGGCAGCGATCATACCAAGGATATCTGGGTCGTGTTCGTTATCAATCGAGAGCGTCGTAACAACCACCTGTACATCATTGCGATAGCCCTTCGGAAAGAGCGGTCGAATTGGCCGGTCGATCAAGCGAGCAGTCAAGATTGCCTTCTCTGAAGGACGGCCTTCGCGCTTAATAAACCGACTGCCGGAGATTTTACCAGCAGCATACATGCGCTCTTCATAGTCGATGAGGAGCGGGAAAAAGTCTTGGTCAGGCTTTGGCTCTGGGGCAGCGACTGCCGTCGCCAAGATAACCGTATCGCCGTAGCGAACCGTCACGGCTCCGTCGGCGAGGAATGCCAGCTTACCGGTTTCAATTGTAAGTTCACGACCAGCAAATTCGGTTGTGAACGAGCGGGTTTTCCCGCCAAAAGGATGGATGATTTCCATGTAAAAATACCTATGTTCTTTCTTAGGTCTGCATCAGTTCATTACCTTCGGAGACTGGTGCCAGAGAGCAATTCATGAGCTCGTCATAAACTCTTCTCTTTCACCGGAACTCCTACTTCAGAGATGCAGGTCTAGCTAGCATGACAACTGTCACACCATTATTCTACTACACTATTTGCAAGATGAGGTGCATATTACGACTACACCAGGCGCGCTTGTTAGCGGCGAAGCTTGAGCTGCTTGACGATTGCCTCATAGCGCGCTTGGCTATTCTTCTGGAGGTAATCGAGCAGCCGACGGCGCTTTGAAACCATCGCAAGTAAACCACGACGACTGTGGTTGTCCTGCTTGTGAATCTTCAAGTGCTCAGTGAGCGACGTGATCTTATCAGTAAAGATAGCAATCTGAACTTCAGCCGAACCAGTATCTTTGGCGTGCTGACCGTGCTTCTTTACGAGTGATGATTTGTCGGCGCGAGCCGGAATTTTTGCTTGTGTTGCCATAATC
>Ga0154020_10007371_pt1 | contig 12849 bp, 10 predicted proteins | sample Klosneuvirus_201_FD_109709 | JGI IMG/M metagenome (GOLD analysis project Ga0154020, IMG submission 109709) | Active sludge microbial communities from wastewater, Klosterneuburg, Austria - Klosneuvirus_20160825_MG | ecosystem: Engineered > WWTP > Aerobic digester > Activated sludge | place... | reverse complement strand
CTCCAGCAGGAAAGCATCGACCAGCTCTGCGGCGAGGTGATCGACACCTTGCGCATGGCGCGCGAGATGCGTCCCGGCAAGAAGAACAACCTCAATGCCCTGTGCGCCGAATTCGGCGTGGACAATTCCGGTCGCCAGGTGCACGGCGCGCTGCTCGACGCCGAACTGCTGGCCGAGGTCTACCTGGCCATGACGCGCGGCCAGAATACGCTGGAGATCGCCTTCGACAGTACTCCCGTCGATTACGCTGCCGGTGGCGCTCGCCAGCGTCCGCCCCTGGTGGTGCTGCGCGCCAGCGAAGAGGAGCTTGCCGAGCATGAGCGGGTACTCGGCGAAATCACCGGGGAGGCCAGGGGCAAATGCCTGTGGCGCGATCGGGAGCGCGCGGCAGGTATGGCCTGACGCGGAGGACGGCCGGTGCGCGCTCTCCATCTGATCGATTCGATAACCGAAATCACCGCAGCCATGGGCGGGGCGGTGGTTGTTTCCGGCTCGCACGGGGGGCGTTCCGCCGCCTTTTTCGCCCTGGCCAGCCGGCCGGCTCCCCGGGCGGTGTTTTTCAATGACGCCGGGATCGGCAAGGAGGCTGCCGGCATCGCCGCGCTGCAGGGCCTGGAACAGGCGGGCATCGTGGCCGCCGCCTACAGCCATGATTCGGCGCGCATCGGTGATGCGCTGGATGGTTTCGAGTGTGGCGTCGTTACGGCGCTCAACGCGGCGGCAGGGGCGGCGGGCCTGGTGGCGGGGCAGACGGTGGCGGAGGCCGTGTACTTGCTGCGCACGGAAGTGGCGGATGACGGGGCATGCACGCCGCGCTGAGGCGGACGCAGCGTGGCTCTGCGCATGGCGCAAGGCGGCGCCGGCCAGGTGGAATCGTGCCACGGCGGATTCGGATTAGACTGGCCCACGGGACGATTTCAACGGGAAGGCAAGAGCGTCCTGCCGGCGGCAACACGGCGGGGCCCGTGCCCGCTTCCGGATTTTTCAAGGGGAGTTCATGAGCGCGGGGCAGCGGAAGGCGTCGTCACCGGAACGGCCGGCAGCCAGGGCGGGGGGCTCGTCCGAACGCCATCTGGTGGTTCGCCATTCCCACGTCGGCAAGCCGCGCGCGCTGAACTCGTTGCTGGAGCCGCGCGCCCTGCTCGAAATGGCCCTGCTGCCGGCCTCGTTGCCGCTGTTGCTGAAAGCGCCGCGCGGCGACGGCCATCCGGTGCTGCTGCTGCCCGGCTTCATGGCCGACGACACGACCCTGATCGCCCTGAAGCTGTTCCTGCAGAGCAAGGGCTATGACGTCCATACCTGGGGGCTTGGCCGCAACCTGGGTTTCCGCAGCAAGCACGCCAGCGCCCTGCCGCAAAAGATCCGTTACCTGCACCACGTCTCGGGGCGCAAGGTGAGCCTGGTAGGCTGGAGCCTGGGCGGGGTATTCTCGCTCTACGGCGCCGAAAACACGCTGGAATGCGTGCGCTCGGTCATCACCCTGGGCAGCCCGGTCAGCATCGATGCCGGCGGCAGCCAGTCGCCGTCGACTGTCAAGGCGCTCTACCGGGTGATCTCGCATCGCCTCGGACCGACGGCCCATGTCATGCAGCCGCGCGCCAAGACGCTGCGCGAGCAGCGCCGGTTGGAGATTCCGACCAGCTGCCTGTATTCGCTGGGTGACGGCGTGGTGCCGCCGCAGGAAGCCACCATCGACGGCGACCCGGCCTTCCACGAGAACATCCGGGTGCCGGGCAGCCACCTCGGGCTGGGTTTCAACGGCATCGTGCTGGCCGTGGTGGCCGACCGCCTGGCGCAGCCGGAGGGCGCCTGGCAGCCGTTTCATCCGCAGGGCCTGCTCGGCCGCGTATGGCGCGCCACATCCGGAACCGCCCGCGGCGACCGGGATCTATCCGCAGCCTGACCCCGACAGCGAAAGCCACGAATGCGCCAACTCAGCGAACACGACGCCGCCTTCATCTATTCGGACAGCGCCCACGCCAATTCGAACGTAAGCCTGCTGCACATTTACGACCAGTCTACGGCGCCGGGCGGCGTGGTGCGCTTCAAGCAGATCCTGGCACACGTCGAAAGCCGCCTCGGGCAACTGCCGGTGTTCCGCGAGAAGATCCGGCGCGTGCCGCTCGACCTCGATTATCCGTACTGGATCGAGGACGAGAATTTCGATGTCGAATACCACGTGCGCCACATCGCCCTGCCCAAGCCGGGCGACTGGCGCCAGTTCTGCATCCAGGCTGCGCGCATCCATGCCAGGCCGCTCGACTTGCAGCGCCCGCTGTGGGAGATGTACGTGATCGAGGGGCTGGACAGTTTCCACTCCCTGCCGGTCGGCAGTTTTGCCGTGCTGCTGAAGATCCACCATGCCGCGATCGATGTCGCCCGCGGCAACGAAATCACCACCCTGCTGCACGACATCTCGGCCGATTTACGGCCGCCGGCACCGCCCGCGCCCTGGTTCCCCGAAACGCCACCGGGCAATCTCGGCCTGTTGCTGCGTGCCGGGGTCAATGCCGCGAGCTTTCCCTTGCGCGTCGCGCAGCCCGTGGCGCGCAGCTGGACCACGGTCAAGTCCGCTGCACGCACCTTCGCCGGCGAGTTTCTCGGCCGGCCGCAGGAATTTCCCATGACGCGCTTCAACAGCACGGTTTCGCCGCATCGCGTGTTCGAGACGCGGCGCTTTCCGCTGGTCGATTTCAAGGCCATCCGCGGCCTCGCCGACGGCGCCACGGTCAATGACGTCGTCCTCGCGGTGTGCGCCGGCGGCCTGCGCCGCTACCTTGAGTTGCAGGCCGAGCTGCCCGGGGAAAGCCTGGTCGCGGCCATACCGCTGGCCGTGCGCACACGGGGCCGCAAGGCGGACAAGGCCGGCGGCGAGGCAACGTTTTCCTGGGTGCGACTGGGTCTCGGCACCGACATCGCCGGCCCGGTCGAGCGACTGGTCGCGATCCAGGCCCTGAGTTCCTCGTCGGAAGTCATGACGCAGGCGGTCAGCGCGCGCGAATTGATCGAACTGGCAGAGCACGCGCCATCGGCCGCGATCGCCGTCACCAGCAAGATGCTGCGTTCGGCGTCGGCCCTGCTCGGCAACTGGGCGCCGCTGGCCAACTGCGCCATCACCAACGTCCCCGGCCAGCAGCGGCCGCTCTATCTGCAGGGCGCGCGATTGACCTACCTGTCGGCGATCATGCCGATCTCCGACGGCATGGGCCTGGTGTTCTCGGTCACCAGCTACAACGAAATGATCGTCATTTCCTTTACGGCCTGTTACGAGCAATTGCCCGATCCTGAAGTCCTGGCCCTATGCCTGCGCGACAGTTTCCGGGAATATCAGGCGCTGGTGCAGCCGAAGGCGCTACGCAAGCCGCGCACGACTGCGGGCAAGGCCGCCGCCGCGAGCAAGGCGCCGCGGCGCAAAGCGGCTGTTGCCGCGGAAGGCAAGGAGACGCGACGCAGGACCGTGGCCCGTGCCGCGGTTCATCGAGCTTGAGCGACCCGCCGCTGCACATCGAGTACGAATCGCTGGGCGACCCGTCCCGGCCGGCCATCGTGCTGGTCATGGGCCTCGGCATGCAGCTCACGGACTGGCCCGACAGCCTCTGCCAGGCGCTGGTGGCGCGCGGCTACCGCGTGGTCCGCTTCGACAACCGCGACGCCGGGCTGTCCGGCCGTGTCACGGGGAAGAAGCGCGGCAACCTGCTGCTGGCCATGGCCGCCTCCGCGCTGGGCCTGCCGGTACGCACGCCCTATACCCTGGCGGACATGGCCGGCGACACCATCGGCCTGATGGACCGGCTCGGGCTGGAGCGCGCGCATGTCGTCGGCGCCTCGCTGGGCGGCATGATCGCGCAGGTGCTGGCGGCAAAATTCCCGCAGCGGGTGCAGAGCCTGACTTCCATCATGTCCACCTCGGGCAACCGCCGCGTTTCCAAACCGGGCAAGACGGCGCGCAAGGCACTGCTGAGCCGGCCCGCCGACCCGAAAAATCCGGAATCGGTGATCGAGTACATGGCCGACATGGTCACCGCGATCGGCAGCCCGGGCTATCCTACGCCGCGCGAGGAGCTGCGGCGGCGCATCGGCCGCAGCGTGCGCCGCGCCTACTACCCGGCCGGCATCGCGCGCCAGCTGCTGGCCAGCATCGGCTCCGGCGACCGGCGCCAGCAGCTGCGCACCATCGCCGCGCCAACCCTGGTGATCCATGGCGCCGTCGATCCGCTGATACCGCTCGCCGCCGGCCGCGACACCGCGCGGAACATCCCCGGCGCGGAACTTCTGGTGATCGAGGGCATGGGCCACGACTTTCCCGAGGCCCTGATGCCGCGCCTGGCGACGGCCATCGCCGATCATTGCGACCGGCACGGTACATCGGCGGCTACCCCTTCGGCCGGCTGAAGCGCGTGAGGTTCTGCATCATTTCCGCGATTGCCGGGCCGATGCCTTGCCTCGCCCGCGCCGGATCTGCAATCGCGTTGTCATTGCCGTCGGTGACCTCGTCGCGGCGGGTGCCACCGGTGGCATTGATGGGGAAGGCTACCTTGACCTTCTCGCCCAGGTACGCGAGCCGGTTCCAGTCGGCCGCGACCGCGTAGTCGCGGTGGTAGCCGGGATCCAGCAGGTTCATGCCCTGCGAATAATCGGAGGGCGGATTGCGCACCCCGAGCAGCGGCATCAGGGTGGCCGGGATGTCGAGGTGGCTGGTAATTCCGCCCACCACGCGCGGCGGCGCGCCGGGAACCCGGATCACCGCCGGCGTGCCGGTCTGGAAGCGGTTGAATTCGGCGCTGTGGCCCCAGCGGCTGCGCTCCATGAACTCCTCACCATGGTCGCCGAGGACGATGATCACCGTGTTGTCGAGCAGCTGCTTTTGCTTCAGGTGTTCGATGATGCGGCCGATCTGCTGGTCGACATGGTGCGAGGCGTTGAGATAGCGGTTCTTGATCAGCTGGATGTCGACCTTGAAATCCGTCGTCAGGTAGTTCAGGTCTTCGAGGTAGGGCTTGGCGATCACCGAATCCGGCGGAAAATCGTAGGCGGCGTGGGTCGACTCGAAGAACATGTAGGTCATGAAGGGTTTCGTTTCATCGCGCTTGTCGATGAAGCCCAGCAGTTTCCTGATGTTTTCCTGGTCGCGCTGCCAGGCGGGCGCACCGGCGGACAAGGCATGCATGTCCTTCGGGTCCATGCCGATGAAGATCGTCTTGTCGAAGGCGGGGAAAGTGAAGCGCTGGCTGGTGTGCAAACTGAACTGGTAGCCGCGCCGCTGCATCACGTCCATCAGTACCGGGGCACGGCGCGCGGAGTGCATCGGAAACCAGTAGTTGCCGTAGAGCCCGTAGAACATCGAGAAAACGCCCATCTGGGTCAGGTTGCCGCCGCTGTAGTGGTTCTCCAGGCGTAGCGCCTGCTGCGAAAAGTCCCACAGCTGGGGCATGACCTTCGGATCGAGCATGTCGAAGCGCAGCGACTCGGCCACCAGCCAGACGATGTTCGGCGGTCGCACGGAGCCGTCGATGTCCAGTGGCTTCAGCGGGTAGTTGAGTGCGCTGCTCTTGACGTGCATTCCGCCCGATGACTTTTCGGCTTCGCCGATGCCCAGCCGCACCGCCAGCTTGCGGAAGGTCAGCGGCAGGTAGAGCGGATAGTGTTCGCTGGCGAACAGGATGGGCTGGTAATTGACGGCCGAACTGTAGCCATAGGCGAGTCGCTCGCCCATGCTCAGGGCGAGCAGGGCCGGCACCAGCCAGCGCCAGCGCAGCAGGTGCGGCAGCGGCCGGGACGCGGCCGCGCCACGGGCCGCCAGCCAGAAATAGAGCAGGCCCTGGAGTGCCAGCAGGGCCGCGACGACCAAGCCGGCCGTGAGCTGGGTGCTGGCGCTGGCGCCGAGCGACGCGATGCCGCCCGGCGTCATTACCAGATCGACCACGAAGCCGTTGATGTGGAAACCGTACATGTCGTGGATCAGGCGGTCGGCGAACAGGGCCACGTGCACCATCCCGGGGAGGACGACCATCGGCAGCGCCAGGAACAGGTGGCCGCGACGCAGTCCGGGTGCGCGGCGCAGCAGGCCCCAGGCCAGGTAGCCGCCGGCGAGCGCCGGCAGCAGGTAGATCATCGCGTAGCTTGCCGTCGTCGCCAGCGTCCACAGGGCGGTGATCGGATCGCCATACTGGTCCTGCGAAGTGAAGCGGCTGACATGGGCGATCAGGCCCAGCCAGGTCAGCAGGAAATAGCAGTTGATGGCGGCAAGGGCAGGCATCGTGGGCGCTCCCGAAAACTGCATCCTGCGCCGCCAGGATTAAGCAGGACTTAAGGCCGGCTGCCTGTATACTCGCGGCTTTTACCGAGAACCGATCAGTGGCATTGACCATCCTCGGACTGTCCGGCGCAGTCTCGCATGACCCTTCCGCAGCGCTCTACATCGACGGCAAGCTGGTGGCGGCCGCCGAGGAGGAGCGCTTCCTGCGCGACAAGCATGCCAAGGGGCGTATGCCTTTCGAAGCGGCGAAATTCTGCCTCGACTTCGCCGGCATCAAGCCGGCCGACGTCGATGCGGTGGCGATCCCCTTCGCGCCGATCAGCATTTTCGGGCCGGCGCGCTGGCATTACGCCAGGCGCTACTGGTACGCCCCCGATCGCGGGCTGGACGCCCTCTTTACCGGCAACCGGCGCTATTACCGCTACCGCAAGCGCATCGAGGGCTGCCTGGGCGAACTCGGCTTCGACCTTGCCAGGACCGAGATCGTGCCGGTCGAGCACCATCTTGCCCACGCTTCCAGCGCCTACCACTGCTCCGGCTTCCAGGAAAAGACCGCGATCCTCGGCATCGACGGCAAGGGCGAGTACGCCACCACCTTCTTCGGCTACGGCGAGAACGGGCGCATCCACAAGATCAAGGAATTCTTCGATCCCGATTCGCTCGGCGGCCTCTACGGCGCGATCACCGAATTCCTCGGCTTCGAAATGCTCGACGGCGAATACAAGGTCATGGGCATGGCGCCCTACGGCGATCCGGCGCGCTACGATTTCTCGCGTCTGGCGAAGTTCGAGAACGGCGAACTGGTGGTCGACACCGACTACGCCAACGTGATCGGCCTGCGCCGCTACAAGGAAGGCGGCAAGGGCTATTACTTTTCGCCGAAGCTGATCGAGTGGCTCGGTCCGATGCGCGCCGGCGACATCGCCGACGACCCTTACGTCCACTATGCGGCAAGCATGCAGAAGCTGTTCGAGGACCTCTCCCTGCAGATGATGGATTACTACCTGGGCGACATCCTGCGCGAGACCGGCCGCCTCGCCTTCGCCGGCGGCGGGGCGCTCAACGTCAAGCTCAACCAGAAGATCATCGCCCGGCCCGAGGTCAGGGAACTCTTCGTCCAGCCCGCCTCGGGCGATTCCGGCACCGCCATCGGCGCCGCCTCGTATGTCTCGGTGCAGCGCGGCGTGCCGGTGGAGAAGATGGAACATGTCTATCTGGGCCCGCGCTACAGCAATGAAGAAGTCATCGCCACCTGTCAGGCGCACCCGGGAAAGCCCCGCTGGGAAAAAGTCGGCGATGGCGAGACGGCGATACCGCAGCGGGTGGCCCGCATCCTCGCCGACGGCAACCCGGTGGCCTGGTTTCAGGGCCGCATGGAGTTCGGCCCGCGCGCCCTGGGCGGCCGTTCCATCCTCGGCTGCCCGAGCGTGGCCGGCGTCGCCGACCGCATCAACGCGCAGATCAAGTTCCGCGAACGCTGGCGGCCCTTCTGCCCCTCGATGCTCGACTCGGTCGGGCCGCAGATGCTGCAGTCGGATCATCCTGCGCCCTTCATGACCTTCACCTTCGAGGTCGCAGAGGAATGGAAGTCACGCGTGCCGGAAGTCGTGCATGAGGACGGCACCTCACGCGCGCAGGTACTCAGGCGCGAACACAACCCGCGCTACTATGACCTGATGCTGGAACTGGAAAAACTCACCGGCAACGGCGTGGTGCTCAACACCTCGCTCAACCGCCGCGGCGAGCCGATGATCTGCTCGCCGGCCGATGCCCTGAACATGTTCTTCGGCTCGGACCTGGAATACCTGGTGATGGAAGACGTACTGGTGGTCAAGGACAATCCGGCAAAGGCAGGCTGACGACATGGGCTTCAAGAACCACGAGTTGTTCATCGAGCGGCATCGCGCCCGGTTGCGCGGTCCCTTCCTCGAAATCGGCGCCAAGGACTATGGCTCGACGGTCAACCTGCGCACCATGTTTCCTGGCGAAACCTATGTCGGCATCGACATGGCGGAGGGCAAGGGCGTCGATCTGACGCTCGACCTGACCAAGCCTTTCGCGGAAATCGACGCGGCCCTGAATGGGCGCCGCTTCGGCACCGTGTTCTGCCTGAGCGTGATGGAGCATTGCGCCCAGCCCTTCCTGATGGCCGACAACATCACGCGGCTGCTGGCCCCCGGCGGCACGCTGTATGTTTCCGTGCCCTATGCGTGGAAGTTCCACGGCTATCCCTCCGACTACTGGCGCTTCACCCCCGAGGGCGTGAAGAAGCTGTTTCCCGGCCTGGCCTTCGACATGGCGGAAGCGCGCACCAGCACCGACGTGGTCGGGGACATCCAGCCCGTTGATGAAGACCTCGCGCGCATCCGGATTTCCGCAAGCTGGCAGCGCGAGAGGGGACGCTTCCTGCGCGGCCTCGGCGCCGGCCTGCTGTCCGTGCTCGGGGCGCTGGGCCTGATCGCCTGGCTGACGCGGCATCGCTACCTGATGCCGCCGACCTGCATCGAGATGATCGGTACCGCGCCGGCGGCGCGTCCCGACGCCTGAGGGTGCACGTGCAGAAGCATCTGTCGCGCGTGATGGCCGGATTCGAGGCGCCCGGCCCGCGCGCCACGGTGTTCCTGGCCAGCCTGCTGCTCTCGCTGGTCGCCGCCCGGCAGGGCACGATCAATCGCGACGGCATGTTCTATGTACAGACGGCAAGGGACTTTCTGGAGGGCGGCTTTGGCGCGGCCTACGCCACCTTTCACTGGCCATTCCTGTCGATCCTGATGGCGGTAGTGTCCCAGCTTACCGGCCTTGGACTGGAAGCCAGCGGCCTGTTGCTGAACGGATTGTTCCTGGCAGGTGCCTGCAGCTTGCTGGTGGCCTGCGCCGGCCGCATGTTTCCCGAGGCAGTCTGGCCGATCGGCCTGGTCCTGCTGGCTTTGCCGGGCTTCAACGGCTATCGCGACGAGTTGTTGCGTGAATATGGCGGCTGGTTCTTTGTCATGCTGTCGTTCTGGTTGGCAATGCGCTGGTCTGATTTTCCGCGCTGGCCATTAGCGCTGGCTGTTCAGTTATCGCTCCTGGCTGCCTCCCTGTTCCGCACGGAGGCCCTCGCGTTTTTCGCCGCATTGATCTTGTGGCAGCTGTTCGAGGCGCCGGCCGGCGAGCGCTGGCGCCGCCTGGCGATGATCGGCGGTTTGCCGGTCATCGGATTGGCGACACTGCTCGCGATCTATGCCGCCGGCCAGTTCGGCACCGGCCGCCTTGCAAGAGACTTCGATCGCTTCAGCGTGGAGCGTTTCGATGCCAGGGCATTGGCAATGGCACCTGCTTTTATCGACTACGCGCGTGACCAGGCTCGCACCGTGCTTTTTTTTGGTTCGCTGGCCATCGTTCCGGTGAAATTCGTATCCAAGATGGGCATATTCATAGTGCCCTTGCTGTATGCATTCTTCGGAAAAGAGCTGCGTGTACTGCTTGGCCGCAGCCGTCTGTTTGCCTGGGCTTTCCTTGTGTATTCGCTGGTTCTGTGCGCTCATGTACTGGATTTGCAATACATTTCAGGCCGCCACACCGGTTTGCTCGTAGCCTTGGCGGCGCCCGTGTCGGGCTACGGACTTTGGCAGCTGATGCGGCGATTTCCGGTCTGGAAGATTCCTGTGATCGTGCTGGCCGTGCTTGTAATGGCCGGAAATGTCGTCTCACTCGGGGCGTCAAAGAAACAGTACGTCGAAGCCGGCAATTGGCTGGTCAAGAACGCCATCGATTCGCCACGCGTTTATGTCGAAAGCCCGCGCGCCGCTTATTACGCCGGCTGGCGTTTCACGGCACGTTCGTTGCCGGAGAATCGTTCAGGTCTGGCGCCGGGGCTCGACGAGGGCAAGTACGACCTGGTGGTGCTCGAGGTGTCGCGCAAGGAGCCCGCTGTCGAGCCATTGCTGCGGGAACTGAACCTGGTCGTGGTCGCCCGCTTCGCCCATCCCAACGGCGACGCGGTGATCATCGCCCGGCCGTTGGCCGCCCCGGCTCAGGACAGGGCGGCGAACACGCCGGCCAGGCGCGCGAAGCCGGCCGTCAGCGAATAGTCGGCGCTGGCGCGACGGCGTCCGGCGGCGCCCAGGCGTTCGCGCAAGGTCGCGTCGCCGGCCAGTTCGGCGATGCGCGCGGCCCAGGCCGCGTCGTCGCCGACCAGGTAGCCCGTCTCGCCCGCCAGCACGATCTCGGCGTTGGCCCCAGCAGCCGAAGACACCACCGGCAGGCCGGCGGCCATGCATTGCAGCACCTTCAACGCGCACTTGCCGCGGTTCCAGTCGTCGTCGCGCATCGGGGCGATGCCGATGTGCGCGGCGCCCAGCTCGCGCGCCTCGGTCGCCGCGCTCCAGGGGATGGCCAGGGTGGCCAGGCCGGCGTCGGGCAGGTCGAAATCGGCGATGATCTTCAGCCGCAGGCGCGGCACGCGGGCCGCGGCCAGGCGCAGGGCGGGCAGGGCCTCGACCAGGTATTTGCGCGTCGAACGGCTGCCGATCCAGACCAGGTCGACGCTGTCCCGGGGCTTCGGGTGGTCGCCGGCGTAGTGGCCGGCGTCGATGCAGGTCGGCACCACGGTCACCGCCGGGTTGTGGCACGCCGCCGCTGCGGCGAGGAAGCCGTTGCCGGCCAGCAGATGGTCGCAGGCGGACGCCATCGCGGCGAAGCGGCGCATGCGCGTCGCCGAGGGCGTGCCATCGCTGTTGCAGAAAATGGCGTCGTCGAAATCGAACACCAGCCGGCGCGACACGCGCCGCAGCAGCCAGAGCAGCGGGCCGGGGAAGGTCTTGCGCAGGACCACGACGATGTCCGCCGCCGTGGCGCGGCGCAGCGCCCCGAGATACGTGGCCGGGCTGCCGGCGACGGTCGCATGGTCGGCCGCGTAGCCGGCCTGGCGTAGCAGCGGGAAGAACTGCAGCGCCCGATAGCGGGTCGAGGCCGAGTCGTCGCCCTTGGAAATGAAGAGTATCCGCCGCGTCACGCCGTCGGCTTGGTAAAGGTCATCTGCATGGTGTCGCCGCGCCCACGGCGGCTTGCCAGGCGGACATAGATGCGGGCCAGGAAGCGCCGCCAGGCGATTTTCTTCGAAGGCTTGCCGCGATTGCCGATGACGTAATCCAGGCTGTTGAGGAAGATCTTCGGTGTCGTCTCCAGCAGCAGGGCGGTCTTGCGCAAGCCGTGGCCGGTGCCGAGGCGTTCCAGGTTGTCCGCTGAAAAGAGGAAGAGGTGGCGCGGCACGTCGTTGGCATACCAGTGCGTGTTGAACCATTGCCGGCCCAGCGCGGTGCTGCAGGGCGTCTCGATTACGAGGCGGCCGCCGGGACGCAGGATGCGCACCAGTTCGGCCATGAACGGATGCGGCTGCGGGATGTGCTCGATGACATGCCGCGCCGTGACCAGGTCGAAGCTGCCGTCCGCAAAGTTGGCCGATGCGAGGTCGCCGTGATGCACCTTGAGTTCGCTCAGGCGGGCCGCCGTGACGCCGGCTTGGCTGAATTCGACGCCCTCCACGGCCCAGCCAAAAATGCGCATGCTGTTGAGGAAACGGCCGTTGCCGCAACCGACATCCAGCATCCGGCCGCCGCCTTCCCATGCCGGCGTGGTCAACTGCTGAAATGGCGAGATCATGGCCGCCAGAACGCGATACGGCAGCGCGACGGAAAGGTGCGCGTAACCGCGCATGCGGCGCAACAGGGCCAGGCGCAAAGGACCGATGTCGCGCGTGCGTTTCCCCTGCTCCTGGTCGAACACCATGTAGTCGTCCGGGTAGAACGTGGCGATCGTCGCCATGTCCGGCATCGGATGCTGGAACACGCAGGCGCAGGCCGGGCATGCGAAGTAGTCGTAGCGCAGGCGCAGGTCGTACATCAGGTCGCGGCCGCTGTACTCGTAGTGGGCGGCACTGCCGCACACCGGGCAGGGCGGGCGGACGGGAACGGCCCCGGTGGATGTTTGTGTCATGGTTGCCGCCCGCCGGCGGCGCGGTAGGCGTCCTCGACTTCGCTGGAGGCGTCGAGCCAGGCATGGTCGGCGGGATCCTTGTGCAGCTGCTGCATGTTGCGGCGCCTCAGGTAGGGGGAGAGCGGACCGTGCCTGGCCCGCAGGTCGGCGATGTCGATCAGCCCCGGCGCGCCCGCCGGCGAGAGGACGATGTTGCCGAGGTGGAGTGAGCGGAAGTAGATGCCGTCGGCATGGAGCCGGGCGACGAAGCGGCCGAGCAGCGCGCGCAAGCCGGACCTGTCCTCGCCGTCACGGATGATCTGGCGCAGGCACTTGCCCTCCAGCGGGGCATACCGCACCGCATCGCGCTTGATGGCGGGGATGCGGTAGGTGGCGCCAACTACGGGGCAGGGGATGCCGCGCGCCTGGAGTATCAGGGCGTTGTCGGCAAAACGCTGCGCATACGGATACCAGGCTGCCGACGAAATCAGCCGCTTGCGGCGGAACAGCTTGAGGTAGCTGCCGTCCGCCAGTTGCAGCACCTTGTCGCCGTGCAGGTCGCGTTCGAGCACCGTGGCATCGGCGCGCAAGGCGAGGTAGGCGTCGTGGGAAAGGGTCTGCACGGGGCGGTTTCCGGG
>Ga0154020_10007370_pt1 | contig 12850 bp, 8 predicted proteins | sample Klosneuvirus_201_FD_109709 | JGI IMG/M metagenome (GOLD analysis project Ga0154020, IMG submission 109709) | Active sludge microbial communities from wastewater, Klosterneuburg, Austria - Klosneuvirus_20160825_MG | ecosystem: Engineered > WWTP > Aerobic digester > Activated sludge | place... | reverse complement strand
GCATAGCTCTTGGTGCGGTAGTCCCAGCTGAGGTCGGTGGGGTAAGCGTAGGCGTGGGACGGTTCGGTGCCGGTCCATCGCTTGACGGCGATCAAGAAACCGGTGCCGTTCCAGCCGGTCTGGTCACTCGACCACGTCCAGGTGCCGCTGCCCGCGGGCAGCCCCTGGCCGATCAGCTCACCTAGCTCGGTCGAGGTGGGCAAGTGACCGCCGCGTGCCACGCACGTGTCGTGGGCATCCACCCAGGCGGCCGCCGTCGAGTCCTTGGTCTCGCTCTTCAGGCCGCCCAGCGGGCCGACGAACGGGTCGGTGGCGGGGCCGGGGTGCGTTCCCGCGTCGTAGTTCGGACCCGCGCAGCGGAACGGACGGAAGTCGGTCACGCTCCCCCAGCTCACCGCATTGGCGCCGGCGGTGTACTGGAAGAGCCAGGCCGCGTTGTCCTTCCAGCTCACCAGTGCGTCGTGGCTGAAGTGAACCTCGTCGGCGGTGTGTAGCCAGCTGTTGCTGCCCGGGCCAATGCCTTGCTGAATCGCCTCGGCCAGCTGGATCGGCCGCGCAAGGTGACCGCGGTAGAACGCGCACTCCCAGATGGCTGCGCCCTTGGACAGCGGCGCGCGGTCCTGCGCGTCCAGGTGGATGCGCTTCCCTTCGCCGTCCAGCCCGTAGCAGCCCGAGCCCGCGGGTCCGAAGCAGTTGCCCCCGGTGTACGACGCAGGCAGCGGGGGCGCGCACACGCAGCGATAGTTCAGGGTGCCGGTGTCCGCCGCGGTGGAGGTGTTCGCGTCGCTGAGCCTCACCCGCACGTGGCTGGTCGCGCTGTACGGCACGGCCGACCAGAGGAAGTTGGTGTGAATCGTCTGCCCGACCGTGGCCGACTGCGTGGCGCTCACCCGATACAGCTCGCTGGCCGTCGGCAGGCGGCCCCCGATGCCCTCGCAGGTCGACTTCGCCGCGGCGTAGGTGCTCGCCGCCCGCTCCAGCCCGTCCCAGGCGAAACCCCAGGGGTCGCTGACGCTCTGGTTCAGCAGCGTCTTGCAGGCGATCACGCACTTGCCTGCGCTGCACTCCTGATTGGCGCCGCAGGCGGTGCCGCAGGTGCCGCAGTGGGCGGCATTGGTCTGCAGGTTGACGCACGAGCCGCTGCAGTTGGTCTCGCCCGTGCCGCAGTTCAGCGTGCACTGGCCCTTGCTGCACACCTCCCCCGCCTTGCAGGCCGTACCGCAAGCGCCGCAGTTCTGGTCGTCGCTCTGCAGGTCCTCACACAGCCCACTGCACTCGGTCTGCCCGCCGGGGCACGCGATCTTGCACTGCCCCGCGCTGCAGACCTTGCCGGCATCGCACGCCACGCCGCACTTCCCGCAGTGGTTCTGGTTCACCTGCGTGTCCACACACGCACCCTCGCACAGCGTCTGAGCCGCGCTGCACGACGCTGCGCAGCTTCCCCCCTGACACTTCTTGCCCGTGCCGCAGTTGACGTCGCAGGCGCCGCAGTGCTGGTCGCTGGTCTTCAGATCCACGCACGAAGCCCCACACTGGGTCTGCCCCGCACCGCACGACGCCGAGCACTTGCCACTCGAGCAGATCTCGGCCTGCGTGCAGAACGTGTCGCAGGCCCCGCAATGGGCCGGATCCGTGTCCAGATCGACGCAGGCGCGGTCGCAGTCGCTGCGGCCTGCCGAACAGGCACCCGCGCAGCTGCCATTGTCGCAGACCTGTGCCGCAGCGCAGGCGGTGTCGCAGGCCCCACAGTGGGCCGGGTTCTGCGAGGTCTGAACGCAGGTGTCACCGCACGCCGTTTGCCCGCTCGGACACTGGGTGCCGCCCTCGCCACCCTCGGTGAAATGATCCAGCGACGAGCCGAAGACCGAGCACGCGCCGACCAGGGCGCCGGCGAGGAGCTTGCCCAGGGCGGGAAATCGCAAGGAAGCAGCCGACATCAGCGGCGTTCAGAATAGCATCGGAGCCGCGCGCCGGGCCGCATTCGAGGCCCGCAGTGTAGGCTCGGGTGCTACCTGAGCTCGTTCGTCCAGAAACAACGCGACGGGAGCGCCGAGGCGGGATCGGCGACCGATGACGAGGTCCCGTAGACGTCGGCGAAGGTCGGCGCGGTGCCGGACCAGCGCATCGTCGTCGCGCGCAGCTGATAGCCCGTGTACGGGCTCGCAAGGTGCTGCGTGAAGTCGCCGGCCCAGAGGTACTTGTTCGACCCGCCGCCGAGCCCTGCGCGGATCCCTTCGAGCAGGTCCCGCGTCGAGGCCAGGTGGCCGGCGCTCTTTCGACAGGTGTCGATGGCAGCCTGCAGGCTGGCTGCCGGACGATCGGTGGCGTCGAACCAGAGCTTGGCGCCCGAGCCGCCGGGCAGCGCGATCTCGGAGCAGCTGCCCGAGCAGGCGCTGGCCGCAGGGCCCGCGAAGCCCGCGTCGATCGGATAGTACAGGCAGCGGAACGCGAGGCTCGCGGTCTTGGCCTGGGCCGTCAGGTCCGCGCCGCTCGCATAGCTGGGCGTCGCCGTGGCGGTCCACTTCAGCACCGACGCCGTGGCCGAGCTGAGCACGATGCTGCTGGTGTCGGCGCCCCACAGCCAGCTGCCGCTCCCCGCCGGGAGCCCGCGGCCCACCAGCTCGGCGAGCTCGGCGGTGGTCGGCACGTGCCCGCCTTTCGCGAAGCACGCGCTCGCCGCCGCGGCCCAAGCCGCGGCCGCGCTGTCTTTGGTCTCGCTCTTCGCGCCGCTCGTGGCTGGCACCCATTCGCCCGTGATGGTGCTCGGGTGGGTACCGCCCTGGCTGGCCCCGGTGCAGCGAAACGGCCTGAGCCCCGTGTGGGCCCCCGAGCTGACGCCGGTCGCGAGGGAAAACGTTTTCGGGTCTTGCCAGCGTACGACCAGATCCGAATCGTTGCGCGTGTCGTCGGCGGTGTGAAGGTAGTCGTTGCTCCCGGCGCCCACGCCCTTCGCGATGGCTTCGACGAGTCGCGCCGGCGTGGCCAGGTGGCCGTGATAGAACCCGCACTCCCAGATCGCCGAACCCTTGGGCAGCGCCGGGCGATCGGTGGAATCGATGCCCAGCTTCTTGCCCTCGCCGTCGAGGGCGAAGCAGCCCTGCGCGGCCGAGCCATAGCAGGCCTTGCCGGTGAACGCCGGTGGCAGCGGCGGCGGGCAGACGCAGCGGAAGTTCGAGCTGGCGGTGCTGGCAGAGCTGGCGGTGCTGCCGTTGCTGAGTCGAACTCGAATTCGCTCTGCCGAGCCGTTCGGCGTGAGCGACCACAGGTAGTTGGTGTGGATGGTCTGGCCCACGGTGGCCGACTGCGTGGCGCCGACCCGGTACAGCTCGCTGGCCGTGGGCAGGCGCCCGGCGAACCCCGAGCAGGTCTGGGTGGCAGTGGCATGGGCCGCAGCGGCCCGCTCGAGGCCGTCCCACGAATACCCCCAGGGGTCGGTGATCGGCGAGTTGAGCTTGGTCTTGCAGGCGACCACGCACTTCTTGCCGCTGCACTCCTGATCGGTGCCGCAGGCAGTGCCGCACGCGCCGCAGTGGGCGGCGTTCGAGGCCAGGTCGACGCACGACCCGGCACAGTTGGTCTCACCGACTGCGCAGTCGAGCGTGCACTTGCCCCCGCTGCACACTTCACTGCCGACGCAGGCATTGCCGCAGGCGCCGCAGTGCTTGCCGTCGCTGTCCAGGCTCTTGCAAAGCCCGCCGCACTCGACCTGACCGCCGGGGCACGCGATCTTGCACTGCCCCGAGCTGCAGGCCTCACCGGCCTTGCATGCGGCGCCGCACGCACCGCAGTGGTTCTGGTTGGTCTGGGTGTCCACGCACGCGCCCGAACACTCTTTCTGACCACCACTGCAGCTGATCACGCACTTGCCTGCCTGGCACGCCTCGCCCGGGGCACAGCTCACGCCGCACTTCCCGCAGTGCTGGTCGTCGGTCTCTGGGTCGACGCACGACGAACCACAGGCCGTCTGCCCGGGGAAGCAGGTCACCACGCAGCCGCCGCTGCCGCAACTCTCGCCCACGTTGCACGCAGTGCTGCAGTCGCCGCAGTGCAGTGGGTCCGTGTCCAGATCCACGCAGGCCGAATCGCAGTTGGTCTTGCCCGAAGAGCAGCTGTCGGAGCAGGCCCCGACATCGCACACCTGGCCCCCGGGGCAGGGCGAGTCGCACGCACCGCAATGCTCGGGGTTCGAGCTCGTATCGACGCACTCTTCACCGCAGCGCGCGAGCCCGGGCGAACACTGCCCGGCCCCGCCGCCGCCCTCGGTGAAATGCTCGAGATCGGAGCCGAGCACCGAGCAGGCGACCACGCCGGACGCGAGGGCGGCTGCGATCAGCCGGCTCGTGATCATTGGCTGGGCTGCCCCATTCTGAGCCGGCCGCCGCGCGCGGTGGGCCAGAGCAGGCATTTCGTGCCCGACCCCGGCAGCTTGAAGATGTCCATGCCGTGCTCGAAGGTCTGAACGAACACCTCGAGCACCCCGTCGCCGTCCAGATCACCCACCGCGGGCGCCGCCGGGGCGCCGTTGCCATTGCCGTTGTGTCCGGGGTTCGGCAAGGGCACGTCGTGCAGCAGCGCGCCGTCCTGAGCCAAGATCACCAGATGCCCGGAGTCGGTGGTGTCGGGATCGCCGAACGTCGAGAACAGCACCTCGGGGGAGCCATCTTGGTTCAGGTCGGCGACGATTGGCTCCGAGGCGTACATGATGGTCTTGCCGAACAGGTAGCTGAACTTCCACAGCTGCTTGCCGCCGGCGTCGAAGGCGTACATGTGACCGTCGTTGAGTGAGACGATCACCTCTGGCTTCTTGTCGCCCTGAAGATCGATGGTGGCCGGCGCGGGCACCCCACCCGGCGGGTAGTAGCCGCTCACCGAGATGGGTTTGCCGCCTCGCGGCAGCGCTTCCCAGCCGGCCTTCCGCATCGCCGAACGGCTGCCGTCCCCATAGATGCCTTCGAGCGCCATGACCGCGTAGGCCTGGGTCTCGTAGGGCTCGTTCTTCTCCACGTTCGGCACGCCGACCACCTCGTTCTTCCCGTCTTGGTCCAGATCGACCACGTTGGGCGGCGATGCCGTCCACTGCAGCCACTCGGCCCAGCTGGGGTGAGGCCACTGCCCAGTGTGATCGTGATAGTGGTCCGACTCGACCTTCGGATCTGCCCAGCGGATGAACTGACCCCAGGTCAGGGGCTGGTTCAGGTACTTGCTGTCGCGGTTCTTGAACCAAGGGGCCGAGTCGATGGCCACCCCGTCATGGTTGAAGGCCTGAATGTGGTGATTGTCGTAGGTTGCCAGGATCTCGAGCTCGGGATCGTCGTCGATGTTGCCGATGCCGACGTTCAGCCCGTAGCAGCCATATCCGTTGTGCCCCTGCCCATTGCGGTCGGCGTCATTCCCGGTGCCCGTCTTGGCGTTGTAGCGCGGCCACGCCTGCCACGAGATGCCGCCGGGCTGATAGAGCTTGCCGTCGGCCGAATACACGAACACCTGCGCCCCGCCGTTCTTCGTGGTCGCGGTCTGAGTGGTGGTCGCCACCACCTCGATCTTGCCGTCACCGTTCAGGTCGGCCGCGGCGAGCCCGCGCACCTCGGGGGCGTTGCCGGCGGTGGTGGTGTCGGCCGGCCACCCCGCCTTGAGCGCCAGCTTTCCCGCCTTCCATTCGTAGGCGATGACGTTCTTCCCGTTGCCGACGACGATCTCGGTGACGCCGTCAGCGTCGAGATCCGCCACCACGTGGGGCGCATAGACGCGACTGCCGCCGTCCTTCGCGCTCGAGAGCAGCGTGCCCTGGCTGTCGTACACGAACACCGAGTAGTAGGCCGCCACCAGCTCGTTCTTGCCGTCTTTGTCCAGGTCCACGACCAGCGGCGACGCGAACCAGCTGGTCTCACCCTTGACGTTCTTCCAGAACGCGGGCGCCTGCACCGGGCCCGTGCTGGTGCCCTTCTCGCAGGTGGGGTTGGTCGCGCCGCCGGTGTTGCCGGTGCCCCCGCCACCGGCGTTGCCGCTGCCCCCGCCGCCGGCGGTGCCGCCGCCGGCGCTGCTGCCGCCCGTGCCGCCTCCGCCCGCGCCGCGCCGCCGGTGCCCGAGGCGCCCTCCGAGTCGTCACCGCCGCAAGCAACCAGAGCGCCGGCGCCGATCAACAGGGTCCACCCAAACCAGCTTCGTCGTCTCATGGGTCCCTCACTCTGCCGTGGGCAATCGTTCCTGCATGTACTGCATCAACATCTGCACGAGCTCTTGCGGGGGGGCCACCTCGGGCTGCTCCACCGAGTCCAATTCGTGCTCGAAGCGCAAGATGTCCAGCTGCTCGAAGGCTGCGCGCACGCGCGGCGTGAGCAGGCCGAGGCGCTTCAGGTTCGGCACGATCTTGCTGAACATCATCTGGCGGAAGCCGCGCTGGAACGGCGTCTCCATCATCCAGCGGCCCCAGACCTCGGTGTCCCACCCCAGGCGGTCGAACACCGGGATCGCGATCAGGCGGTCGCGGAGCAGGTGTGTGGCCTCGATCACGAAGTCTTCGCGCTCGCGCAGCTCTTGGCCGCTCAGCTCCCCCTGGTAGATCTTCTGCAGCGAGATCACCCCGAACGCCACGTGCCGAGACTCGTCTTGCATGATTCGATCGGTGATCTCCTGAATCAGCGGCTCGTTCTGGTTCACCAGGCGCATGGTGCCGAAGGCAGCCAGCGCCAGGCCCTCGACCAGGATCTGCATCCCCAGATAGGTGATGTCCCAGCGGCTGTCGCTGACGATGGTGTCGAGGAGCTCGCCCAGGCTCGGATGGATCGGGTACGACAGCCCGAGCTTCTCGGTCAGGTACCGGTGGTAGACCTCGACGTGCCGCGCCTCGTCGGCCACCTGATTGGCGGCGTAGAACTTCGCCTCTTCCCACGGCACGGTCTGGACGATCTTGGCGGTGGCGATCAGCGCGCCCTGCTCGCCGTGCAAGAACTGGGACAGCATGAAGGCGTTCATGTGCTGCCGAAACTCGATGGCGGTCTCCAGCGTGAACGGCTCTGGAGGGGCCATCAGCGAGTTCATGAAGATGTCGGCGCGCGACTCGGTGGCGAGCTTGGCGATGTCGACCTCGGGGCTCCAGTCGATGTCGGTCGCGTTCCAGCTGAGGCTCTTGCCCTTCTCGTACAGCGCGAGCAGCTTGTCGTCCTCGAGGGCGTATTGCCAGTCGAACACCGTGTCGATCGTGGCCTTGACGCTGCGATAGGCGCCCGTCGCGGGCATCGGGACGGGGTTCTTCTGCCGGTACTCCATGCCTTTGCTCGACCTACTTGGGCGGCTCGCCGCAGTTCGTGAACTCCAGGCTGGTATCGATGCGGAAGTGGGATTCGTCGGTGTGGCGCTCGGCCTGGAACACGTCCAGGGCGTAGGTCTTGCCCTTCTCGAGGCCCAGCTTCGCGGCGTCGGCGTCCAGATCGACGCTGCCGCTCTGCGACGGGTGCACGCCCCCGAGGTCGATGGCCAGCTTGCCGTTGATGAACGTCCAGAGGTCGTCGTCGCCCGTGAAGTTGAAGACCTCGCCGCCTTTGTAGATGAACTCGGTGTGAAGCTCGAAGGTGAAGTGGAAATTGTGGGGGTTGCCTTCGTCGCCGAAACCCTTGCCGTCGATGGGGAAGAAGGCGCCGTTGTCGTAGGTGTACACGTTGCCGTTCTTGGTCAGGCTGAAGGTGAACGGAAACGCCTGGTTGGTCCCGGCCACGTCGCGATACCACTGGTCGAAGTTCGCCTTGGTGGTGGTGTACTGGTGGGCTTGATCGACGTAGACCGGCTTCTTGTCGCTACCCAGCGTGGCCTGGACGATGCCCTTCTCGCCGTTGCCGGTGAAGTCCTCGAAATCAGGGTGGCTCACGGGGAAGTCGCGGACGGTGCCCGTGAGCTTGAGGCCGCAGCCGCCGCTGCCGCCGCTGCCGCTGGCTGCCGAGCCGCCGCCCCCACCGTTGCCGGTGCCGCCCACGTTGATGCCGCCGCCGCCGCCGGTGCCCGCGCCCGCTGCGCTTCCACCGGTGCCGACCGCCCCGCCGCTGCCGCCGGCGGTTCCGCCGTCGTCGTCACCGCCGCAACCCACCAGAGTGACGAACGCCAGGGCAAGGTACCAGAACGGACGCATCCGAACCTCCTCGGAAGTGAAGCGAACCGCCCTGGATTGAACCACGCACGCTCGGCCAGGGCAAACGCTGACGCCACGGAGCACACAGGCACACACACGGCATGTCGACGCGGACGATCCGTCCGACTACTCTCTCTTGCATGCTTCTGAACCGTTTCGAGACGGCGATGATGAACAACGCGGCCCGCGCCTTCGTTCAGAAGCACTATGAAGCGCGGAAGCTCGAGCGCCTCGGGGGCAGCGTGCGCGGCAGGCATGTGCTCGAGGTCGGCTGCGGTCGCGGCCTGGGGGTCGAGATCTTGCTGGACCGTTTCGGTGCTGCAAGCGTCGATGCCTTCGACCTCGATCCACGCATGGTCGAGCTGTCGCGAGCCCGGCTCGCGCCGCGAGGCGACCGCGTGAAGGTCTGGCAGGGCAGCGTCACCTCGATCCGCGCAGACGACGCGAGCTACGACGCCGTCTTCGACTTCGGGATCATCCACCATGTGCCTGCGTGGCGCGACGCGCTGTCGGAGATCTTCCGCGTGCTCCGACCCGGCGGTCGCTTGTTCGCCGAAGAGGTGCTCGCCAAGTTCGTCTGCCATCCGCTCTGGCGCAGGGTGCTCGACCACCCCCAGCACGATCGGTTCGATCGGAAAGCCTTTGCCCAGGCCCTGGGCGCGGCGGGCTTCGAGCTGCGCGTGAGCGACGAGCTGTGGGGCGACTTCGCCTGGTTCGTCGCCGACAAGCCCAGCGCAGCGTGAGGCACGTGCCGCCAGCCGGGGCGCGGCGCCCGGGCACAGCCGCGGGAAGGTGGGCGGGGGGGGCGTCGTAGGAGTGGCGCGCCGGACCCAAGGCAGGGGTCTCGGAGCGGAGACGTCGTCATGCAACTCGTTCGATTGGTTTCGGTTTTGGGCGCACTTTCCCTGGCAGTCGCTTGCGGCGGCTCGGGGGCCGGCGGCGGCGGCGGTCTCACCGACGGCGGTGCGGGCGTGGGCAACGGCCCGGGCGTGGGTGGCGGAAGCAACGTCGGCGGGTTCGGCAACACGGGGAACTCGACCGGCTCCGGCGGCGCGGCGGGCGCCAGCGGTGCGCCTTCCGGCGGCGCCGCTGGCAGCGGCACCGGGGGCCTGGGCGGCGTGGCGGGCTCGAGCTCGGGTGGCTCGAGCTCGGGTGGCTCGAGCTCGGGCGGAACGGGCGGCACCAGCGCGTGCAAGATGGGCGGTTCCGCATGCCAGAGCTACTCCGATTGCTGCAGCGGCACCTGCGCCAACAACGTGTGCACCAACTGCAGCGCCAAAGGGCAAGCCTGCAACGGCGAAGGCGGCTGCTGTGGTGGCCTGCTCTGCTACGGGGGCAAGTGCCTCGACTGCAAGCCCGACTATTCGTCGTGCACCTACGCTGCGGACTGCTGCTCCGGGATCTGCAACCAGGGCACCTGCGAGTCGTGCAAGGGCGCCGGCAACAGCTGCTCGACCTCCAGCCAGTGCTGCTCGGGCCTGACCTGCAACGGTGGCAAGTGCTGCAACACCGAGGGCAAAGCCTGCGCCTATTCCAGCGAGTGCTGCAGCGGGCTGACCTGCAACGAGGGCACCTGCAAGAAGCCGTGCGGCAGCACGGGCGCGAGCTGCTCGGCCAACACCGACTGTTGCACCGGCACCCAGTGCATCAGCGGCAAGTGCGGCACCTGCAAGAGCAGCGGCACGAGCTGCAGCGCCAACAGCGACTGCTGCACCGGGCTCTCGTGCAACGGCGGCGTGTGCGGCACGCCCTGCAAGTCCAGCGGGCTGTCGTGCACCTACAGCTCGGACTGCTGCACCGGCCTGACCTGCCAGAGCGGTGTGTGCAAGACCCCGTCGACCTGCAAGGCGAGCGGCCAGTCGTGCTACTACAGCTCGGACTGCTGCACGGGTCTGACGTGCTCGAGCGGCTACTGCAAGACCACGACCACCACTGGAACGTGCAACGGCTACTGCGGCGGGAAGTCCAACGGGACCTGCTACTGCGACACGCAGTGCACCAGCTCGGGCGACTGCTGCCCCGACAAGAAGACCTACTGCGGCTGAGCCGACCGGCGACTGCGTTGGGCCGACCGGTGGGCAGTCTCTGCTCCACCGGTCGCTCTCATTTGGGGCACTCGGACGCGTCGCGACGAGGCAGCATCCAGTGATCGCGGGGGAAATTCCCCTGGCGCGCGGCGTGCACTGACCGCCCGGCAGGAGGCAACCCATGCGTCGTGCAGAGATCCAGTTGAGTCAGCTCCCCACCGAGGCCGGCGGCTGGCGCCAAGGCAAGCCCGTCGAAGATCCCGAGAAGATCAAGCGGTGGGGCTTCGTCACCGCCAAGCCCAGCGAGTACCTGGTGCACGTGCGGCGGGGCAGCGTTCGGCGCAAGAGTTCGGGCCAGGGCGCGACGTGCTTCAAGTGGCCGTGGGACGCGGTGGCGGTGGTGCCCACCTCGTTTCAGCGCCTGATGTTCCGTGCCGACCAGGTCACGCTCGAGAAGGTGGGCGTCGAGATCGTCGGTCTGGCGGTGTATCGCATCGCCGAGCCCCTGATCGCCTACCGCGTGCTCAACTTCAGCTTCCCCGAGCGAGCGCAGCTCAAGCTGGAAGAGGCCCTCACGGGCATGTTCGTGGGCGCCACGCGGCGGCTGGTGGCAAACCTCAGCGTCGAGGACTGCCTGCAGAAGCGCAAGAGCGCGCTGGCACAGGAGCTGCTGCGCGAAGTGTCCCCGGTGGTGGGCGGCGAAGGCAAGCTCGACGACTTCACGACCAAGGGTTGGGGCATCGTGATCGACACCATCGAGATCCAGGAAGTGCGCGTGCTGTCCGAGGCAGTCTTTGCCGCCATGCAGGCGCCCTTCCGCGCCGACCTGGAACGCAGCGCCCGCCAGGCGCGGGCTCAGGCCGACAAAGACATCGCGACCCGCGAGGCCGACCTGTCGCGCCAGGTCGAGGAAGCGCGCATCACGAGCGAGATCGTGGTCCGCGAGCGCAAGCAAGAGCTCGAGCGCATGGCCTCTGAGGCCGACAAGGCGCGTGCGCTACGCGAGGCCGCCACCGCCCGTGAGGTCGAAGAGGCCAAGCTCGCCGCCGCCGCGCGGCTGCGCGAACAGGCGGCCGAATACGCCCGGCACGAGGCCGAAGCGCGCACGCGGGACGCGGTGCTGGCTCACGAGCGCACCGTCGCCGAGGCCCGCGCCGAGCTCGAGGCGCACGAGATCCGCGCACAGGCGCTGGCCAAGCGCGCCGAACTGTCGCGGGTCGAGGTTCAGTCCGACGTCGAACGCCGCAAGGCGCTGGCCGAGGTGAGGCTGGTCGAGGACAGCTCGCAAGCAGAGGGCGCCCTGGCCAAGGCCCGCGCCGAGCGCGAGCGCGCCGAGGCCCAAGCCCGGGTGCTGACGGCCGAGAACCTTCCGAAGCTGGCCGCCGCGGTCGGACAGAAGTTCGGCGAGGTGAAGATCACGCAGTCCGGCTCCACCGAGAACGCCTTCGGCAGCATCGCGCAGGCGGTGGCCAGCGTGGTCGAGCTGGCAAAGTCGGTCTGATCAGGCGCGAGCGCGTGCCAGCTTCTCGACCAACGTCGCCAGCCGGGCCCGGGCATCGCGCACCGCGACACCGGCGCCCTGAGCCTCGGCGCGGGCCAGATTGATCGCCATGTCGATCTCCGCCATCTGGGCGATCGTCCTCTGGCCACTGGCCTGCGCCTCGGCTTCTTTCCTGGCCAGGGTCTGCTTCGCCGCCTGGTGGGATTCTTCCGCTTGCCGCAGCACCTCGGTCTCGCGCTCGACCCGGTGCTGGTAGAACGCGGTGGCCGTCTCACGCGAGAAAGAGAGCAGCACGTCAATCTCTTCGCTGAGCTCGGCAGCCAGTGCGTTGAGGCGCTCGAGATAGCTTTCCCGATCTTGCTCCACCGCCTCGGCCTGCAGCTGCATGCTCATCAGCTCGGTCTGCATCCGGGCGTTTTCGATCTGCGCGCGCGTCGAGACGGTCGCCGAGTCGAGCTGAGCCCGGTGCTGCGCCTTGAGCGCCTCGAGCTGAGCCTCGTGCCGTTCCCGCAAGAGCTCGCTCTCGTTCTTCAGGGCAGAAAGCTCGGCCTCGAGCGACTGGATCCTGGCAACGGCCTTGTGGAGGGGGTCTCGAGCGCTCACGGGGGACGCCGTAATTGTGCCAGAGCCACGACCGCGTGGGCCAAGAGCCTGGGCTCGGCCCGGCCGAACCGCGCCAAATCGCGGGGGTTCGGCCCACGGCGGCTATCATGGCGGGATGGAAGCGCGGCAGGCGGGCTCGCTCGCCCTGGGCATGCTGATCGCGCCCGGGCGGACGCTGGACCGGATCGCCGCGCCGCCGGCCGTCGGCGCGGCCGCGCTGGCGGTGGTGTCCGCGGGCGCGCTCTGGTCGGTGCTGTGCATCTGCTTGTGGAGCGGCGGGCACGGTCCATCGCACGCGCTCGTGCCGATTCCGAGGGCCGACTACTACCTGGCCCAGGCCGCGTGGGTGATCCCCGCCTTGCTGGTCGGCTGGGCGACCGTGGCCGGCAGCGCACACTTCCTGGCGCGCCGGGGGGGCGGGCCCGGGACCTTCCGAGCCACACTGGCCTGCATGGGCTTCGCCTACGCCGTCCCGCTGGCTTGGCTGCTCGTGGTCCCGGACCTCGCCGCGTATCTGCTGTTCGGCTTCGGCATGCTGGGCAAGGTCGTGCGAGTCACCGGCCTTCTGACCCTGGTCGCACAGTGGGCACTCTGCGCCCG
>Ga0154020_10007369_pt1 | contig 12850 bp, 10 predicted proteins | sample Klosneuvirus_201_FD_109709 | JGI IMG/M metagenome (GOLD analysis project Ga0154020, IMG submission 109709) | Active sludge microbial communities from wastewater, Klosterneuburg, Austria - Klosneuvirus_20160825_MG | ecosystem: Engineered > WWTP > Aerobic digester > Activated sludge | place... | reverse complement strand
GGCCCAAAGTTTGCGCCCGACCGGATCCGTCTTGACGAGTATCATGTCGTTTCCGCCGTTAGCCGAGAACCCTGGCCAACTTCCAGCGGTTACCGCTGAAAAGTAAATGTTTCCCTGATCATCTGTCGCCATTCCTCCGATATTGTCGTCGCCTCCGGAGGTTAAGGGGATCCCCAACTGCACAATTCCAGCAGATAAAGAAACCGGGCCACAGTCTGCCGACACCCCCAACGCGTCAGTAACTCTAATCGTACCAGGAACGGTTGACCATGCACGCCGATAGACACCACTGGCGGCGTCGATGGTTCCCAAGCCGCTGACGAGGCTGTATTGCAGCGGCGGAGTGCCGCCGATTGCCTGAAATGTCGTGCCTTCCTGAAGGGAGAGAGACGTGGGGCAGTCTTTCCAGGAAATGGGATCCGGAATTATTGTTGGTATGGGATTTGGTGTGCCCGAGGGAGTTGGGTTCGGTACTGGAGACGCTTCAGGTAATGGGCTTTCGACTGCCCGGATCGAACGATCGGAGGCCTCAGCACCACCCGATTTTTTTTGTCCCATCACCGCCGAGAGTTTGGAGTTGCACCCGGTTGCGCCTAAGCTGGTGATTGCCAGGAGTACAAAGATAGAATCTGGTCTGCATGACTTCAAAGCTCCCCTCCTGGCCGTGCCAACTCTTACATGTTCATCTTCGGATGACGTGTGGCGCTTCTTGAGTGGCAAGGCGGGCTAGCCCATAAATCGCAGATATCCCGGAGATTAGTGTTAACCGTTAGGCACTGATCAAGATTTTAATTGATGATGCTTTGGAATTGCGAAGGGAGCGCCGAGTTGCCGTTTAGGCGCGAACTTTGCGTGTGGCGTGGCAATAGTGTCAGGATTCCCTGACACTATTGCGGATGATCGCGGGCTAATTCACTGTAGGACCACGAATGCGACAGAGCTGTCGATGGCTTGAGCAATCGACAGATGCACGACGCTGAGTCCAATTTTCTTGCAGTTCTCCAGGACTTTTCCGCCAAGCTCCACGCGGGGGACTCCCTTATCATCGTGACTGACCTCTATGTCAGACCACTGGACATCGCCTTCGCGCAGGTTCGGGTGGGCTTTCAGCAGTGCCTCCTTAGCTGCCAGGTGGCTGGCAAAAGCCTGCATGGATCGGGGCCGGGACCAGCAAAAACTTCGTTCTGCTGGTGTGAATAACCGGTCGATATAATTCAGCCCGTTTTCATTAACTGCATCGGTGAGTGCACTGACTCCAACTGTTTCAACGCCTATTCCCATCATGAGCAACCTCCTTTTCCACAACTTATCCACAGGGGGCGAGAGGTTGCTATTTTTATGTATTTTAATAGAATTGTCAATATTCTATTAAAATAAACCATATTAATCAATAGATTGTCGAATGTTTAATATGGACTATTTGGTGTCGCATCGGGCCGAGACGGGGTTGTACCAGGAACGAGGAGGACAATCGCACTGGGAAGGATTATTCCACTCGTTCAAATCATTGGTGCAGGTGCCGGGCGGAACGAAAGCAGAGACGGTGACATTTTTAGTCGGACTGGAACCTGCTGGAATAGGCTCATAGCCGTCGCAAAGCCCCGAAACGGGATTGTATAAGAATTTGGCCGGGCAATCGCAACTACCCGGATTTCCCCATTGGGTACCCGCTCCTGCTGCGTCACAACGCGTTCCGGCAGTAATAGAAGCAATCGCCGATTTCGCAGCGGGGCGCATGGCATCACCGGTGCCGACGATTTTATCAGAAGCAAAAGTTCCGCTGGTTGTTTCAGACTCATTCGGGGACGCAGGAGTCGTCTTTTTGCACCCGGTAAAGCTGACCATGATGAAACATGAGAACAACATGCCGACCATAGAGTTTAAGATGGTTCCGCCTACAAGCCCATCTGGACGGGTCTTCGGTGTCATTGCTTGAGTCTCCGCTGTGAAAATTGTTTAAGCCCGATATTAAGGCATCGACCTTGATGGCGCAACGAGGGAACGTGTTAAACTTTTACCTTGGTCAATTGCTACCATAAGGCATGGCGTTCAAGTGGAACTGAAAACATTGAAGAATATGCAGCTTTGCCTCAGTGGCTTCGTCATATTGTGGATCGGTTCCTGTCCTGGGTACGCCGCGCCTGAAAAAACATCCAAGTCTAAAAAACCTACCACTGCGGAAGCGACCTCCGAGTTGAAAACTGGTCAGAAACGCACAGGGCGACTTGCTGATGTCCTCCCGGTCGCTGCGCCACTCGCTTTTTTCTCGCCGGGAAATCGCCTGCTCTTTCCGAATCCTGCACAAATTTACCGCATTTCCCGCGCTGCAACCCAATTCAGCGCGAGTTATGGCAAATTTACCTGGCAATATGACTCGGACTATTACGACGCCAAAGTCGGATTTCGCGACGAAGGATATCGATTGTTCTCGGTTTTAGCATTGCCGGGGTTTCCGCTGCGATTGGGCTTCGACTATTCGAAAAGCCTCTCCTATCAGACGACAGAAGCAGAGATTCGCAACCGCATCACCGGCAATACTGCAGTTTCGACGTCGCAACGGTTTGCCGAGACATCTCGTCCAAGGTTTCTCGTGGGATTTCCGCTTGTCAAAAATGTTTATGGTGGCCTTGGACTTGAAACAGGAGCGCGATCAGAAAAAGCACAAGGAGAGACCGGCAGTGTAAGTTTTTCTGCCATTGATGCTGGCGTGGTATTGACGACGCAATCGCTGGAGGCAGGGATCTCCTATATTCCGGGAATAGACGAGGAGGACGGCGAAGCAGCTTTCAGTCAGGTTGGCCAGACTGTTTTCCATGCAACTTATTTTGTCGGACCACTGATAGCTGCCGAAGCGACTGTCATATGGAACCGATGGAAAGAGGGGGCTGACGACGAGACAAAGGACGCCCCGGAATTGGGCGTCGGTGCCTCGGCCCACGGGAATTCCGCCCGGGGCACCGTTATGCTCGATTACGGCCCGAATTTCAGGAAAAACGGAGAGTTTTCGTGGATGGGTGTTATGATAGATGGAAGGATCTCTATTGGTCCAACCGTCGGAATTGGTTCAACTCTTGAATACCGTCGGGTAAAATTAAGGTTCGATGGCGATGATTCCGATGGTGCTGTCTATAAGAATCCGAATTCCTATTCAATGTCTCTGCGCGGCGAATATTTGCTTTAGAACGAGAGGATAATGCTTCAATCCGTCAAAACCTGTGGGAAGTGCAAACGCGCCTACAACGGCGAAAATGACTTTATGCGAGATACGTCCCAATGGCGCCTGTCAGAGGAGAAACATTTATTTTTTAATTGCAGCTGTGGGTCCACGATTATGCTGCCGGAAGGCAAATATGAATGGTATTCACCTGCCAAAATCATGAGTCCCGAGGCAGCGACTCTTTTTAACAAGCTTTCCATTCTTGGAACTCTCCCGCACATTCCCTCGGCCATTATGAAAATTCAGACCTTGCTTCAGGACGAGTCGACACAGCCGGGAGTGCTCGCTGCAGCGATACTTAAAGAGCCTCTGATTGCATCGACATTGCTTCGGACGGCCACGAATATTAAATTCGCAAGAACTGGTGATAAAGCTCCTATCGATTCCATTGAGCATGCCATTGCGTATGTCGGGCTTGATATGCTGAGTCAGGTCGTGCTGATGGCTTCGGTAAAAAGTTTCAAGATCCAGACAAAAATTTTCACATCTGAGATCTTCTGGGAAGAGGCCTTTTCAACCGGGCATTTTGCGACTGTAATCGGCGCTAGGCATGCGGCTCATGTTCCGAAAGATCACGTTTACCTCGCCGCAACGCTGGCCAACATTGGCAAGATCGTTGCGGGTATTGTCGACGCTCCGGCGGTCGATGACACCTATGCCTTTTTGAATGACCCCAAAACCCTTTGTACATGGCGCGCGGCGGAAAAACGCACCCAAAAATTTCCCCACAATATCCTCGGCGAGGTTGGAGGAGCCATCTGGGGGTTCCCGAAGTATGTGCTTGAAGCCGCACGGTTTCACCACGAGCCGCAGTCCCATCACCTTAAAGCGCCAACGGGTTCGTTAACACTGATTGAAGTCGTTGCGCTGGGGATCAATCTCTCGCATTGGGCTCGGCTGGAACCGACCCGGATGGATCGGGATCTGATGCTTCAAATTGCAGGCAAAGTGGGATTGAAAGAGGGAGATCTGGCAAATCTCGTTGAGGACTTTCGCGCGAAGGCGTCATTGAATTAGATCCCACGACTTAATTGACCAAAAAGGTCAATTCAACTCCAATACTGTCCTTAGAAACGTTGTTGCGAGCCAGCAGCGGTATCAGTTTAAATTCTCGTCCTGCGGTTTTTCTCGGTGCCATGGACCGATACCCAATGGTCGCATCAATTGCACCCACTACCAAAGATCCGGCGAAAACGGCTCTGGCTGTATTGCGATGTTGTTCAGTATCTGCATAGCCGGCGATCGCGAGTGCGGTTCCTTCGATCAGTGCGAAAACGATGGCTTTAACGGGCTCGTTGTTACGAAGTTGTCCGACCCCGAATGGAGCCAGAGACAATCCGGCGTAAACAGCCTCCGCTGCTGCGGGATTGCGATCAAATAACTCGGGAGACATGTCGAGCAACTGGTATCCGTAAACTCCGAGCAGCAAGCTCCCGCTGAAAAACTCCCGTCGCCGAGGTGTTGTCAACACATTTGAGCCCGTTTTTGCTGGAGGTAAATCATGCGCCAGCAGTAGACCGGCAAGGCTGGTAGTAAAAAACAACGCGGCGTCTTTATTTCGACTGGCGTTGAGTTGAGCCAATCCAAAAGGCATCAGACCGGCGGCAAATGATTTGCCGCGCGAATCGACTCCCGCAATTTCTGTGTGCGAGACCTGTAAACCAGGTGGCATTTTTTCTGGCGAGGAGCCATTGATGGCGGAGCGCTTTAGCTGCGACCACTTGGCGACCAGCTGCGGAGGATCTTTGAGAGGATCCATATCGATTGAGGGATCGGCTCTGAAAGCGCGCCCCAACCAAATGTCGAGATTATCTTCTGCGCCAAAGGCCAGGTCCAGCCGGGCTTTCAGAATATAAAGACGCGCCTTTTCCTCCCGCGTTAAACTACTGTCATCCACCAGGAGGGGCTTGAGTTCGGCCGCCGAGGACTGAAACGCGCCGGTGCCAAAGTGCAGCTCCGCTCTTTCAAGGTTAGTCAGTGTTTTAGTCTGTGGCGGTGTTCGCGGGGGGGCGTCTTTACTCTCTGGGTGTTCGGCGCGTGCCTGCGTAGCGTTTGCGAGCATGGCAAAGGTGACAACCGCAAAAACAATATAAGTGATCAGCCTAAAATAATTTGCGATGATTGATCGGCCGCCTGCACGGTATCGTGTCTGAAGGGTGTTCATGAATTTCAGACGTCTTTGATGCCGTACTGCTCCAAATACCGGAACAGAGTTCTTTCACCAATTCCAAGGGCGCGGGCGGTCTCGCCGCGTTTGCCGCCGTGGCGTCGCAGAGCGTCTATGATGTAAGCGCGAGTCCATTGTTCGCGGGCATCAGTGAGTGACTCCTGAAGTGTCTGTGGCTCTCCTGCGGTGTTAATGTTTTCTGGGTCCTCAGGGGTTCCCAGAATGTCACACTTGCGTATGATGCGGCCTTCCGCCATCACAAATGCACGTGCGACAGTGTTTTCCAGCTCTCTGATGTTGCCCGGCCAGGGGAGGCTTTCCAGAGTTGCGATGGCATCCGCGGACCAATCTTTATCTTCAAGTGAATGGCGCGCGGCGAAAATCTTTTTAAAGTGATTTGCCAGCGGAATAATGTCTTCGCGGCGATCACGCAAACTGGGGATATGAATGAGGGCGCCTGCGATTCTGTAGTAAAGGTCCTCGCGGAAAGTCCCTTCCCGTACCATGGCCTCCAGATCACGGTGAGTTGCGGCAACCAAGCGGAAATCAACCGGTCGCTCTGTCGTCTCGCCGACGCGGGTGACGACGCGTTCCTGCAACACCCGCAATAGTCGGGACTGAACCGCCAGCGGTAGCTCACCAATTTCGTCGATAAACAGAGTCCCTTCGTGGGCGCTCTCAACGAAGCCGATCCGGTCGGACAGCGCACCAGTGAAAGCCCCCTTTTTATGACCAAACAGCTCTGATTCAACCAGTGTCGCGGGAAGTGCCGCAGCGTTTACCACGATAAAGGGTTTTGATCTGCGGGGTGACATACGATGAACTTCTTTTGCTGTTAACTCTTTTCCTGTGCCGGTTTCGCCGAGAATAAGCGTGGGCACGTCGACTGTTGCCAGCCGACGGACAAGCTTATAAACCTGAACCAATGCGCGGGAATTTCCAGCCATCAGACGGTTTTCGGGAAGCATGTCTGCACTTAGATTCGCAGAGGTCAACAATTTGAGTGCCGAGATCTCTTCGCGGAGCAGACCTCGTTGAATCACGATGCCAAGCAGATCCGCAGCAGCCTCAATAGCTGTCTGCAGCTCGGGGGTCAGGCGACGCATGAGGCTGTCAAAGCCAAGGTAGAAAATGGCGATGATGTTGCCTTCGGCAATTACGGGAAATCCCGCTATACCGCGCAGTCCCCTCATGTAAATCGTTGAAGTGCCATCGGACTGTTTCTTGAACCCTTCGGGCAGTAGCAGTTTTGCTTTCTCCCGGAGGATTTCTTCCGCTAACGCCGGGGGCATTTTTTCCCAGAGTTTCTGGGCTTCATCGGGTTGAAGTCCGCAACACCCGGCAAGCGTGAATCCGTTTTGCTCGGAAAGTACCAACATGCCATTCAAAGCTCCGCAATTGCGGACGATGGTCTCTAAAAATACGCGGAGTCCGTCGCGGAGTTCTGCTGCTCCACTCATCGGTCGGGCGAGCCATCCTACGACGTCCTGCATCATGCGTGCGTAGGGGAGTGATGGTAATTCTTCGTCAATGCCAACATTTTCAGCAACAGTTTCGGCAACATTATGGGTAATCATCCACGTGAACGGACCAATCTTAAGGGGCTCGCCTGGGTGCAGTGTGCCAGAGGATTCCGCCCCGTCAGACGAATGAAAAATGAGCTGCGACCCTTTGGGGGTTCGCGTCAGAAAGGCCTGGCAAGTGCCGATCTCGGCAATGTGGACATCGCCCGCGCCGTCTCCCGCACCAGAGCCGGTCAGAGCGATGGTGCGTTTGGTGACCGGCGCATTCGCGATCAATGCCCCGTCGCTGGTCCAGGCTAAAATGTTGAGCTCTCTATCCATTATGCTTTCCGGCTCGTTAAACATGTCAATCACTGCTCTACACGAATTTCTGCGGGTGTCTCCGGTCCTATGGTGGTTGCGGTCGGTCGGATCACCTGGTTCCCGCGCTTAATCACGACTTCGTGCGTTCCATAGGAAAGGGTTAAGGCTTTCGACTCGACGACACCGTAGTCTACGCCGTCAACAAAAAGCTGCCCCGGGCTGTTTAGCTTGATGACCCGGGGGGCGAGTTTGGCCTTTAGGGTGAGTTGAATTTTTTCGGATTTCCCAGGCCCAACTTCAATGGAAAGGTCCAGAGGTTCGACAAATGGGCTTTCAACGTGAAGACTGTGAGTTCCCGCTTCGAGCATGAAAGGCTTCGCGCTGGGGATCTGGCCGATTTTCTGGCCGTTGACGCTGATGTTGGCCCACGCATTGGCAACGATATGAATCGGAAACTTCGTAGCTGTGAGGGGGGCTTCTTCGGTCTTTGTCGGAAGTGCCTCAGGCTTTGCCGCCAAATCGGGCAAAACAGTTTCGGGTTGAGGAGTTGCAACCTCCGGCACCGGCTCATCGGTGTTGGTAAATCGAAGTACAGCAACCGCCAGGATAATGACCACCAGCGCAAGCCACAATTCCGCCCATTTGCTGCGACGCACGGCATCAAATGTTCTCTTCGCAGGGTTTTTTTGTATCAGTGTCCGGGTGACTGTTGCCAAAGACGCGTGCGCTCGGGACTGTTGGCCGGGTTTCGGTTCGTAGTCCTTCGGCGCGGCAGAGCTTGAGAGGTAAGAGATCCAGGCTGCTTTTTCCCGCGCCGGGGTGCTTTGATCGGCTATTGCTGATCGTGCCGCATCGCGCATTTTTTGGCATGCGGTGTCAATGGATGTGGGGTCGCCGGCGAGGTAACTTGCCAGAATTCGCTCGGGTGTTTCCTCAGTGAACTGTCGCAGAAGTTCAGTGACATATTTGCTCGCTTCCTGGGCACTGATCGAAGGCAGCGCATCGCGCGCCTGAGTAGAGGGAAGTGCAAGGCGTGCAACCAGGCTGGTCAGCGATGGCAGACAACCATCGCCGAGGGCTGCGATGCGACTCGCGAGGTTTTTCGACATGTGGCGATATAGCGGAAGAGGAGCCAGATCTGGAAGAACTTTTTCGCCGTTCATGAGTTCCATTTGCAGCAGAGCTGCAGAAAAAAGATCACTTCGAGCATCGGGCGCCGCGCCTTCCAGAATGCGCGGATCCGTATAACGCAGAGAACCGACCAGAGTTTCGCCGGTCGAGAACCCGGGAGAGTACGCTACGCCAAAATCGATTAAGGTGATTTGGCCGTTAGTTCCCAGCATAACGTTTGCTGGCTTGATGTCGCGATGAAACACATTGGAGGTATGAGTTGCAGACAGAGCGCTGAAGATCTGTGCCATGACAGCCATGACAACCGGCTCCGGTAAAACATCATTCTTTTTGAGCAACTCTTCCAGACAGGCTCCGTCAACCCATTCACTGACGATCCAGACTTGTTCGTCCTCAGTCAGGATGTCATAGACGCGAAGAATGTTTGGATGGGACAACCCGGCAAGCGTCCGCGCTTCCTGGGAGGCCAGGTCGCGGGATCCTTCGCGGTTGACGTCGAGCATGCATTTGACCGCAACCTGACGATTCAGATGATGGTCCCAGGCTCGGTATACCGCTCCCATTCCGCCCTTTGTCACAAATTCGCGCAGCTCATATCGGGACTGGCCAAGTATGCGGATCGTTCCGGGGGCCAGCGGCCGGGTGGGAGCGGAATCAGACTCACCGACGCCAGACAGCACTTGCGCGGGGAAGCCGCCAAGCCGATCGGGCTGGTTGAGGTCTGAATCCTGACGCACGCGGCATTCCTCCATGAAGGTTACGGAGTCAAAAATGTCGGGCGGCGCCGACAGGAGGAGTTTTATACCACACGGGTGCCATTAATGGCATACGTTAATTTTAGTATTTAAAAATCTTTTGTTTTCAACGCGTTAAGAATTTGTAAATGTCAATTTTCGAACCTGACAATGCAGTTTTGTGAGCCTATTCAATAAGCAGTTCTGCCACTAATGGCAGGTGGGGCCGTTGTGCGACATGGTGGCGCGGTGTCATTTCGCCACGTTACAGATTTGGCACACCCCGTGCTCTAACGCCTGTCACTCTCCGGCACCGTTGGTGCGGGAGTGTCTGTGAACCCCGGATAGAAGTCAGACACACATATATAGGTATGGAGGAGTCGTTATGAGCACCAAGTTAGACGCCAGTTCGGTTTTTGGAAAGATTCAGTCCCTGATTGCTGACGCGCTTTACATCGACAAGGAAGAGGTTGTCCGTGAAGCGAGCTTAATGAAAGACCTTGGCGCGGAATCCATCGACTTTCTCGACATTATTTTTCGCATGGAAAAAGAATTCTCGATCAAGCTTCCCAAAGGTGAAGCTGAGCGTCGTGCGCGCGGCAATCTGAAGGATGAAGAATTTGCTATTAATGGACTCATTCAGGAAAAAGGCCTTGCATGCCTTCGTGCGGCTATGCCGGAAGTTGATCCGACCTTGATCAAGCACGGTTTGACAGTGCGGGATATTCCGACGCTGTTTACTGTTGGTACGTTCGAACGCATGGCGCTGGAGCAATTATTCGGTTCCGCCCCAAGCGTATCGGGGTCGATTCAGTCCAGCGCAACGGTTGCGGCGACACTGGCGTAAGCCTATGCGTTTCTTATTTGTAGATCGCATCGACGCTTTGTCAGAATCGGCCATCCAGGGCTACAAGTATTTCGGGCCGGATGAACCGCTTCAGTATCCGCTGCACTCTGCATTTGACGGTGTTGCGGGGAACCAGGTCGCTCCGGGTGTTGTTTCTGAGGCGATCGGGCAGTTGGCGAGTTGGCATGCGTTGAAGAAAAACGGGTTTTCCGGGAGACCGGTCTTCCTGTTTGCCGACAAGATAACGGTTGAACATCCAGTCGCTCCGGGGACTGGGGTTCATTTGAAAGCTGAAATTCATCAGCTCGACGCCGAAACCATGGTGTTTTCGGGGTCAGCTCTGGTGGACGGGCGCATAGTGCAAGCGGTCAGCAATTGTAGCGGATATTTTATGCCGCTCGACCAGCTTGAGGATCCAGCGATTACAAGAGAGCGGTTCAGCTCGCTTGTGGCCGGGGGGCTATTGCTGGATTCTGGAGTTACATCGCGTTATCCTTTCGAAGATCTCTGCGAAGAGATTCTAGGACAGGAAGGATCATCGTCGATTGTTGTCCGCCGCACTATGCGCCACGACGAACCTTTTTATCGGGATCATTTCCCAAGGTTTCCGGTAACCCCCATCGTCATGCTCAACGAGTTGATTGGGGCTGCCGCGAAAGCACTGGTTGGAGACAAGAATGTGCGTCTTTTCCCGCGCACAGTCTCGGACGTAAAGATCAAGTCTTTCGTAAAACCAGGGGAAACATGCATTGTTCGGGTCAAATCTCAGGAAACAACCGGGGATCCATCTGGTGCCCGCCTGCTTCACACCATTGCCGAAATTGAGAAAGACGGCAAAAGGATTTTGCGCGGCAGGTATAGCTATGAGATCGGGTGAGATCAGGGAGTAAATATGCAAAAGCGATCAGCCGCAACCGCGAATCAAAAGAAGCGTCGTGTAGTCGTTACAGGTATGGGAGCAGTAACACCCGTCGGTAATTCGATGGACCGTACATGGAACGGCATCATCGAGGGTGTCGTTAATGCGGCGAAAGTGAAGGCGTTCGATGGTGGGACGTTTCCGACCACATTTGCATATGAGGTCAGCGACTTTAAGCTACGCACTGATCTGTTGAAGAAAAATGAAGAGAATGCATTGAATCGCGCGGCGCTTTTTGGTGTGAACGCTGTTGCGGAAGCGCTGGAACAGGCTGGCATCATGCGCAGCCAGGGCAGCGCTGCCCCATCTGATTTTGATAAAAAGAGGGCGGCCGTTTGCCTAGGCATCGGCATGGCTAGCCCCGAACCGGAATGGTTCGCGAAGCGGTATATTCCCAATCAGTTTCGGGACGAAGATTTGCGACGGCACTTGAAGTATCTGCCCTTCTTGTTTTCTGGCATTGCAGCACGCCTGATGGGTGCCCGCGGCGGCACGACGACGATTCATACAGCTTGCGCCTCGTCGGGGCAGAGTGTTGGTGAAGCCTACGAAATGGTAGCGTACGGTGATGCAGACATCGTACTGACAGGTGGCGTCGATTCGATGATCAATCCTTTCTATTTTGCGGGGTTCAGTCTCCTGGGCGCTTTGTCGCGCCGCAACGATGACCCGAAGACCGCATCGCGATCTTTCGATGCCGATCGTGATGGCTTCGTTTTAGGTGAAGGCGCTTGCATGCTCGTGTTTGAAGAGTACGAACATGCCAAAAAACGCGGTGCGAAAATTATTGGAGAGATCTGTGGATACGGGATAACCGAGTCTGCATACCGAATCACCGATCTTCATCCTGAAGGTATCGGCCCGACAGAGGCCATGCAAATGGCTATTGATGATGCGGGAATCAGCCCAACGAAAGTCGCTTATGTCAATGCCCATGGAACATCCACGCACCTCAATGACAAAATCGAGGCTCTTGCGGTTTCAAAGGTGTTTCCGAAGGAAAGATGTGACGTCCACGTGAGTTCAACCAAGCCGATGACTGGTCATATGATTTCGGCCGCCGGAGCGATTGAATTCGCCGTTGCTCTGATGGCGCTTAAGTACCAGGTTCTGCCACCTACGATCAATGTCCATACTGCAGATGCGCAATGCGATGTGAAACTGACTCCATCCGTGGCGACGCCCAAAAAGATGGAATACGCGCTAAGCAACTCTGTCGGGTTTGGCGGGTCGAATACGGCGCTTGTCTGTCGTCGCGCCGATGCAGGAAGCGAGCAGCCGGCAATCGAAAGGGGTAAGTAATGGCGGGTATTTCTCAAAATGAAGTCGCCATCGTCGCCAGCGGGCTTGTGAGTCCTGTGGGCGTGGGATTTGAGGCGCACGCGAAGGTTGTTCATGAGGGACCTGCCACCGAAATGGCTGGCGCAGGCTGTCTTGGTGGGGCTTTGAAGGACTTCAATCCGGTCCCGTATCTTTCTGATCGCAAGGTCATGAAGGCAATTAGTGCAACGGATGCGATTGGACTGGTGGCTATTGAAGACCTCAAAAAGAATTTGAGGGCGGAGAAATCCTCGGCACCGATGGGCAATCCGTGGCGATGTGGCCTTTATGTTGGTGCTCCGAGTGCGTTCGCTTCTGACAATGAAAATTATCTTGAGGCCGTTTCTGCGAGTGCGGACTATGAGGGACATGTGTCCATGGCAAAGTTTGGCCAGGAATGTATGTCATCACGTCCCAATACGTTGTTGATCGGGCTTCCAAACAATGTTCTGTGCTACGGTTCGGTCATTTTAGGGATACAGGGGCCAAATTCCAATTACACATCAGGTGAACTGAGTGGAATGGTTGCTTTGGCTGCTGCTGCCCGCAGACTGCGACGCGGCCAGGTAGATAAAGCAGTGGCAGGCGCATTCACCGCGCAGCACGAGCGAATAATCAGCAAAGTATTCGACTATTACGGTGTCGGCAACAGCACAAAAGTCACCACTGATGCCGGCGCTTTTTTTGCC
>Ga0154020_10007368_pt1 | contig 12851 bp, 15 predicted proteins | sample Klosneuvirus_201_FD_109709 | JGI IMG/M metagenome (GOLD analysis project Ga0154020, IMG submission 109709) | Active sludge microbial communities from wastewater, Klosterneuburg, Austria - Klosneuvirus_20160825_MG | ecosystem: Engineered > WWTP > Aerobic digester > Activated sludge | place... | reverse complement strand
CGGGATCAGAAACGATCACTGCGCATTTCTCATACTTTTGGAGGTCTGCCCCCCTCGCAACGACAGAATTCTGCACGGTCGGCGTGCTGCAGGACGCTGTGACCAACACAATCGCAGAGATTAACATGCTGCACGCGAACCATTTGACGACGAAAGCCTTCATCAGTTCTCCTTCTTGGTACTTTCTTTGTCTTCTGCCGTCGGTGGAGGTAGGCGCTCAAGCGACGCCTTGAACACCATGTCACTCCGGGGAGTGAGTCGCCGACTCCATTTTCCAAACCCTGCCCTTTCAACCTCCACGAGAATCGATCTGCTCACCCTGGCATCGAACTCTGCGGGGGCATTGCCGATGAACTCGCCATCGACCAATACGTCCGCACCTTCAATGGACGACTCCACCTTTACTTTGACGAAGCTATCCACCTCAGCTGGATTCCTCGTCATCACATCGCGAAGAAATGACTGATCCTGCTGCATGAGAGAGGCGCACTGCTTCAGGAGTCGATCGGCGACATCGGGCATGCTCTGGTGAAGGTTGGCCGTCTCGTCGATCGCGATACTCGCCTCAAAGGGCTTGCTGACGATTACTTCCAGCGAAGCCACATCGATGACGCGCACATTGATCTCGATGCGTGCGACATCCCGCTTGAGCTTGATGCCATAGCCGTCGAATTCCCGCGTCGATCGGTCGAGGCTTTTGATAGTCCCTAGAACCAGAGTGGTGGCACCTTGAGCACCTGCAAATGCTGCGGCCTTCGTTTCGTCGGCGAGAATTCTTCCGAAGTCCTTTTCAAGCAAGATCTGGTCGATTCGACGGCGTTCGACGACTCGGAATTTGCTGCTGACGTGTTGAACGAGCACCTCCTCGACGCTGAGCCGAGCGCTCTGCGATAGGGAATCGACCATTACGGCCTTTGGCGCAGTGGCAACGCCACTGTCGGTGCTCACCGTCTGCTCGACGAGCTTGGACCGCACGTTTGAGAGATTCTCAAATGGAAGAACAGCGACCACGCGGGGGCCAGCACGTTCATCGTGGGCATAACCCAGGACGGCAGCAGCCAATGCGATCGATGGGCCTCGAGAAGAGGGCGATAAGCCGTTTGGAAAGCGTTCCTTCTCGAATTGCTTCATTCTGCGTTCGGCATCTGTCTGATCGGGAACCTTGGAAGGATGATTCACATCAGTTTGGGATGTGCGAGCAATCCAGAGGGCGCCGCAGAGTGCCATGACTACGGCTGCTCCAACGAACGCAAACCGAAAGCCTTTCAATCTCGTCGGCCCAGCGTCCCTTATCCACAAGACCAACTGAATGGCTCCCACAAGTCCACCCAGTATCGTCGCGACCCAGCCAACATTGTCGAGCAGCAAGGTCATGACTCCTCCTCTTGCGCGAAGCCGCCGTACTGAAAACGTCCGAGTGGGGCGATGGAAGCACCAATGTGCGACAAACGGATGCAACATTCTGAAACGCCCGAGCCAACAGTCTCCCAAGGGCAGAGGTGTCTGTCAAGATTTGGATTGGGAGCCATTTCGATGCATGGCGTGTTCACACAATATTGGGTGTTCGCATATTGCTAGTGCGTCGCGGCGCGGTCTTGGAGGTTGTGGGGCGGACCATTCGAGATGTGCAGCTGCAGACTGCCGCGTAGCGATCCCCCAGCACCTTGGCACTCTCCGCCGCGGCCAAACCACCGGCGTCGCGGCCCGACGGCGGGCGAAGAGCTGATCCGAAACCTGGCCGTTCTCGCCTTCGGTCGCGCTACGCGGCGTAGCCCCGCCCGTGGCTGTTTCCCGGCTTTTCCTGAGACATTCATGACACGGTTACGAGAACTGTAATTCTCGCATTTCGTTCAGCGCTGGTCTCGGCGGGAGCATCGGTCAGCTACCGCCGGCGGCAAACGCAATTAGAAAGCACTGAACGTCATTTGCGGTCAGCAGAGGTGCCGCTGTGGATCCGTCGCAGTTCGCCCACGAATCCTCGGCAGAACAGGCGTTGAGCAAGTACTGCAAATCGTTGGCGGTCAACACCGGTTGTGCCGTCGAACAATCGCAGTTCGGGTAACAGACGCTCAGCACTGTGGGGGAACTGGTCGTTGAACCACAGTCACACTCAGAGCTTCATGATGTGCGCGAGCGCCCGGTAGGGGGGCATTGAAACAGCCTCTTCGGTGTTGCCTGTCAACGATCTACCTCCGGAGGCGCTGGTGGGCATGCTATCGGAGGCGATGCCAAAGCGGTTCTTTTCGTACATATCGCCCCAACTTTGGCTTTGGTCATGATCGGTTGTGACGCCGATCACGTGCACGTTGCCACGGTACACCGGAGCTCCCACATGGGTACTGATGGTGTGCGTGTGGTTCGGAATGCTCACAGAGCCAACACCATGACGGTGTGTCGGGTTCGCATCGGATGCGTTGACGACGAACTGCCCGCCTGCTCCAACAACTGTCACATTGCGCAGATCTGGGGTCCCGCGGGTGCCATCGCAAAAGGCCCACCCCTTTGGAACGCTTGCAATCGAGCTGTGCCACACGACGATGACCCCCGAAGGAACCATGTTCGCAGACGCACTTGGCTGACGTGAAGCCAGGCCAAAGGAACCTGCCATCGCAACTACCATCAGACATCCCAACAGCACTGGTAACTTTCTCATGGCACTGCTCCGTTGCCAGAACGCGCCCGAGTGGCCCGTGCCACTCGTGGCGCGCCCTGTGATTGCCTACTTGCGCTCGCTCAAAAACTTGTCCATCAACTGCACCTTCCCGTTGGCGCCCATCTTCATGTACAGCTCCCTCGCCGTTGTCCACATACGGGCTGCTTCATCGCCATTGCCTCGCAACTGGGCAACGCGCCCCAGATTGGCATACACGTTTGCCATCCCTTCTACGCGACCCAGCGCGGATTCATCCTTTAGAGCAAGATTGAGGTATTCTTCGGCCTTGTCGAGCAGCCCACGAGTCTTGAAGATCATCGCGAGATTGGTGTGGTTGTCCGCCACAACATCTCGCAGCCCAAGGCGCTCCGCGATGGCCAGCGACTTGACGTGATAACGCTCTCCAGCCGTCAGGTGCGACTCTACTAGGTCAGAGTCGTCTCGCAGTATTTCGCCCCACCTCTTCTCGACCGAGCCCAAGTTGTTGTAGCACCTCGCCGCGCCCGCCTGGTCGCCCACCGCTTCGTACAGATTGAGAGACTGGTTGTGATAGTCTTCGGCATTCTGCAAGTGTCCACTGATTTCTTCAAACTCTCCAGTCCCCGCCGCATACATTTGCTCGACGGCGCCGAGGTTCCCTAGGGAGATCGCGCGCCAGAAGTCATCAGTCGCCAACTGGTTCACCAGTTTGTACTGCCTGAACGCATCGCTCAATCGCCCGCGCATCAGTTGGATTGTGCCGTAAGTGTTTGCAACGTACAGGTCGGCCGGCGCGTTGGATTGAATGAACTTGAGAGATGACTCCGCCTTGTCAATCTGACCCGCGACCAGGCATGCGGCCGCTCGCTCGCGATGCAGCTGCAGCGCAAGCTCATTGCCCTTGGCAAGCCTGCGATCCAAGGCCTCGACTACCTGAGTCGCCCTCATGCTGCCCGCGAACGCGACGGCCTCATCCACGGTCGCGCCATTTTCCGTCTGCCACATCACAATGCGTTCCAAGGCAGCTTGGTACTCCTTTCGAATCTCGTCCATCGCCGCCTTGTGCTCTTGAAGCATCGCAGACATTTTCTCATCGGTGATCATGCCCTTCACAATCGCCGTCAACGTTGCTTTGTTCTCCTCTCCAAGGGCAACGGACCGTTCACTCAGCCCAATCACGGTCCTCATCGACGACTCGATCGCGCGCGCATCCGACCCGTCTCCGACGGTGGCACTAGCCGTGTAGTTGCCCATCACACCCGCGATGAACGCCGACACGACAGCGCACGTCTTCCTTGACCAGCGTCGCCGGTTGCACCTGCGGTGCTCAAGGTGCACGCAGGTAGTCCCTTTGCTGCACACGCAGCACGTTTGATCGTCGCAAGGGCAGCACTTGTACCCCACATAGAGGAAGCACCACATAATCCATACCGCAACGCACACTGCCGGCCACAGCCGAGCCGACGGGGCGGCCCACACCCACCATAGGAAACTGGCCATCCCGCAGACTCCAATCGCGAACAGGACAGCGCGGCGCTGGGCGGCGGTGTGGGGATTCAGCAACCAGCGCACCCACCCCAGTCCGCGCCGGAGTGCGTACCGCCTGGACTTTTGAACACCACCTGTGGCCGAGGAGAATCCAGCCAGAACCACAACTGCAAACAGGCCAGATCCAACGCTGCGCGGAGGATTCGCTCCGGCGAGCCGCAGAACACCGGTGACCAGGATGAACACGGAGCAGCTCACAAGGCACCAGCCCAGGCTAGTCTCCTTCCAGCGAACCGCAAGCCAAGATGTCAATCTGTGCTGGGCAGGGTCTGTCGGGGTTGCCGTACTTGATTGCACTGAATCAGGCAGTCCGATTTCCACTGATTGTTCCTCCATAGCGGGCGCTCACGGGCACCCCGTTGCAAACCTGCTCAGAAAGCACGTGAAGTCGTTGGCAGTGAGAACGGGTGGCACCGCGGAGCCGTCGCAGTTCGCCGACGGTGAAGACTGAGAGAAACTGTTGAGGAAGCAGACGAAGTCGTTGGCGGTGAGTACCGGAGCCGTCGCGCTCTGGTCACAGTTCGCATAGCACGTTGGCGTCAGGATGTACCCACCGAGGTTGCCGTACCCGACGATCTGTCCCGAGCTGTTGACGGCGCTGGCGGAGTACAGCACCCAGCCTGTACCGGGCACCAGCAGAGATGTGAGGTCGTACACACTGGTTCCGCCCGGGTAGTACACGATTGCGCGTGAATTCGGATCGGTCAGGACATTGGACAGAATCGTGTTCCCAACCACAAAGCCTTCGGCATTGATCGCCGTCGCGACTCCGGTCGGGTAGAACGTTGTTTTGAGTCCCGTCGACAGTGACCACTGCGAGGCGCCGGTGGACGAATAGCCGACGAAGGTGCCGGCAGCATTCACACCCAACGCAGTGCTGCCAACCACATCGAGCGTCCCATATTCGTATTGAGTGTTGGTGATGCGGCGCCACGCCGCTGCGATCGGAGTATTGGTCGTGGACCCGACGTTGCCGGCGATGTATCCGTTGCTTGAGATCCCAAACGCGGCGGATGAGATTGCGCCGCTGCTGTTCGGGAGGAGAATGGGCCTTGCGTTACCATCAACTCCGGGGTGGAAGAACGCCCTCAACGGGAACGCTTCGAAGGTCGATGCTGACCCGACACCAACCAGTTGGTTGAGGCTGTTGATGCCGCGGGGACTGGTGAACTGAACGCCCGAGGTGTAGAGGCCGGACGTCCATGACCCGGTCAACGTCTTTGCCCCAGCAAACCTGTTTACAAACTGATCATCCAGCTCGGCGGCGACCGTTCCTGAGTTGTTGAAGGCAAAGCCGTAGCTGTAGGTGCCGTTACCCCACGTTCCTAAGGGTGTGATGACGCCGGCACGCCAGAGAGAGGCCTGAGAGTGCCCTCCGGATTGCGATTGCCCTAAGACAGCACCGCTATCGTCGATTTGGAAGGAGCGATAGTCGTACGGCCCCCTGCCCTGTGCAGTGAGGGCGCCCAGGGATTGGACGGAGTACTGCGGAGGCGCAGCCACCACAGTTGCCGCAAAGACAAAAACAGCAATCAACACATTTGTGACGATTTTCATTGAATGGCCTCCCGGATTGCGCCCATTGCTACTCATACCATTGCCCCTTTTTTTCCAGCACATTGCGACATTGAGTGCTGCGAACCGCAACTACGGTTCATTATTTGGCTTTGGATGGCAGAAGTCAGCGTTCGATTGTGGTAGAGTTATCCACTCGTTTTGCGACGGGGCGAAGTGTGTGTCCCTACAGATCGAGCGTACGGACCACACGATTGTCCGAAGGGGACGTTTGAATGGATCGGTATTATCTGGACGCGCCGAAAATCAAGTCGATATTGAAGGAGCGGGGTCACGGACAAGAGTGGTTGGGATTGAGGGCGAAGATTTCGTACAGTTGGTTGCAGAGAGGGCTCCGAGCTAGCAAGGCTTCACCCCTCGGGGAATCGCATGTTCAAGCCTTGGCGGCCGCGCTGCTCTTGGAGGATTGGAAGCAGATCGTCGTTCGAAAAGCGCCAGAACGTCGACAGAAGGTGACCGGATCGAGGGCGGATAGGCACGAGGATCTCCATGATGCCATTACGGAACTTCGTACGGAACTCCGACGTGAAGGGGCGCCGCGAGTTCTCTATGCGGCGCTCTACGACGGCAGTTTCTTGACGCCCATTCTTCGAGAACTCGAAGGGACGGTCCCGAATGCCAAGCGCCGCCTAACACCGTCGAATCTGTCTCGCATTGAGGTTCGCATCATCAATGACACAGTCCTGAGGGCTCTAGATGGATGTGGTCTTATCGAAGACCACCTGCCAGCCGCGCTCAAGCGAAACTTGAAGCAACTTGAAGACCTGTACCGGATCCCCGCGGGCGTCGCACCCGCATCTATTATCGCAACCACAGAACTAGCAAAGGTAAGCGTTCAGGTCGAGACGTGGCCCGGACTTCCGTTGATGTGGGGATTCCTGATCGGTGACCTCCTCGTGTACGGACGCTGGAGAACCGACAGTAGCGGTCGGTACATCGCGGCGTCTACAACGTACGTGGCCCGGCGGAACGGCCGTGGCCACTGTGATTTTGAGTATTGGTCGCAAATCCTGCGAAATGGGACGAGCCTATCCGATCCTGCCGCGCCACTAGGCGACACCAAACCAGTCCCGAGGGCTGCGAGAGGCGCCACTCAATCATCGAGGGCGTCAAAGCAGGTCGTGAAGGTCGAGTTCCCAAAAAAAGCACAACAGCTCCTAAAACTGAAGAAGCGAAAGTAGATTGCGCGTTGGTGGTCCCGGCTCGCCAACGAGAACCCTATTTCTCGTTGATCTGTCAGCGCCGGGAGCGATTGGGGACCTGGCGGCGCGCGGGCGCGGCACGCCGCAGCACATCCAGTCGAACCCAATCCCCAGGTGCCCGCTCAAACGTCCAGAACGTCCATCCATCGCACGGTCGCCGGCACGCCGCGGTCGCGGCCCCGGACGGCGAGCCGTAGACCTTGCTCGCGAACCGGATCGAACCGCCACGACGTACCGTCGCGGTGATGAGCTTTCCCTTGTGTCTGGCCCGAAGCTTCATGGGGCCAAGTATGAATGGAGCCAGGACGGGGATCGGGCCGGCCTTGGCGTCCGCGCTTTGATCCTCGGACGCGGCATGGTTCTCACCGAACAGGGCGGCGATCTGGCGCCGATGGTGCTCACGGACACCGCGTTTGAACCGAACACTGAGATCCTCCGAGTTCGCGAACTTGCCGCCTTGGCGGTTGTCTTTGGGCCTCACGATCCTGAGGATCAGCGATTCGAGCTCTTTGATGTGGCCGTCGCCGATGATGAGGTAGACGCTAAACCGGTCCCAAGAGTCCGCGTGCCGGTCGTTTAGATGGGCCTTGAGGCGGACGGAGAGGTCGGAGGCAAGCCCGACATATCGGAGGGTGGTGCCCCGGTACAGCGCGTATACCCCATGGCGATCGCGGACGAACTCACGGATCAGATCCTGGTGATCCCGCATCGCGTCGCGACTGATGCGCTCCAGGTATTGAGAGACCAAGGGTGTTCGGCGGGGCATCGAGACTCGCTCCGGGCTGTTCCGTATATCGGAACAGATGATAACGAACAGACCATGTTCCGGTGCCCGAAACACCCAAGAAGCGCCGGAAGCCCCCGGTCCGCCTGCCCAACCCCATCCACCGCCGGGATTACACCCGCTTGCGGGCGCTATTGATCAAGTGGCGCACCGACGCCAAGCTCTCCCAGCGGGCCATGGCCGGAGAGCTCGGTCGGTCCCTGGCCTGGGTCAACCGGTGCGAGACCGGCGGGCGCCGGATGGACCCCATGGAATGGCTCGATTGGGTGCGGGCTTGCGGTGTGGACCCGGTCGATGCCGTTCGCCAGCTTCAACGGTGTTGAAGGCCGGTGCCACCACGAGTGAGAACGCCCCGGAAAGTTCCGGGGCGGGGGCTTGGGGCATGGGCACTACAGCGCCAAGCGCATGATCACGTCGTCGATGCGGGTGTCTCTGGGCTCAGCGCTGCCCAACAGCCGTTGAACCACATCGGCGCTGAGCAGCACCAGGGACTCCCTCTCGTTGAGGGGAAGCGGGTCGTCCAGCATGTCTGTCGAATGCTCCCGCAGGGCCGCGAGCGTCGAGTTCCTGACCAGGATCGCGAGTTCGAGCATGGCTCACGGTCCCTTCCCGGCCGCGGCGAACTGCCCGCGCTCGGTCTTCTTGAACCGGGCATCGCCACCCTTGGCGCTGATTTCACGAATGATGGCGGCGTAGATCGTGGCCTCGGGCGTGGCACCCTCGCTTTTCCAGAGGTTTTTCTTGTAGGCCTCGGCCACGATCTCTTTGCAGTTCATGGATTTCTTGGCGTCGGCCAGAACCTTCGCCGCGGCGTCCAGTCCGGAGAGCTTCGAGGGAGGTCCCTTGGGCGGTTTGGTTTCCTTGGCGGGCTTGGCGCCCTTGGCGGGTTTGGAGTCGGCCTTGGCGTTCGCCGGCTTCCCGGCCTTGACCGCTTTCTTGGCCGCGGGCTTCCCGCCTGTTGGCGGCACCGGACTTCCGGCGGCGACGACCGCGGTTGGCGCTTCTCCTCCACCCGGGGCAACCTCGCCGCTGTTCCCGGCCACCGCGGGTTTCTCGCCCGCCAATCTGCGTAGCCGCTGGGCGCTCTTGATCGTGACCGGACGGCCGGACTGGGTGTTCACACCCGTCCACCCCTTGTGAGCCTCCCCAACCCACCGCTCCTCCCGGATCTGCACCGGGACCACCCCCCCACTCACCTTGGCCATGTACGTGCCGCCAACTTGAACCTGGTCCTTCTTCATCGCGAACTCCTTCGGTTTGAGACTTCCCGCCGCTACGTGCGGCGGGCAAAAGCCGTCGGCGCGGTTCCCCGCGCCGGACGATCGTGGGTCAGGTGCACACGCGTTCCGCCAGCCCGGCGGCGAGCAGGTCCTCGCTTTGGACCAACGCCGCTAGCCTTTTCCATGACCATTCGATGTTCAAGGGATCAGACTCCTGTGTATCTGCCCCGCGAAGCCTTTTCGATCCGGCCGGTCTTGTAAAGGCCGTCCAGGCAGGCCCCCATCTGGTTGGCGGTGACCTGCCAGCCCCATTCGTTGAGTTTCTTCGTCAGGTGCTTGGGGGTGATGCCCTCTTCGCCGGCCGCTACGACCGTTCCGATGACAACCTTTGTGAGCTCGCCGCGTTCTGCGTTGGGTTTCAAAGGGTCTTCTCCATCTCGAGGCCGGCGTACACACTCTGGGCCAGCCCGGCGGCGAGTAGGTCGGTGATGCGCTGGGCGATCTCGGTTGCAGGCTTGAGGTCCCAGCCGCGGTCGAAGCTGGCGACCTGGTTGCCGCGCTCGTCGGCCAACCAGAACTTGGAGATGTTGGAGCCCTCGATCTCGTAGTCGGGGTTCGAGGCGGGCTCGGGGAAGCAGAGGGCCTCGAACTTGTGGCCGCCAATGATTCCGGTCACCCAAGCGCCCGGAGCATCTCGCTTGGCTACTTGGGTGATCTTGAGCGTGTCGAGCAGGTCGCTGTTGTCCGGCGTGTTGTTCGGCGTAGTCGTCATGGCGTTGGGCTCCGGTATTCGCGTCGCGGTGCATTCCGCGTGGTTGGACACATGAAGCGGAAAGACGCCGAGAACATCAAGGCGATGTCGCGGTCATTCCGAGAGGAATCCCGCTTCTTAGCACACCGTTCGGGATGAACTAGGACCCTCGGCTCCCCCAGGCCTGGCTCCGCGCGATGACGAACGCCCGGTCGATCGAGGCGAACAGCGTGCCCAGGTGCTTCTGCGCCTCGGGATCATGCTCGGCCAGCGCTATGACCTGGTCCATCTGCTTTGGTCTCGGCGCTGCGGCGAGCAGCCACTCGCCCGACAAGACCGCATCGCGATCATTCAAGAGCACGGCCAGGACCTCCTGGTCCGTCGGCGGGCGGGGCGGCTTGATGACCGTTTCCATCTGCGCGATTCGATGGGCGATCGCCTTCATGAGTCCCTCACGCGATGATGTGCTTGTCCCGAGCGGCGTTCTCCAGCGCCTGCATCCGGGCAGCCAGGTCGTCCATCTCCATCGAGTCCCGACCGTAGCGCAGCAGGTAGCTGGCCGCCATAACGCGAGCCGTATGAGGCGCCGTCGTGTCCACCATGATTTGCGCGAGCGTCTGCACCGCCAACGGGACGTACTTCAAGACCAGGCCGACCGACTGGCGGAACCCCTCCCGGCGCGCCCGGTGGTAGGCATCGCGGAACTGGGGCTCTTCCATCCACCGATAGACCGTGCGCTCACCGGCCCCGACGGCGGCGGCAGCCTTCGAGACGCTGGGCTCGTGAAGGAGCGCCAAGATCGTTTCTTCTTGCTTGGGGCTCAGTCCATCCACAGTGTTGTCGGCCACTTTCTGTCTCCGGATGCTGGGGGCTTTGCACGTTCTATCAGGAGGCTGCCGGCACCTCAACAGTCGACAACGGTTCCGACTCGATGACCGGCGGAGGCTCACCGACCGCGGTATTCGACGACGGCAACCCCGGCGCCGGTTGAAGCGCCGCCGCGCGAACCTGCTCGAAGGTTTGGCCGGTGCGCTCCAAGATCGCCTGCTTGCCGGTGAAGGTCTGGAATCTCATCACGATCGTGTCGGCGTACAGCTCGTCGAGCTCCATGAGGAACGCCTTGCGGCCCTGCTGCTCGGCGGCGATCAGCGTGGACCCCGAGCCCCCGAACAGGTCGAGCACGTTCTCCCCGCGGCGGGTGGAGTACTGCATGGCGCGGGCGGCCAGCTCGACGGGCTTCTCCGTCAGGTGGATCATCGCCTGGGGGCTCACCTTCTTGACGTGCCAGAGGTCGGGGATGTTGGCGGGGCCGAAGAAGCGGTGGGCAGCACCCTCCTTCCAACCATAAAAACTCCATTCATGAGCGCCCATGAAGTCCTTGCGGGTGAGCACGGGGTGCTGCTTGTCCCAGATGATCGTCTGACTGAAGTAGAGACCCGTCGCTCGCAGAACTGGCGGGTAGTTCTCGATGTTGGCGTATCCGCCCCAGATATAGAAACCGCCGCCGGGGATGAGGACCCGCGCGATGTTCCCGAACCAGGCGCCGAGCATCACCGTGAAGTCCGCATCGCTGACGCAGTCGTTCTTGAGAGGCCGGTCCCTGGCCCGGAGTTGCTGGGTGGTGGCACGCACGGGCTGGTCCCTGCGTCCGCTGCTCTCCGGAACGGGATGGAAGGTCGTCTCCCCCACCACGAACGCGTTGTTGGAGCGGGGCTCGACCTTGACGTTGTAGGGCGGATCCGTGTTCACCAGATGAACCGGTGCGCCGTTGAGCAGGCGGTCGAGATCGTCGGCGCTACTGCTGTCGCCGACCAACAAGCGGTGCTCGCCCAGAATCCAGAGGTCGCCGCGCTGGGAGACGGCCTGCCCCACCGCGGTTGGAATCGCGTCGGGATCGACAAGCCCGGCGTTGCCGACCGACGAGAGCAGTTCGAGCAACTCGTCGCTCTCGAATCCCAACACGCTCAGATCGTATTCGAGCGCTTTGAGCTGCGCCAGCTCCGCGGACAGCAGGTCGGTATCGAACTCAGATAGGCTCGCGAGCTGATTGTCGGCGATTCTGAACGCCTTGACTTGCGCCGGCGTCAGGTTGTCCGCGATGTGCACCGGCACTTCGCGCAGGCCCAGTTGCAGCGCGGCTTTGTAACGCGTGTGGCCGCAGATGATCACACCATCGGCGTCGACGACGATCGCGACCTTGAAACCGTATTCGCGGATCGAGCGCGCCACCGCGCTCACGGCGTGGTCGTTCTTCCGGGGGTTGCCCGGGTATTCTCGGATGCTCGAGATGGGGCGGAGTTGGACGTTCACGGGTAGTTCCTTGGGCCGTGGGAGTTTCGGTTACGAGAGTCGGCTGTCGGTAGACATGCCCGCGCACACGCGTTTTTTGAATCGCTCATTTTTCAAAAATGGCGCGCGCATTTGATTGAGCGCTTCGCTTGAGGATTTGAGGTTTGCGGATGATTGGCATTTGCCATATTTCCTTCGCATTCAACTCGCCCTGTCCGGTGGTGGGCGGGACGCACCAACCCCGGCGAGGGGGCTGGTGCAGCTGTGCCCGGCGGAGCCGCGGTCACACCCCAAGCTCTGGCTTTGGTTTGCGGCGGTCACCCGCAGGCGGTTGAGCTAGGTGCACCCCGACTCCGCCTCGCGCTCACCTGAGCGTGGCCGCCGGGTCGTTCGTTGGCACTTCACCCGGCGGGCTGATACAGACCATGGACTGGACAGCGCCGGTAGTGTTCCCGACCGGCCGATGCATGATCGCGATCGCGCTGCCCTCCGCGATGCTGCTTGTGTTGTGTAATATGCACGCGAGTTGCATCGGTTCCAGCCGACCTGCGGGCGGCCTTGAGCCCCAACGTCGCAGCGGGACACTGTGGGCACTCAGAGTCACAGCCCGTCCTCAATTGAGAGCCCAAGAATCTTTTTCGCGTCGGGACGGAATTATCGGATTTCGGTTCGCTCGCCGACTCGAGCTATTCAGAGCTCCCCCTCGGCGCCCGCGGACCCCCCTGAGCAGGTCGCCCCGCCCCCACTTCCGTTCAGGACAGGCACGCGATTTCCCAGTCCGCGCAGAGCGTTAGCTACATCAACTTGGCGAGGCTCGCGATGCGCGGGACCTGCGACGTGAAGACTCCCG
>Ga0154020_10007366_pt1 | contig 12854 bp, 12 predicted proteins | sample Klosneuvirus_201_FD_109709 | JGI IMG/M metagenome (GOLD analysis project Ga0154020, IMG submission 109709) | Active sludge microbial communities from wastewater, Klosterneuburg, Austria - Klosneuvirus_20160825_MG | ecosystem: Engineered > WWTP > Aerobic digester > Activated sludge | place... | reverse complement strand
ATTTCCTGATATCGTAAAATTTGTCGCAGCTGGAACGGTTACAACTCTGCTCGATGTTAAAGTACCATTAGTATTGTATATATTGGGTAATGTTGATGCGGCTCTATAGTATACTTGGTTAGTCCCATTATCTCTAACCAATACATTATTAAATGTATCGTTTTGAGTTGTATCAGATAAGAAAACATTACCTCTTATTGTATTCGTTTGACCAACAGTGCCAATAATAGTACTCGATGTTGGTCCTATTGTTACTGTACCAGTATTAGTTATGTCGAAATTACCCATACCTGTTGTTATTAAATTAAACCCACCTAAAGTGAGAGTTCTCGCACTCGTAAGAGTACCATTTGTATTATACAAGTTCACACTTGGTAAACTTGCAAGAGTACCATAAAACATTTGTTTTGTCACAGAATTATAGGCCAAATAATTAGCCTGAACATTATTTAATGTAAGATTTGACGCGAATACGTTCCCTCCGAGAGTAGTACTAATTCCAGATCTACCAACATTTACAGATGTCGCAGTAGATGTACCAAGATTAACCGCACCTAAAGAACTATCCAGGGTTAATGTAGTAGACGAAACTATAGTAACCGCACCTATTCCATTTATTGTTAGATTAAACCCACCCAATGTTAATGTTCGATTAGAGGTTAATGATCCGTTAGAGTTATAAATATTAACAGTTGGTGTAGGAGGTAACACACTCGTATTTTCATGAGTAATTAAACCAGTTGTAGGATCGTAGAATAAGATATTAGAGTTTGACCCAGTAGCTAAATCATGATAGTACAACCTATCGCATCCAGTATCAAAATGCATTTCATTCGGTGCTAAAGTTAATGCATTACGACCAGATCCGATATACCAAGAATTCTTACCCATCTCAATAGTGTTACCATATAAGTTTTGATTAATACATGCAGATACACTTGTAGGTTTAGTATTACGCATATTACCAATATATAATGATGATTCCATATCAAGACCACTTCCTGCAAAATCATTAGCCATAACATGAGTATTTACGGTTGAGTTTATCTCACTATTGTCACCACTTAGAATTACATTACTACGCGAAAAAGTACCGTTAGCAGTACTAAGATTAATATACGAACTTATTATATTACTAGTATCACCTACTAAACTCGCAGGCAACTCAGATCCAATTACATTTGACTTACTTCCATCCGGTACCAAGTTTTTGAATCCGATGCGGTTATCTTCTGTTGCTCGTTGTGATCCGTAAACTCCACCAATCTCACCAGGTGTCATTGGGTTTAATCCGACAAATACATTATCCACATTATCACTAACTGAGATACCAGTGCTCGCTAGTATTGTTTTGAAATTAAATGATCCACCTGAACCCGGATTCGACAACACTGTCGATCCGCCTGATGGTAAGTTACTCAACATTACGTTAGCATTGAGATCTAAGTTAGTCGCAGCTGATGTTATTGCTATTGATCCAGTTGTAGATTGTATAGTTTTAATATTATGAGTTGTTGCGCTACCTGGTGTTTGAACTAATGTATTGAATCCTCCTATATTTTGTAAGTCAGTAGCAAATGAAGTAGCCGAAGTATCAACTACTTCGAAATTACCAGTCACAGTATTCCGCGAGACTAAGTTTGTGTTAGAGTTATTAATAATAGGTGGATTAGTGAGTTTAAAGTTAGTAGTATCAAACGTAATACTAGGCGAGTCAATAGTTAAAGGATTATTGGTTATAATAGATCTAGACATAATTTTCGAAAGTATATATGAATATATATGGAGTAGTATATAATGTATGCAAATTAATTTTTGTTTAGAAATTTAAGTATCAAGATAAAAAAAATAAATTAAGCTATACGATATACTGAATATGTTGAATTTACAGTAGTTCCGATTGTATAAGTTCCTCCTGTTCTACGCTTTGACAATCTCATTTCATAAGTACCTGCTGTTAAGCTAAATGGTTTAGTAAATCCAATTGTATAAGTACCGTTAGATGGCATATCTTGAGTTAAGTTAATATAGTTAGTATTGGTTGTAGTATTTCTGAATATTAAATCGATATAATTCTTATTACTTGCAACTGCTGTAGAATTAGATGCTTGAATATAAAATGATATAGTATATGTTCCGACATCACCTGCTCCAATAGTTAAAATACCTGTACCAGTATTAAGTAATCCACTATTAAATCCGTATGCTGGAGTAGTATATGATGCGATAGTCGTGTAACTTGGATTTACTGCTACAGATGTTAGAGTACCTGCAGTTATTTCAGTCGAGAATCCATAACTTGTCGGAGTAATACCTCCACCTGTTGAGTTTATAGTTATTTCATCTGCGGTTGAACTCAATGTAACGTTACTTCCTGCAACTAAAGTTCTGAAATTGCGTACTGTAGTTGTTGGCAATGATCCTGTTGTTGTTAATAATGCAGTACCTGCTCCAAGATTTGCCATGTTACTATTTTGGGTAGATGCATTAATCGTGATTTCATTGACGCCCGCAGTTAGAGTAATACCAGTTCCAGCTAATAAAGTCTTAAAAGTACGCGCCGAACTTACTCCTAACGAACCCGTATTTACGAGTAATCCCGATCCGGTTCCGACATTATCCAAGTTAGTATTAGGTACATTCAAAGTAATCTCATCTACACCGTTCACAGTACTTATATTAGTTCCTGCTAAGATGCTTTTAACATCGAATGTAGTTGATAATCCTGTAGTTTTCATTACACGACCTGCGCCGATTCCAACGTTGTTTATCGTGACTCCTGTAGATGGAGTTGCATTTATTGTTATTGAAGTTGCTGCAGCGCTTAAAGTAATACCCGTTCCAGCTATTAACGATTTAAAGTCTAGTGACGAACCAGTTGATGTTGATGCTACTATACCAGAACCGGAACCAACATTGTTAGCACTTATATTAGATGCAAATGTTAAATCATTGATACCGTTGGTTACCAAGATACCCGCACCTGCAATAATTGACTTAAAGTCAAAGTTGATATTAGTACCAGGATTTTTCAGTATAGTATTAGTTCCGATACCAATATTAGATTGAGTTATACTTGATGATATTGTTATTGAATTGCTACCATTGGATAAAGTGATACCCGTACCTTGTACTAGAGTTTTGAAATCAAATGATGACAATGTTCCAGGTGTTGCTAGTATATTCGCACCTACTCCGAGATTGCTTTGTGTTATGTTTTGTTGCGTAGCGCTTATTACTATATCATTACCTGCTGGAAGTATCCCGATGCCACTACCTCCTACTATTGATTTGAATGAGAAATCATTATCAGTACCTGCATCTGAGAGGAAATTATCACCTGTTCCAACTGCATGCAATGTGATATTACCAGTTAAATTTGTTCCTATAGTTATCTGATTTGCGTCTGATGCTAGAGTCATATGCGTACCTGCGACTAGAGATTTGAACGCAAATGTATCATCACTACCTGGATCACTTAATATACCCTGTCCGGCTCCGAGATTACTTTGGGTAATATGACCTGATGCTAAGTTATTTATTGTTATAGTATTTGCATCTGAAGTTAACCCAATATTCGTGCCACCTATTAATGATTTAAGATTAAAATGATTATTAGTTCCTGGATCATGTATTATTTCCGATCCAGCACCAAGATTACTTAGAGTTACATTACCACTTAAAGTTGTTCCGATTGTAAGTTCATTTGCGTCGGAGTTGAGTGTCATATTATTACCCGGTTTTATAGTCTTAAAACTGAATGATGAGTCTAACCCTGGATTACTTAGTATGAGTTCGCCGGTTCCGAGATTTCCTAAAGTTATTTTATCAGTTGGATGAATACTACTTATAGTAAGAGTATTTGCGTCTGATACTAATCCAATATTTGAACCTGCTACTATTGTTTTATAACTAAATGAACTATCTGTACCTGGATCACTTAGTATGGGTTCACCTGCTCCGAGATTTAATTGAGTAATGAAACCAGTTAATCCATTGTTTATAGTTATCTCATCATCATTAGAACTCAGACTTATATTACTCCCTGCAACCAAACTTTTGAGAGTAAAATTATCATCAATACCAGGATTATGTATTATTTGAGTTCCTGTTCCTCTATTTTGTAACTCAATCGTACCCGGTGTAGATATAGTTATGCTATTTGGATCCGATAATAAGTTAATCTTGGAACCAGCATTGATTGATTTGAAAACAAAGTTACTTCCAGTTCCTGCAGTTTGCAATATTTGCGAATCACCAAGAGGAGTTGCGTTGGTTACTGAAATCTGCGCTTGTAAATCTATTTCATTTGGCGATGATATTATATTGATTGATGAATTTGTTGATCGTAATGTTTTTAATAAATGACTACCCGATGTACCAGGATTATTAATAAGACTACTACCTACAATACTTGCATTAATTAGTGAAGTACTAAATTCTGCGCTGTTTTTTTCAGTAAGTTGTACTTCTCCTGTAACTGGATTTCTACTTAATATTTGTGTATTAGCATTATTTAGCGGAAGTAAATTTGTAAGATAATAATTACTCGATCTAACTTCATATATTGGTGCTTGTAATCTTAATGTATTATCGGCTTGAATAGTACGTGACATTTTTCTTTAATACTTTTCTTTAATATACTTATTAGTTAATATCAATTAATATTAATTAGTATTATCAGTTAGTATTAATTGATACCCTTATATCTATATCTATTCTTAATTAAAAAATAAATAAACTTATGAATATTGTTGATTAGTCTTATAAAAAATTAAGTATGTTTAAGTTTGAGACCGTTCTCGGTTATGATACTTAAATCAAGATCCCATTTAATTTGATCTAATTCGAGTTTCTTATCTGCTTGTTTTTGTATATACTCAGTAGCTTCATCAAATGTCATATCTGCGAGTTTCATTAAATACTCTGGGTTCTTAGTTTTAATACCAAACTTATATAAGTTCCGACATTCTTTGCAAGTCGTGAATAATCGGATTAACTTCTTTCTATTTTCCTCAGGTGTAAACTCATAAACCTCACATAGAGTCATGTCCATCTTGTGGATATTCTTATCCAAACATAACTGACATTCACCTTCGGATCGGGTTCTAATATAATCATCTAATCGTAAATAATCTTTATATTCCATAGCATCTTGCAATAAAGTAAGTTCACTAAATGCTAAATAAGGTAATTCATTATCGTAATCTTCGTTAATGAAATCTTCTATCTTCTCAGTACTTTCTAAATACTCTTCTAGTTTACTATAGTTAGGATTTGATTTGAGAGTGTACCATTTTTTATTGGGACTATCCCATTTTGCACCTAAAGCCTTTACATGATCTTTTTGGGCAAATTCTACAGCCAAATATTCAAATGCGTATAATCGGTTTAAATCACTTAATCGAGCCATATCTCCGTTAGCTAGTAATTCGTCTGGGATAAACCACTTCTTAACTTTACTATCCCATTTAGCACCGAGATTTGAGGCTCTGTATCTTTCAGGATATGGTACCATTAAGTATTGAGGCATTGTTAATTTGAGTATATTATAAGTTTGGTTATTATTAAATTCAATTTTATATTTAGAAAAATTGAATTATTATAATCATATAATCTTATTGTATTTCTCGAAAATCAAAATAAAAAAAAAGATGGAACTGGATCCTTATAGATCAGAAGAAATAGAACTCGAACCCGGTGTCTTAAAATTAGTTACGTATTACGAAAATTTGTTATTTGATGAGTTAATTTTAGTTAATGGACTTCAACAAGATTACAATGGTCAACCTGCTTATATTAAAAATTATTATCCTGTGGGTATCAACAATAACCCGATACCTGAGATTAAGTTATACTTTACTAATGATATTCTCACTAAGAAAATTGACTTTCACGAAAATGGTAAGAAATATAAGGAGGAAAAGTATTGTCCAAATGGAATAGCATTGCATTCTGAAGATATTAGAGTTCCTTCGAGAATTGTATATCGACAAAATGAGTCAGTCTATTCTAAGGAGTGGCACGAGTTTGGTGTTTTAGTACGTAAAGAAATATATGCTACTAAAAATCAAACTATTATCGGGTTGTTTGAGTATCAAAATGGCGAACTTAAGAAAAGTACTTCTTATTATGGAAAGCGAATTACAACATTAATTGGTAATACGATTAATACTAGGATAGTAGATACCTCCGATTTTACGTTTGCTGATAATTTTGGCAAAACAAAACCCATACCATCCCAAAACCCCGAATCACTGCAAAATCCTGGATCACGTCAAAACCCTAAACCGTTGCAACGAACTAATGCGCCTCGTGCATCTAAATCAAGCGAATTAAATTGGAAATCTGATATGGTTAGATCCAAAAAGTCTTATGACTCACTTGACGATGGTTGGTTAAAAATAGATGATTTAGAATTAGAAGATCTAAAACTTGATGATGAACAACTGAATTTGTTTGACTTAGAAAAGGCATATAGTGATATTGCTTAAAATTTGATTTTTTATATACTAATATCTTCTCTCCGAAACTGTTGAAAAAGTATGAATGTTCCTATAAGTCAAAGAATTTGCGCCGCAGATGGTTGCAAAAAACGAGCTTTATATTCGATGTCTAAGTTTACTAAACCTGGATTTTGCGGACAACACAAGATGCCTGATGATAAGTTATTTAATATAAGAATATGTGATCTATGTAAACGAGTATACCACTTGAATGATGATACAACATTATATTATATAAGTAATTTTAATGGTAGATATAGATTATTATTGTGTCCGACTCATGGTAATTTCTCGGATGTCCGCCCAGTTCATGTGGATCAATTTGAAGAGCGTGATCCATCGTATATGATAATAAGTGAGGAATCAATTCGTCTAGCTAATGAAATAGTCGAATATGCGAAGAAAGATGGTTTCATATTTTAGTTAAGTTTTTTTATATTGTTATTTATATACTTATTTTTTGAAATTTATAATGCCTTACTTATTTACTGTTAAAAAAAGAAAATCATGCATACCAATGAGCACATTTAAGAAACGAAAACGACATATACATGTTTAAATATATAATATTTTTATTCAAGTACATAATTTTTTATTGACATCGTACCAGTAAAAGTAATACTAGTATTAGTTCCACTACGTGCAAAACCAACACGTAAATTGATTCCAGCTCCAATTTGTACTATAATTGGTCTAGTACAAACGCATATATTTCCGCTTGTTGATCCAATATTTACTACAATTCTAGCTGAACTTAGTTCTGTTGAACCGTTAAATATCGTAATTGTTATATCTTGATTAGCGCCTGTATTAACTACCATATTACCCACAAATGTAAGTTCCCCTTTAAGAATACCAGATCCAGTATAAGTTATACCATCACCAGTTCCTGATAAAACAATGCTACTACTTGACAAGGCACTTACTGTACCAGTAACACCAGTAACAAATGTAGGATTTATATTTGTGAATACTTGAGTAGTTTGTCCTACATAATTTAATACTCCGAATACTGAAGGTGTTTCCAGGTATGTAACTTGTCTAGCACCTAAACCAGGATTAATTTGTAACACATACCTAGTATTTGTAGCGGCTGGTATATCCATTAATCGTAATATTGGAGAAATTAGTCGTATTTCGTTAAATCCTCCAACTCTTCCTATATAAACTTGACTTCCATTGGGAGCAATAGTAACAGATCCTGAATCAATAGAAACCGCCAATGTGGTTAAACTTATGCTAAGACTGGAATTAAGAGCGATAGTCGAGTTAGTCATATTAAAAGTAGTCACTCCACTAGTCATACGTACTTGAAAATTGTCCATTTGAATGAAATTAGTTGCGCTAGATCCTGTTCCATTAAACGTTAAGTCAAAATTATTGTAATCTACAGTTCTATGATTAATTAAACTACCATCAGTGTTATAAATATTTAAACTACCGGATGAAGGTGCTGTATTAGTAATAGTTATAGTTGGACCTGCTAATGACAAACCAATACCCGTTCCAGCTGCTAATCCACGGAAATTAAGAGGTCCAGGTAACGCAATTGTACCTGTAGTAGTTACTATTGCAAGACCTGAAATATTATTTACTTCTATGAAGCCACTTGAAGAAGTTGCGTTAATTGTTATTTCATTTGTTGATACTCCGAATGATACATTAGATCCTGGAATTAACGATCTAAACGAAAATGGACCTGGGAATGCAACATTAGAACCGGGATTCGTAAGTATCGGAATGTTACCAGGTGCAACACTATTATTAACCATTGTAATGCTGCCCGTTATAGTTGCCTTACTTACTAATTCAATATCGCCTGATACTGAGTTACGTGCTAATACAGATGTGTTACTATTATTAGTTGTTGGAGCATTGATTAGCCTGAAATTCATTGTATCAAATTCGCTTGTTATATTTTGGAATTTATGAGTTCCTAAGTATTTAGTAAGAAATACGGACATTCTAGTATTATAAGGATGTGTTGCAAAAAATGTTGTATATATAATAGTACATTTAAAAAATTATTATACGTATATTGTTTTGTATTCAGATACTTTTCCTAAAGATCGTAATAAAGTGAAACAAACTTCTCTTATTTCTGAGCTACCATTCGCGTAGAATTCTTGTGACTCTAAGTTATAAAATAATGTATCAGTATATTTTCTATATGTCATAATTTCTTTTATACATACATGTATAGTATCTTGATCAGGTGGAATCATTTCATATTCACGTGTAATACATAGTAAATCATATTTCTTGGATACAATATCATCACCCAAGAAATCGCAGTATACATCAAATATATATATTATAGGTTGTTCTTGAATTTTATTATAATATTCATATAATTTCTTATGTATTAAAGTATCATTTATAGGTCCCACATTTAAATGCATGTAAAATATATTAGGATAATATGCTCCCAATCCTCCGTATATTTCTTGATCTCTATCCATTTTATAAAATATTAGTCTATTTACAAGTGATATATATTGCTATCCATAAAGATTAAAAACCAACAAATAAAGAAAGGAGACTAAAACGAAAGAGAGATAAAAACAAAAAAGAGAAAAAAACAAAAGGAGAGAGAAATAAAAGGAGAGAGAAAAACAACTTTTTATCTTCGTTCGAAAAGGGTGATACCTTTTAAGTAATCATCTTCTACTAATAACCACCATTCTTTTCGGTATGGTTTCTTGAGGATGGCTATTTTGCTATCGGGTATTACTTGAAAGTATGTACTTCTTGATAGTTTATACTTACCCATAATAAAATGAGATGGTACAATACATACTTTTCCGTCTTCATCTACTAACATATAAAGAAGTCCGAGATTCGCATATTTGTTCATACCTACAACAACATCTTCCCATAATGGCATTTCTGAAATCTTTAATCCACATCCGTTATATCTATCCGATTCTTGGATGATAATATTTGCGCGATTAGCTTGGATTTCGAGTTCGAATTCACGTTCAAATTTAGGTAACTTTCGGTTAACTGCCATTGTTTTAGAGAAGAATTAACCTAAATAAAAGTCAACTTTTTTTCCCACACTAAGCAAAATTTTACAATATAAAAAATTGAATTCCAAATACTGATAAATATATCAATAATGAAGACCTTCCAAGCCCAATTCTTTGATTTAGTCGGTTATGAACCCACACCTTACGAATTGACTTTATTCCGAGGTCATTCATTAAAAGAGGTTATGGAACAACAGGAAGTGCCAGACAATTGGCTTTTAAGTGATGAGTATAATAAAGTATTATTTGTATCTTACTTAATCGGTAATTCAATAAAACCCGATGAAATTAAGTATATTCATTACGAATATATCTTCATATTTTGTGTTATAGCCGCGTTAAAAGACGATAATCAGTTAATAACTAATATTATAAGACTATACCAAAATCCTGGAATAGCAATGGTTATCGATCATCTTAATAATAAAGTTAAGTCAAAAATGAATTCCGAACATGTTAACGAATTCTTCGCATTGTCAAAAACTTGGTGCTTATTTAGTGATCATGATTATTCAATGATTGTTAATTTCTTAGATAGTGTATTTGAGACAATGTATGAAGATATTATAATAGGCAGCAATCTACATCAATTTAATCATAATCCAAAGGAAGCTTTATGTTATAATGTCATTAGTTCGCGCGTAAAATGCGTAACCGGATTTTGGTTATTATTATGTTATATCGCATTATTGCTAGCAGTTACTCTTGCATTCATTATTAATCATGTTTAAAAAAATTGATTTTTTATAATCAAATCATATAAATAGTTTTTATACAAGATGAGTAATAACGAATTAGACATAACTGGATTAACTGAACATATGAATATTAGTTATGATATTAAGATCGAAAATAAACCAGATATCCAATTCATTTATTACGTAATGTCTGGTATTCATCCTGCTGATCTTGATCATTTTGATGAGAAAACTTTAATTATGTTTAATACCATAGCTTTTATTATGGATGATCATGATGTTAAATGGATGAGTATGAACAAACTAAGATATAATAATATCGAGAAAACTCTTAAAAGTACTTATGCCTTTCTTAAGAAACATAGAGATTTTAATTATATACATCGCATGATATTACATTTTAGGAACATTAGTAAAGATTTCAAAAAAATGACAGACTTAGAAAAAGATAATTATATATCAGAAGTGTTACTATTTATTGAGTTCATATTTATTGAAATACTTGATGTTGATAGATCCAATTTAAAAAAGTTGAAAACGTTTGTATATGGGATGTTATTTGTAATTCTTATATACATAATGCTCGCAGTTATGAGTTTGTACTACAATAGATTTTATTGTCTAGGTTAAAAAATTGATTTTTTACATAAGAATAAGAATACATTGATAAACAATAAATTTTCTTAGATGTTTGAAATTATTGAGTTTCCTAGAAAGGAAGGATATGCTAAAACTATTACAATACCATTTAAAAGTCTTGTAAAATTTATTCTAGATGCCCAAGATGATACTGATGAAGGTATTTGTAAGTTCGCAAAATATTTACAATCTATTGATTATATCAATTGTACTGATGAATATGATATTACAAATTTGTTTATATGGGTTACGATATTTATTAATGAGAACTTAGTAATACAAGATTATTATATACCAGAAGATACTGATAAAATAGCGCATGGTGATTTTATCCAAGTATGTACTTCTACATGTGATAATTCACATATGGGAATGTTGCGCATTACGCAAGATCCAGATGATAATAATAATTTTATAATTGAAGTTGTTAATATAGATGAGTATAATATACCAAAGGAATTCGAGTCAATAAAAAATAATGTACCTCTCGATTATTGGGTAGATGGTGATCGCGATTATCTTGTTTGGGTTAATTTAGATGAATACCGAGACCAATGTCTTGCAAATATTACATCTCTAAGTACTGAATTTCTTAAAACAACGTTCATCTCTAACAATAAAGAATATACTATTATACAACCCAACCCCGACAAAGATACATTTATTAATAGATTAAACGAAAAAGGTGTCAATAGTTTGTTCCGATATTATTATGAATGCATTGATAGCTCTGAATCCGATGATGATAACGTAGAAGATGATACCGCAGAAGATAATGATAACGTAGAAGATAATGAAACCGAGAGTAAAGATAATAACGATGAATATATTACATTAGAAGGTGGGTTTCGGTTTAATCTTACTACTACTTTATTTACTCAAATAAATCCGTTTTAAATTAGAATTAATTTTTTATACTTATATAATACCAGAAAAAATGAGCAATATTAAAAATATAAGCGATATAATATTTACAATATCTTGTATAGTAGCTATGATAATACTAATATTAATAATTGTGTATTATAAAAGACAAAGTGAAAAGCGAGAAATAGAAAAACATGAACAATATATGAAATTATCAAAATCGTATAAGAAATTTAACAAAGGTAAAAAGGTTGACAAAAGTAAAACTATCACAAATTCAGACGAACCAGAAAAACCCGAAAAACTAGAAGGAATAAAAAAGAGAAAAAACCTAGAAAGAGAACAAATAAAAGCAGAACAAATAAAAAAAGAAGATTAGTAATATGTGTCTATCGTAGAATCATAGCACAATACGTAAAACTAGTAAACTTGAATTAGATTTAATTATAATAAATCTTCATAATATGCGAAACTGATAATAGTATTCGTTTCTAATTCGTGTATTGTGAGATAACTGCGTATTACATTTTCTGATGAGAATAATTCAGGATTGTTTGCAATAATTTTTTCAAATATAGCTTCCAAATTTTCATCTTTTATCTTAATTATTATATCCGATTGTCTTATAATATTGTACATTACATTCATATCTATCAGATGTTTTTCAATATATATTACTATTTTTTCCAATGGAAAATCTCCGAGACATTTATCAATATAGCTAGGGAAATGCATAATAATAACCCTTTATATTTATATGAGAATTTAATTGAAATTTATTTATATTATGTTCTTTCAAGAAATACGATGCAGTATCCTCATTATCTTAAACCCGTTAATTTTGATCAAAATAACAATAAAAACAATAGAAACAATGAAGATAAAATCTTGAACTACACTTCTAATGCGTTGTTATCTCTAGCTCTAATTACGAGTTCGAATACGGATTTTACTAGATATTGTGAAGAAATTGAGCATCATTATTTGAACCCAGTGATCATAATGCCACATAATGCACATTGTTATAATGAAGAATGTTTATATACACCTACTCATAAACATTTACATAAACCTAATACATATGCATGTTCAAGACATCGTAATGAACGATT